>CDZY01021453.1_pt1 | contig 314529 bp, 238 predicted proteins | sample 557671 | NCBI WGS metagenome assembly CDZY01 (sample SAMEA3182091, study PRJEB8094) | gut metagenome | biome: human; feature: gut; material: Stool; isolation source: human stools | place: Canada | collected 2013-03-11
GCCTGGACACTGGCGATCCGGCACTCCTCAACGTTCTTGACGCGAATCGGCTGTAGATCATGATCGTAAAGAGCAAGCTTCGCCAAAGCCGTTGCATCGTTGAGATCGGTTTTCTGATTTGACTTGTGCGTTGCAATCCAGTTCTTGACTGCGTGTCCGGAAATGACCTTGACCTCGTGCCCCATATTTTGCAGGCGCAGGGAAATCTGACTGTAGCCGCAGCAAGGCTCCATCGCAAAGAGCGTAGGCCCAAGCTTCTCCGCTTGTTCAAACAGCGACTCGTAATCCATGCGGTCGATCAGCCCCAGCTCGTCATCGGCACAAGGCACCGCTGCAACGGCGCAGTCTGCCTTAGCAAGATCGAGGCCGATGACGGCGTACGAGAGCGACGTATCCAGCGCATTGCGTGTATTCTTCTTTGACATGACATGGACCTCCTACGGAGTTGGTATACACCCATTATCGCGCAGCGCTTCGTTGTGACGCACTGGGTAGGTGGGTGGTCCATGTCATTATGACGGGGCTTTACGGCTCGTTTTGGTAAACCTGGGATTGGCGGCCGGCAGGAGAGAAGAAGCGGGTGACTAGGTTCCAAATCTCACGCGAAACAAGCCCGTCTTGAGGCAATCAAGACTTTTGGCCGAAGCCCGCTCGCATAGGCTGACGCTGCGAGCGAAACGCAGCGCGAAGTCGCCAGAGACTGGCGCACATTTGCAAATTTCGAATTGACAAAAAACCCCGAACCAGAACTATCCAGATCGGGGGCATTTTGGGCTTCTTATGGCCTAGCTTATGGCCGCGTCGCACAGCAGCTTTGAAATGTCTGCGGTACAAGAAATCTTGGCGGAAGGAGAGGGATTCGAACCCTCGATACGGAATTTCCGTATGCCGCCTTTCCAGGGCGGTACAATCAACCACTCTGCCATCCTTCCATGATGTGCTCGGCTGTGAGCTGCAGCGCCGTGGTGAAGGCTTTTCTGCAGGTTGGGCAGGTACCCGAAACCGAGAAGCAAGAATATACCAAAGAACGAAAGGTTTGTCACGAGTGACTGAATAAAAAAGACGGCGAAAGTTGAAATTTCCCGTCTTGTGTTTTCGGAGCTGATCAGCATGTCATTGAAGATCTTTGATTATCGCTGTGAAAACCATCACGTGTTTGAGGCATGGCTGCGTTCGGAAGTGGATGCCGGCCCAAGCGCATGCCCAGTCTGCGGCTCATTGGTTCTCTCAAGATTGCCGAGTGCTCCTGCAGTGAGAGCGGCAGAAGCCTCCGCTTCTTCCCAATCCGCGGCTCCTGCTGCGTCCCTCTCTGATCTGCTGACGGCACTGCGTCATGCCGCCATGAAGGCCCGCGATGTCGGCGAGGATTTTCCGGAAACGGTGCGTGCAATGGCGAGCGGAGCTGCTGCATGCGAATCCGTACGCGGGAAATGCACGCCGCGAGAGGAAGCGGAACTGCGCGCCGAAGGCATTGACGTGCTGGCGCTTCCAAAAGATTGGTTTGAACCAATGAACTGAGAAAAGCCTTTTCTTAAGGTCCTTGCAAACGGCTCGAGGCTAAAATCTTGCCTCGGCTCTTCCAGAAAAAGCCTTGCCGGACGATAGGCTGGAAGTCGGTCCGGTATTCCAAAAAGTCCGCCAATAAATCTTAGAGAGCTGTGCGATGGAACAATTTCCCGCTGCCAAAGAAACCCAACCGCATGGTCCCGCTGATTTGACCGACCAGAGCACCGTCTTCCTGATGCTCGAAGAACTCGGCATCGCTTCCATGCAGCGTGATTGGCTTGAAGCCAATGCACCGGAGTCGGATGACTGCAAAGATGCGGCCGAGCAGGCTGAAGAGTTTTTCGACGACATCGCGAACCTCTTCCTCGGACACGGGAGCGATGATCGTGTTGCGCCGAACGGCTGGGCCGGGAGCGCACTGACGAATAATCTTCGAGAAGCGGTTTGTGCCTATGCCGGACATGACGTTTTCGAGAACGCCGATGATGAAACGGTGGTGCGCCGTACGTTGGATGCGTATCTCACATCGCTCAAACTGCTCACTGAGCAGCAGGAGGAACTCGCGCGCAGCGGCACAAAGATGAGTCCGGCGGAATACATCACGCTGATGATCGCCTGGTCCGGCGTCTTCTCGGGTTCCCGTAAGGCTTTGGAGCTCTCCGCGCCTTATAGGCCCACCTTCTGAGTAGAAATTTAGGTCAAATGAACTAGTCATTTATCCTAAATGCTCGATAACCCTTAGATATCAGCGTCTGATCAAATGTTGATGTTGACTTTGTAAAAGTCGGTTTCCCTATGCCGGGTTCTATGGATACACTCGTTAGAAGTTGGAAATCACCGAAGACCTGAGCAAACACAATCAAGCTCAAGCTCTGAGTAAGCAGAGGCACGAACACCCGCAAAGGATGGCTCGACTTAGGTTTTAAGGGACGTCAAGATCCAAGGCAATTCCAACGCATCATCAACCCACTTAAGGAAGATCGTCATGGAATCGCTAAACGGGGTGAATGCAATCACCATCGTATTTGCGGCGCTGTGCATCTTTGCCATCGCATACCGTTTCTACGGTTTGTGGGTGGCGCAAAAGGTGCTCAACATCAATGCGGCGCGCGAAACCCCTGCAAACCGCTTCGAGGACGGCAAAGACTACGTCCCCACCAATAAATACGTGCTCTTCGGGCATCACTTTGCCGCCATTGCGGCTGCCGGTCCGCTGCTCGGTCCGGTGCTGGCAGCGCAGTTCGGCTATCTGCCTGGTCTGCTCTGGATCTTGATCGGCTGCGTGCTCGCCGGCGGCGTGCACGACATGGTCGTGCTTTTCTGCTCGGTTCGCCACCGCGGGAAGTCTCTGGCCTACATCGCTTCGCAGGAAATTGACACCACTACGGGCCGCGTTGCTGCGTGGGCTGTGCTGGCCATTTTACTGCTCACGCTGGCAGGTCTTTCGATTGCTGTCGTGAACGCGATGCACAATTCGCTCTGGTCGACCTACACCGTCTTCTGCACGATTCCTATCGCCGTTTTGATGGGGCTTTACATGCAGGTTTGGCGTAAGGGCGACGTGCGCGGCGCGACCATCATGGGCGTCGTACTGCTCTTCCTCTGCATTCTTTCGGGCCCGTGGGTTGCCTCGCACCCCGAGTACTTCGGATGGCTCGACATCGATAAGCCTGAGATGAGCCTCATCATCCCGGCTTACGGTTTCCTCGCTTCGGTTCTGCCGGTGTGGCTCCTGCTCCTTCCGCGCGATTACCTCTCCACCTTCCTGAAGATCGGCACGATCGGCGCGCTGGCCATCGGCATCGCCTTCGTGATGCCTACGTTCCACATGCCGGCCATTACGGAATTCATCCACGGCGGCGGCCCGATCATCGGCGGTCCGGTTATTCCGTTCCTCTTTATTACCATCGCCTGCGGTGCGCTTTCGGGCTTCCATGCCACTATCGGCACGGGCACGACGCCGAAGATGATCAACAATGAAAAGGATGTTCTGTTTGTCGGGTACGGCGCAATGCTGATGGAGGGCTTCGTGGCCGTCATGGCGCTCGTTGCTGCCTGCGTGCTCGTTCCGGCCGACTACTTCGCCATCAATGCTCCGGCAGAAAAGTTTGCCAAGCTCGGCATGGATGTTGTTGAACTCCCGACGCTTGAAGCAGAGGTTCAGGAAAACCTGATGCACCGTCCGGGCGGCTCTGTGTCGCTCGCCGTCGGCATGGCTCACATCTTCTCGAAGATCCCGGCCATGGAAAGCCTGATGGCCTATTGGTATCACTTCGCCATCATGTTTGAAGCCGTGTTCATTCTGACTGCAGTGGATGCCGGCACCCGTGTGGGCCGCTTCTTCCTGCAGGAAATGGTGGGCAAGGTTTGGCCGCGCTTCGCCGATAAGGATTGGTGGCCCGGCATCATCATCACCTCTGCGGTCTTTACCGGCGCATGGGGTTACCTCGTCTACTCGGGAGACATCGGTTCGATCTGGCCGCTCTTCGGTATCTGCAATCAGCTGCTTGCCTCTGTGACGCTTCTGATCGGTACGACCGTCATCATCCGCATGAATCATGTCAAGTATGCGTGGACGACTGGTGCGCCCGGCATTCTGATGACTTTCATCACTTTCTGGGCCGGTATTTGGCTGATCATCAATCAGTATCTGCCGTCTGGTCAGTATCTGCTGGCCTTCCTCTCGGCGCTCGTGATGTGCCTCATGCTCTTCGTGATCGTGGGCGTCCTTCGCCGCTGGATGGTGCTTCTCAACATCCACACCACCGTCAAAGATAAGTACGGCGTGGAAGTGAAGACCATTGTCGAGGAATAACTATCGGCAAGGATTGCTGGAGCCGCACGGTCGTCATTAAAAACCGTCGGCTCCGACAATCCGGACTCTCTTCAAGCACTCGTGCGGTTTGCGCTGCCGAGTGCTTTTCTCATGTTGGAATGACCTGTATCGTAGACGATGTACGCTGCGATGCTTGCTGCAATGCCCGCCTATAATCCGGCCTTCAGACCTGCCTTTAGCGGCAGAAAGCGTTCAGTTTTTTCTTTTGAGGAGGCCCACGGGAGCATCATGTCCAGCAATCAATACGAAACACTCCTCAAGGATATTTATGAACGGGGAGCGCACAAATCGGACCGTACCGGCACGGGCACGCGCTCGCTCTTTGGCTGCCAGATGCGCTTTCCGCTGGCTGACGGCTTTCCGCTTGTGACCACCAAGAAGCTCCATCTGCGTTCGATTATTTACGAACTGCTCTGGTTCCTCTCGGGCTCAACGAACATCAAGTACCTCCATGACCACAAGGTGACGATTTGGGACGAGTGGGCCGACGAAAACGGCGAACTCGGGCCGGTCTACGGCCGGCAGTGGCGTGCTTGGCCCGCTTCGGACGGCCGCACGATTGACCAGATCTCAGAGGTGCTCGAGCGCATCAAGAAGAACCCCGATTCTCGGCGTCTGTTGGTAACGGCCTGGAATCCGGCTGAAGTGGACAAGATGGCGCTGCCGCCTTGCCACTGCCTCTTTCAGTTTTATGTCGCCGACGGGCGGCTTTCCTGCCAGCTTTATCAGCGCAGCTGCGACATGTTTCTCGGCGTGCCGTTCAATATTGCAAGCTATGCGCTTTTAACGCATATGGTCGCGCAGCAGTGTGATCTCGAACCGGGCGATTTCGTCTGGACGGGCGGCGACTGCCATATTTACGACAATCACCTTGAGCAGACGGCGCTGCAGCTCTCCCGCGAACCGCGTCCCTATCCGAAGCTCGTGATCAAGCGTCGTCCGGCGTCTCTTTTTGAATATGAGTATGAGGACTTTGAATTCGAGGGCTACGATCCATGGCCGGGCATCAAGGCGCCGGTAGCTGTTTAAATCCGATTAACCCCCAAGTTTCTCGCGGAACCTTCAACCATGATTGAACTTATTGCCGCTGCTGCGCGCACCGGTGTCATCGGCGCCGAAAACAAGCTGCTCTGGCGCATCCCAGAGGATTTTGCCTTCTTCAAAAAGACAACGATGGGTTCGCCCGTGGTGATGGGAAGCCGTACTTGGGCTTCAATCGGACGGGCGCTCCCTGGGCGGCTCAACGTGATTGTGTCGCGCCGTCTGCAGCCTGCGGCCATCTCAGCGAAGAACGTCGTGGTCGTGAAGTCGCTCAATGAAGCACTCTCGCTCGCTCAGGCGCGCTCTCGTACAGGGCGTGTTTTTGTGATCGGCGGCGGCGAAATCTACCGCCGGACGATTGCCATTGCCGATCGAGTGTGGCTCACTAAGATCGATCACGACTTTGAGGGGGATACCTATTTCCCGACCATTCCTCGCGGACGATTCAGAGGGGAATGTTTCCGTACGCTCTTGCCCTCTGCGAAGCGTCCTTGGCGGGTGGATTTTGAGTGCTGGACGAAACGTTCAGGCGCTTAACGCCTTCTCAAAAAAGATGTCCACAGCGAGCCCGACAGTGCAAATGCGTTTCCGAGCTTTTTGCTGAGTCACTGTGACCGGCCGCCGTTGGCGGCGGCGCACGGCTCTTCGACCCGCATAAGTCTTCGATGCTCAAACTTTTCCACAGGGGCAATGGGGTTTTTGTCCACAGATTCTGTGCATAAGTTAAGAACGTTCGGGGGAGAAGATTCGCCTTCCCCTCAAAATCAGATGCTTAAGGAGATGCTTAAAAATTAAGCATCTGTAAATTACTCATCTATTTGATATAAAAAGGTTTATTGGCGAATTCACAATCAACAGACAACAAAAAAGAGCCGTTGAATTTCTTCAACCGCTCCTAACTTATCCGCCTCAAAAACGAATGGTGCGCCAGGCAGGATTCGAACCCACGACCCTCTGGTTCGTAGCCAGATACTCTATCCAACTGAGCTACTGGCGCACGTGCTTCGCATTTGCGTGTCTTTGAAAATTTTGCTCAACAAAGACGGATCTGAGAAATATGGTGCGCCAGGCAGGATTCGAACCCACGACCCTCTGGTTCGTAGCCAGATACTCTATCCAACTGAGCTACTGGCGCACAAATTTCGCAGAAGGAGAACTATACATACTCGAAAGTGAAAAAGCAAGAGTTGCGAGAAAATATTCCCTGATCGAATGCAGGTATACCGCCGCAAACGAAGCGGCTGCTGCTGAGGAAACGAAAATGCCCGGGCAGTCTGAACTGTCCGGGCATTTTGAAGGAAGATTCACATTTGGGCGGAAGCGATCACAGATCAATCCGCACGGCGCTGAATCTCGCTTACGAACCAATGGCGGCCGTCATCATCCACTTCTTCCTGCTTAAGAAGACCGTGACCGGTCTGTCGGCAGAAATCGGAAAGGTCAGGCGTGCTGTGCGGATCGGTACTCCAAACCGCCAGCACGGCTCCAGGCGTCATCTTTGCAAGAGCCTTTTTGGCACGGAGAACAGGCATCGGGCACGAAAGGCCGGGAAGCCGGAGCGTCTCCACGCTTTGAGGTTCGTTGTGCACGTTCGTCATCAGAGCTTTCCTTCGATCCAGGCGCGGGCTGCTTCGAGCGCTTCCGGGAGCTTCTTGACGTCAGAACCGCCGGCCATGGCGAGGTCAGGCTTGCCGCCGCCCTTGCCGCCGAGGAGACCGGCTACGAAGCCGGCAAGCTCGCCGGCCTTCACGCGGCCAGTGAGATCCTTGGTAACGCCGGCGGCGAGCTGGACGCGGTCTTCACCGGTGACAGAGGCGAGAACCGCTACGGCGCTGCCGAGCTTGTCCTTGACTTTGTCCATCGTTTCGCGAAGCGCTTTGGCGTCTGCGCCGTCAAGACGAGCCAGCAGAACTTTCACGCCCTTGACGTCGCGAGCCTCGGAGATGAGCGCATCACCGGCCTTGGCGGCCATCTGGCTCTTGAGCTGATCAATGCCTTTTTCGAGCGTGCGGATCGTCGCGATAGCATCGGCAGCCTTGACGGGGACTTCGCTCACCGGGGCCTTGAATTCGCGGGCAGTTGCAGCAAGGAGGCTCTCCGTGTTCTGCACCCAGCTAAGTGCATTCATGCCGGTGACGGCCTCAATGCGGCGCACGCCGGCGGCGATGCCCGACTCAGACACGACTTTGAAGAACCCGATGTCGCCAGTGGCCTTGACATGCGTGCCGCCGCAGAATTCGGTGGACTTGCCGATGTCGAGCACGCGCACGACTTCACCGTAGCGTTCGCCAAAGAGCATCACTGCACCAGTCTTTTTGGCTTCTTCAATCGGAAGCACGCGCGTCTGAACCGGTGTGTTCTTGAGGATCTGCGCATTGACGATGCGTTCGACCTCGGCGATCTGTTCGGCTGTCACGGGTTTGCCGTAAGAGAAGTCAAACCGCGTGGATTCGGGCGTCACCAGCGAACCCTTCTGGGCAACTTTGTCGCCGAGCACCGTGCGCAGTGCAAAGTGCATGAGGTGCGTCACGGAGTGGTTGCGGGCAGTGGCTTCGCGGCGGGCTTCGTCGACCGCCAGGTCGAACTTGTCGCCCACGGCGACATGACCTTCAGCAACGTGGCACTGCAGGCCTGTCACGGCGGCCTTCACGCGGAAGGTGTCGAGCACCTTCAGAATAGCCGTGGCGTTCTTGGCTTCGCCCTGATCACCCACCTGACCGCCAGATTCCGCATAGAACGGCGTGCGGTTGAAGACCACTACGCATTCGCTGCCGGCTTCAACCCGGTCAACCGGTTCGCCGTTGGCGTAGAGCGCCACGACTTCAGCGTCTTTTTCGGTGAGGGTTTCGTAGCCCGTGAAGACCGTGTCGGCGCCGGTGTAATCCAGGCCCTGAGCCATCTTGAACTTGGCCGATGCGCGAGCGGCGGCGCGCTGGCGTTCCATCGCGGCGTCAAATTCAGCCGTGTTGACCGAAATACCGCGTTCACGGCAGACGTCGGCCGTCAGGTCAGCCGGGAAGCCATAGGTGTCGTGCAGCTTGAAGACCACATCGCCCGGCAGGACGCCCGTTTTGTTTTCGGCAATAGCGGCATCGAGAATATCCATGCCCTTGCTGAGCGTCTGCAGGAAGCGGCGTTCTTCGGCCTCAATCACCTTTTCGATCTCATGGTTCATGAGTTCGGGATAGGCTTCGCCCATTTCCTTGCGGACGGCGTCGACGAGCTTATAGAAGAAGGGGCCGCGGGCGCCCAGTTTGTAGCCGTGGCGCAGGGCGCGGCGGCAGATGCGGCGCAGCACGTAGGCGCGGCCTTCGTTGCCCGGCACCACACCGTCAGCGACGCAGAAGGCGCAGGCGCGGATATGGTCAGCGATGACCTTGAGGGACGGCGAATTGATGTCGGCAGGAACCGTCGACACGCTTTCGACCGCGGCCTTGGCGGCAGCGAGCAGGTTCTTAAAAAGGTCAATGTCGTAGTTGCTGTGGACGCCCTGAAGCACCGTAGCAATACGTTCGAGACCCATGCCCGTGTCGATAGAGGGGCGCGGCAGCTTATGCATTTCGCCCTTTTCGTCACGATAGAACTGCATGAAGACGAGGTTCCAAATCTCCATGTAGCGGTCGCCGTCTTCCTCGGGGCTCCCCGGAGGGCCGCCCTGGACGGAAGGACCGTGGTCATAGAAGATTTCTGAGCACGGGCCGCAGGGGCCTGTATCGCCCATCATCCAGAAATTGTCTGACATGTAGCGGGCGCCCTTGTTGTCGCCGATGCGCACGATGCGGTCGGCGGGGATACCCACTTCTTTATGCCAGATGTCATAGGCCTCCTGGTCTTCGGCGTAGACCGTCACCCAGAGCTTTTCCGGCGGCAGGTGGAAGTGTTCGGTGAGGAGCTCCCAGGCGAAATGAATGGCATCCTTCTTGAAATAGTCGCCGAACGAGAAGTTCCCGAGCATTTCGAAGAAGGTGTGATGACGGGCGGTGTAGCCGACGTTGTCGAGGTCATTGTGCTTGCCGCCGGCGCGGATGCACTTCTGCGACGTTGTGGCGCGCTTATAGGGGCGATGATCGAATCCGAGGTAGACGTCCTTGAACTGATTCATGCCGGCATTGGTAAAGAGAAGCGTCGGGTCGTTGCCGGGAACGACGGGGCTGGACGCCACAATGGTGTGACCTTTGCTTTCGTAGAACTTTAGAAAGGTCCGTCGAATGTCTGCGACTTTCATTGGAAATCGGTTTTAGTTGATCTGCTGCGTCGGTGCGTGTACCAAAGGGTCTGCTCTGCCGCCGGCGCGGATAAATGGAGAGATGCGTCATCCGCCGCTCTCCGGCAGGGATGATGGATCCGAAACTAATAATTTTAGACCTATTGGCCCGACAGAATCTTTCTCCGGACGGGTCTGTGCGTAAAAGATTGGGCGTTCGGCTTGATGCCGAACGCCCAATGATTCATATCAGACGTTTTCGAACGGTGTGTCAGGCAATGCGCGAATAGCCGCCGGCGCGGTTGGACTCGCGCAGGTAGCGGTCAAACTGCATAGCGACGGCACGAACGAAGATCTTGCCCTTGGGGAGCACCACCAGGCGGTCGGGGTAAAGCTCAACCAGATCGTGATGAACGTAGGGCTTCATCTTTCCAAGCTCGTAGGCGAAAACTTCGTCGAAATGGATGCCGAATTTGTCTTCCACATCCTTCTTCTTCAGCTCGAAGTTGCACATGATCTTCATGATCACATAACGGCGCAGCTCATCGTCTTCGTTGAGGTGATAGCCGCGGTTCGTGGCCAGCCGTCCTTCTTTAATGGCGGCGGCCCAATCGTCGAGTTCGCGGGGATTGCAGGCATAGGCGCTGCCGATCTTCGAGATGGAGGAGACGCCCAAAGCGACCATGTCGCATTCTGCTTTGGTCGAGTAGCCTTGGAAGTTGCGCTGCAGCGTACCTTCGATCTGCGCACGCGAGAGCTCATCGTCGATCTTGGCGAAGTGATCCATGCCGATGTAGCGGTAGCCGTTGGCGGTGAGGCGCTTGATGGCATCAAACATGATGTGCACCTTCGTCACTGTATCGGGCAGATCGGCGGGCAGAATTCGGCGCTGGGGCTTGAAGTGGTTGGGCAGATGCGCGTAGTGGTAGAGCGCAATGCGGTCGGGCGAGAGTTCAAGCACCTGGTCTATCGTCTGCGCAAAGGTTTCGCGGGTCTGCTTCGGCAGACCGTAGATCAGATCCATGTTGATGGAGTGGAACCCCTCGGCGCGGGCTGCATCCATCGTTTCCTTCGTCATTTCAAAGGGCTGAATGCGGTTGACCGCCTTCTGCACATCGGGATTAAAGTCCTGGACGCCCAGCGACATGCGGTTCAAACCAATTTCACGGAGCTTTTTCACCTTCGAGGGACCGCAGGTACGCGGATCCACCTCAATGGAGAATTCGCCGCCGGTTTTAGCGAGCGGGAAGCGCTTCGTGAGCGTGTCCATCATGAGTTCGAGCTCATCCTCGGTGAGGAACGTGGGGGTACCGCCGCCGAAGTGCAGCTGTTCGAGCTCCTGCGACCCCGTCAGATGCGCCTTCACCAGATCAGCTTCCTGACCGATTAAATCGATGTATGCCGCGCTGCGGCTATGGTCGCGCGTCACAATCTTGTTGCAGCCGCAGTAAAAGCACACATCGTTGCAGAACGGCACATGCACATAAAGTGAAAGCGGAGCCGGTTCTTTGGCTGTGCCGCGGCCCGCTAAAGCGCGGGCATAGTCTTCGGCAGTGAATTCGGCATTGAACCGGTCTGCTGTCGGATACGAGGTGTAGCGCGGAGCAGGCACGTCGAACTTCTTGAGGAGGTCCATGTCAGGCAGCTCGACGCCGCTGGTTTCCGAATTCGTCATTTTGTGGGGGCCTATGTTTAATTATGACTTGGGTTAAACTTCCTGCTATTATTTTGGAAGCTTGAGTGTCTTTCTTGATGATTATCAACGTGAGGATCAAGGTCGATTGGATCGAAGGGATTTTCCCTGCGAATTCATCTTTATGAGAGCCAACGCCTTGATTCTAGGCAGTCAAGATTATTCAAAAATTAGCTTTTCGAAGCTCCGCTCCCTGTATGTGGATTGTCGCCAATAAAGCGCTGCCGTCAGACGATACGTCTGCGGTGAGGCTTCTTAGCCTACGACTGCTGCATTCTCGTCCTCTGCTTCGGAACTATGAACAGCTGCCGGCCCATGACCCCTCAGGACCGGACGACACACCAAGATGAGGAAGAAGTGGTGGCACTTAATAATCCGGCAATGCTCCTGCGGTCAACGTGCTCGAACTGCAACCTGCGTGAATCCTGCCTCCCGACGGGACTGACCCTGAAGGAGATCGAGCGGCTTGAAGAACTGGTGACCGGCAATCGCCGGCGCATCAAGCGCGGAGAGTCGCTCTTTCGTGCCGGTGACCGTTTTGACACGCTCTACGCCGTCCGTCTTGGATTTTTGAAGAGCACGGTGATGAGCAGCGACGGCCGCGAGCAGGTGACCAACTTCTTTATGGCCGGTGAGATGATCGGCTTTGACGGCATTTCGAGCGGCGTGCATTCCTGTGACGTCACCGCGCTTGAAGATACGGAAGTCTGCGTCATCAATTACGACAAGTTTGAAGAGGCTGCAACCTCCATGCGCTCCATGGGCGCTCATGTGCTAAAGATGCTCTCGCGCGAAATCGTGCGTCAGCACGGCGTGATGCTGCTTTTGGGCTCGATGCACGCAGAAGAGCGTTTGGCGGCGTTCCTGCTTTCGCTTTCTCAGCGCTTTGAACAGCGCGGCTACTCGCGCAGTGAATTTGTGCTTCGCATGACACGAGCGGAAATCGGCTCTTATTTGGGCTTGAAGCTCGAGACCGTGAGCCGCGTTCTGTCGCGCTTCTCGCACGACGGGCTCATTGAGGTCAACCAAAAGCACGTTCGTATTTTTGATGCGGAAGGCCTGCGGGCCATTGTTTCAGGGGTGCCGCTTTCGGAGCAGCGCTAAGCCGCTAAACGTCTGACAGCACGTGTTACTTCCAAAGGAGATATTCGATTTTTTCGAATGTCTCCTTTTCTTTCATTCGGCCGCAGATAAAAAAAGGCCGCAACCTTGAGCGGCTGCGGCCTGAGACAGGAGGAAAGAGAGAGTTAAAGATTTGCGGTCGGGGCTCGCATTAAGCTGCGGGCTTGCCGAACGTATGCTTCATATCGCCCACGAAGAGAATCACGTAGATAAGGAGCGCAACAGCGAAGCCGAGCAGGCAGCACTGAGCCATGGACATGAACTTCATGGACGGGATGAGATACCAGCCACCCGCATCGGAATACATCTGGATGATGGATTCCTGCAGCGGAGAGAGCACGGTTCCGAGGGGGACATCGGAATTGTCATAGCCGCAGTCGCCGGTCGGCAGGAACCAGTCCGGAGCCCACTTTTCAAGCGGCAGACCGAACGGATAGTGCGGTTCGAGCGAGCAGCCCTGCATGCCAAAGAGGGCATCAAGATCTTCAGAGTGAATGGCGTGGTGAATCGAGGAAAGCTTCACCGAGCACATGATGCCGTAGATGCAGCCGTAAACGCCGCACACATAGGCGATGATGCGCATGATGAGAGCCTTCGGCCAGGCGAGCGTGAAGAGGCAGCCGAACGTCATGCACAAGAACGCAAAGCGGATGTACACGCACTGTTCGCACGGCTTCATGTAGAGCCACACCTGAAACACGTTGTGGGCGATCAGCACGAGGCCAGCACTCAGGATGGCGATCACGAGCCAAGGCCAACGCGTCTGGGAGAACAGACCGATGCGGTCAAGAAGCGTATTCATTTCTCAGATCCTGAGGGATTACTTCTTGGAAAGTTCCGTGATGAGGTCAACGAGACCCTGAACGGAGCGGATGGACTTCGTCATGATGAGGTACTTGCCGTTGACGACATAGGCCGGAATGCCCTGAATCTTGGCGACGTCGTAGCTGGGCTTCCAGCTGTCAGCGAGCTGCTGAACTTCAGGCGTCTTGCGGGCGGCTTCGAATTCTTCAGCGGTGGCGCCGATCGCATCAAGACCGGTTTTGAGGAAGGCAGCTTCACCAGAGGCCCAGCGTTCGCCCTGACGGTGGTAAGCCTTGTAGATCGCATCCTTGGCTTTCTTGAAGATCGACTTGGGATCTTCCCAGTCGGTGATGCCGGCAGCCTTGTCGCGCAGCTGGCACCAGGCGAAGAGTTCAGAACCGGCACGGCCGTACTTGCCCTTCGTTTCGATGTGCACCATGTCGAACTTAAGGCCGGTGGCCTTTTCAGCAAGCGGAACCATCTTCGGGTCAACGCCCACGTCGAACTTGAAGCAGAACGGGCAGTCGTAGGACCAAACCTTCACGAGCTTGCCTTCACCGCCAGGAAGGGGCTTTTCAAGGGTGATGTAGTCCGCGTCCTTGCCTTCCGTAAAGGCGAAGGCGGCAGGAGCGGCGGCGGCAGTCGCAAACAGAACGGCAGAAGCGATGAAAGTGCGGCGAAGCATGGTGATGTGTCCTATTCCTTTATGTACAAAGTTCTGTACGGTTCGAATTCAGTGTGTCGATTCAAGACCCGTGCGTTTCCGAGTGAAAGGTTCGCGGGCCGACCGGCGCAAAAGCATCACAGAGCGACTCTTTAAAGGAGTACAGAGCGACGCTTAAGAACTAAGCGAGAAGGAGTATAAGAACGCCGCAGCCACTTTGGGTAGTGCTAAGTGTACGAAATACCTGAAATTGCGGGAATCTCCCCGCATCATCATATAGATTGAAAAAAGGGATTTGCGAATTGTGAAACTGCCTGTGCGTCAACGGCGCCGAAGGTGAATGACGACGCTAGGGGGCGGCAGCCGGAGAGTTTGGGGGTGTTTGCAGGAATGGCTCGCAATCTCGTCGGAGCCAGTATTCACTCATCCGCAGACAAAAAAAGCCTCGCAGGCGTTTTCCCGTCGCCCGCGAGGCTCAACCCTCAATTTTTTCAACCTAAAGTCAGGAGAAATTACAGTGGAAATCTGTTCTCTCACCAGAATTCCGCTGTGAGAAAACTATATCTAGAAAACACCTCTGCAGGCTTTACAGAATGTTCAAGGGGTGCAACAAAAGGTGACGCAAGTTTCGACATGCTGATGACAGCGGCAAATGAAGGCCGGCGCCTGTTTGCTGCCAAAGACTGCAGCGCTGCCGGCAGGTGCCGAGTTACCGGCTTCCAAAGGCCTTTTGAACAGCAAAAAAAAACCTCGCAGGCGTTTTCCCGTCGCCCGCGAGGTTCAACCCTCAATTTTCTCAACCTAAAGTCAGGAGAAACATGATGAAATCGTCTCTCTCGTCGCTTTCATCGTGAGAAAACTATAACCCGATAAGCCTGCCATAGGGATTTCTAATTGGTGAAGGCTGCAACAAATCATGAATGGTCTGCGGCACTAGGCCTTTTAGGCAGTTCATTCGAATTGCATTAAAGATATTGCCTTACCAATATGGTCTTGCATTGGTGCGGCGATAGGTTTCAAGCGGCTCTACAGCAATAGAAGCAATTTCACTGGCCGTAAGACCTGCAACACGTTCCTTGCCTGCGTAACCGTGCAGCATGACGGCGCCAAGCACTGATTCCACTGTGTCGTAGCGCTGCCCCAGGAAGCTTGCAATCATGCCTGAAAGCACGTCGCCGCTGCCCGCAGTGGCGAGCGAAGCCGTAGCGTAGGGACTGAGCCATGTGCGAGAGCTTCGCATGGCAATCAGCGTGCCCGGTCCTTTCAGAACGGTGATGGCGCCAGTCTGCAGGGCAATATCACGAACGGCATTGACGCGGTCGCTCTGAATGATCTGAGGCGTCACTTTCAGCAGTCGGGCGCCTTCAGCTTCATGCGGCGTTAGGACGGTAGCTACCGTGCGGTGCAGCAGTGTGGTAAGGAGCGCTTTGTCCCCGGCAATGAGGTTGAGGGCATCGGCATCAAGTACGAGCGGGATATTCGAGGCCAGAGCGGCTTCAAGCCGAGCCTTGGCAGCGGCGCTCTGTCCGAGTCCAGGACCAATAACGGCAGCGGTGAAGCGGCTGAAGTCAAGCGGGGTGCTCGAGAACATTAGTTCCGGCGCGACCGGGTCCACCATCATGGCGTTGGGCGTGAGCAGCTCAACCGTTACGGTCCCTGCCCCCATGCGCAGCGCCGCACGGGCTGAAAGGAGCGCCGCGCCGATGTGGCCTTCCGCACCGCCCACGACGGCAACGTGCCCGAAGGTGCCCTTGTGGGAGAACTTCGGACGAGGCTGGCAAATGTGGTCAAAGTCGGAATACTCGATGAGGCCGAGACGCGTGAGCGGAACGGAAACGTCGAGTTCGCTCACAACCACTGCACCGGCCGCGTCGACGCCTTCATTCATATAGAGTCCGGATTTGGCCGAGAGGAATGTAACAGTGGCATCAGCGGTTACGCCGGGCATCGTGCCGACCCAGTGACCGGTTTCGCTGTGAAGTCCAGAGGGCACATCCAGAGCCAGTCTGAAGCATTGGCGTTCGTTAAACCAGAGTATGGCGTCCAGATAGTCGCCGGTGATCGGGCGCTTGAGACCAGTGCCGAAGAGGCCGTCCACAACGGCATCGGCCTTTTCTGTCATGTATGGGTCGGAGATCACGGTGCCGCCGAGGGCGATCCAGTCGGCAAGCATTTCGCGGGCGAGCTCAGTCTTGGGTTCTCCGCCCGGCATGACGAGCTGCACCGTGTGACCGAGGCGCTTGAGCTCACAGGCGCAGACAATGGCGTCGCCGCCGTTATTGCCTGGGCCGGCAAGCACTGTGACGTGCGGACACGGCAGACGTTCGTCGAGCCACTTTGCGGCGAAGGTGCCCGCACGGCGCATCAAAGTGTCTAGGCCCATGCGCACGGCGCAGCGGGCTTCGAGTTCACGCGACTCTTCAAGGTTCATGATGGTTCGACTCATCTTGGGTCCTTTCGATGTATGAGAGCGGATTTCACTGGTATGCAGCGCAGATGCTGTGCGCAGCTCTCAATTTTTCAACAGTGCCGTCATTCTAAAGGCGGATCAATCAGACGGATCAAGGCGCACCGAAAAGCGCCCGTGAAGGCACAATATCAACATCAAATATTCTGTCCGTTCGCACGAACACCCGAGTTCCATCATGAGCCGCATTCCGCTTATTCAATTGCCTGCGCCCCGCGCAGAGCGCCCCAATGATCCGCTTGAAGAGAAGACTTTCAAAGAGGAGGTGCTTTTCAACAGCAGTTTCGTAAAGATGGTGAGAGACGATATCAAGCTGCCTGACGGGGGACTTTCCAAGCGTCTCTATCTGACTCACGGCGGGGCCTGCGCCATGGTTGCGCTCGGCGACGACGGCACCATTCTGCTCGAACGCCAGTGGCGTCATCCGCTCAAGCGCAGCTTCTGGGAACTGCCCGCGGGCAAGATAGACCCCAATGAAGAAGAAATTGCCTGCGCTAAGCGTGAGTTGATTGAGGAGTGCGGCGTTCAAGCGCAGGAATGGACCAAACTCGGCGTTATCAACAATGCGATCGGCTACAGCAATGAGCACATCGCCATCTATCTGGCCAGAGGTCTCACTGAAGTTGAGCAAAAGCTCGACGAAGGCGAGTTCCTGGAGGTCTACCGTGTGCCGTTTGGCGAGGCTTGGGAGATGGCTGTTGACGGACGCATTACGGATGTGAAAACTATTTCGGGCATTTTTTGGCTCAAAGCATGGTTTGAACGGAACGGACTTGAACCTTAAAAGACGTTCGGCCGTTCTTTTCTGCCCAAGAACTCTGGCCGTCGGCAGTGTTTGCCGTCGGCCAGAAAGCGCGAGGCGGATGAAGTGTGTTCACACCGCCGAGATGTGCTTCATGCGGCTGAGCAGCATTCGCAGTGCAAACAGCATGAGCGCAGAGACTAAAACGCAGATGAGCGCCATCGCCATTGCAACCGAGGCCGAGCCTTGTTCGAACTCGTTGACAATAAAGGTTGAAATCACCAGAACATCGGGCGGCGAAATGAGGCTTGCCGCAACAAGTTCGCGCAGCACGATGATGAAAATCATGATGAAGCCCTGTACGATGCCGACGGCAATGAGGGGCAGCGTGATGCGCGTTAAGACGAAGAAGGCTGATCCGCCGCAGACGCTGCCGGCTTCCCTGAGTGACGGGCTCACCTGCATCCAGGCAGACGTCGTGTACTGGATGGCGTAGGGCAGAAAGAGTATGACGTATACCAGCACCATAAAGCCCATGGTGTTGTAGAGCGGTATCCAGGTGTAGATCTGGTTCCAAAAGAGCATCAGACCGATTGCCATGACAATGCTCGGGAGCATTTCAGGGAGCAGTCCGATGCCTTCCAGGAGGCGTCCCATCCGACCAGAATGACGGATGAGCCAGACGATGACAGTGCCGAGAAAGCTCGCAATTACGCCGACTGAAAGCGCAAGCATCAAGGAGGTGACGAAGGCGTCGAGCCCCTTAGCGTTTTCGGTAAAGAGCTCAACGTAGTGCATCAGCGTGAAGTTGCCGAGCGCCAGCCCATATCCTCGAATCTTAATGAGCGAGGTGGCGATCACGGAAAACCATGGCACACCGACGGCAAGGAGCAGCACGATGCCAATGTATAAAGCGGTAGCGCGGCGCGGCCAGCCAGAGAGTTTCCAGAAGGCCGGACGTGCGCCTTTGGCGCCGACCAGCCGAAAAGAGCGGTTGGCAGTGATCCAGCTCTGAAGCATCCACATCGCCATGCAGATCGTAATGAGAATGAGCGAGAGTGTTGCTGCAGCTCCGAAATTGACCGGAGCAGTTGTGGCGTAGGCATGGATCTTCGTGGTGAAAACGTCAAAGCCGATGCGGCGGCCCAATGTCGACGGCGTGCCGTATTCTGCCAGCGTCTTAACAAAGACGAGGAGCATCGCAATTGCATAATTGCCGGTCACAAGCGGCAAAAGGACTTGCTTTAAGCGTTTGCTGAAACCCGCACCGGAGACCGCCGCGGCTTCCTCAAGATTGCCGGGCACACGGATCAGCGCATTCTTCATGATCGTTGTCATGAAGGGAAGCGCGTGCAGACTCATTACGAAAACGAGCCCGCCCAAACTGAAAAATGCCGGCGTAATTGCGCCTGCGGGCGGCAGAAGCTGTTCGAGCAGTCCGCGCTTTTGCATGAAAAGAATCCAGCCCATCGCGCCGATGTAGGGCGGCGTCATGAAGGGGATCAAAAGCGCGATATCGAGCCAATGGCTTTGCCCCCAGGATGTGCGGGAAAGAAGCAGTGCCAGAGGAGTGGCCATCACCGTTGTGAGCACAACGACCAAGCCGGCAAGCACGATCGAATTGACGACCGTTTCGACGTTCTCTGATGCTAGCGCCGCATCCAGTGCATGCTGCACAAGCAGGGATTCATTCTCGCTGCCGGTGAAGGACGTGATGAAAATGCTTCCCAGAGGACAGACGATAAAAATGACGAGTGCGGCAAGCGCAACAATAGCGGAGAGCCGGACGCCGGCAGATGCGCTTGGATGCATGCGTACCTCGATAATTTGAAAGATGCCTCAGCCGCCGGGATGCTCCGGCGGCTGAAATTTGCTGGTTTCGCGGGTGAGGTTTAACGATTGCCTTTGGTCATCTGCAGAAGTTTGGCTGCCGCATCATCAGACTGCTGCATCATCGTGTTCCAGTCGAGATTGCTGAAAGTACGGATGTCATCGAGCCCCAGACGGCCGCTGGCTTTGACGTCCGTACGGCCCGGCAGAAGGAAGGCCTGAGCCACCAGTTTTTGCGCATCATCTGAGAGCAGGTAATCAATGAAGGCGCGTGCAGCCGCTTCGTTCTTCGTCGACTTCAGAATCATCGCCGGGCGCGGGTTAACAACGGTTCCGGAGGCCGGGTAATAAATGCCGATGGGTTCGCCCTTCTTAATCTGCGAGTAGGCGTTGTAGTCAACGCCGGCAACCAGAATGGCTTTGGCCCCCGTCAGGACGGATTCAAGCGCTGCCTTATTGGCGCCCGCGACAGCCAGTCCGTTTTTCGCCATGCCTTCCCAGGTGGCCCAATCGCCCTTCGTGGCATATAGATAGCCTGCGAGGAAGTCTTTGCATGAGCCGGATTTTTCCGGATCGGGAATGGCTATTTGGCCTTTGAACTTGGGATCGGCCAATTCCTTCCAGTCGGCATTGAGATTCGGAATAAGCGTCTTATTCCAGATGACGCCCATTGCGGAGGCTGAAGTGCCAAAGAGCGTGCGGTCTGCGTCAATGAAGTCGGCGCGCAGTTTTTCAGCGTTTTTGGCGTTCGGGTACGAAGCGAGAATGCCGGATTGCTTGACGGCTAGGCCATCAGACCAAGAGGCGAGCACGACGACGTCGGCAACGGGATTGCTTTTTTCTGCCTCCAGACGGGCGAGAATCTTGCCCGTGGTGCCTTCAAAAAGCTTTACCTTGATGCCGGTCTGTTTTTCAAATTGAGCAACATACTTGGCATTGAGTCCAGTGGGCGAAGGCATGTAGACGGTAACGACGCCTTCATCGGCCTGAGCTGCCGAAAAGGGACTCGCGAAAAGAACGGCTGCAGAAACGGCTGCGGCTAAAAGATTTTTGGACATATTCAGTACCTTCCTGAAAGATGAATGCGTTTAAAGTCAGCCGCCGACGGTGACAATCCCGGCAGGATTAACGGCAATGTGAATCTGAGAACCAATGGTTTGCAGCGCGCTGTGGGCAAGCCGCCAGTGTTTGTCACCGACACTCACATCAATTAGCCAGCGGTCCCCGATGTATTCCGTTTGTTCGACGCGAGCGGAGAAAATGAGAGAATGGTTGGACGATGAATTCGCTTTTAAATCAATGATTTCTGCGAACTCCGGACGAAACATGCGTTGATCATCAATGAAGTTGGATTGCCCGACAAACTCAGCTGCGAAGCGAGTGGCTGGATGGGTGTAAATGTCGATAGGCGACCCGGCTTGTTCTAGAGCGCCGTGATTCAGCACGAGGATGCGGTCGCTCATGCTCATCGCTTCTTCCTGGTCATGCGTCACAAATATTGAGGTCATGGCCAGGGCACTGGTGATTCGTTTAATTTCGCCGCGCATGGTTTCACGCAGCTGAGCGTCAAGCGCAGAGAGCGGTTCGTCAAAGAGAACAATGTTGGGGCGGGAAACAATTGCTCGGGCAAAACCGACCCGCTGCTGCTGTCCGCCTGAGAGTTCCGAAACGCGCCGGCCGGCAAAGTCGGCCAGACTGACAAGCGAAAGCGCGTCTGTCACTTTGGATTTCAAGTCGCTGAGATCTTTGCGTGCACGCAGAGGAAATGCAACGTTTTCGAAAACCGTCAGATGCGGCCAGAGCGCGAAATCTTGGAATACGAACCCGATATTGCGTTTCTCAGGGGGCAGATTGAGACCCAAATCTGCGCTGAAGACGGGCTTGCCGTCAAAGAGAATCTCTCCGGCATCAGGCGTTTCCAATCCTGCAATCATTCGCAGGAGCGTAGTCTTGCCGCACCCTGACGGACCCAGGAGCGTAGTAAATGCACGGCTGCTGAATTCAATGGTGAGCGGCGGAATCACTGTTACGCCTTGGAAGGACTTCGTGATGCCGCGAAGCGCAATACTCATGTTCTGTTTCCAGTTTTCCAACCGCCATATTGGCGGAAGGATTTGAAAAGGAAAGAATTTCTAACCCTATGAGCTTGCGAGTCTATAAAGCATGCATCAAGTTTTAATGAAGCAATGATGACGATTTGATGACGCTGAGCGGTTTCGCTCTTTCACAATTAGCCCCTGCCAAGCGCAGTCAAAGAGGTGTAGGTTCTTTGCACCATGAATGTCATGACGGCGGTATGTAGTGTGCAGACCGAGGATTGCGATGAGGAGTTTTGGATGACCGAAGAGGTATTAAAAGTCGGGGAGCCCGCACCGGATTTTGCGTTGAAGGATGACCACGGCTGCGTGCGCACGCTGAAGGATTTCCGAGGTAAGAAATTGATTCTTTATTTTTACCCGGAAGATGAAACGTCTGGATGCACCATCGAGGCTCAGGGATTTCGTGATCACCTTGAAGACTTTGCGCGAGCCGGATGGCAGGTGGTCGGCGTCTCTAACGACGATGTGGCGGCGCACTGCGGGTTCCGTGATCATCACGGCCTGAATTTCCGGTTGCTCTGCGATGTGGGCCGCACGCTGTCGAATGACTGCGGACTGATGTCCGAACAGGTGAAAGATGGAAAATCGCGCATCCGCATCAATCGATCAACTCTGTTGATCGATGAGAACGGACGGTTTCTCAAAGTGATGAAAGGCGTCGCTGCGCGTGAACATGTTGCAGAGCTTTTGCAGATGCTTTGCAGCAAGTGAAAGAATTTGCTGTTACGGAGTTGGGGTGGTGAACCGCTCTCTGGGCAAATCTATGAGCATCCAGAAGGCATCAGCGTAGAAAGGATCGGCAAGATGATGTTCAACCGTGGACGGTAGAGGAATGACTTCCTTCAAGTCGAAGACGCATTCCATCCATCCCTCAGCGGCTTCTTTAACCATGCTTTCGAGTTCTTTGAGGCTGCTGCCCATTGTGATGGCGCCTGGGAGGTCTGGAACAGAAGCGGAAAAAGCACCTTTATCTTCTTCCCAAACAGCGACAGGATATCTCATGAAAACACGTGTGGACAGATGTATTAAACGTTATTAACTCAAGCGTCTATCTTATAGCATGGAATGCCTGTTGCGCTTTTTGCCACTTGTTTGTCTGTATATGTCATTTGATTTTTGCGACAGACACAAGAAAAAAGCTCTGCCAATCAAAAGATTGGAAGAGCTTTCATCTGCCTCACGCATAAGCAACAATGGCGGAGAAGGAGGGATTCGAACCCTCGAGGCCCGCATTTTGGACCTGCACCCTTAGCAGGGGTGTGCATTCGACCTCTCTGCCACTTCTCCGCATCATTGTTCTGGATGCGCAGAGGCATGTAATCTGTGGTGCGCCAGGCAGGATTCGAACCCACGACCCTCTGGTTCGTAGCCAGATACTCTATCCAACTGAGCTACTGGCGCACTGAGAAGGGGAATTTTGCATTCGTTTTAGGGAAAGTGCAAGTGTTTTAATGGTATATGCCATATTTGCGTGATGACCCAATAAGGTGAAAACACAGGTTGAAAAAGAAATAACTTGATGAAGACGCGCCTCGCAGCAAGTAAAATAATGGGCTTCAATCGGGCGCACTTTCCCTTTCCGAAAGATGACGGAGACTATGGGCGCATCGGTTCAACTCTCATCCCATTCGGCCGCCTTTGAAGCGCCCGACCACATCGGCATGACTCCACGATTAAGCCTTCGCAACATTACGAAGCGCTATCCGGGCATTACAGCAAACGATCATGTATCGCTTGATATTGCGCCCGGTGAGGTGCTCGCCATCCTCGGCGAGAACGGCGCGGGCAAGTCCACCTTGATGAAAATCATCTACGGTGCCGCCCGTCCAGACGAGGGCGAAATTTCTTTTGACGGGCATCCGCTCGGCGTTGAAACCCCGGCACAGGCGCGTGAACTTGGCATCGCAATGGTGCACCAGCATTTCGCGCTTTTCGATACGCTTTCGGTTACGGAAAATGTAGCGCTTGGTCTTTCGACCGGTATTTCGGCTGCAGAGATCGAACGTGAAATTCGCTTGCTCGGTGAAAAGTACGGTTTGGAGGTGGATCCCGCCTCGGTTGTGATGGAACTCTCGATGGGTGAGCGTCAGCGCGTCGAGATTCTTCGCGCATTGATGACTAAGCCGAAGCTCCTCATTTTGGATGAACCGACTTCCGTCCTCACGCCGCAGGCGGTACGCAAGCTCTTCAAGACACTGCATCAGCTTTCGAGCGAGGGTGTCTCCATTCTCTTTATTTCACATAAGCTCGATGAAATTCGTGAGCTTGCAGACCGCTGCGTTGTGCTTCGCGCAGGCAAGGTTGTGGCGAGCGTTGATCCGAAGGCTGAAAGCGAGGAAAATCTCGCCCGCCTTATGATCGGCAATGATCCGCCGACGGTGCGCGAAGGCACGGCCAAGGCTGGCGAAGTGGTTTTTGAGATGCGTCATGTCAGCGCACCCGGATCGACGCGCGTCTGCGGTATTGATAATGTATCGCTTGCCGTGCGTGCGGGTGAAATCGTTGGCATTGCCGGCATCTCGGGCAACGGTCAGGCTCGCTTTATGGCGGCAGCCTCAGGGGAGTATCTCTGCGAGGCCGATCGCGTTTTGCTTTTTAATTCGCCCGTCGGAGAGCTCGATACGCATGCCCGCCGTATTTCCGGACTGCGCTATGTGCCCGAGCAGCGTCTCGGCCATGCGGCTGTGCCGGAATTGTCACTCACGGCCAATACCTATCTCACCGGCGACTCGCTGGTGCGCAGCGGCTTTATTCTCCGCGACCGCGCAAGAAGTTTTGCCAATCTCGTCATTGAGCGCTTTCACGTGAAGACGCCCAATGCTGAAAAAGCTGCCGGCAGTCTGTCGGGCGGCAATCTTCAGAAATTTATTATGGGACGTGAGATTCTCAATCGTCCTCGGGTTCTCTTGGTTCATCAGCCGACTTGGGGTGTCGATGTCGGTGCTGCTGCCGTTATCCGCAACAGCCTTATCCGACTGCGCGACGACGGCGCTGCGATCATCGTTGTCAGTGAAGAAATCGACGAACTCTTTGAGATCTCCGACCGTATTGCCGTGATGTACCGCGGAGCGCTGTCTCCGGCGGTGCCAAAGACCACGATTTCCATTGAGGAAGTCGGCCGCTGGATGTCCGGTCTCTGGCCAGACTCTCCCTTCACGCAGAAAACCTCGGAGGCGCACTGATCATGCTTCAGTTTCCGATTGCCATGACGCCGCGCACCGAGCCCGCTCGTGCACTGGCTTGGCTTTCTCCCGTGATTGCCTTTGCGCTCACGGTTTTTACGGGCTTTTGTCTTTTTGCCGCATTGGGTCAGGATCCCGTAAAGGCGCTGGGCGTCTTTTTTATCGCGCCGCTCGATTCGCTGCGCGGATGGACTGAAATCGCTGTCAAGATGACGCCGCTGCTGCTCTGTGCGGCGGGTCTTGTGGTCTGCTTTAAGGCCAACGTTTGGAATATTGGCGCCGAAGGCCAGCTGATCGCCGGCGCCATTACGGGCGGCGTGGTGGCGCTCGCCTGTGATCCGTCTTGGGGCCGTTGGTATGTCGTTCTTGTGATGCTCGCATCAGCCGTGGGCGGTGCGGTCTGGGGCGGATTCACGGCGCTTTTGCGTCACAGATTTCATGCGAACGAAATTCTCGTTTCTCTGATGCTGGTGTATGTCGCGCAGTTTCTGCTCGCTTGGTGCGTACAGGGGCCGATGCGCGATCCCATGGGATTTGGTTTCCCTCAGACGAAGCTTTTTGAAGCTGGGGCGATGCTGCCGGTGCTCGAGGGAACTCGTCTCCATGCCGGTGCGCTATTAGCGCTCTTTTCGGCGGTAGGCGTATGGCTCCTGATGGATCGCATGGCGCTCGGCTTTCAGTTCAAGGTCTCCGGCATGGCGCCCTTTGCTGCGCGCTATGCGGGCTACCATCCGGGCAAACTCATCTGGGCATCCATGCTCATTTGCGGAGCGCTTGCGGGTCTGGCTGGCGGCATTGAAGCCTCCGGTCCTCTCGGTCAGCTCACACCGACTATTTCTCCGGGGTATGGATTTGCGGCCATCATTGTGGCCTTCGTCGGGCGTCTCTCGCCGCTTGGCTGTATTCCCGCAGCTTTTGTCATGGCACTCTTTTATCTTGGCGGCGAATTGGCGCAGAGCCGTCTGGGGCTGCCGAGTTCGATCACGGGCGTGTATCAGGGACTCCTTCTCTTTTTCATTCTCGCTTGCGACACGATGATTTTTTACCGTCTCTCCTGGCGAGGCCTTTCGGCTGACGCGGGCAAGGAGGTTCGATAAATGTCGATTGCTGCCTCCATCATTGCCTCGACTTTAAATGCCGGCACGCCGCTCCTTATCGCGGCGGCAGGCATCGTGATTCATGAGAAGTCGGGTGTTCTCAATCTCGGCATTGAGGGCATCATGCTCATGGGTGCGGTTACTGGTTTTACCGTCACGCTTTCTACGGGTTCCTTTGCGCTCGGGTTCCTCGCCGGCGCGGGCGTCGGCATTCTGCTGGGACTCCTCTTTGCGTTTTTTACGCTTGGCATGCATGCCAACCAATATGCGGCTGGTCTTGCATTGTCGCTTTTCGGCGCGGGACTCTCGGCCTTTATCGGCAAACCGCTCCAGGGACAGGCGCTCGCGGAGCGCAGTGTGTCGGGCATTCCCGGGCTCGAAAATATTCCATTCTTTGGTGAAGCTTTCTTTTCGCAGCATCTCTTGGTGTACGGCGCCTGGGTACTGATCGCTGCGGTTTGGTACTTCCTTTTCAGAACGCGTGCGGGTTTGGTGCTTCGCGCTGTCGGCGAGTCGCCGCAGTCCGCTTTTGCGCTGGGTTACCCGGTACTGCGCATCCGACTCTTTGCTGTGCTCTTCGGCGCGCTTTGCTCGGGTGTGGCGGGTGCTTATTTGTCGTTGGTTTATACGCCGCTCTGGGTCGAAGGCATGACGGCCGGCCGCGGGTGGATTGCATTGGCACTGGTGACTTTTGCAACCTGGCGGCCGCTGCGCGTGGTTGTCGGCGCTTACCTTTTCGGCGGCGTGACGATGCTGCAGTTCGCCTTCCAGGGGATGGGCATTTCCATTTCGCCGCAGTTCATGGCAATGACGCCTTATCTCGCGACGATTCTCGTGCTTGTGCTGATTTCCCGGAACCCCGCTTGGATTCGCCTCAACGTTCCTGCGTCGCTCGGCAAACCTTTTTCGCCTAAAGGCTGAGAACCAGCAGCGGGCTGACGCGCTGCCAAGAGTTCAGTTTTTTCGGGCAACAGTTTTTCTTAATTTCATTGTTCTCAAAAGGAGTCAACGAAGATGAACAAGCGCTTTGCTTTCAAGCTCGCATTCGCTGGTGCTGCCGCCTTGGCGCTCACGGCCTGCGGTGAGAAGACTGAACCGCCGAAGGCGGCTGAGCCCGCTAAGACCGCTGCTGCTCCAGCAGCTGCGAAGGAGCCTTTGAAAGTCGCTTTCATGTATGTGAGCCCGGCCAATGAAGAAGGCTGGTCTACTCAGCATGACATTGCCCGCCGCGCGGTTGAAGCGAAGTTCGGTGACAAGATCAAGGTGACAACCGTTGAGAATATTCCCGAAAATGCGGATGCCGAGCGTGTGCTGCGTGATTTGGCTCAGCAGGGCAATAAGCTCATCTTCGCCACTTCGTTTGGCTACATGAACTCGGTTCTCAAGGTCGCCAAGGAATTCCCGGATGTGAAGTTTGAGCACGCTACGGGCTATAAGACTGCGCCCAACGTGGCCAACTATTCCGCGCGCTTTTATGAAGCCCGTTATCTTGCGGGCAAGCTCGCGGGTGCAACCACCAAGTCCAATATCCTCGGCTATGTTGCCGCGCTGCCGATTCCGGAAGTGCTTCAGGGCATCAATGCCTATACGCTCGGCGCTCAGAGCGTCAATCCCAACATTGAGGTCCGCGTTGTCTGGACCTCCGCTTGGTATGACCCGGGCAAGGAGTCCGATGCTGCCAAGTCGCTGATTGGTCAGGGTGCCGACGTTATTACGCATCACACCAATTCTTCAGCGGTTGCTTCGGCCTGCGAAGAAGCGAAGATCCCGGTGATTTCCTATAACACTTCGATGAAGCGCGCTGCGCCCACGATGCTGATTGGCGGTGTTATTCATATTTGGGATGAGTTCTATGCCGGCCGCATTCAGGCCGTCATGGACGGAACCTGGCAGCCTCAGTCCATCTGGGGCGGTGCGCCTGAACACATGATCGACCTCGTGGACATTAAGGCGACGGATGCCGTCAAGGCTGACATTAAGGCTGCATACGACAAGATGGCAGCCCGCGAGTTCCATCCGTTCACCGGTCCGATTGTTGACAACACTGGCCGTCAGGTTTTGGCTGAAGGACAGAAGGCTACCGACGCCGATCTGCTCACGATGAACTGGCTCGCCAAAGGTGTGGCCGGCAAACTTCCGAGCGGAAGCTAATATTCATTGACGTTCATCGTTGGGACCGCATATTGTGATGCAGGTTCGGCTTTTCAGCCGAGTGCTCAGATATCGGTCCCAATTCATTGTTCGAATTATTGTTTTTGGAGTTCTCCAATGATGCAGAAGCGTACTGCTTTGAAGTTGGTCCTGGCCGGCGCCGCTGCGGCGATGCTCGCGGGCTGCGGCGACAAAACCGAAGCACCCAAAGAGGCTGCCGCACCGGAAAAGACCGCTGCCGCTCCCGCCGATAAAGCTGCAGGCCCCTACAAAGTGGCTTTCGTCTATGTGAGTCCGGCGAGTGAGGAAGGCTGGTCGCGTCAGCACGACCTCGCCCGTATCGCGCTCGAAAAGGTATATGGCGACAAAGTAAAGTTCACGACGGTAGAGAACATTCCCGCCGGAGCTGACAGCGAACGCGTGCTTCGCGACCTCGCGCAGCAGGGCAACAAGCTCATCTTTGCGACCTCGTTCGGCTACATGAACTCGGTTCTTAAGGTTGCCAAGGAGTTCCCGGACGTTAAGTTCGAGCATGCTACGGGTTATAAGACTGCGCCCAACGTGGCCAACTATTCGGCCCGCTTTTATGAAGCGCGTTATCTTGCCGGCAAACTCGCCGGTGCGATGACGAAGACGAACGTTTTGGGTTACGTCGCTGCCGTTCCGATTCCCGAAGTCCTCCAAGGCATCAATGCCTATACGCTTGGCGCTCAGAGCGTCAATCCCAATGTTGAAGTTCGCGTAGTCTGGACTTCGGCTTGGTACGATCCGGGCAAGGAATCCGATGCCGCCAAGACGCTCGTCGGTCAGAAGGCCGACGTGCTGACACATCACACCGATTCGCCGGCCGTTGTGGCTGCCGGTGAAGATATGAAGGTCCCGGTGATCTCCTACAACACGTCTATGAAGCGCATTGCTCCGACAATGCTTTTGGGCGGCGTGGTTCAGAGCTGGGAGGAGTTCTACACCGGCCGAATCAATGCTGCGATGGACGGCACCTGGAAGTCCCAGTCGATCTGGGGCGGCATCCCCGAACACATGGTGAATCTGGTGGACATCCGCTCGGATGCGCCTCAGTCGGTGCAGGACGATATTCAGGCGGCCTACAACAAGATGGCTGCCCGCGAATTTTCACCCTTCACGGGGCCGATCGTGACGAACGAAGGCCAGACCGTGGTTGAGGCTGGCAAGACGGCTCCCGACGATGTGCTCCTCAATATGAACTGGCTCGTCAAAGGGGTCGTGGGCAAAGTTCCGACAATGAATTGACGCGGAAGCGCGAAGACATAGTGCTTTCGCGCTGACATATAGAAGATTCATCTCCGGCTGGATTCGTTCAGCCGGATTTTTTTACCCGTCCGCTGCGGGAAAGATCATGGAAAAAAGTCAAAACTTGTGCGTGCGTTTCAGCCGCTCAGTCATCATCCGATGACTTTGCTTTGGGGAATGAGAGGTTATGGGCGCTATACGCCTCGTAAGCGTGAAAAATTGTTCCGAAAGTGTCAGCAATGCTTCGCCGAATGAGGGCCACAGCGTAAAATTTTTCTGCTTGATGCGTTTCGCCTGCATGCCGACGGTGTTTCGCAAAAGCTTTGGACCAGCATAAATTTTGACGCGCCGCGCACAACTTAAGAAAAAGGACGGGCCGTGCAGAACTATTCCCTTATCACGAGTCTCGTAACCGGCTTTGGCCTTGCGCTTCCCTTCGGTTATCTCGCCGAACGTTTCCTTCGGTCACCCGCCCTGGTGGGCTACATTCTGGCAGGCGTGGCAGTAGGCATTATTCCGGGGCTGCCGCCTGTGAACGAAGCCATGATTGAGCAGCTCGCAGAAATCGGCGTGATGCTGCTGATGTTTGGCGTAGGTCTGCACTTTTCCGTTAGGGATCTTCTGAACGTGCGCACAGCCGTTGTGCCTTGGGCGGCTGTTCAGATGATGGTGACGGCTATTCTGGGCGCCTGCGTCGCCATGGGTTTTTGGCACTGGTCGTTTGGTGCGGCAGTGCTCTTTGGGCTCACCATTTCGTGCGCTTCAACGGTGGTGGTGACGAAGGCTCTGGAACTTCGCCGCATGACCAATGAAATCAATGGTCAGGTGGCCATCGGCTGGCTCGTGATGGAAGACCTCATGAGCGTGGTGCTGCTTGTTTGCCTGCCGCCCTTCGCACAGGCTGTACAGGGGGCGGATGTCTCTCTGAGCGCCGTGGCCTGGAAAGTGGCGACCACGCTGATTTGGGCGGCAGTTTTCGTCGTGCTGATGCTCGTGGCCGGCCGCAAGGTGATGCCTCGCCTTTTGCGGGAAGTGGCGCTGACGGGGTCCAACGAACTCTTCACACTGTCGGTGCTGGGGTGCGCCATCGTCATTGCATACGGCGCCGGGGCCATTTTCAATGTGAGTTTCGCTCTGGGGGCGTTCTTTGCCGGCATGGTGATGCAGGAAAGCCGCTATGCACATCGGGCAGCAACGGATTCTCTGCCGCTGCAGGACGCCTTTTCCGTCCTCTTTTTCGTGTCCGTTGGGATGATGCTGGATTGGCACGTGTTCCTGCAGCATCCGATTGAAATCACATTGGTGGTGCTCATCATCATCATCTGCAAGATGACTTTTGCAACCACTTTCGTCACCATCGCCCGCTGGCCGCTGGAAACGGCTTTTACGGTCGGGGCCTGCAACGGTCAGATCGGTGAGTTCAGCTACATCCTTGCAGCTCAGGGCATTGCCCTTCATCTCGTCGACAGCTCGATGATGAGCATCATTGTGGCAGCCTCGATCATTACGATTGCCTTTAATCCGGTGCTCTTTGAGGCTGCTCCCAAACTGATGCGCATCTTCACCTCGCGCTATGCATGGGCAAGACGTGCGGCCATGCGTCCAGCGCCCTTCTCGCAGCTGCCGGAAAATGCGCCGCGGGAGATTCTCGATGGTCAGATGATTGTTGTCGGCCTCCCGGAGGACGGTGCTCAGGCCTTTTTTGATTCACTCCTTAAAGCCAAACGCCGCACGATTGTGATCTGCGGCGGTTCTGCGCCCGTTGATCGTCTGCGGGAGGCCGGTATCGGCGTGCTTTTCGGATCTCCGTCCGATCCGATGGTTCTCGTTCAGGCGCATGTGCTCAGCGCGGGTGTGCTTGTTATTCCTTCAGGAACTGCGGCAGAAGCGAAGGATGTGGTGGATGCTGCCCGCAAACTCAATAAAACGCTGCCCATCGTTGTGCTGACTAAAACCATTGACGACGGCGTGTTCTTTGATCAGACGGATAAGAACCTGAAGATACTCTGCGAACCGCTGGTCACTTCGCTCACGGTGGCCGCCACCGCTATTGAGGAACTTTTCCAGCGTGAGGAGAGCGAGGCGGAGGAGGAAGCCAACCGCAAGACGGTGCGTGAAATTATCAATGAGGAATACATGCGTACCGTCGCAGCGGTTCGCACTGGGGGCGCATCGGATGCGGCTGAATCTGAAAGCGACAAACTGCAGGCCGCTGCCGTGACAGTAGCTGATGAAGCAATGTCGGAAGCCAAGCGGCAAACCCCGGTCCAAAAAACACTGCGTGAAGCCGCGCGCGGCTGGGGCAGGCGGGCTGCATCCGTCTTCTTTTGGAGAAAACGCGGCAGCGATCACTCGGGCAATGCTGAGCCCGCGGATGAGGCAAAGCCTGAAACGGCAGAGAAGACAGCGCAAACGCCGCCCAAAGCTTGAGAAAGTCTGCAAAGATCTCATTTGCTTGGTTTGGGTTTTCAGCCCGCTGAAGGCTGATAGCTCGGTTTTTCTGCTTTTCGTCGTTTGAGTGACTTTTTCATGCCCACGGAACACACGCTTTTGCTCGCACTCTTTGGTCTGCTTGCGCTTACCGTCGGTCTGCTCGCTCTGCTGATTTATCTGGTCCTTTCAGATCGACACCGCCGCGGCGCAGAGGGAGACGATCTGTGCGACGCACTCCTCGAAGGCGTGGCGGGTGCTAAGCGGGAAATTGAAGGGACCGTGGCAAAGACCGATGCCAGACTTTCTGCCGGGCTGTCGAGTTTGATTACCTACTCAACGACCGAACAGAAACGGTCGTCAGAGTCCGTGGAGCGGTTTGCGGCGTCAGCCCGCAGTGATTTGGCGCGCATGAATGAAACTTTGGCCAAAGAATTTCTTGCACTGCAAAGCATGGTGGACGAGCGTTTTGCCAAGGTGCTCCAGACCAATGCGGGCGCTCAGGAAGCGCTCGGGGCGAAGCTTTCGGCTGCGCTCGCCGAAGTGCGGGGCACGGTGGACGCCTCGCTTGAAAAGGTGCGCGCAGAAAATGCACAGAAGCTCGAGGCCATGCGCGCAACCGTGGAAGAAAAGCTGGACCGTACCCTCTCAGAACGGCTCTCGGCGAGTTTTCGCATGGTGGATGAAAAGCTCGGCCTCGTACAGTCGGGATTGGGTGAAATGCGCCGCATGGCTCAGAGCGTTTCGCGCCTGCAGAATGTGCTCGCCAACGTGAAGACGCGAGGCACCTTCGGCGAGGTGCGCCTTGCGGCCATTCTTTCGGAAATCCTGACGCCCGCTCAATACGCTGCTCAGGCGCGGCTCGATCCCAAATCCGCCGAAGCGGTTGACTTTGCGGTGCGGCTGCCCGGACGTGCGGATGATGCACCCTGCTGGCTGCCGATCGATTCCAAATTCCCGCTGGAAGATTGGGAGCTTTTGGAAAATGCCGAGCGCGAAGGGAATGCTTCAGCTGCCGCAGAGGCCCGTAAGGGGCTTGAAAGAGCGGTGCTTAAGCAGGCTAAGTCGATTCGCGAGAAATATGTGCGGCCGCCGGTCACGACAGAATTTGCGGTGATGTTTTTGCCGTCCGAAGGGCTTTACGCCGAAGTGCTTCGTACGCCCGGGCTGTTTGAACGTCTGCAGCGGGAATTCCGCATTACGCCCGCAGGCCCCACGGTGATTGCCGCACTGCTCAACAGTCTCTTAATGGGATTTATGACGCTTGCCATGGAAAAGCGCTCGAGCGAGGTCTGGAAGATCCTCGCGGAAGTGAAGACAGACTTTGCGGTCTTCTCTCGGCAGTTTGAAACGGTTGAAAAGAAATTCCGCGAAGCACAGAGTTCCCTTGAACAAATGTCTGCCAAAAGCCGCCGTATGGGAGCACGCATGCAGGCTATTGATGCTTTGGCCGATGGGGAAGCTGCGTCAGCGGGTGTCTTGCCAAAGCTCGATGAAGGGGAGGCGGCCGCGGCGAAATGCGTCACCAATGCGTTTTGATCGCATCAAATTGTTTGATTTGAGAAGCATGTCTGAACACGTGCATCTAAGATGCTGATCTGAAAATATTTCTCTCAGGACACCATGGATTCGTTTTACCACGCCATTCAGACCATCTGCGTCTACGCAATCCCGCTGATCTTTGCGATCACGCTTCATGAATCTGCTCATGGCTGGGCGGCAGGACGGTTGGGGGATCCGACCGCCACGATGCTCGGCCGCGTGACGATCAATCCGATTCCGCACATTGATCCCATCGGCACCATTGCGGTGCCCGGCGCGCTTCTGCTCATGAGCGCGCTTACAGGGGGCGGCGGACTGCTTTTTGGCTGGGCAAAGCCCGTGCCGATTAATCCGCGGTATTTCCGCAATCCGCTTAAGGCCATGACGATCACGGCTGCGGCCGGACCGCTCTCCAATCTCTTGCAGATGATTTTCTGGGCGCTCTTGCTCAAGGCGCTCGCTGCCGTTGGGTTTTACGACAAATTCGTGATTTCTGTTTGTGCCGCGGGCATTTCCGTTAATCTGATGCTGATGGCCTTCAACCTCATCCCGATTCCGCCTTTGGACGGCGGCCGAATTGTCCGGGGGCTCCTGCCGCGTCAGGCAGGAATAGCTTTCGACAAGATTGAACCGTACGGCTTCATGATTCTTCTGGTGCTGATGGTGGGCGGAGGTCTGTCGTTTTTCGTGCGTCCTTTCCTGATGTTCGGCCAATGGATCATTAACCTGGTTTTGTGATTTTTTGTGGGGGCACGTTGAAAATGACGATCTGTCGCAATCCTAAAAACTGTATGGCGCTGCCGTCGGCATGGGTGCTTCGGTTTATTGATGAACTGCCGCCCCATGCAAAAGTGCTGGATGTGGCCTGCGGAGAAGGTCGGCATACGAGTCTCTGCCTCCTGCGCGGTTTTGACGTCACCGCGGTGGACGTAGATGTTTCGCATCTCGAACCGCTCGTCGGCACGCCCGGCCTCACTCTGGAATGCAGAGATTTGGAAGCTGAGCCCTGGCCCTATGCCGAGGAAGCGTTCGACGCCATTATTGTGACCAACTATCTTTATCGGGCGCATTTTCCCCATTACTGGCGCTCGCTCAAGCCGGGCGGCTTATTCCTCATGGAAACCTTCACGACCGTGAATACCGCCATTTGGGGACGCCCGCGCAGTCCTGAGCACGTCCTGCAGCCCGGTGAGCTCCTGCGCCTTGCGCCCCCGGAAGCGCGCATTTGCGCCTATGAGGAAGGACTCAACGCCGATGAGCTTGGACTGGAGCGTATTGTTTGGCTCAAGCCCGGAGATGCTGAAGTGCTGGCCCTGCGGCTCGGCGCGCGGTGAATCGTCTGAAACATTTCGAGAGCATGCCATTGGCGCTGTCAACTCATTCAAATGCTTGGCAAGCGTTTGCGCGGGCCGGCCTTTGATAGAATCAGCAGATCTTTTTTCAACCCGCAGGCGAAGCCGTCTGATTTCAACACATCAGCAGCTTCCGACGGCGCCCGATTGTGACGGGCGCCTGAGGCAACACCTTGTCGGGTCCGATTCACTTTGCGGAAACATAGAGTAAATGTCCTTGCGCGCGTTTCGACTCGCTGCCGCCTGCGCGGCGATTGCCTCCCTTTCCGGCTGCACCTTCCTCGGAATCGATTTCAATGACGAGAAGGTTCAGTACGAGTCCTCCAACTCGCGCGCGAACCTTGAGGTTCCGCCGGATCTGACGCCGATCCAAAATGACAATCGCTTTGCCGTGCCGTCGCGCAACGGTGTGGTGAGCGCCAATGCCGAAGCTCAGCGTGCTCAGGCTGCGTCAGGTCAGGATCCTTCGGCTGCATCGAGCCGAATTGTGCCGCTGACGGTGTCGGCTAAGGTAATGAAGGACGGTCAGGATCGCTGGCTGCGCGTCAACGCAGCGCCGGAAAAACTCTGGCCGGTCGTGCAGGACTTCTGGCCTTCCGTCGGTCTCGTCGTGCGCGAGCAGAATCCGAAGACGGGCTATATGGAAACGGAATGGGCGGAGAACCGTGCCAAGCTTCCGCAGGACATTATTCGCCGCACGGTCGGCAAGATTATTGACTTTGCATACTCCACGGGTGAACAGGATCAGTACCGCGTTCGCCTGGAGCGCAACGACGACGATACGACCGATATCTATATCTCGCACCGTTCGATGGTTGAAGTCATGACCGGCCGCGACAATGAGAGCAGCGTCTGGCAGCCTGGTCCTACGGACCCGACGATGGAAGCAGAAATGCTCCAGCGCCTTGCGCTTCGCATTGATGCCGAATTTAATCCTGAGGCTTCCGGTCAAGAGCAGGAAGCTAACGCGCAGCAGATCGCCAAGGATCTGGAAATCAAGCCTGTTGCGCCTAAGGCAGCCATTGAAAACGGCAGCGACGGCAAGGCTGCCGCAGTGGTGCTCGACGAAGGGTTTGATCAGGCTTGGCGCCGCCTCGGTCTGGTGATCGACCGCATGGGCTTTGAGCTCGTCGACCGTGACCGCACGGCTGGCTGGTATCTCGTCCGTTATCTGGATCCTGCCTATGAAGCTAAGGTGAAGGAATCCCGCGGCTTCTTTGCCAATGTCTTCGGTTCTGATGAAGCGATTGAAGCCCCCACCTATCGTCTGCACTTGGGTGATGAAGGCGCCAAGACCCGCCTCACGGTTCAGGATGCTGAAGGCGGCGAAGACAAGACCGGCGTTGCGCCGAACATTCTCAGCCTGTTGGCGGAGCAGCTTCGCTGATTCGGTTTCGAGATGAACTTTTTCGTTAAGTGCCTCAATGCCGTCGGTCTCCATACGGAGGCCGAATTGGTTGCGGCACGCCGAAAAGGTGCACTCGAAAGCGGCGCTCAGCCGACAGCGCCGGAGGTTCCGAATTCGCCGGCGGCTCTTGATCATTCGCCCGCCGGCGTGCTTTACCGCCGTACTGCTGAAGATCTTGCAGTGATGCCGGTATCACTGCAGGTACAGGTCAAGGCTCAAACCGTCGTCAAACTCCAAAAGATGGTTGAGCGCTCGCTTCTCACTCAAGAGGAGTTTGAAATTTGGAAGCGCCGCATCATGATGCTTTAACGCATCAGGCGCTTCGGGGAATTGCACTCATGTCGACAGAGTCTATTCAGCCGAATTGCTCGAATAATGCGGCATGGAATGATCCTTCTGCAGGCATGGGGCTGCGCCTCTTGGCATTGCTCGGCAGCGTCGTTCTGACGCTCTTTAATCCGCAGGTGCGGATTGACCGCAGGGGATTCGCAATTGGGCTTGTCGGCTGGCTGCTTGCGGCCGCTGCCGCTTATGCCTTGATGGATCCGATCGCTGACGCGGCATGGATTTCCGACAGTGCGATTTTGGTGATTGCCAAGATCTACGGCTGGGCAGCGGGCCTGTGGAGCATCGGCGTAACCGTGCTTTGTGCAAGAAGAGCGCACGATTTTGGGCTTTCGGGCGCCTGGGCACTGCTGCTCTCTGCAGCCGGGGTCAATATTCTCTTTCTGCTTGCATGCCTCTGCCTGCCGGGGCGTCCAGAGGGCCTGGCATGGCCCAGGGCCGATGATGCGGCCGAACTTTTTCACGGCACGCATCAAACGGTCTGCCGGAACGAATAACCACCCCAATGAAGGCAGGTGCGGCAAAATAGCGCACTGCACTAGATATTTTCTATTTGAGAGACAAACGCAATGGCTGATGCAATCCGCAAGGGCATGCTGGTAACGATCTCCCTCGTGATGGCTGATATGACGGGCCGAACGCTTGAAGAGACCCCGCCCGAAGGCATGGTTTATCTTCATGGCGAAGGCGATATTTTTCCGCGTCTGGAAAAAGCGCTCGAAGGACATTTCGCCGGCGAAGGCTTCACCATTCATCTCGAACCTGAAGAAGCTTTTGGCGAATACGATGCCGATGCGATTCGGTGCATACCCGTGGAGAACTTTGCGCATCCCGAACGTCTGGAAGTGGGAGAGCTCGTGGACGAAGTGCCCGGCGAAGCGCCCGACGGCCGCTCCTGGCGCGTGACGGATATGGCCGACGGCATGGCCGTTCTGGAAGCCAATCATCCGCTCGCCGGCGTCGGACTACAGTTTGCCGTCAAGGTTTTGGATGTTCATGAACCCTCAGAGGCCGAGCTTGAAAGCATGGAGGACGATGGTTCCGCTTCGCTCGTGCCGCCATTCCTGCGGCTTGCCGACAAGATCGTTTCGGAGGACGACGATGACGATACGCCTTATGAGGCTGCCGACGGGGAGTCGGCGGACCCCTACGGCGACGGATCGTCCATGGCTAAGCTCGCCAAGCCGCCTCGCATCGTGCGCTAAAGCGCCTGCAGTTTGCCGCAAGGTGAACCGAGCACCATTGAACAAAAACGAGTGGGCAGTTCCGCAGGTCCTTTTGCAGGTCGGAATACGCCCGTCATTAAAGATGCATGGTTAGCCTTGTTCACTGCTATTAACGACTGCACGCTTGGCCGCATCAAAAGCAAAACCAGCTGAGCGTCATCAGCTTGGGCGCTGCATCTGAAGTCCAGCGCTTGAAATCAGTGAGCGGCTTCCGTTTGCCTCTCGCACGACAGGCCTGCGGGGAGGTATGCAATTCTTTGTGTGTCTCCCGCGGTCCAAGCATGGTTAACCGGAGGACCCAATAGGGCGGCTCTGATGTCTCATAAGCCTATGAGCATGCGGGCGTTTGCCTGATTTGACAAACGATTATGAAGTCCAGAGGCGTCCATCAGTACGCCGTTTCGGGAGCTTGTCGGTTGAGATTTTGACTAAAAAACAACAAATACGCTTGTATATCTAAGTATACATTTTAGGTGGTTTTACCAGTACTTATACTGCGAACTATTCTCATTTTTAGTTGCATTTGCAATAAGATTCGCAATGAATACTCGCAAACCACTCTCTTGCATTTCCACAAAGCGCCCCGCACGCAAGCGCTTAGCCATTGCATTGTCTCTGGTGTTTTCCGGCTTGGGGACGCTCTCGCTGTCTCAGACCGCAGCTGCCGCAGATGACTATCAAACGATTGACGGCGTCGGCGTGACGGCTCAGGCGCTGAAGATTGATGTCTCTACGCAGGAAACGCCGCAGTCCGTATCGGTCATCAGCAGTAAGACGCTTGAAGAAGGGAATATCCGCAAGCTGGATGACTCTATGCGCTATACGCCGGGATTTTTCAGTCAGTACGGCGCGGACTATGACACCGACTGGATGAAAATGCGCGGCTTCAGTGTGACGACCCTCATTGATGGTCATCGTCAGTTCTCCGAAGGCTTCTTCCAGACTTCTGTTGAACCCTTTGGGTTGGAATCCGTTGAAATTATTCAGGGACCGTCTTCCTCCCTTTTTGGTGATTCGCAGCCGGGCGGTGTCGTTAATCTCGTGACCAAGAAACCAACCAAGACGCCGCAGCACAGCGTTTCGATTTCCGGCGGCTCTAACAAGTATGTTCAGGGCGGCTTTGATTTTGCAGATAACGCTACTGAAGACGGGACGAAGCGTTATCGCATCGTAGCGATGGTCAATCGGGAGGATTCGTTCCTTGACGGCGTTGATAAGCACCGCGTCTATCTTGCGCCGAGCTTCACGATTGATGTGAGCGACAGAACCAGTCTGACGTTCTTGGCGAACTACCTGAAGGAGAAAGGCAAACCCAACAGCGCTTTCTTCCCGACCATGGGTACTCTTCATGCCCGCAATGGTCAATATATTTCTCCGAGTACCAGCTATGCACTTCCCACTGATGATCTGGACAAGGATCAGGTGAATTTCGGCTGGGAACTTTCGCATGAGTTCAACGACAACTTGAAGTACAAGCAGAGCGCGAATTTTTCTTATACGGATATGTATCTGAACGTCGCATCCGTTTATGGTTCGGGGGATTATTTTGTCGGGAATACTCCCACTTTAGATCCCAAACCCATGCTGTCGAGGAATGTGCTGATCAACGACGGCATTGAAAAAGCCGTAACTTTCGACAATAACCTGACATACACGAATACATCAGGGTTATTTGATAACCTGTTCCAATTGGGTTTCGATTATCAATGGTTCAAGAATTCTTGGGGGGCCAACACGCCATCAGGGCTGGACTGGGGTACTGTTGATCCATTCAACCCCTCTATTTTCACGCCGGGGGATGCCTCTGCCTATGAGCTTGCAGACTATTGGCGCAATAAGTGGCAGTTTGGCATCTATGGACAGGCTCAAACGATTGTCAACGAATTCCTGCTTTTGAAAGTCGGCGCACGTTGGGATAAGGTCAGCATCGATTCTGGTTCGGATGATTCTCGTATTATCATCACCAAGGATCAGCTTGATGATACGCATTTTTCATGGAATGCCGGGATCATGCTTTTGAATGACTATGGCATCTCGCCGTATGTGAATTATTCAGAAGCATTCTTTGCCAATGCTTCTTTGGCATATGCTGGGTTTGATAATAAATATCTTTACGGACTTACCGAGCCCACGAATACCAAGCAAATCGAGTATGGCCTTAAGTTGACGCCGAATTGGCTTGATGGCTTTGTGAACATTGCGTTCTTCAATCTCAAGCAGGACAACGCCATGACGCCGAGTCTGGTGAACGGAGCACCAGCCTGGACGCCGGTGAGCGTTCAGAAGGCAAACGGTATTGAGGTTCAGGCGCGTGCCTCCGTTTTCAAACATCTGACATTTGACGTGAGCTACACGTATCTGGATAAGACGGATGGTGATGATGAAGTCCGCACTGTCATGACGCCTAAGCACATGGCATCGGGGTGGGTCTCCTACAACTTTGCCGATCTTGGTCTTTCCGGACTGACGCTGGGTGCTGGGGTTCGGTACATCGGCAGTTCCGTCGGTCATTACGTGAACGAACAAGTGCCTGATGTCACGCTTTGGGATGCTGCTGTGAGTTATGTCTTCGATAAGCACTGGAGAATTCAAGGCACGATCACCAATATCGCTGACAAGGAATATGTTCAGGCTGCCGACTATGGCACTGCTTATTACGGCGAAGGGCGAGTTGCTCGTGCGACTTTGACTTACGCTTGGTAAATCCTTGATTCTCGTTTGAATATTCATTCAAACGATCTATCACATTCAACCGTCCGGCACCGCCTATTCGGCACTGGACGGTTGAACGCATTCACAAGCATCATTTTTCAAACGTCCTCGCCATGTACGAATTAAACGGCATCCGCATGGTTCGCAATGATCGAACGATTCTTTCGATCGACCATCTCGAAATTCCGACGCATGAGCTCACACTCATTTTGGGTCACAACGGTTCGGGGAAATCGACCTTAGCTTCGATCATTTCCGGATTGGTTAAGCCCGATGCCGGGACGACGAAACTCGAAGGGTGCGACCTCTTTACGCTTTCAGAGCGTGAACGCGCTCAGAGAGCAGCTTTTCTGCCGCAAAAACTTCCGGCTTCGGAAGGTCTGACATGCCGCGAACTCGTGCGTCTGGGACGCTTCCCTTGGCGCGGGCTTTTTGGCCGATGGCGTGCTGAAGATGAGGCAGCTGTTGACGAGGCACTCGCGGCTACCGGCACGGCGCAGTATGCACAAAGCTACGTTGATGATCTTTCCGGGGGCGAACGGCAGCGCGTGTGGATATCGATGCTTCTCGCGCAAGCTTCGCCCGTAATGATTCTCGATGAACCGACTTCCGCGCTGGACGTTCGTCACCAATACGGGACACTGGCGCTTCTGGAGCGCCTTAATCGTGAAACGGGACGCGGCGTTATTGCGATCATTCACGACATCAATCTGGCACTGCGGTTTGCTACACATATCGTGGCATTGAAGGAGGGGAGGGTTCTCTTCTCAGGCGGAGCTGAACTCCTTCACAGTGAAGAAAATCTCAGAACACTTTTTGAGGCGCCGGTCAAACTCATGCTGCATCCGGATCCGCCGGCAGCCTATACCGGCGGCAAGAAGCAGCTTCCGCTTGATGTGGCCGTGGTGTGCGAATGAACCTTCTTCCTCCATTCTCCATACGCTTAAGCCGCCGAGAGGTGCTGAAGCACTTCGCGGCCGGTTCGCTCGGCGCTGCGTCGCTACCGAACTTTGCTTCGAATGAAAAGTTGGTTGCAGTCTCGGGCATCACCATTCGCGATGACTTGGGCGAGCACGTCTTTCAAACCATCCCGCAGCGTCCTGCCGTGCTTCAATGGGATCTGTTGGAAAACTTGGTTGGTCTTGGCGTCAAACCCGCGGGCGCCTGCGACATCTCCAGCTGGGACACCTGGGTGCGTGAGCCCGCGCTGCCTGCCGGCATTGAGGATCTCGGTACCCGAGCTGAACCTAATCTTGAACGCATTGCCAAACTTAAACCCGACGTTATTCTCATCGGTCCCACTCAGCTCGATCTGATGCCGGTGCTTGCCACCATTGCGCCGGTGCTGCTCTTTAGCAACTACCGCGCCGATGCGCCTGAAAATGAAGCTGAGACGGCTCTCAAGCAGTTCCGGGAATTAGCAAAACTCTTTCAGCGCGAAGCCGCTGCTGAAGCTGAAATTGCTCAATGGTTTGCGCAAATTGACGCTTATGGCGACGCCATCCGCAAAGCTTTTGGTTTTGTTCCTCAAATTCAAGTTATCCGCTTTTCTAGTCTCACAACGCTTTTTGTTTATACGCCTAACTCTATTGCGGACTGGGTTGTTCGGCGCATGGGAATGGCGCAGCCGCTCACTCGGCCGGCAAGCGCCTATGGCCTCACGCAGGTGAGGATTCGCGACCTCAAAAACTTAACGGATGCCTATGTCATCTACATCCGTCCTTTCGCTCAAGAAGCCAAGGTGATGAATTCCATCCTATGGTGTGCCACACCATTTGCCCGCAAACATCATGTGGCACCTGCGGAACCCTACTGGAGCCATGGCGGAGCGCCCTCGATTCTGACCACTGCAAAACGCATTACCGAAGCACTTTTGACGCTGGCTCCTTCTTATGCCGGCAGAACGCAGCAGGAGGGAACTTCAAAATGAAGACTTTCTCCATAGGTGCACTCATTGCTGCGGCGGCTGCGCTTGGTCTTTCCATTCTCTGCACCTTTACGTTAGACAATGCGCTTTCCTGGACTGACCGCGTCAATCTCATCTTCGATCCGGCGTCAGCAGAGAGTTTTGACGCATACTACTTTGCTTTTGGAACGCTTCCGCGATTTGCCGCTGCGGCCATTGGCGGCGCACTGCTCGGTTTGGTGGGGAGCCTCCTGCAGCAGCTCACTCAAAATCCCATGACTTCTCCCTTGACGCTGGGTACGTCATCGGGCGGCTGGCTTGCAGTTGTATTGATTTCCGCCTTCTTTCCCGCGGCGGCCGGCGCATGGCTTTCATTGGGGGCTTTTGCTGGGGCGCTCGCTGCCTTCGGACTCATCCTGCTTATTGCCGGTCCGCGCGGCATGACGGGGGTCGCGCTGATTATCGCCGGCATGGTTGTGAACCTTCTTTTTGGGGCCATTGCGACGGCGGTTGTGCTGCTGCGTGCTCAGTTTGTTGAAAATGTCTTCCTCTGGGGGGCCGGCGACCTCGCGCAAAACGGCTGGGGCGGCATCACTGCGCTTTTGCCGCAGACGGTTCCGGTGGTGATTCTTTTATTGATTTTTGCGCCGCGCGCACTCGCACTCATTTCGCTCGGAGACGAAGGTGCTCGGGCTCGAGGCTTGCCTATCGTGCCCGTCTTCGGTGTGTTGGCGGCTCTGGGCATCTGGCTCTCATCGGCCTTTATTGCAGCGGCCGGCGTCATCAATTTCACGGGACTCATTGCACCCAATATCGCGAGAAGAGTTGGGTTCGTCAATCCGCGCACTCAGCTCTGTGCAAGCATGCTGATTGGGGCGGCACTCCTTTGCGCCACCGACGCAGCGGCTCAGGGACTCACCTCGCTTACCGGCAACATCGTGCCCACCGGCGTCGTGTCAGCCATTATCGGAACACCGATCTTCATCTGGATTGCCCGGAAAAGCCTCTCTGCGCTTGCGCGCGGCGGTGCGCAGCCCGGTCAGGCATCCGGCATGGTGCGGTCGTCGCTTAAGAAACTGTCCATTCCTGGGCTCATCATGCTTGCCGCAGCAATGCTGCTTCTCATCGTCCTCAACTTTACGTTCATTAATCGAGAGGGCATATGGACATTTGCACTGGCAGATAAGTTTGAACTGCTTCTGCGTATTCCTCGGTTTATTACTGCCGCTGCAGCCGGTGCCGGCTTAGCGGCCGCGGGTGTCATTTTGCAGCGTCTGATTCGCAATCCGCTCGCCAGTCCGGACATTCTTGGAGTGTCGTCCGGCGCAGCTTTCGCGATGGTCGTGAGTGCCCTTTATTTTGGCGGCGCCGTGGGATCTCTGGGGTCGCTGACGGCTGCCGGAGGCAGTTTTGTGGTGCTCTTGGTGCTGCTTGGACTCTCAAAATCGTCTCGTTTTTCGCCTGACGTCGTCGTCCTGATGGGTATTGCGATCTCGGCTTTCCTGGATTCCGCCGTCACGCTCGCGCTTTCGCGCGGAACCATGGAAAACTACTTTATTCTCCAGTGGCTTTCAGGCTCAACCTACCGCACTACCCCTCTTGCGGCCGCAATGCTCTTGGGGGCCGTTCTCGTACTTATCAGCATTGCTTTTGCCGCTTCAAGAAGCATGACGCTGCTCTCCATCAGCCGAGACTTTGCGCAGTCCCGCGGGCTGTCGCTCACGCGTTCTGCGCTGGGGCTGCTCACGCTTTGTGCCTCAGCTACTGCTGCCATGGGGCCTGTAGCCTTTGTGGGACTTGTGGCGCCGCACATGGCCGTCATGATTGGTGCACGAACGGTAAAAACGGAACTCTGCACGGCAGCGCTTTTAGGGGCTGCACTCGTTTCCTGGGCTGATTGGCTCGGTCAGGTGCTGATTGCTCCCGCACAGATCCCAGCAGGTACGTTGGCGTCGATTATCGGCGCAGGGTACTTCCTTATTCTTTTGGTTGTGTCACGACGGTGAAGAAAAAGGCGCTGCTCATACAGCTTGCTGAAAAATACCCATTCCAATCAATGTTTGGTTTGAGCAGCTGCGTGGTTGTGAACGAGATTTTCGAGTATGAAATGCCAGGCTTGAATTTTCAGCTTAGGTGAAACGAGATCAACTTCGAATTTATGCGAATAAAAGAAGCCCTCGATAGCCATGATGGCCACGAGCGCTGGTGTTCGAACATCTTCGGGTAAGGCCGCAATTCGAGCATGCAGTCTCTCGTACCAGAGTTTTACAGGACGCATGAGTTCTTCGTCGTGCACGAAATTGGAATGGATAGCGAGCCCGACTGTTGACCAGCCGTGGTTGTCATGATCAAAGCTGCGGAACCATTCAATGAAGCCGGGAACGAGCGTTTCCTCAGGAGGTCCGTCAAAAAGCGCTTCGTGCCGAGCGAGTTCTGAGGAAAGGTGTGCCGCGTACTCTTCGACCAGTGCTGCTTGCAGTGCCCGCTTGCTCTTGAAGTGGTACATGCAGGCGCCTTTGCTGATGCCGGCTTTAGTTGCCGCACGCTCCATTGTGAGCGCACCAATACCTTCCTCAATGATGATGGCTTTCGCTGCATCGAGGATGGACTGTCTGGTTTTTATTGCTTTGTCACTGGCCATTTGGGGAAGAAAGCACAGAGGGGAATCCATAGAATGAGCCATTGTAGGACTGTCGAGTGTATCGGATAACGCTGACGGCCTGCGACTTAGTAAAGGTCGCAGGCCGTCGTGAACGGAGTGATTTTTATCTGCATCGATAGAATCGATGCAGATTGGGCCATTACTTCGCAGCTTCAGCTGCAGCCTTGCCGGCGATTCGGCCGAACACAATGATGTCCGTGTAGGCATTGCCGCCCAGACGGTTTGTGCCGTGCGTGACGCCTGTCACTTCCCCCGCAGCCCAGAGCCCCGGGATCACCTTGCCGTCAGCCGTCAGCGCCTGCGCTTTTTCATTGATGCGCACGCCGCCCATCGTGTGGTGCACGCTCGGCACCGCCTTGATGACGTAGTACTGACCTTGACTCATGTCGACGAGACCCGCACGGTGGTGGAAGTCTTTGTCGTTGCCCCTGCCGGCCATCGAAGTGACGCGGTCAACCGTGCCCTTCAGACTGTCGTAGGGGATCTTCGTGAAGTCGGCAATGCACTTCAGATCCGGGCAGGTCGTCATGATGCCCTGCTTGGTGAAGGCATCGTATTCCGTCGGGTGTTCTTTGACAGTATTCGATACTGCGCCGATCTTATCGTTCCAAAGCACCCAGCAGTAGCCGCCCGTCTGATCGAGAATGGCTTCGGAGAGCACGTCGCGGCGGCCGAGCTCTTCAACGAAGCGCTTGCCTTCCTGATTCAGCATGATGGCGCCGTCAAAGCGGGCATCCGCGATCAGTTCAATCACGCCCGAGATCGGGTCGCAGATCGGATAGGTCTGGATGTACTGCATGTTGACGAGTTCAGCACCCGCGCGTTGAGCCATGTAAAGCACTTCACCGGTTGTGCCCGGAGCGTCTGTGGTCTTAAAGCGTTCGTCAATCTTCGGGTTGTACTTTTTCACCATCGCGGGGTTCGCGCCAAAGCCGCCCGTGGCCAGCACTACGCCGCCCTTGGCATTGAACGTGTATTCGGTGCCGTTCATCGTCGCCTTGACGCCCACAACGCGGCCGGTCTTATCTTTGAGGAGTTCCTCAGCCTTCATGTTGGTGATGACGGGAATCCCGAGTTCATCGGCCTTCGCCAGAAATTTCGTGATGAATTCCGTACCGGTGTGGCCGACCGGGATCAGGGCGCGCTTGCGGCTGTGACCGCCGAAGAAAAAGAGATTGTCCGGTTCAAAACGAATGCCCAGATAGTTGCGGCACCATTCCGCGCCGGCCAAAGCGTTGCGGGTCATTACATTGATAACATTCATGTCGCCCTTTTTATCGCCGCCCAGATACGTATCCTTGGCATGGAGCTCAGGCGAGTCGTCTGTAATGCCGAGCTTAGGCTGCACCCAGTTTCTGGCAACATTCATTTCCGCGCCGGAAATGAGGGAGTTGCCGCCCACCTGAGGCATCTTTTCGAGCAGCACCACATTGGCGCCGGCGTTCTTGGCTTCAATGGCAGCAGAGAATCCTGCGCCGCCCGCACCAATCACAACGACGTCATAGGAAGCATTCTTCGGCAGATCCTTGACTATCACGTTTAAAGTATTTTTATCGGCCTTGCCGAGCGTTACACCGGCCTTCTTGGCGGCATCTTCAATGGCGTCGAGCATACCTTTCGACGTGAAAGTTGCGCCCGAGACGATGTCGACCTGCACGGAGCTGGCGGCAGCGACCTGATCCTTTAAATCCGTGAAAACTTTTTTGGAGAGAACAGGGTTTTCGGCATTCTTCAGAATGTCAATTTTCTGGATCTTGCCGTTGTCAAAAGTCACAGCAACTCGGATGTCGCCGTGTTTGCCCACGCCGACGCCTTCAGTGGTGATAGGGGTTGCGAAAAGAGTAGTCGAAGCGGCGCCAAAAGCAAGGGCGGCAGCAATCGTGATCAAGGTTTTTTGGAACTGCATGATGAAATAGATCCTGTACCTGCTATGTAGGATTGAGGGAATAAGCTGCGGGGCATTATATGCAAAACAAACCATATGGTTTGTTTTTTGAAGATTTAGTCATTATAGGTATCCCTAATGAATGAAGATCGTACGAATTAAAATTCAATAAAAATATATAGATAAATAGAATATAAGTGTTATTACCACTCTCAGCGGAGTGACAATAAAAACCGTACAGTCGGTTTTGTTAAGAATTAAATTTCATCTCGATCGAGACAGATTCACCCTGCGGACTGATTTGATTGCCTCGAGCAGCGGTTAGGATCAATCGGACAATCTCAAAATGCGTCTTAATGCTCTTGCAGTCACCGCTGGTTTTGCCGTCATGTTTGCTTCCGCCTATCCTGCCGTTAACGGCGAAGCGGTCATCATCGCGCCTGAGGCGCACGGATTCCTGCATGCCCGTCAAGGCGTTGAAATTTACGATCTCACTGCAGGCTTCAGTCTTAATAAAGACCATCATCAGATGCTGTTTGTTGACAAAGACCGCATCTTCTCGGGTGATTTGGAGGAAGGCATCAACAGGACCGCCGCAGGAGTCCCCTTCCTTCGGAATCGTGGCGGCTTTGAATCAGGAAGCAGACGCCGCGAGGATCTGCAAATCAAGAAGCTCCGGCCTTCAGGCCGGAAAGTGATCACTAAAACGTTTTCATGACTGTTTTGGAGACAGTCCGGAAGAAACGCGCCTGCGGACCGCACTGCCAACAAGAAGGCAGGGCTTTTGAACGGCAGCGAGCACATCCATTACGTCATATGAACGTCATGAAAATATCGCTGTCGTGAAATCTTTCCAACCTACACTACCAATCAACGCGCCGGAAGAGAGTCATAGAGAGAGCTCCGAGCGTGGGTTCTGGACAAGTTAAGAGCGGAGCGCTCGAAGAAGCGCTTTTCTCCGGAGTCCGAGTCCATCAGCTCAAAAGGAACTTTTAAATGACTCATTGTGCCCAAGCTGGAACATTGTCTCCGCGTACGACAGAGCCCCCAGTCGTACACAAAGAGCTTGCGGAAGTGCTTGCGAATCCCGTAATAGCGGTTGTCCGTAGCGCGGAGGAGCTTGCCGAGGCGCTCACGAGCCGAGTGTCTGCTATCGAAATACGATCCGGCGACCTTGCTTCGCTCCCGGCATTGATCGACCGAGTTCGTGCCGCTCGCAAAAGCGTGCTGCTATATCCCGAACTTATTGCCGGCCTTGGCCGGGATCCTGCAGCGATTGATTTTCTCTGCGGATACGCTTGTCCCACCGCGATTGTTTCAACGAAAAAGCAGATTTTGCAGAAGGCTCGCGCCTGCGGTTTGATCACCATTTTCCAAATCTTCATGATCGATACCCAAGCCTTCGAGACGGGTATTCAGACCGCCCGCAGGCTCGACTGCGACGCCGTAGAGATCATGCCCGGCGCGATTCCGCACATTATCCGGGAGGTTTCCAGTCAGCTGCCTTTGCCTGTGCTTTGCGCCGGACTGGTTAAAACCGAAGCTGAAATTCACGAAGTTCTTAAAGCCGGAGCTCAGGCTGTTGCGACAAGCCGCCGTCCCCTCTGGTTTGCCAGCTCACTGCGGGAGGTCGCGGCATGACTGCAGCGCTTGAACTCCAAGGCATAACAAAATCCTACGATACGGTGCAGGTACTTCAGAAAATCAATCTCACCGTGGAGGAAGGAGAATTCATCTGCCTGTTGGGCCCCTCGGGCTGCGGGAAAACCACTTTGCTCAGAATCATTGCAGGGCTTCTTGATCCTTCCGACGGAGACATCGTGATCCGAGGACATAAGGTGACAGCGCTCAGCCCGTCTGAGCGCAATATTGCGATGGTTTTCCAGTCGTACGCACTCTATCCGCATAAGACGGTTTGGGAAAACATCGCCTTTCCTTTGCGAATGCGGGCCCCCGCCTCGACGAAAATTCCGTTTCTCGGACGCTTTCTGCCCGCCGGCAAGAAACTGACCGCAGAACTGAGCAGACAAGTGCCGCAAGCCGCTGCAATGGTCGGGCTTCAAAAACTTCTCGCACGTCGCCCCTCGGAACTCTCTGGCGGTCAAAAGCAGCGTGTTGCGCTTGCCCGCGCTCTCGTACGAGATCCGTCGTTATTTTTGATGGACGAACCGCTCTCAAATCTCGATGCAAAACTCCGAACGGATACACGGCGAGAAATTGTGGAACTCCACAAGGTCACGAAGCGCACCTTTATTTATGTCACGCATGATCAGACTGAAGCGATGACAATGGCGGGTCGGATTGTCCTCTTGAATGGGGGCAGGGTGGAGCAGGTCGGAGCTCCGCTCACCCTTTATGACGATCCGGATAATCTTTTCACCGCTTCTTTCATCGGCACCCCGACCATTAATCAGCTTCCTTTGGAAGTATCGGATTCAAAAGCTCGGCTCCTCGGCCAGCTAAGCCAATCGGCTTTGCTGCTGAAGGCAATGCCGCTTTTGGGGGCGGGACATTTTACGGCAGCCTTGCGTCCCGAGGCGCTGCATCCCGCCGCAGCGGAAGATCCGGAGGCGATTCCCGTTGAGCCCGACTTCATCGAAGAAATGGGAGCAGAGTCAATTGCGTGGTTCTGGGCTGGCGAAAGAGAGACCCATCGGCAGATCGCCGTTCGACTCTCACGCGAACATGCACGGGATTTCACAGCCATTCAAGCATTGCGGCCAGACTGGAGCCGGGCTTTTATTTTTGATGAAAACGGCCGGCGGATACGCCTGTCATCACTCTCGGCACTGCTGCAAGAGGCTCCTTTATGAAGAAAGCTTGGCTTAGTTTCTTTTCCGGCGAAGCGTGGGTCGCCAATCCGCTGATGCTCTCTCCGGCGATGGGATGCCTCTTGATTTTCTTCATTTTCCCGATGATCGCTACCGTCGTGGTGAGCTTTACGGATTGGGAATTGGGCGGAACGAACTCGGTTCACTTCATTGGCTGGGACAACTATATCGGTCTCTGGGAGAGTGATGACTTTCGAAAAAGCGTGGGGAATACGCTTTTCATGACGATGTTGGTTGTTCCGACCTCTTTCGTGCTTTCCCTTCTCCTCGCACTTGCTGTTCATGCAAGCGGCCGTTTGGCGCAGTTTTGGCAAAGCATCTATTTCCTGCCGGTAACCGCTTCGCTCGTAGCCATGGCAGTGGTCTGGCAGTGGATTCTGCATCCCGAAGTGGGCATTGTGGCTGCGGTGCTGCCTTATTTCGGCATCACGCAGAAGGTGAATTTCTTAAATGACGCCCGCTTTGTGCTTTGGACACTGTCCTTCATCACCGTTTGGCAAATGACGGGCTACTTCATGGTGATCTTTCTGACCGGACTCGTACAGATTCCTCAGGATCTCTATGAAGCGGCGAGAGTCGACGGGGCAAAAAGTACTTGGTCACTCTTTGCCAACATCACTTGGCCGCTTCTCAGTGCAACGTCATTTTTTGTCCTCATTCTCACGATTATCAAGACGTTCCAAGTATTTGATATTGTCAAGGTACTCACACGCGGCGGTCCCGAGAAGGCAAGTGAAATTCTCTTGTACACGATGTATCAAGAAGGGTTTTCGTTCTTCCGTATGGGAACAGCTGCGGCAGTGGCGGCTATCTATCTCGCTGTCATGCTGCTGCTGACTTGGGCCAACAATGCCGTGATCGGCCGGAGGGTTCACTATGGCTTCGAATAAGCTGTGGAGGTCAATCGCCCTTAACGTGCTGCTGGCACTGGGGGCAGTCGTCGTGCTCCTCCCTTTTGTTTGGATGCTCTCGCTTTCTGTGAAGCCTGAGAATGAGATTTACACCCCAACCATTCACTTTCTGCCGCATGCATGGGATTGGGCGAATTATGCGGAGGCGTTCGAGTTTGGCGAAGTCGGAACCTTCATCCGCAACGGCATCATTGTGACAGGCGCCATTCTGTGCATTCAGCTCCTCACCGTGATCCCTTGCGCCTACGTACTGGCCCGAAAACGCTTCCGGCTGGAGGGGCTGGCTTTTGGCTTGGTTTTGACGGGTCTCATTGTGCCTCCTCAGGTGGTGGTCATTCCGCTCGTACTGATGATCGGCAGGCTGGGTCTTTTAAATACCTACACCGCACTCATCATTCCATTTATGACGAGCGCTCTGGGGATCTTTCTCATCCGGCAGTCTCTGAAGGCTGTTCCGCAGGATTTGATCGATGCAGCCCGCGTTGACGGTGCCAATGAAACAACGATTCTTTGGACAATCCTCGTTCCTCAGGTCAAACCTGCCATTGCTGCTTTTGCGGTCTTCTCGATCGTCAGTCATTGGAACGATTTCCTCTGGCCATTGCTCGTGGTGAACGATATGTCTCTGGCTACGCCGCCTTTGGGTGTTTCCATTTTTGCTTCTGACGAAGGCGGCAACGACGTAGGACCGATGATGGCCTCAGCAACGATGATCGTGCTGCCGCTCCTTTTGATATTCCTTTTTGCTCGCCGCTGGTTCATTCAAGGCGTAACGATGTCTGGACTCAAATAGGCGGTGTCATGCGATTTGCTGTGATTTCCGATCTCCATGTGCGCATCGACGGGCTGCTCTATGGCCTGAACACACAAAAACGGCTCGACGATGTTTTGTCGGATATAGACCGCGAGGCTCCGGATTTAGTGGTGGTTACGGGTGATCTCGCAGACTGCGCTGATTTAGGCTCCTATCGGCTGATCAAGGAGCGGCTTGAATCACTCTCGCGGCCTGTATATGTCCTTCCGGGCAATCATGACGATCCCGTACAAATGCGGCAGATTTTCCCCGCAGCCCCAGCCGTCAGTGTTTTTTCACCGGGCGCTTACTTCACGGATGCCGTGGAAACCGACGAAGCCATTCTCGTCTTTCTCACTACAACCATCCCAAACACAGCTGCCGGGAGAGTTTCTCCAGAAGCTCTGCAGCAGATACGGCATATGAGACGTAAGGCGATCAGCTCCCAGCGGGCGCTGCTGGTTTTCCTGCATCACCCGCCCTTTCGGTCGGGCTATATCGGCATAGATGCTTGCGCCCTAGAGAACCGAAGAGAATTTCTCGCCGCATTCGGCAATGTCAGCCCTACAGGCAAAACACCGTCACAAAAGGGATCTGAAGTGACGGCAGGCATTTTTTGCGGACACCTCCATCGGCCGATGGCATCCATCGTTGAGGGCTTGCCTTGCTGGACAGTACCTTCGGTCGCTCATTCGCTCGCCGCTTTTGAACGCAGCGGAGCAGTCCGTGCGGCAGCCGCCCCGCCAGGGTGGCTGCGAGGCACGTTAACCAAAGATTCGCTCGTTTGTGAGTTTGTCGAAATCTCGGCGCAGCCGGTGTTCCCCATTCCTTTTATTCCCCTTCGAGCCAGAGTTGAAGAGCAAGCTCTGAAGGTGCTTTCACCTGCTAACGACCATATGTCACTCAGAAAGGATTAAGTACCATGAATTCGCTTTCCCGCAAGCATTTCCTTCGCCTCGCTCTAGCCGTCGCCGCCGTTGCGGCCGCCGGTTCCGCTCCTAATGTTTTTGCCGCGGAGGATATCGTCGAAATCACTGTCGCCCATCCGTACGGCAAGATCTTCCGCCCGATTCACCAGAAGATCATTAAGGAATTCAATAAGATTCATCCCAACGTCAAAGTGCGGCTTGAGACGCCGTTCCCTGATTATGAAGAGCTCACGCAGCGCACTTTGGCCGGCATCGCTCAGGGCAATGCCCCGGTGCTCTCCTTCCAGGGCATCAATCAGATTCGCCAATATATTGAAATGGGTGCGGCCTACGATCTTTCGGAGTTCGTCAAAAACGATCCGCGCTGGAAGGACGGCAGCGGCTACTATCCCACGATGATGAAACTCGGCAATTTCAACGGCAAGCAGTACGCGGTGCCGTTTGCTATCTCGACGCCGATTGTCTACTTCAACGAAACGCTGCTTAAAAAAGCAGGCATCGATACTTCGAAGGGTTTTGAAACTTGGCCTGCTCTTATCGAAGCGGCGAAGAAAGTTCAGGCGCTTGGTCCGGAGTATTCCGGTCTTTTCTATGATTATCAAGCGACAGGCAACTGGATGTGGCAGGCCCTGCTTTTCTGCGAGGGCGGCACGATGATGGACGAAAAGGAAACGCGGGTCACTTTTGCCGATGAACCGGGCTTGCGCGCAGCGCGTATTTTGCGAAGCTTTGTCGATCAAGGCGTGATGAAGGACTGGACTCGTCTGCAGGGCGAGCAGGCCTTTATTTCGGGCCGCGTGGGTTTTTATGCGGCTTCGACTTCGTGGTTGAAAGGCGTGCAGGATAAGACCTCAGGCTTTGCAATGAAAACGAGCCTCTTCCCGGTTGGAACGACGGGCAAGCGCATTTTGCCCAACGGCGGCAACGGCGCCATGATTATTACCAAGGATCCGAAAAAAGCCCGCGCTGCTTACGAGTACGCTATGTTCGCGGCAGGTCCGGTCGGTACGGCAATTCAAGTTCAGGGGTCCGGTTACATGCCGATGCATGAAAAAGGAACTGAAGCGCTCAAGGATTTCTATAACGCCAATCCCAACTTCAAAACCTCATTGGCACAAATCCCGACTATCGTGCGGTGGTACTCCTTCCCAGGCACGAATACGCTCAAAATCATTGACGTCATCAAGGACGATCTGCAGGCGATCGTCAATAAACGCGTCACGGCAGACGAAGGCATCAAGGCTGCTGCTGACGAAGTTTCGAAACTCGTGAAGTAAGTCAGGCCATAAACACCCGAAAGGCATTCGGTTCCTATTCGGGGGCTGACCATACAACTTGAAAGGCGGTCCGGAGATCTCACAACACTGGATCTTCAGACTGCTTTTCGTTTTTTTCTAAGCCTGATCATGCGAAGTGCCATTTATCAAAGTCATGGGCTCACATCAGCCAAGGCAGTTCTTGCTCAAGCCCGATTTGTCATCAGCGATATTGACGGCGTTCTCTTTGACCCGACGGGGTGCCCGGTTGTGGGAGCTGCCAAGCTCTTCGCTAGCCGCCCCTGCGCACTGGTGTCCAATAATTCAACCCTGACTGCCAAAACGATCGCCAAGCGGTTTGCCGATGGAGGAGCCTATATCTCGCAAGAGCGTATTTTTCTTGCCGGAGAATATGCGGTCGGCATTGCGCTCAAGCGTTTCGGAAGCGCTCCCATGCTGTGGCTTGCAAGTGATGAAATAGGAGAACTGGCCGAAAAGATGCTCAATGAGGCAAGATCTGTGGGTGAGGCCGCGGGCATTCTCATCTGCCGCGACCGCACACTCACGATGGAGCATCTCGAGCGAATCGTAAATGCGGTTCGCTGCGGCGCAGAGGTCATTCTTGCGAATCCAGACTTCACTCATCCTGAGGGTGAAAATGTACGGATGGAAACAGGCGCTATTTGGAGCGCGGTGAGCTGTCAATTGGAAACGGCATGCTCGCCCGTATTAGTGGGCAAACCAGAAACACTGCTGGCTGAAGAAGCTTTGCGGATGTTGGGAGCAAATCGTCGTGAGGTGGTATTTCTTGGAGATAACCCAGATACGGACGGACTTACGGCGCAGCGCCTCGGCGTGAACTTCATTCATACGGGAGGCAGAAACGGCTTTCCCTTAGCAGCATTGATGTGACGGGCGATCCTTGCAAGGGCATCGCTCGTCAGGCCGTCAGAACCACTGAGAATCTTGAACCGTGCAGAGTGTTTTCATGTCTCAAAGCCCACCCGCAGCGAGCGCAGATCCGCCGAACTAATGAAAGACCAATGCCGTTGTTGTCGGCATCGACGAATCTGCGGGGTGCAGAGAATATAGCCGCAATGCGTTCGGGGGAGATGCCGCCCGCTTCATCCTCTACAACAAAGCCATGCGCAGTTTCAAAAATTTGCACGGTTCCGGATGCTGTATAGGTGACAGCGTTTCGGAGCAAATTGTTAAGAACGACTCCCAGAAGAATCGGCGAGTAGAAACCTGTACAGACCGCTTCCTGAATAACCTGCAGCTGAAGCCCTTTGGCTTCTGCCTGTGGTCTCCAGATTTCTTCCAAGTGTCGGATCATCCGGGTCAGGGTGTCAGGTGTGACTGAGCCGATGAGTTCGGCTTCACGAGAAATCTGCAGGAAAGTGTCAACTAGCACCTGCATGTCCTTGAGTGCACGCTGGGCGCGTTCTGCCTGAGCACGCTGCCGATCGGTTAGGGGGCTGCGCGTCAGCAGTTCAAGGCTGCCTGTGAGTGTCTGAATGGGGGTTTTTAATTCGTGCGTTACGTCACCCGTGAAGCGTTTCTCTCGTTCGAGAGCGGTATAGAGGCGCTCGAGTGCAATATCGCAGCTTCGCGCGAGGACTGTCACTTCGTCCTGATTGTGCGGCGTGCTGATCGGCAGATATTGATCCGCGGAACTCGCATGGATGACGTTGTCTGCAAGTCTGCGGATAGGCGACATTATGCTGCGGTAGAGCAGCCATCCGCCGCCAAAAGCACCTAACGCAACCAGTAAAGCAACCGTGCCGATAAGATGAAAATATGCGGTTTCCGCCCGCTTGAAGCAACCTTGCTGCTTTAAAAGTGCATAGGTGTTCGCACCGCGGTCAGCGATATAAAGAAAATAGGGGCGTTCGAGCTCTATTTCATGAAGTCCGGGTGAGAACAGCTCCCAAGCCTGCGGGAAGGGCTTTACGTCCGGCCTGGTGCCGTAGAGCGTAACGCCCGGGTTGGTCTGCGGCGCTACACCGTTTTCAAGTGCTTGGATCTTCGCGGTAAGCTGCGAATTCATGAGATCGGCGGCGACATAGTTCTTCACCCAAGTGAAACTCCACCAGAGGGTGACAGAGTAGACCGCAGCGATTGAAATCGTCAGGATGATCAGGCCGGCAATGACGCGGGCGCCGAGCGAGGCGTGACGAAAGCGATGACGCAAGTGCGAGAAGTCCATGCTTGAAACTCAATCGAGGGATTTATCGCTGGGAGCGGCCGATGGACCAGCCCGCCCCTGTGTGCGTGCGGATCAATGCCGTTGCGAACGGTTTATCCACGGCCTGACGCAGCAGATAGATATTCGCCCGCAAACTATCCGCGTCAGGAACATCATCGTCAGGCCAAATAGCGGCAGTGAGATGTTCGCGGTCCACAATTTCCGGACTCGCCTTCATGAGTTCTTCCAGGATGCGCTGCGCAATGCCTTTGATTTTCAACGGATTGCCGGCTCTTGTGGCTCGATGCGTCGAGAGGTCATAAACCAGATCCTCAACCATCAGTTTTTCAGGGGCTGTACGGCGAAGAATGGCTGAGACCCGTGCCTCAAATTCATTAAAAGAAAAAGGTTTGCCGAGATAATCGTCCGCACCGGCACGGAGCCCGTCAATGCGTTCTGCAACGGAATTGTTGGCCGTGAGCATCAGGATGGGAATCTTCACGCCGCGTTCACGAAGTCGCCGGCAGAAGGTAACGCCGTCCATGCCCGGCATCGTCACATCAAGCGCTATCAGACTGAAGGTTTCTTTATGGAGGAAGTATTCGGCTTCGTGAGCGCTGCAGGCGGTTTGAGCTCTCCAGCCAAGGTCTTCGCAGAAGTCCGAGAGATTGGCGCAGTGGTCAGGATCATCGTCAATGATAAGAAGGCGAACGGTCATGGTGCTCGAGTCAGCAGAGACGCTTAAGTGTAAACCCGAAGTGAGGCGGAAAGAAGTATAAGGATCTCGAGACCAATAAGACAGAGGCACTAGCGATTTCGTGTCAACAAAGAAAACTCACTTAAAGTTATGCGGTAAAAAATAAATAGGTACGTAAATTATTATTTATCTCATAAACATGATTTTTATTTCTATGGTTTTGTTCTCGAACACGTTGCATTTGAAGATCTCAGGGCCGTTGCGGACGCACGCATTTAAATGTTGCTGAGTTTTTTGGAAAAGATAAAAAACCATAAATAACAATACGTTTATTTCGCCTTAAAGCCGCGAATTGAGCTGATTCAAAAGATTGAGCAGTGCTTTACCTTTCTTAAGGTTGACGTCAAATTCCTTTGACGTCGCTTGAGAAGCGAATTTTTAGAATCGCTTCCGTCGAAGCAGAAGAACATCAGGAGATACGTCAAAAACTCCGAAAACAAGCTTCGTCTACCGACCCTTAGAAAGGAGAAATCATGCATCGAGCTTTGCAGAAAGTTCTGCTGCCGCTTGGTCTTTTTGTCTGCGCAGCGCCCCTCTGGGCTGCGCAAACGGCGGATGAAGGCCTCACAAAGTCCGTACCCTGTGCCGCTTGCCATCAGGACCTCACGAAAAACTACTTCATGAGTCGTCATGGTGTGACTGCAGACAGCCGCACACCAGGCAAAAACTGTTCAACATGTCACGGCGAAACGCTGCGGCATATGTCGAACCCGATGAAAGAAAAGCCTCAGTTTACGTTTAAGAAAGACGTGAACGGTTTTATGAGCGAAGAAAATTTAAAAGCATCAAATGCCGTTTGCACGAGCTGCCACAAAGGAGGGGAGCAAAAGCACTGGGCACATTCTGCGCATGAGAACGCACAGGTGGGGTGTGTTTCCTGCCATTCGAACCATAAGGCTGATGTTGCTTTAAATGATCGGACGTCCACGGCGCTTTGCATTTCCTGCCACGCTGAACAAAAAGCCGATCTCTTTAAAACGACTGCACATCCGCTGCTCTCCGGGCAAATGAACTGCGTGTCCTGCCATAACCCGCATGGCTCGCAGCCCGGCGACGAAGCGATGACGAAGAAAGGGAACACCAACGATACGTGCTACAGCTGCCACCCCGGCAAGCGCGGTCCCTTCCTTCACGGCCATCAGCCCGTCACAGAGGATTGCGGCAACTGCCACAACCCGCACGGCTCCAACAAAGGGGCGATGCTCAAGATGAGTGATCCGATGCTTTGCAAGAGCTGTCATGCCGCTTCTCATCACAGTCCGACCGATACCGTCAATGCCGCGAGAGGCTGCCTGAACTGTCATCCGCAGGTGCATGGTTCCAACCATATCGACGGCCGCAAGTTTGAGAATTAACGCGAGGAGAAAATGATGAACGCAATGCATTTCAAAGCTGCGCGTCTGGCGCTTGCGCTGGCAGGAGCTTTCTCCGCAGTCGGGGCTTCGGCCTTTGATCAGATTCCGTTGACACTTGACGAAGCGCAGTCTGCGGCCGAAGCGGATCGTGCAAACGCTATTCGAATGGGCGGCGAAGTGAGCGCCGCCAATGGTTCAAGCACAGCGGCGGCTAAATCCTGGAATGGCTACGGCAAAGCAGAGGGAGGCGCAGATGTTGACGTCAATCTCTCTGGCGGAACTGCCGCTGAAGGCTGGCGCCTTTCAGGCGACAACTTGGGTTCTCCGATTCCTCGTTTGCGGGCGGAATATCAGAAGGCAGGGAAGTATGCGCTCGAAGGTGAGGCAAAGCGCATTCGCCATGTCGTCGCGGAAGACGCGAACGTGAAAGACGGCAAATTGGACCTTGAGACGATCCGCGATGTTTATCGTGTCGGAGCAAGATGGCTGCCCGCGGATAACGTGGATACGCGCATAGCCTATCGGGCAGACCATCGACAGGGAACGAGTTCGGTTTTGCTCAAACGCAATACCTACAATCGCGCCTATGAGCTCGATGACACGCATCATCAGGCAGCTGCTTCAATCGAATACATCGGTTCCGGATGGCGTGCTTCGACTGGCTATGAACTCTCAAAGTTTGAAAATGATGCGGGCCCGCTGCTCTATTTTGTGAACAATGCTCAGGGCCAGCCCACGATTGCAGGCCGCGCAATCGATCCCTCCAATACCCTTCACCGCGTGAAAGCGGATGCGTCATTCGATATTGGACAAACGTCGCGTCTTGATGTGGCTGCAGGGTATGCCTGGAGCCAATTGGATGACGCGGTTCTGGATTCGTCCACAGGGCTCAGTGCGGCGGGATACAACGTGAAGGCCCGCGTTCCAAGCTTTAATGTTGCGCTCACCTCTTCACCGCTGCCGCAGCTTAAGCTCGATCTAGACTATGGGTTCCGTCGTTATGACAAGTCCGTGGATACCGCCTCGGCGATCATCACAACGGATCAGGATTATTCGGAAAATAAGTTTTCGGCCAATGCCGTCTATTCTTTCGGCGGAGGTTATTCCGCCAGAGTTTACGGCAAGTATCTTGACCGCGATGACGAACAAGTGGTCGAAAATGTACGCACTTATACGGGCGGCATGGCGCTTAGAAAGCGCATGTCAAACACGCTCTCGGGCAGCCTAGGGCTCGAAGTGAGCGGTCAGTCCGCCAAGAATTACATTGATGCCGAGGATGTCACAAGGGAATCAACGCCCTGGGATCGTCTTGGCTATGACCAAACGGCATTCAAGCTCAACTTGACTTCGTCGCTCATAGACTCGGTCACGGTCAGTCTGCTCGGTTCATGGTATCTGAAGAGTTTCGATGCGCCGGAAAATCCGACGGTGACATACGCCATGACAAGTGCGCACGGCACTACCGCCGGAGTGGATGTGGATTGGGCACCGTCACGTGACTGGAATCTCTTTGGCTTTTATGCATTTGATCGTATGAAAGCAGAGATTGATGCCAACGGAGGCGATCTCAACGATACGATGACCTCTCATACGGTAGGCGCTGGTTTCGGGCTCCATCCAGTCAATGCTCCCTGGACATTTGCGATGCGTTACGTCTATGGCTTTGACAAGGACAAAAACGCCGCAAAAGGGTTAATGGACTGGAAAAACCAGTACAAGTCACACTACGCTCAGGCGGACTTCGGCTGGAAACTCACGCAGCAGTGGAAACTTGAAGGCGCGGCGCTTTTTGGGAAGGTTGACTCGAACGATATTCGGCACCTCGGCAGCGATGCCCCGAGCGGATCAGAGCTGACTTCCGGCTTATATGCCAGTCCAAACTATACGGCTTGTGCTTTTTACGTTGGAGCAACTTACTATCTGCCGTAATGCTATAGCCTAACGCATTGAAAACTCCCGAAAGACCCGATCCGACCTAAGCCGAAAAGCGGCCTTCGGGAGTTTTCTTTTATGCGTAATAGCGCCGGATGCTTGGGCTATGGCTTAGTTGATTGACTGCATCCATTTTTCTGGTTTTGCCGGGCATCCTCCTGCAGCAGTCTTGAGTGCACTGATAAACGATGCCGGTGCGCTGATCTGCGCCTCACCCACTTTATTGGTGATGGCGGCAGCTCGACACAAGGATTGGCCGGCTATGGATGGCATTTTTCCAGCACTGCATCCCCTCTTCTCAAAGTACCCTTAGGGTTCAGAACGTGCGGTCAATCCATCTTCCTTCAGACAAAAACGGTGCAGTACCGGGTGGATTTTGAGGATGCGGCGTGCCGTAATCCGACATACCGCTTAGGACATTCGACGGTATCTCTTTGGCGGCTGTCATCAATCGGCAGGATTCCTGCGGCGAAAAGCTTACGCGGCCGTTAAGACGAAATCAGCGCTGTAGAGTGAAACCGAGGCCGCGATATAGACGGTCAACAAATGGGAAGAAGAAATTCTGGGTCCGCCTCGGAAACGGATCGCAGCAGTCTTCTCGGATGGAAGCATCCGGCAGAAACACATCCACTCGCACGCCGCACGGACGAATGACTCGGTGCGCTCAAATCTTCGCGGCATACCGCATTGAGCGCGCGCGAGCAGTCATTCGAACCGTTCGATTTCTGAAGGAAGAAAAAAATGGCGCTTTGCTGTAAGAAAACGCTCGCGGCTCTCACTGCCGCGCTGATGCTCGCTGCCCCGGCCTGGGCAGAAACGGTTTTGAAGGTTGTGCCGCACGCCGACCTGAAGGTACTCGATCCGGTGTGGACGACCGCGTTCGTGACGCGTCACCACGGCTACATGATCTACGACACGCTCTTTGGCCTCACGCAAAAGGGCGAAATCAAACCGCAGCTCGTTGATACCTACACGGCGTCGCCCGACAATCTGCATTACAGCTTCACGCTGCGTGAAGGGCTGAAATTCTCTGACGGCACGCCGCTCACGACCAAAGACGTCATTGCATCCATTAAGCGCTGGGGTGCGCGTGACAATCTCGGAGCGAAGCTGCTTGCAGCTGCCGAGAAGCTCGAAGCCAAGGACGACCGCACCTTTACGCTCGACTTTAAAAAGCCCTTCGGCATGGTGCTCGATGCCTTCTCCAAACCGTCGTCCATTCCGCTTTTTGTGATGCCCGAGAAGGTCGCTCAGACCGACCCCTTCAAGCAGATTACCGATATGACGGGCTCAGGTCCCTACATGTTTGCGGCAGACCGCTATCGTCCGGGCGAAAAGGTGGTCTACCTTAAGAACCCGTACTATGTGCCGCGCAACGAGCCCGCTGACGGCACGGCCGGCGGCAAGCACGTCTACGTCGATGAGCTCGACTGGGTGATCCTGCGCGATGCGCAGACGGTCGCCAATGCCATTGAAAAAGGCGAAGTCGACGTGGTTGAAATGGTGCCCAATGAACAGTATTCGGTGCTCAAAAAGAACCCCGATATTCAGCTCCTTAACCAGACGGGCAAACAGTCGGCGATGCTGCATCTGAACCATGCCATTCCGCCCTTTAACAATCCGAAGATTGCGCAGGCCGCGCTCATGGCGATCAATCAGGCGGCGCTGCAGCGCGCACAGATCGTGCATAAGGAGCTCTGGAACACCTGCACGTCGATTTACCCGTGCGGCTCGCTTTATGCGTCCGACAAGACCGACTATTTCACCGGCAAGCCTCAGTTCAAGCGTGCTCAGGAGCTTTTGAAGGAAGCCGGCTATGACGGCACGCCCGTTGTCCTGATGCTGCCGGCCGATATGCCGAGCCTGAATAAATATCCGCCGGTGATGGCTGAACTGCTGCGCCGCGCAGGCTTCAAGGTCGATCTTCAGTCGATGGACTGGGCCACTTTGGTCACGCGCCGTACGAAGAGCTCCCCCGTATCTGAGGGCGGCTGGAACGGCTTCATCACCTTCTGGAATCAGGCCGATACGTTCAACCCGCTCTTCTTTGCGCCGCTCACCGGCAGCGGTCTGAAGGGGTGGTTCGGCTGGACGGACGATCCGAAGCTTGAAGCGCTAAAGGATGAGTTTGTGGGAACTTCGGACCTGGCCAAACGCAAAGAGCTTGCCGAAGGCATTCAGCTGCGCGTCATGGATTCTGGCGTCTACGGCATGCTCGGTGAAGCCAAGCCCATCATTGCGCTCAGAAAGAATATTTCCGGGCTGGTTGAGGCTCCGATCAGCGTCTTCTGGGGTCTGAAGAAGGACTAAGCGCCTCAAACGCACACACGGCTTTTCGGTCGGAGACATTCTGCGCCTCCGGCCGAAACGCTTTGTGTTCGATTCTGCCTTTATCGAAAAAGAGACCCCTCGTTTTCTGCAGACTCCCGCTCTAAAAGAGAATAGGAGACCAGACATGTTCATTCTTCGAAGGTTCCTGGCCTTCATTCCAGTCGCACTGATCGTCGCGCTGATTGTTTTCCTGATGCTCCATTTGTCGCCGGGCGACCCGGTAGCGGCTATCGCGGGCGATTCCGCCACGGCTGCCGACATTGCCCGCATCCGCGCCGAGCTGGGACTGGACGATCCGCTGCCCGAACAGTTTGTACGCTGGTGCATGGAACTCATTCAGGGCGACCTCGGCCGCTCCTACTTTCTCAACCGGCCGGTGGCGGATCTGATCGCCGACCGCGTTGGTCCGACATTGTCACTGGCGGGCTTCACGATCGTTCTCACCGTTCTCATTGCCGTTCCGCTCGGCGCTTGGGCGGCTTACCGCCAAGGCGGCTGGGTTGACCGTGCCTTGATGGGTTTTTCTGTCCTGGGTTTTTCCATTCCGTCCTTCGTGCTGGGCTACTGTTTCGTATGGCTTTTTGGGTTAAAGCTCAATTTGCTGCCGTCGCAGGGCTACGTCCGCTATGACGAAAGCATTGAGGGGTGGATCTCGCACCTGATTCTGCCGTCTCTCACGCTCTGCTGCATCTATGTGGCGCTCATCGCGCGCGTTACGCGTGCATCGGTGGCGGAGATGCTTACGGAAGACTTTATTCGTACGGCCCGCGCCAAGGGCATCACTGAAATGCAGGTGCTGCTCGGCCATGCGCTTCGCAATGCTGCTGTTCCCATTGTCACGGTCGTAGGCGTCGGCATCGCGATTCTGATCGGCGGCGTTGTAGTGACGGAGATTGTCTTCGCCATTCCCGGGCTCGGCAGTCTCACGATCGATGCGGTGATGTCGCGCGACTATCCGCTCATTCAGGGCGTCACGCTCTTTTTCTCGATGCTCTACATGTTCATCAACCTGCTGATCGATTTGAGCTACACGCTTTTTGATCCGCGGATCCGCGAGTGAGGAGACTGGGAATGTTTAAGAACGCTCTGCGCAAAGTCTTCGCCAACGGTTCCGTCCGTCTCGGCGGCGGCGTGCTGCTCCTTTTGATTTTGATGTCGATTTTTGCGCCTTGGCTCGGAACAATCGATCCGACGATGCTCGATCCGGGCAGTCAGAACCTGCTGCCCGGCACAACGAATGTCTTTATGACGCTCGACGGCGACGAGTTCGAGCACTTCTTCCTGATGGGATCAGACTCGCTTGGCCGAGATATCTGGAGCCGCACGCTCTACGGCGGCCGCGTTTCCATCACGCTCGGCATTTCAGTGGCGCTCCTCGCTGTTTTCTTCGGTACGGTTGCCGGGTTGCTTTCGGGCTATTTCCGCTGGGTGGATGCCGTGATGATGCGCGTGATGGATGGCTTTATGTCTATCCCGGCCATCCTTTTCGCAATCAGTTTGATTGCTATGTTCGGCAACGCTTTGGTCATCGTGGTGACCGCCATCGCTATTCCGAGTATTCCGCGCATTGCCCGACTGGTGCGCTCCGTTGTGCTGTCGGTGCGAGAGGAACCCTACGTTGAAGCGGCCATTGCCTTGGATACGCCGGTGTGGAAGATTCTCCTGCGTCACATCCTCCCCAACGCCACTGCGCCGCTCATCGTGCAGGGCACCTATGTTTGTGCCGAAGCCATTCTGGTCGAAGCCATTCTGTCCTTCCTGGGGGTCGGCATGCCGGTTGAGGCAGCGACTTGGGGGAACATCATGGCCGAAGGGCGCAGCCAGTTCAATGCGTATCCGCACATGGTGCTGCTGCCCGGCATATTCCTCGTTCTCACGATCCTTTCAGTCAATATTCTCGGTGACGGTCTGCGCGATTCACTGGACCCGAAGTTCTAGAAGCGGAGCGACAAATGACGGAATCTTCTCTCAGGGCTCAAAAGCTCCCAGTGCTTGAGGTCGAAAACCTTGCCGTAAGTCTGCCGCCGGGCGGCGATCGTCCGAATGCCGTTGAGCACGTCTCCTTCACGGTCAATGAGGGTGAGGTGACGTGTCTGATCGGCGAGTCGGGGTCTGGAAAATCTGTTATCGCTTCAACGGTTATGGGACTGTTGCCGAAGGGACTCGCACCGGCCGAGGGTTCGGTGAAGCTCCTCGGGATGGATCTCTTTCGCCGAACACCGGACGAAATACGCCGGCTGCGGGGCGCCAAGATGGCGATGGTTTTTCAGGAACCGATGACCGCTCTGAATCCGGTGATGACCTGCGGCGATCAAATGGATGAACTCCTCAGAGCACACGTCCCGATGGGACCATATGAACGCCGCATCCGTATTCTTGACCTCTTCGAGGAGGTGCGGCTTCCGGATCCGCCGAGAATTTTCCGCTCATATCCGCATCAGCTTTCGGGCGGACAGCGTCAGCGCATTGTGATTGCAATGGCCCTCTTGCTTAAGCCCGATCTGCTGATCTGCGACGAACCCACCACCGCGCTCGATGTGACGACGCAGGCGAGCATTTTGAAGCTCATTCTGGAACTTCAAAAGAAGAACGGCACGGCGGTCCTTTTCATTACGCACGACTTTGGCGTAGTGAGTGAAATTGCTGATCAGGTTGTGGTGCTCGAACTCGGCAAACAGATCGAAACGGGACCTGCCAAATCGGTTCTGCAGCATCCGAAAGAGCCGTATACCCATAAGCATTATCAATGCGGTGCCGGAATTAAAACCCCGCCGCCGCCCGCCGGTTGACGGCAATCCGACCCTTCTGGAAGCGAAGAATGTGGTGAAGACCTATACGCTCGGAGGCTTTTTTACCGGGCGGGTCAAGGTGCGCGCACTAAAGGGCGTCTCGGCCCGTCTTCGCCGGGGTGAAACCATCGGCATTGTCGGCGAGTCGGGCTCGGGCAAATCGACTTTTGCCCGTTCAATTGCTCGTTTGATTGATCCGACTTCGGGTGAAGTGTGGGTGAACGGGGAGAATGTGGCCGCGGCTCCCAAGCGCAAGCTCCACGGGCTTCGCCGTCGGCTGCAGATGGTCTTTCAGGATCCGTACCGTTCGCTCGATCCCCGTATGACGGTGGGTGAATCCATTGTGGAAGGTCCCGTCAACTTTGGGGTTCCCAAGGAAGAAGCTTGGAAGCGCGCGCAGGAATTTATGAAGATTGTTCGCCTGTCGCCCGACGCACTCAATCGTTATCCGAATCAATTCTCCGGCGGTCAGCGTCAGCGCATTTCGATCGCCCGCGCACTCGCCTGTGAGCCTGAAATTCTGATTTGCGACGAAGCCGTTTCCGCGCTGGACGTTTCTGTGCAGGCCGACATCCTGAAGCTCTTGGAAGAAATTCAGGTGAAGCTTGGCATCGGCATCCTCTTCGTCACACACGATCTGCGTGTAGCGAGTCAGATTTGTGACGATGTGATTGTCATTCGCCGCGGCGAATGCGTGGAATCGGGTCATGTGCAGGATGTCTTTTTCCACCCGCAGCACGAATACACCAAGTCTCTTATCGCTGCAGCGCCGGGCACGAACTACCCGTTCGGCCGTACTGCGCATCTTTTCTGATTTTTCTTTTTTTCTGAGGCGTTTGGCCATGAATAAGATTTTGGAGACGCTCGAAGCTGAGCGTGAAGAGCTGGCCGATTGGCGGCATGATTTCCATATGCATCCCGAGCTCGGTCTTGAAGAAACGCGAACGGCCGGGATCGTGGCGCAAAAGCTTCGCTCCTGGGGTATTGAAGTGACTGAACACGTCGGCGTAACGGGGGTCGTCGGCGTGATTAACGGCGATCTGGGGCCGGGACGTTCGATCGGTCTGCGCTGCGATATGGATGCGCTTCCCATTACGGAGTGTTCGTCGCAGTCTTGGAAGTCGACCGTCAAGGGCAAAATGCATGCCTGCGGTCATGACGGCCACACGACGATGCTTTTGGCTGCCGCGCGTTACCTTTCGCAGCATCGGAACTTTCGCGGCCGCGTCGTACTGGTGTTCCAGCCGGCCGAAGAAGGCACGGGCGGCGCCTTGGCCATGATTAAAGACGGTCTTTTTGAACGCTTCCCCATGGATGAGATCTATGGGATGCACAACTGGACGGATGTTGAGCCCGGTACTTTCTCCGTGAAGAGCGGCGTTGCTATGGCAGGGTCGGACTTTTTCACGATCAAGCTTCACGGCAAAGGGGCGCATGGTTCCGCTCCGCAGCTTTCGGCAGATGCGGCTTTGGCGGCATCTCTCGTCACTGTGGCCTTGCAGCAGATCGTTGCGCGTAATGTTGCGCCGCTTGACTCGGCGGTGGTGTCGGTCACCAAGATCCATACGGGATCAGCCTTCAACATCATTCCGCAGGAAGCTGAACTCGGCGGCTGCACTCGGTTCTTTTCGAGCAAAACCGGCGCAATGCTTCGCCGCCGGATTGAAGAAGTGGCTGTATCGACCGCTGCCGCCTGCGGCGTTAAGGCGGAGGTGGAGTTTGAGTCCATCTATGCGGTTTTGGATAATGTCCCTCAGTTGGCCGAAGCCATGAAGAAGGCTGCTGCTGCAGTTGTTGGTGAAGCCAAGACTCAGTGGGCCGCGAATCCGCAGATGGGAAGTGAGGATTTCTCCTTTATGCTCGAAAAGGTGCCGGGCGCCTACTGCTTCTTGGGCGGTCAGGCTCCGCACGGCGCGACCAATCTGCATAATCCGTCCTTTGACTTCGACGACCGTGTTCTGCCGACCGGCGCAGCCATTTGGGTGGAACTCGCAATGGAGCGTCTGGCTGTCTGAAGGGCTTTTAGCAATACCAAACCGAGCGGCGGCGGTATTCAGGCAGACGCCGCCGAGAGGTCCTCACGGCATGTTGGATGTAATAAATCGACGTGCCGTTTTCTCTTATGGGGTCTATCGATCCATAAGCTTATCTGCATCAGTTGTTTATGGGCATGGTGATGCGGAGGGCAGCTGATATCGACAATTCATCTAGGGAAACTACGGGCACTGCAAGTCACTCAAGATACATCGAAAACCGCGATTGCATTATTTCCCTGACTATGCCGGGCGAAAGAGCTGAGATAGAATGAGACCATTATGTAAAACAGCTTGTTTTTGAAGCAATAAAGAGAGACAGGCATCTGCAAATACAGGGTTTTTCAGCTGGGAAACGGCGCCGATATACGTCGGTGATTATGAGTAAACTAGATAGTTTCACTTAGCTGATAAGACCTGCAGAGGGAGCAGCTATGTTGGGCGAAATTTGGAAAATTGGAGATTTACCCTTCGTCGCGACGGGTCGGAGGTGAAAGTCCCGCCGCGTCTGATGGACGCTTTAATTTTCTTTGCTCGGCATCCCGATCATGTGATTTCGCGAACGGAATTGGTTGCGCATCTCTGGAACCGTTCTGTAGTAACGGATCAAACCGTCACGCAGAACATTTTTGAACTGCGCAAAGCGCTGCGCGATGGACGCGGCCGTCAAGAGGCGCCGGAATATATCGCGACAGTGCCTAAACGCGGTTATCAGCTTGTAGCTGGAGCTGAGCTTCTCCGCTGTGCACAGGAAGAGGAGTTGGCGCAGGATTCGGATATTTCGGCAGATACCTCTGATATTGCGGCTGAAGCATCTGAAGCAGCAGTAGCAGGGCAGCGTAAGTCAGGAAAGAAGCGTTCAAAATTCATAGATTTTGCGAGCTCTTTCCTTTTGGATGAAGTTGAACTAGGCTTCAAAAAATACCCTTATTGATTGGAAAGCGGTAGACCTTTGAGCATGCCGTAATAGACCCAGCCTAAGCACAGCAGTACGGTGCCAATTTTCATGGTGCCAAAGTTCAGGCAATAGAGCGAACCAAGCAGCATCGCTATCGCCACGATAGCAACACTATTGATGGTTTCTCGCCGTTCGAGCGATGTGCATTCGGCTTTAGCAAGCGCGAAGCTCCCGCTCATGCAGAGTACGAAGGCAAAAAGGGTGATGAAGACGGCAAGATCGGTAAATTGTTCATAGATCGTAAAGGTCGATGGGCTCAAAATCGGCAGACAGAGAAGACTCTGCACGCCAGTGCAGGTGACTAGTCCTTTCACGGCAGCGTCATGCTTGTTCATTTGGCCAAAGATTGGAGGAAAGAACCCGGCATGTGCGGATGACGCGAAAACGCGAGCCATAGTGAACTGCCAGGAAACAAGGGAGCCGGCACATCCTAGCCACAGCAGAAATGAGACGACTGCACCTGATGTTCCGCCGAAAAGCGAGGCGTAAACCACAGCAAATGGCGCATCGGACTGAAGGAGGGCTACGTTGGGAACTAACCCTGCGGTTAGGTTAGTCGTTGCGATATAGATGAAGGCCGTTAGAAGTGTTGCGCAGATAACGGCCTTAGGCACATTTTTTTCTGGATTTTCCACCGATTCGGCATTGGCACAGGCCGATTCCAAACCCAGAAATGCCCAAAAGGTCATTGAAATGCCTGACGATACCGCATCAACCGTCGGAATTTGATGTGGATTCCAATTGGCCGCATAGAGCGCAGGATCAAACCAAAAGCCGCCGACAATAACAAGCGTAATCAAGGGCAGTAGGAGAGCCCAGACGAAGATACCGGTAATGCGGCCCGTGATGTAAGGCGAGCGGAAAGTGAGAAGCGATGCGATCCATAAAAGGAGTACGCAGCCGATACAGGCAAATACTGAAGAAAATGGCAGATGGAACCAACTCAGACCGTAGCTCACTGCAGCCAGAGAGATGGCAATGTTGCCGAAGACGAGCGAGATTGCATAAGAATAGTTGACGAGAAAAGCGCCGGGTTCGCCAAACGCATACTTTGCAAAGCCGCCCAATCCTCCCATTCTTTTTGACAGCATGCCGCATTGAGCGAAAACGTACGCCACTGCTCCCGAGGCGAGGGCAGTGACAATCCATGAAAGCATTGAAATGGCGCCGATCTCGGCAAATTTTGCCGGGAGCATGATGATGCCTGCCCCCATCATGCTTAGGGAAGTTAGAAGCGTGAGCTGTGTCACGCTCATTTTTCTTCTTGGCATATACGCCTCTTAATGTCTAGAAATCGGCAGTACTTAAAACATGCCGAAGCCATCATCCGTAAAACCATATCAAAGATGGGCGCTTCTATCTGTATATATTGTTAACGCATAATAAATATAAGATTACGTTTATTGAATAAACGGGATTGGCGCGCCCCTGGCAGGCGAATGAAAATCATTGGGGGGCAGTTAATTGGAGACTGCCACCCACGAAATATCGGGGGCGGCAGCCTATGCGAGAGAAGCATTGAATTCAGATGCTTCGGCTGAGGTTTAGGAGTTAATCGTCACCGGTGACGCCCAGAGCGACATTCGACTGAGGATTACGCTTGAAGAGCTTTTCGGCAGCCAGGCCATAGAAGAACCAGCCGGCAAAGGTTGCGAGTGCACCGTACATCATGGCTTCGTAGCCGGCAGCATAGAGTGCATAGAGGCTGTACACCGTGCCGATGAAGGCCATGAGCTTGACCACTTTCGCCTGATGGCCACTGACGCCTTCGGCTTTGAGCATCACGAACACGGCAGCCATCGAGAGGAGATACGGCATAACGTTAGTGACCACAGCAAGGTCAACGAGCGTATTGAACTGACGATAGAGAGACGGGCTGATCGTCATGAAGGACATGAGTGTCTGGATCGAGACGATGATCGTCATGCCCAGAACCGGAGCATCATCCTTCGTGACCTTGGAGAACCACTTCGGGAAGTAGCCTTCGTCGGCCGAGGACTTGAAGACGCGGGCGATCGTAAACTGCCAGGACAGGAGCGAGCCGGAGCAGGACATGATCATCAGACCCATAACGATCTGGCCAACGGTGCCGTTGAACATGGTCGCGAAAACAAGGCCGAAGGGAGCGGTCGACTTCACAAGTTCAGCGTTGTCAACGATGCCGGCAGCGACATTGGTCGAAAGGATGTAGATCACGGCGACACCGATCGTGGCGCCAAGCACAGCCTTCGGAACATTCTTTTCAGGATTGTCGACGGATTCGGAGTTTGCGCAAGCAGATTCCAGACCGAGGAAGGACCACAAAGTCATTGAAATGGAGGCGCTGATAGCGTCAAAGGTCGGCAGATCGTGGGGATTCCAAGCGGAAATATACGTTTCAGGATTAAACCAGAACCAGCCAATTACAGAAATACCGGCGACAGGGATGATGACGCCCCAAGCCGTGAAATTGGAGATGAGACCAGTGATCTTGGCGCCCTTGAAGTTGAGGACCGTGCAGATCCAAAGAACGAGGATCGTCAGCAAGCAGGTTTCAAACGGAGTCGTTTTGAGACCGAAGAGTGCAACGGCATAACCGACCGCCGAAATAGCAATAGCGATGTTCGCAATCAGGAGTGATACGCAATAGGCGTAGTTGGCAAGGAATGATCCCGATTTGCCAAAAGCATATTCAGCATATCCGCCCATGCCGCCGCGATTACGCGAAAGCATGCCGCATTTTGCAAAAGCGTAGGCCAGAGCAGTGGAACCGCCGGCCGTGACCAACCAGGAAACAATTGAGAAAGTACCGACTTCAGCAAGTTTAGTCGGGAGCATGATGATGCCGGAGCCCATCATGTTGAGGGCAGTTAGGAGCGTAAGCTGCGTTACGCTCATTTTGCTCGAGGAACCGGACATAAGTTGTCACCTCTGTATTTGTTGGGATCAGCTTCGGGCAGCCATTACGACGACTGCCCGAAGGTGGATGGGTTAGTGATTAGCCTTTAATGCCGAGTTCAGCAGTACGTTCCTTGGTCAGCACGTAGCCGTAGGCGCGCTTGCGGCCGTCAGCATCCTTTTGGATGTAGACACCCTGCAGTTCGGGTGCGAAGCCCGGGCAGCGGTTGATGCCTTCTTCAAGTGCAAGGAAGTACTTAAGGACGGAATCACCCCAGACTTCACCCGGCACGCAGCAAAGCACTCCCGGCGGGTAGGGCAGAGCACCTTCCACAGCGATGCGGCCAGCGGCCTTTTCGAGCGGAACGAGTTCGGCATTGCCGCGGATGAACTCGAAGTGAGCCTGCTGCGGATCGAGTGCACGATGCGGGAAGTGCGCGCGACGGAACATCTCTTTCTGCAGCTGTTTGACGTTGCGGGACTTGTAGAAGTCATGCATTTCCTGGCAGAGACGACGGATCGTGTAGCCCTTGTAGCGTTCTTCGTTGGCGTAGTAGATGGAAGGCAGTACGTCAGCGAGCGGAGCATCTGCATCAAGGAACTCTTCAAAACGCTTGATCTGCGTAATAAGGTGTTCCATCTTGGCCGTATCCTCTGCCGGCGTCATCAGGAAGAGGATCGAATTCAAGTCGCACTTTTCCGGAACGATGGCGTTTTCGCGCAGGAAGTTGGCGAGAATCGTGGCGGGTACGCCGAAGTCGGCATAGTTCCCCGTTTCGGCATCAATACCAGGCGTCGTGAGAAGGAACTTGCAGGGATCCACGAAATACTGATGTTCACCGTAGCCTTCGAAGTTGTGCCATTTCGCTGTAGGTTCGAATTCGAAGAAGCGCAGGTTTTGTGCAATTTCATCGGTGGGATAATCACCCCACGACTTGCCGTCAATCTGAGCCGGCACGAACGGTTTGATGTACTTGCAGGTTTTCATCAGCAGCTTGCGGGCTTCAATGCCCACACGGACGCAGTCCGCCCAAAGGCGCTGACCGCTCTGGCCTTCGTGCATCTTCGCGTTGACGTCAAGCGCCGCAAAGAGCGGGTAGAAGGGAGAGGTGGATGCGTGCATCATGAAAGCGTTGTTGAGGCGCTTATGCGGGCAGTAGCGGCTCTGTCCCTTGATGTGGCTGTCCTTCTTATGGATCTGCGAGGTCTGCGAGAAACCGGCCTGCTGCTTATGCACGGACTGCGTGACGAAGATGCCCGGATCTTCAGGTCCGAGATCGAGAAGCAGCGGCGAGCAGTCCTTCATCATCGGGATGAACTGTTCGTAGCCCACCCAGGCAGAGTCAAAGAGGATGTAGTCGCAGAGGTGACCAATGCGGTCCACGACCTGACGGGCGTTGTAGATTGTGCCGTCATAAGTGCCGAGCTGAATAATGGCCAGACGGAAGGGACGCTTTGCGTCAGCCTTTTCCGGACGAACTTCACGAATCATGTCGCGCAAGTAAGGTTCGTCAAAGCAGTGCTCATCAATGCCGCCGATGAAGCCGTATGCATTGCGGGCCGTTTCAAGATAAATGGGGGTGGCGCCGGCCTGCAGCAGGGCACCGTGGTGATTGGATTTGTGATTGTTGCGGTCGAAAAGAACCAGATCGCCCGGAGCGAGGAGTGCATTAAGGACAACCTTGTTGGAGGCTGACGTGCCGTTGAGCACAAAGTACGTTTTGTCCGCGTTGTAGATGCGGGCGGCTTCCTGTTGGGCAACGCACGGCGCACCTTCATGAATCAGCAGATCGCCCATCGAAACGTCGGCGTTGCACAAGTCTGAGCGGAAAATGTTTTCCCCAAAGAACTCTGCAAATTCGCGGCCGGCAGGATGACGGCGGAAGAAAGCACCGCCCTGATGACCCGGGCAGTCAAACTGGGCATAACCATTACCGACATACTCTTCGAGACTGCCGAAGAACGGCGGGAGGACCTTTTTCTCATACTTCAGCGCAAGCGTATCGATTTGACGACCGTAAAGCTTGGCGTCATCGGCTTTGCAGTCAATGATGCTGTCAGCACGACCGATGAGCGTCGGATCAACCTCACCGCATTCGTTCAGGATGACGATGGGAATGCCAAAGGCGGTCGACTCAACTCGCTCAAGCTTGCCGGCCTTCGCTTCTTCAGCTGTCATGACGGCGATGGAAACCTCAGTGAAGTTGGCATTGTCGAAACCAATGACTTCACGTTCACATTCAAAAGCTGAACGACAGGCTTCGGTTGCGGCAACGTAGAGTTTTCGCATGGAATGATCCTCTTTAATAAATGTTTTTCTAAAGGTTTTAGAAAAACTTGTTAAGCCTTTTAAGTATTTTTGCGGCTGGCAGCGTCAAGTGTTTGGAGAACGGGATTGAATGTGCCGCTTAGCCGCTTAATGCTTGAGGAGAATCCTATGCGTGGCTCAGGAAATAATCATTAGTGTAATTTCTGAGGAATTTCTTATTTACGAATTAATTCATAAAAATCAAGATGTTGATATATAGCTGTTTAATTTTCTTTAGTTGATTTAAACGAAGGAGAGGAGGGCTTTATACGTTCTATGGGAAAGTCGAAGAAATGAGCAGATGTAGGAGTTAAACATATAAACATATTGATATATAAGTAATAATATATAAATATCAATACTGCTGCTGGACTGTTTGCTGCAAAATGAAGGGCGGGGGATAGTGGGTTTTGTGAAAAAAAATCATGTTTTCCATGATGATTATATTTTCATTGATGCTTATTTAGATATAAATATATTTTTATTGAGCGTTAACCTTGATATTTTCTTGTTGTGATGACTTGTAATATGTGTGTGTCTCTCCTTTTGTGTGGATGGGCCAGCACTTTTTACCACTATGAAAAACATCAACCCGAGCACTCTCTGATGTTGTAAATGTCTGGTGGTGAAATGTGCTGGCCTTTTTTTTAGGAGCTTCGCGTAATGGAGCCTTTTAATGCGGGTTGGTTGTCATTGCTGCCTCCCGCGGCTGCGATTGTGGCTGCGTTGATCAGCAGGGAAGTTATTTCTGCTTTGCTTGTCGGCATTTTTACAGGAGCGGTTATCTACACAAGCTCTACAGGGGGAGGCGTCATCATCGGCAGTCTGGATGCTGTTTTTTCGATGATGGTGTCGACGCTTGAATTCAAAATCCTCATATTCACGTCGCTCTTAGGTGCGGTGGTTTATTTGGTCTCTCTCTCGGGCGGTTCTAAAGCCTATGGAGAATGGGCCGGGCGGCGAATGAAGACGAAGCGGAAGTCCTTGCTTTCGGCTTGCGGGCTTGGCTGTCTTGTGTTTATTGACGACTACTTCAGCTGCTTATTTGTCGGCACTGTGATGAAGCCTCTGACCGACCGCTGTCGAGTAGCTCGTGCCAAGCTGGCATGGATCGTTGACTCAACGGCAGCTCCCGTTTGCATCATTGCGCCGGTGTCCTCATGGGCAGCTGCGGTAGCGGCTTCGTTGAAAAGCACGCCGCTCGAGGATCAGTCCATGGCTGCGTTTATGGCGGCTATCCCATGGAACTTCTATGCGATTCTCACCATTGCGCTTGTGGTATTTCTGATTTGGCGGGGCAGAGATTTCGGTCCCATGCTGACCGCTGAAGCTGAGGCAGAGAAAGCGGAGAACCTCACGCAGGATGAAGAGCAGACCGAGTCGACTGGAAACGGCGGGCTTCTGGAAATGATTTTCCCGATTGCGCTGCTTCTCATCTTTTCCTTCGCTTCGCTTTTATATTCGGGCGGTTTTTGGTCAGATGGCCCGACAAAGTATCAATTCGGCGCGGCGATCGGCGCATCGTCATCTTCTTCGGCGCTCTGCTGGGCTGGGTTTGGCACGCTCGCTGCGACCATATTGCTCTACGTGCCGCGCCGCGTACTTTCATTTACCAAGTGCATGGACGGCGCCGTGAACGGCATGAAGCTGATGCTGCCGGCCAACATCATCCTGGTGCTGGCGTGGACGCTCTCGGGGATATGCCGTGATCTATTAATGTCAGCGCAGTACGTTGAAGGGCTGGTTACAAGTTTTGGCGGCGATGTGATGCAGCTCTTCCCCTTCATCTGTTTTGCGGCAGCCTGCGTGCTTTCTTTTGCAACCGGTGCTTCCTGGGCGACTTTCGGCATCCTCGTTCCGATTTTGGTGCCGATTGCATATGCTGTGGATCCTTCAATGGTCTTTGTTGTGTTGGGTGCGGTGCTGGCCGGTTCAGTCTTTGGCGATCACTCTTCGCCCATCTCAGATACTTCAGTGCTTTCGGCCGCCAGTTCAGGCTGTCCGGTGATGGAACATGCAGCAACCCAGCTGCCGTATGCACTACTGACTGCTTTCGCTGCTGGTGCTGGTTATTTGGTATCTGGGTTTACTAATGGAAATCTTTGGTTGTCTTGGGGCACAGCCGTTGCAGTGCTAGGCGGCGGCCTTTGGTGGTTCTTGAGCCGACAGACAGATTCAGTGAGTTCTGCTGTAACAGTCGCTAAATCCTAATTTTGGGAAAACTTTTTGAGTCTGTGAAAGGCGGGCGTGCGGATGGTTGGGACCCGCACGCCTGCCGCACAGCTTCTTCGGAGGGGCGTTAATCGTTAGCTTTAGGTGCTCCATAAAGTTGATCGATTAACGTCCTCTTTTTCACTTTGCAACCTAAGAACTGACGCAATCAGCTCTGCGACGGCAATACAGTCGATGCTGAAGTCAAGCAAATCGCCAGGGCGCTTCAGCCCGATCTCAACAGCAAAGATGATGCTGGGGAACGTGATAGATGCATTCAAGTCGGCATTCCTATCTGTCCAGCCTGTTGTGAAGATAAGATCAGCCCGCTAAACATCAGACAAGCAGCCGCAGAGGAAACTCGAGGCAGTGAAAGATTTTGTGCTTTAGCGGTTAAAAGCTGTTAATTTCGCTGAATATAAATCGATAAAACACGATTTTTTAGAATCGTGTGGTATCAGCTGACTTGACAGAGGCGGGCATCCAGCGAAAGCGCAGGGCAGCACCACCAATTCATCGGGGTTGGAAGAACTTGATGAGCGTTCTGCCTCTTGCGTTTGAATCAGCGGCTCCAACGGTCTTGCCACAGCGGCACCGCTCCATGGAGAAAGCTCGATACTGAATCGGCGCCCAATCGTTGAAATCCAAGATGTTCGAACGTTGCTTCGAGTGCAGGCAATGGTTCTTCATTATCAATGGGGGCTGCACCGGCCTGTTTGGACAGTTTTTCCCCGCGGTCATTGAGCACGAGCGGGATATGGAAATAGCGCAATGGTGCGGCGCCGAGCGCTTGGGTGAGCAATATTTGCCGCGGCGTGTTGTCTATCAGATCCGCACCGCGCACGATGTCGGTGACGCCTTGATAAAGATCGTCAACGACGACGGCAAGCTGATAGGCCCAAAGCCCGTCGGCGCGTTTCAGAACGAAATCTCCCACGGTTTTCTCAACATTCTGCAGATAGTCGCCTAAGCGACGGTCATGGAATCGGACATTGCCTGCGGGCACGCGGAATCGAAGTGCACGCACTGGGCGCCCCTGAGTGCCGTGTCGACAGGTGCCCGGATACACGCCAATCGGCAGACCCAATGCTTCGTCAGCGAGCTGAATTTCTTTGCGTGAGCAGGCGCAGCCGTAGATAAAGCCCTCAGCAGTCAGTTTGGCGAGCGCGTCCGCATAGGCCTCTAAGCGGTCATGCTGCCAGAGAATGGGCTCATCAGAGGTCATGCCAAAGCGTGCCAACGCTTTAATGATGGCTTCTCCGGCTCCGGGTACATCTCGCGGAGGGTCAATGTCTTCAATGCGTACGAGCCATGTCCCGCCATGCGCACGAGCGTCAAGCCAACTGGCCAATGCCGCTGCAAGACTCCCGGCATGAAGCCGCCCGGTAGGAGACGGCGCGAATCGTCCTCGATAGGGAATTGAGGCGGGTGCCGGTGAAAGGTTGGCTGTCTGCATGAGGTTCGAGGCTTTGGAGATGAAGAAGGAACTTTATGCCTAAGGTCGTCAGTACTGCAAGTCTATGAAATTTATTTATTTTGAGCATTCATCACAGCAAAAATGATTCGACTAATAAGTTAAAGAAATAAAGGCTCGTCTATTCTTTTTAGAAAAAAAGTTTTAAAGGTCAATTGGAGGTGCGTTAATTGCAGTTTTATGGTCTTGGTGTTAACGCTTAATTGTTAACCCAAAAGTTCATTTAACCGTCTATTGTAATGAATGAAAATATAAAGTTTGGGTGATGTGTCCCTATTGTTTGGAATTAATCAGGAAGATATATTTATCAATATGGCGTTAATGTAGTATCAACAATCTGTCTATTTTAGAAAAAGAAATGTTTTATGAGGGCTGTTATATGAAATTGATATCAATTAACTAATTGAAATATATGAAATATACATAACAATCGACAAATGTTTGTTATGTGATTGCTTTTTTATATTTCTATGAGGCTTTAAGTGCCCTAAAAGTTCAATATTGCTGCAACAGCTTCAGTATGGTTCGGCGAGAAGAATGAAGCCGGTTCGTTTTGAAGATGTTGTTTCATCAACTTCTGGGGCACAAAATGTCATCTGGGAAAAAAATCGGACTATTTGCATGTACTGGCATTGTTGCCGGTAACATGATGGGTAGCGGCATCGCCCTGCTTCCCTCAAATCTCGCCAGTATTGGTTCTGTTGCACTTTTTGGCTGGATTATCGCTATGTTTGGCGCGTTGGCGCTTGCATATGTATATGCCCGCCTGTCTACAGTGAATCCGCAAAGCGGCGGTCCTGTCGCTTATGCGGGTGAAATCAGCCCGGCCTTCGGGTATCAAACCGGCGTGCTTTATTACCACGCCAACTGGATCGGCAACCTTGCAATTGCAATTACTGCTGTTTCCTATCTCTCGGTCTTCTTCCCGATTCTCAATCATCCCATTCCTGCCGGCATTGCCTGCGTCGCGGTTGTGTGGTTCTTCACGATCCTCAACTTCTTCGGCGGCTCAATGATCGGCAAGGTCACTACGTTCGGCGTTATTGCGCTCCTTATCCCTGTTGTCGGCACGGCAACTTTCGGCTGGCTCTGGTTTGATCCCCAGGTCTACATGGATAACTGGAATGTCTCTGGCACGACTGACTTGGATGCTACCTGCCGCAGCGTTCTGCTGTGCCTCTGGGCCTTCATCGGTATTGAATCGGCCTCTGTCTCGTCCGGTCTCGTTGACAATCCTCGCCGCACGGTTCCGCTCGCCACGATGCTTGGCGCCCTGCTTGCCGGTCTCGTCTACATCGGTTCGTCTCAGGCTATCGCCGGCATGTTCCCGGCCTCTGTGACGGCTGCCTCGGGTGCTCCGTTTGCTCTTTCGGCCTCGCTGATGGTCGGTGACTGGGCTGCTCCGGTTGTGTCCGCCATCACGGCTCTCGCTTGCCTCACCTCGCTCGGTTCTTGGATGATGCTTGTTACTCAGGCCGGTGCCCGTGCCGCTCAGGAAGGCTATATCCCCAAGATCTACGGTGAACTCGACAAGAACGGTCTTCCCCGCAAGGGTCTGATCCTCTCGGCCACGCAGATGACGGTGCTTATGGCGGTCATCACGGCCATGAATGCAAGCGGCGGCTCTGCTTCCGACCTCTTCGGCATGATCACCGGTATCGCGGTTCTCCTCACGATGCTCCCGTACTTCTACAGCTGCGTCAACCTGCTGCGCATCGAAGGCGCAACGACTCGCAACGTAATCAGCTGTGTCGCATCGGTCCTCGGCAGCGGCTTCTGCTTCATCGCCCTCGCCGGCGCCGGCTTCAACCAACTGATCGCTACCTTCATCGTCAGCCTGGTCATCATGATGTTCTTCTCTTGGAAGAAGGGCAAGCTCCAGGCGACTGTCAAGACTGCTGCGGCAGAAGCTTCCGACAAGTCCGATGCAGGCAAGGCTGCAGTGCTCGTCGGCGACAACTAATCAGTCGACACCTCTTTCATCAACTTCTTCCTCTGGCTGGGTCTGCTCACTTTATGTGACGGATTGAGAGGGCAGGCCCAGCCCCTTCCGGTTTCACCACCACATCTCCCTTTGTGAGGTTTCATCATGAACATCATCGTTGAGCTCGTCTCGCCTGGTCGTTTCTTTAAAGACGCCCCGATTCACAGCCTGAATGAGTGCTTAAAAAAACGCGGGTTCGAAGTCGTGTTTGCCGCCGATCAGGCGGACCTTGTTCGCGTCGTCGAAAACAATGCCCGTCTTGCCGGTGTGGTGATCGATTGGGAAGATTCTCCTCAGGAACTCTGCCAGCAGATTCACGATTTCAATGAATATCTCCCCGTTTTCGCTTTCTCGAGCTCCAACAGTGTGACGGATGCCACGTTCCAGCAGCTCTCACTCAATGTTGAATTCTTCGAATATGAAATTTCGAACGCTGCGGATATCGCCGTTACGATCTCTCAGAAGGTCGAAGAATACGAAAAGGCTGTTACGCCTCCGCTGACACGCGCATTGATCAACTTCGCCAAAGAAGGCAAGTACACATTCTGCACGCCGGGCCATATGAGCGGCACGGCCTTCCAGCACAGCCCGATCGGCGCATTGTTCTATGACTTCTTCGGCGCCAACACCTTCAAGGCTGACGTTTCGGTTTCCGTGGGTGAACTCGGCTCTCTGCTTGACCACTCCGGTCCTCATCGCGATGCTGAGAAATACATCGCTGAGACGTTTAATGCTGACCGCAGCTACATCGTTACGAACGGCACGTCGACCGCCAATAAGATCATCGGTCTGTACTCCGCTCCGGCCGGCAGCACTGTGCTGATTGACCGTAACTGCCACAAGTCGCTCACGCATCTGATGATGATGAGCAATGTGATCCCAATCTATCTGCGCCCGACCCGCAACGCCTACGGCATTCTGGGTGGTATCCCGCAGAGCGAATTTAAGCACGAGACCATTGAAAAGCGTGTGAAGGAAACGCCGAACGCCACGTGGCCGGTTCACGCTGTGGTGACCAACTCCACCTATGACGGTCTGTTCTACAACACCGGCTTCATCAAGAATACGCTGGATGTGAAGTCGATCCACTTCGACTCCGCGTGGGTGCCTTACACCAACTTCAGCCCGATTTATCAGGGCCTCGCCGGCATGAGCGGCGGCCGTACAGAGGGCAAGGTGATCTACGAAACTCAGTCGACGCATAAGCTGCTGGCTGCGTTCTCGCAGGCTTCCATGATCCATGTGAAGGGTGAAATCAACGAAGCGACGTTCAACGAAGCGTTCATGATGCACACCTCCACGTCGCCCTTCTATCCGATCGTGGCATCGACGGAAACGGCTGCCGCTATGATGCGCGGCAATGTGGGCCGCCGTCTGATTGATGAATCCATCGATCGTGCAATTCGCTTCCGTAAGGAAATCAAGCGTCTTCGCGAAGAATCCGATTCTTGGTTCTTCGACGTGTGGCAGCCCGAAAACATCGGCACGAAGGAATGCTGGGAACTCAAGCCCGAAGACAAGTGGCATGGCTTCCGCAACATCGATCAGGAGCACATGTATCTTGACCCGATCAAGGTCACGCTCCTCACGCCGGGTCTCAATGGCGACGGCACGATGGCTGAGCGCGGCATTCCCGCTTCAATCGTCTCCAAGTACTTGGATGACCGCGGCGTGATCGTTGAAAAGACGGGTCCTTACAACCTGCTCTTCCTCTTCTCCTTCGGTATCGACAACACGAAGGCGATGGGGCTGCTGCGTGAACTCTGCAACTTCCGCCGCGACTACGACCGCAATCTTGAAATCAAGGAAGCGATCCCGTCGCTTTATAAGAAGGATCCGAGCTTCTACGACGGCATGCGTCTGCAGGAACTGGCCCAGGGCATCCATAAGCTCATCGTTGAACATGATCTGCCGAACATGATGTTCCACGCGTTTGAAACGCTGCCGAAGATGGTCATGACGCCGTTTGAGGCCTTCCAGCGCGAACTCAACGGTGAGGTTGAGGAAGTCCGCATTCAGGATATGCAGGACAAGGTCAACGCCAACATGATTCTGCCGTATCCGCCGGGAGTTCCTCTGGTTATGCCGGGCGAAATGCTCACGGCCGACAACCGCGCAGTGCTGGACTTCATGCTCATGCTCTGCGAAATCGGCGAGCACTTCCCGGGCTTCGAAACCGACATCCACGGCGCCTATCGTCAGCCGGACGGTTCCTACACCGTCAAGGTTCTGAAGATGTAAGGCTTCTAGGTTAGGCAGAGATCTGCTGGTGGGGCGGCGGACACATTTGTTGGGTTCCAATGTGTCCGCCGCCTGCAGCCCCATACGAGCAATGGGAAGCTGGAAGATCTCTGCCGCTTTTCACTCCACCAGAACCCAATCCATCAATCCCAACTTACATTAGGTGGCTACATGACTAACGAGAACATCTCGGTCACAGAAGTACAAAATGAAAATTCGGTTATTGCGGAACGCCGCGCCAAGCTCCTTAAGCTTCGCGAACACGGCGTCGCCTATCCGAATGACTTTGTCCGCAAGGATTTGTTCGGTGACCTGAACGAAAAGTACGGCAGCAAGACCGCTGAAGAGCTTGCAGCGCTCGCGCCGAAGGTCGCTTGTGCAGGCCGTGTGATGCTCAAGCGAGTCATGGGCCGACTCACTTTTGCGACCGTCCGCGATTATACGGGGACAATGCAGTATTTCGTCCAAGAAAGCACGGTGGGCGAAGCCGCTTACGCAGATTTCAAGACGCTCGACCTCGGCGACATCGTTGCTTGTGAAGGTACGCTAATGCGTACTCAGGCCGGCGATCTGGCCATTAAGGTGACGTCATTCCGCTTGATGGCCAAGAGCCTTCGGCCGATGCCCGACAAGCACAAGGGCCTGCAGGATCAGGAATTCTGCTATCGCCGCCGCTATGTGGATTTGATGGTCAATGCAGAATCGCGTGAGCGCTTTATCAAGCGTTCGAAGGCGATTGCCTCCATTCGCAATTTCATGCTGGCCAACGACTTCCTGGAAGTGGAAACGCCGATGCTGCATCCGATTCCGGGCGGCGCCAATGCACGTCCCTTCATCACGCACCACAATGCGCTGAATACAGAAATGTACCTGCGCATTGCGCCGGAACTTTATCTGAAGCGTCTGGTGGTCGGCGGCTTTGAACGCGTATTCGAAATTAATCGAAACTTCCGCAATGAAGGCATTGATGCGCGTCACAACCCAGAATTCACCATGATGGAGTTCTACGCCACCTACTGGACCTATAAGGACCAGATGGAATTTACTGAAGCGCTTCTGCGCCATGTCGCGCGTGAAGTAACCGGTTCGGCCATCGTGACGTATCAGGGAATGACGATCAATTTCGAGGAGCCCTTCGACAAGCTCACGCCGAAGCAGGCTATCTTGAAGTACAGCCCCGAATACACTGAAAGTCAGCTCATGGACGAAGATTTTCTGAAGAAGGAACTCAAGCGTCTCGGTGCCGACGAGCAGATTGATCCGACCCTCGGCTCGCTGCAGATGGCGCTTTTTGACGAAACCGTTGAAAAGAAGCTCATCAAGCCGACCTTCATCATTGACTATCCGACGGAAATTTCGCCTTTGGCCCGAGCCTCGGATGTGAATCCGGACATTACGGAACGCTTTGAACTTTTCATTGCCGGCCGAGAAACCGCTAACGGCTTCTCCGAACTTAACGACCCGGATGATCAGGCAGCACGCTTCCGCGCTCAGGTTGAGCGCAAGGGACACGGCGACGATGAGGCGATGTATTACGACGCTGATTATGTGACGGCACTTGAATACGGATTGCCGCCGACCGCCGGGTGCGGCATCGGCATCGATCGCTTTATGATGTTGCTCACGGACGCACCTACGATTCGTGACGTTCTGCTCTTCCCCGCGCTGAGACCGGAGAGCAAGAATTGATCATTGAGTTGATTTTGTAAACGCAATGGCAGCCGCGCAGGAAAGATTCTCTCCTGCGGGGCTGCTCTTGTTTGCGGCCAGAGGGCAAAAGGGGCCACAAATGACTAAATTCAAAATGAACAGAACGCAGTTCATGCTGCTGACTGCTTTGAACATGTTGGGATCGGGAATCCTGATGCTACCGGCGAAAGTCGCACAGGTGGGCGGGATCGGACTTTTATCCTGGTTTGTTGTTTGCCTTGCAGCAGTCGCAATGGCATATGCCTTTGCCAACTGCGGGATTTATTCCAAATATCGTCTGGGCGGTTTAGGCGCTATCGCCGAAAATGCCTTCGGCATGCCCGGCTCTTTTTTGACCAACTATATTTACGCATTTTCTGTCGTCATCGCCAACGTAGCCATTGCTACCACCGCGGTCGGCTATCTGCTGGGTATTTTCGGCATTCACGCTGATTTGGGCGTTGTGCAGTGCTTAACGATAGCGCTGCTTTGGCTCTCGACACTGGTGAACTTCGCGGGCGTTAAAGCGATGGGGCGCCTCAGCGCGGTGACCATCTGGGGTATCTTGATCCCGCTCCTTTTTGTGCTCTGTGCGGCGCCGTTCAGCTTTGACACGCAGGTGTTTGCGCAGAATTGGAATCCGCGCGATTTGCCGGTGCTTTCCGCGGTGACGGCGACGGCTCCCATGATGTTCTGGGCCTTTTTGGGATTAGAGTCAGCTTGCGCTAACGACGACAGTGTTGATAACCCAGAGAAGTCTGTTCCTAAAGCGGTATTGGCCGCCACCATTGCGGTGGCAGTCATTTATGTCGTGTCAACGATTTTGATCGCCGGCTTGCTTCCGGAGTCCGAACTGGTGGATTCCGGAGCGCCGCTCTTTGTCATCTTCGTAAGCCTTTTTGGTTCGACGGCGAGCCGCATACTGGCAGTGCTCCTCTTTCTGGCCTGTGTCGGGTCGCTCGTTACGTGGCAGTTCACGATGTACCGAGTCTTCATGACCTCCTCCAGACTAGGATATTTCCCGGCGCTGTTTAAACGTGTTGGCCGAACGGATGTGCCTTATATGGGACTCTTCATCCTCTGCATCATCCAGACACTGCTGGTGCCGTTTATGCCGGTTTCCAACTTGTTCAGTCAGTTTGATCTGCTCGTGGACATCTCGGTCATTACCAATGTCTTCCCATATTTTCTCTGTATGGCAGCCACTTTTGTAGTTGTGCGCAGAGCCGGACTTCAAGGCGTCAAGAAGGTTTGTGTTGAAGCGGCAGCCTTGGGCTCACTCATCTTCATCGGATGGTATTTCAGCCTCATGGACGGCGATGTCATGAAGTTTGCGACCATTGTCTTCTTCTTGGGCATTGCGTTTTATGGTCTCTTTGTTGCCAAGGATGGGAGCACAGAGCTCCCTGATCAATAAAGATATTTTGGCTAAGCCCACGGGGCAGTATTTAACAGTTTAAGAGTTTACAGATGTAAATGCTTTGAGGAGACTTTGAATCCGCAGTGCGTATAAATACTGAGTTTATATGTTGACGCAGATAAGTATGAGTACATCACCAATAAGTTGATAAACAACGATAAACGGTAAATATGCATTTTTCTTGCTATTCTAATAGGGTGATGTACTCAATCGAACTGATCAACTACAATGAGAATCAGTATAAGGGCCGCGATTAATAACAATAGAAGATGGTCACGACAGTTAATTCGAGAGGGAACAATGGAGAGTGCATTTTTTACTGTTGCGGATTGGGTTGCCAATCCGAGATCAAATTCAATTCGGCGAAAAAACCGTCGAAGCGTCCTGCCGCCGCGGCTGATGGATCTATTGTTTTATTTTGCGCAGCATCCTATGGAGGTCGTTTCCAGACAAGAGATCATTGATAATTGCTGGGATCGGGATGTTGTAACGGATCAGGCCATTACTCAGGCTATTTTCGAATTACGAAAATTTTTAAAAGACGGCCGCAGTGCTAAAGAAGCACCGGAATATATCAAAACGGTACCCAAACGCGGCTATCGTTTATTGGCGCCGGTTCATCAGCTGACGGTAGAAGAATACATTGCTGCAACCTCTGAAAATGGGGCTCAAGGCACAGAGGTGATCGACGATGAGGACGCTGCAGCTGAGAGAGAACTGCAGCAGCCCGTCAGAGCGGCTGAGCCCGAGCATGAAGCGGCAACCTCGTTTGAAAGCAAGATTCTGGAGGAGACGGATACAGCTGCGCTCGAACAGATACCTGCCCGGAGTGCCGCTATCAAACAAGAGCGCCGAGGAAAAGTTACCCCCCCCCGCGCAGAAGGGCGGCGCGGCCAAGAGAAATATTTTCAACAAGATATCCGACGCATTGTGGCTGGATCAAGTGACCTTAGGCTTTAAGAAAGGAGCCTATTAAAAGAGCGTTGGGCGCTGCGTCTGCGAACGGCGGCAGAGCCCAGATGACATCGTTCTTGGGCCGGGCAAGGCCGAGAGACCTAGTAGCAGAGAAAGCGGTCTAGCGCGGCGTTAGAAGCAAAAGAAAGGGGCTGAACCATTATCAGGTGCAGCCCCTTTATTTTGCAGATTCGCCGTCTAGGCGTTTTCGCGGTTTACCCATATTGTGATGCCTCTTAAAGATTAGTGCTGTTCGCTCGCGAACGGAACGCTGACAGAACGCATATTGCGGGAAACACCCAGACAGAAGGTATTCAAATACTCTTCTGCAAAGGCAGCGATGATGGAACCGATCGTATGAATAAGATGCATAGCCATTTTAAAACTCCTAAAGATTCAATGGTGTTGTTAAAAACTTGAGATCTTCCTGACCTCGAGACTTAGATTACCCCTCTCATAAAAGAGATGCAAGTCGATGATGAATTAAAAAAGAATGAATCGCTAAACTATCAATCCTATTAAGGGCTAATACCTAAAAATAAAATAGCCTTTAATTCTGTCAGACGAAATGTAATAAGTGAAGATTTTTGAAAACAGAAGAAGAAATATTAATTGAATACGATACACTCATTATGTAAGCTGATAAATAAAAGGGCTGTACTTCAAGTACAGCCCTTTTATTTGGGAGCTTCGTCAACTGGAGGTTTTCGATATTCCGGCATGTTGACTCCTATTGAATGAAAATAGACTTCAAGCGGTGCGAGTTGACGTCGAATTATCTTCTGCGGGGAACGGCGCACTGACTTCATGGAGGTCTCGGGAGATGCCCATGCAGAAGGTATTGATAAAGTCTTGGGCAAAAGCATCAAAAAGAGCACCGCAAATTCTAAGAATCGAAGAAAACATTTATGTAGTCCAAAATTACTGAATTGTTCTAAAAATGAGATATTCCTGATCTCGCGATTAGAGTACACCAGCTTTATTTAGGCTTGCAAGCAGATAAATCGAAAAACAAACATCAGAGAACCAAACCGACAATTCAGTTTAGGGTTAGTACCTAGCGTAGAAGATCCGGTCACTGAAACAGCAATAGCGGCAGAATCTTGATGTTTTGAGGCATATAGGTTTAAAGAAAGCGTTTTGGCCTTGTGAAGATGGGCAGGCAAAAGAAAGGGGCTGTACCCAATTACAGGTGCAGCCCCTTTATTTCGCAGGATCGTCCGGCGGACGTTTTCGAGATTTATTCATATTATTTACTTAATAATCAGTTAATTAGCTGCGCGGTGCGAAGAAGCAAAGACCGTGACGGTCAAAGCGGAAAAGACGATCAGCATAAACAGAAGGAATCTGGGACATACCGTGTTCCCAAGCAATGATCTGATGAGCAGAAACGCGCAGGATATCGGCGAGCTGTTCAACAGAGAGTTCGAGATGTTCGCGAATAGAACGAAAATTGCTGCCGGTCATACTAATTCTCCTATGACATGTATGAGCTGTTAAAAACTTGAGATCTACCTGATCTCGGGTTCAAGATTACGCGGTCTTTAAAGAAGTTGCAACTCAAACTGGAAAAATCAATTCATCAACACTAAATCATCAACCGGTATTGGGGTTAGTACCTATTTGGCGAATTAAGGCAAATTTAGGGAAGAAATACAAAAAGCTATAAAGACATACGTTTATTCTTTGAACTGGTTATGAATAAAAATGCATTTCGAAATATCAAGCAGGCCGTAAAGATATGCATATTGGTTATACAAAATATTCTTGTTTACTTTTTGAAAACAAAACTATTCGGAGGCAGGCGTGATCGGCGGATGGGGGCAAGGTTTGCTTTAGACTTCGCCGAGAAGTCTGATGAATATTGATGGGCTCACGATGAATGACAAGCCCGTACCCTTATGTCTCTTGTGAAAACACCTGCTGATGATTCGAAAACGGCTGCCGCAGAGGATCATGAGGTCGCAGCTGCGACAAAATCCGGCCGTCCTACGGCCAAAGATGCTGCGCTTCTTGCATTTGTCTCTTCTATCGGTCCTTTTGCTGCCAATGCGTATGTTCCCGCCTTCGATGAAATAGGTCGGTATTACGGCGTTGGGCTCGTCACCGTGCAGCAGACGCTTTCGATCTATCTGGCCGCATTTGCCTGTACGTCGCTTCTGATAGGGGCGGCTTCGGATGCTTTCGGACGAAAGGCTGTGCTTGCCCTCTCAATGATGGTATTTGCTGTCTCGTCGCTGGGGCTTCTTTTTGCCGACTCGATGGAAGCGTTCTTTATCTGGCGGTTTGTGATGGGGATGGCAGCGGCTGCGGGGCCTGTTGTCACTCAGGCTATCGTTCGAGATCGCTGGAGCGGGGGTGATGCAGCAAAAATCATCGCACTCATCGCGGTTATTTTTGGGCTGGCGCCGGCATTGGCTCCGGTTGTCGGGGGTGAACTGACCGTTCATCTGGGCTGGCGGTCCATTTTTATCTTTTTAGCCGTTTTAAGCGCGGCGATGGCATTTTGCTCAGCATGCGTGCTCAAAGAGTCGCTCCCTAGCGCACGCCGTGTTTCTTTTCGTCCGTGGGCGACATTGCTTCGTTATGGCGAGGTGCTTAAAGTCCCCGCATTCACGTCGGGCGTTGTTGCTCACGGCTTTATTTTCTTGGGCTTGATTGTTTATTCTGCAGGCGCGGCTGATTTTGTCCTCAATGTGATGGGACTCGGGGTAGATGAATTCGGCTGGCTGATGATTCCGATGGTGGTTGCCGGCATGACGGGTTCTTGGGCCTGTGCTCACCTGCTGGCGATGTTCGGTCAGAATCGGCTCCTTTTTGGGGGAGTAGGCATTTTGGCGGCATCGGGCTTATTCGGCGTGGTATTCGATCACGGCCCTTTTGCCGTCTTCCCCTGGGTGCTGCTGGCGCCGGTTGTTTATAACCTTGCGGCAGCGGCCGTTCGCCCGGCACTCAACGTGATGAACCTCGACTATTTCCCCAAAAGCCGCGGCTTGGCCGCTTCAGTGCAGCAGTTTTTTCAGACGGGCGCTTTTGCGGTTTCATCGGCGCTCCTCATTCCCATCGTTTTGGGGGAGGCCTGGAAGTATGCTGCAGTGATGCTCGGTTCCGGACTGATTGCTCTGGTGCTGCTGCTCGTTGTGCGGCGGACGAGACCTGCTGCCCTGGCAGCGGCTGAAGCTGAGGAGCAGGCAGAAGTCGAACTGAGGGTTAAGCCGACAAAACTTTCCTAACGCCAGAGCATTCACACTGCGGCGAAAAAAAGCCCGCGGTTTCATCGAGAAACCGCAGGCTGACGGAAGGAAAAGCGAAGCGGAGCTGTTCGTGAGTTCTGAATCAACAGCCATGCAGCACACGGGACCATTTGTCCGTTGCGTGTGCTGCATCCCTGCGGCGGTTAATCGAGCTCCGCTTCGTAGTAGTCAAAGCCGGCATCAGGCTGAACGTAGAATTTCTTCAGGTTCTTAACCTTGGCCGAAACATTCTGTTCGTTGATGAGAAAGATCCACGGCGCATCGTTCCAAATGGCATCTTGACCGGCGTTATAGAGCTTAGTTTTTTCAGCACGATCCGTCGTGAGCAGTGCTTTCGTAAAGCTGTCATCGAGCACCTTGCTGGAATAAAAGCCGTAGTTGCCTGCCACCGGCGCCCAGCTTGCCGTCGCAAGCAGCGGACGGAGCGCCCAGTCAAGTTCGCCCGTGGAGCTCGACCAACCGGCATAGAGCATGTTGAGCTTGGCATCTTCAGGTTTTTTCAGCAGGTATTCATTACGCTGACCGGCTTCCATGGCAAGGATGGAAACCTTGACGCCGACCTGAGCAAACTGCTGCTGCAGGAACTGAATGACTTTCTGTGCAGTGGTGTGGTTGTAAAGCGACCAGAGGGTTGCGGTGAAGCCGTTCGGGTAGCCCGCTTCCTTCAGGAGTTCGCGAGCTTTCTTGGGATCGTAAGGCCAGGGTTCATAGACCTTGGCATAGTCGACGCCTTCCGGTGCAGAGCCCGTGGCCGGAACGGCATAGCCGCTGAAGGCCACCTTGGCAAGGGCTTCTTTATTGACGGCGTAATTGAGCGCTTTGCGCACCCGTACGTCGTTGAAGGGCTTGGTTTTAGTGTTGAAAGCGACGTAACGCTCAATGATGGAGGGCGAAACCGTCACTTCAAGGTTGTCGCTGCCAGTCAAGGTCTTGGCCTGTTCGGGCGGAACCGGGAAGATGAACTGTGCTTCGCCCGTGCGCAGCATGGCTACACGCGTTGAATTTTCCGGCACCGGCTTGAAGTAAATGCCGTCAAGTTTGGGGAGCCCCTTCTGCCAGTAGTTGGGGTTCTTGACGACATGGAGAATTTCCGAGGGGTTGTAATCTTTCAGAATGTAGGGACCCGTGCCGCAGGGGTGGAAAGCAATCTGCTTGCCCGGATATTTTTCAAGCGACTTCGGGCAAATCATCACGCCGGCCGGATGGGCAAGCTGATTGATGAAGGCCGAGAACGGCGTATGGAGCGTAATGCGCACCGTATAGTCATCAACGACTTCGGTTTTCGCAATGTTCATGTAGAGCGTGTAGCGGCGCAGTGCATTGTCCTTATTGGTCACGCGGTCGAAATTGGCTTTGACGGCATCGGCTTTGAATTCCGTACCGTCATGGAACATCACGCCTTTTCTGAGCGTCACCGTATAGACCAGACCGTCCTTACTCACTTCGTAGCCGGTGGCAAGGGCGTTCTTAAGCTTCATGTCCTTGTCGAGACCAAAAAGCCCTTCGTACATTGACTTGGCCGAGTTCTGCGAAAGCGTGTCGCCGGCATCGTAAGGATCCATCGTCGTGAAGGTGGAGGCGAGCGCGACGGTGATTTCCTTGGCGGAAGCGCCTGTGGAGACGGCAAAAGCGCCGGCGAGGGCACCGGTGAGCATCAGCATGCGGAAGGTTTTGGTCATGGCAATTCAACTCTTGAAATAATCTGAAAGGCGGCCGTCATTGAGTCTGGCGTCTTGCCCGATTCAATAGGGAGGGACTGTAAAAAAATAATGAGCAAAGACGGTGCCAAACTCATTGGGATGCCTGCTCTCGCAGGCGCAGAGCTAGCCTGGGGCCGTTCTGCTGAAGCGGTGTGCTGAGTTCGTAGGAGCGGTTCATGCACGCGCGGGAAGAACGAACCGTCTTTGGAAGCACATGAAAAAGGCGAAGGCGCACTGATGTGGTGCGCCTTCGCCTCTAATCCATACTATCCTGCGTCAATACTGATTTCAGAGCTTCGGATGGACGACCAACCGATCTACGAGATGAAAGAGCGCTTGGACGGCCGTTTTGATTTCGGAAACACTGACCGACTCTTTGGGCGTATGCGCGAGCGGTCCGTCGCCAGGCCCGAAATAGAAGGCTGGAATGCCGAATTTCTGCATTGAACCGCCTTCACCCCAACCCGTCATTTCGGTCGTTTCAGGAATATGCCCAAGCGACTCGCCAAGCGCAGCAACTGCAGCCTGTGCCAAGGGCTGCGTCATGTCCGTGGAGAGTGCCGTCCAGTCGCCCGTTACCGTGAGTGAAGTCGAAACCGGAGGAAAGTCGGGGTCTGTTCGAACTTCGCTCAGAATCTTTTCAATGCGGTCACACTGCACTTGGGCGGACTCCACGCCTTGATAGCGAAAGTCGATGGTGACGGACGCACTTGCCGGAACAACGTTTTCCGCTGCGCCGCCCGAAACAAGATCAATAGAGGATGAGGCCGGACCTGCTGCGGCGTTTTCTGCGAGCAGTTCCGGAAGACGTTTTTTGGCGTGAACGATAAAGAGCGCCGCCGCTTCAATGGCATTGATGCCGAGATGCGGGCGGCTCGAGTGAGCGCTCTTGCCGGTAAAGTCCACGCGGATCCAGCAGTCTCCGCGATGTGCTGAACGTACGCACAGCCCCGTTGGTTCACAAATGACGCAGAGCTGAGGACGCGGAGCATCCGGAGAGCCCAATGCTCTGACGACACCCTGTGCCGCGGTTTCCTCATCCGTAGAGAGAATGAGCCAAAGTACGCCGTCGACGCCTTGACGAGCGGCTTCACAAAATGTCGTGAGCGCACAGGCTGCGCCGCTCTTCATGTCCGTTGTGCCGCGTCCGTGCATGCGGTCACCCTCGATGCGGGCGCTCCAAGGATCTTCCATGCCCGCGGGCGGGACGACGTCGACGTGCCCTGAGAGCATGAGTTCCGGCACGCCCGTTTTGCCGCGGCCGGTTCGGGCCAGCAGCACCGGGTTGGGCGCTTCAGGGAAGAGAATGCGGATGTCGGCCTCGACGCCCGTTGATTCAATAAGGTCCCGAGCGGTTTCGAGCACCTGCAGACAGGCGGGTGACCCAGAAACGCTTGGGACTCGGACGAGCGCCTGTGTCCAAAGAACGGCGCGTTGTTCCAATGTGTCCTGCGGCATGAAAATGTCCTTCAAGGAATGGTTATGCGTGCCATGGAGAATAGCGCGGTCTCCAGAGCTTTCAGGACAAGACAATCGCTCAAGTCCTGCGTCAAAGATCAAATGAACCGTCGCTCTGAATAGTTTTTTTCGGGCGCGGCACGGCGCAGGGGCGAATCCAAGGCCGATTGCCTTGCCTAGCAGGTTCAGACAAAGGATGATGCGTACAATGGTGGGTTGGAGCCCGGGATTGTGTTGTTGCTCGAAGGAGTGAGGAGATCCGTATGCGCGCAGCCAACTCGCATTTTGGAAAACATTACATTAACGGCGTCTGGACAACCCCTAAGGGCGCCATGATTGACGTTGAAAATCCGGCGACACGTGAAATATTCGCGCGTGTTCCGGACGGTACGCCCGAAGAGGTGGATGCCGCCGTCGCAGCGGCTCAAAGCGCATTTCCCCGCTGGTGCAGTACGCCGCTCGCGCAGCGCATCGCGCTGATGGAAGGAATGCTCAGGCGTTTTTGCGAAAAAACGGAAGACGTCATTGAACTCGAAGTCGCCGAACTCGGTGCTCCGGTTGCTTTCGCACGAAGCAAGCACTGCCTTTATCAGCAAAAACGCACGGCCGCATTTATTGCGGCTGCACGGTCGATTGCCGCAGAAGAAGCATTCCCCGCTTCCCTCGTCATGCGTGAGCCTGTCGGCGTCGTCGCTGCCATTACGCCGTGGAATTACCCTTTGGGGCAGATCATTCAGAAGGTTGTTCCGGCGCTGCTTATGGGCTGCACGGTTGTGCTCAAGCCGAGCGAATGGACGCCGCTTACCGCCGTTTTGCTCATTGAAGCCTTTGAAGAGGCCGGATTTCCGCCCGGGGTTCTCAATCTTGTACAGGGATACGGTGAAACCGTAGGGGAGGCCATGACCGGGCATGCAGGGGTCGATTTGATTTCCTTTACGGGATCAACAGCCGTCGGGCGCCGAATTGCAGGCCGTGCTGCCCCGATGATGAAGCGCCTCATTTTGGAGCTCGGAGGCAAGTCAGCGGCGGTGTGGCTGCCGGAGCTCGAGGGGCATGAGGCCGGCCGGATGGCCGCGAAGAAAGTGCTGGATTCCTTGCTCCTCAATGCCGGACAGACCTGCACGGCGCTATCTCGATTTCTGGTTCCTGCTGAAAAGCTCCAAACCGCTGAAGCGCTTCTCAAATCCGTTCTTGCAGACTACCCGATGGGAGACCCCACGGATCCGGCAACCCGTATGGGCCCCTTAATTTCCGGGGCGCAGTTTGAACGCGTTCGGGAATACATTTCTTCGGGCATCCGCGAGGGGGCTCGTCTGGTTGCCGGCGGGCTGCCGCCGGAACCGGGCGCCAATGACGGATGGTTCGTGCCGCCCGTTGTATTTTCGGATGTCCGGCCTGAGATGCGGATTGCTCAGGAAGAAATCTTTGGCCCTGTCCTGTCGGTGATGCCGTACAACACGCTCGAAGAAGCGCTGGCGATTGCCGACGGCACGCAGTACGGTCTGTGCGGCGCTGTCTTTGGTCCTCATGAGGCAGCGGTGAATTTTGCGCGTCGTATGCGCACGGGGAACGTATACGTGAATGACGCGTCACGCGACCTTGCAGCTCCCTTCGGCGGCTTTAAATCGAGCGGCGTCGGGCGTGAAGGCGGCGTTTTCGGTCTGCTCGAATTTACGGAACCCAAGGCAATTTTTGAGCACGGTTCCTAAGCCGATAAGACGCCGCAACGGGCGAAAGTCATCCCAAGACGATCGCCCGTTTATGCTGTCAGCGCTTTAAGAAGAGGAGCATTAAGAGCCGGCAGCCGATGATGATATAGGCTGAGCTACGAAACGCAGGCGGTTGGCTTGGACCGTTCCCATCCGCCACGAGTAGATCATCATCACGACCAAGCTCACGCCGATGGTGAGCATCAGGTTTGTTGCGCCTGCACCGGCAAGCGCTATGAAGCAGAATCCGCAGCCCAGAACCGCTGCGATGCAGGACAGACGCCCCTGCTGCGAGGTGCTTTCAATGCGAAGCAGATCAATGCAGCTGTAGAAATAAGGGAGCATCGTCAGCAAGACGGCAATCTCGGTGATCATCTCAAAAAGCGAGGCTGCGGAGCCGCCCTTGGCATTGAGTGCAGTGATGAGGAGCATCAGCCCCGTCATTTGACTGGCAGCCAAAATGAGGCCTTTGCGCGGCATGCCCCGATGATCCAGTTCACCATAGATTTTGGGAAAGTGCCCGTCTCGGGCAGCTCGAGCGCCGGCTTGAGTCACCAGAAGCATCCATGAGCCCAGAGAAGTCAGGCAGGCAATCACGGTGCATGCGGCAACAACCGGAGCAGCCCAGTCACCCACCATGAGTGCAACGCTCGCTGCGAATGGCGCGCCGGATTTAGCAATGACATCCGCAGGGAACATGCCGGCAATAGCTTGAAAGCTCAGAACATAAACAATGCCGGCCAGTCCCGTTCCCAGCAATGTCGCAAGCGGCACCGTTTTTCGGGGGTTTTTCACGAGACCCGTGGATACGGAGGCCGATTCGATGCCGATGAATGCCCAGAGGCAGAGCAGTACGCTGCGGATGACCGCTTCGGAATCGGCGGCGCCTGAAGTATTCCAATTGGCGGTGTAGGTTTGGGGATCAAACCAGAACCAGCCGAAGATTGCTGTGCCGGCCACCGGAAGCAGCATGGCGACAAGACCAATGGTTGCCATGCGGCCGATAAAGGATCCGCCCATGAAGTTGAGGATGGTAAAGATCCAGACGATGGCGATGCAGGCCAGACCGGCGGGAATCGGGTCCTGCAGGGCAGGAAAAAACATCGACAGGTAGGAAACCGCTGTCACGCCGATGGCTAGGTTTCCGACCCAGTTGGCGTTGTAGTAAAGAATGCTCGATTGAAAGCCAAAGGCGGTGCTGACTTCACCGGCGTAGGCGACAGGGCCGCCGCTTTGCGGATTGACGGTGGAGAGTCTGGCGTAGACGTAGGCCAGCGACATTGCGCCGATGACTACGATGATCCAGCCGATAAGAGAGATGGAGCCGATCGAGGCGAGGTTGGCTGGCAGCAGAGCAATTCCCTCGATCATGTTGCCGGCAACAATGCCGATACAGACGATAAGCCCAAGTTTGTGTTTTTCGCTTTCATGGCCGGGAGGCTTCATGATGAACACCTTTGCTGCTGGAGCCCCAACCGACGCAGCGCTGAAGGCTGCGGCGGAAGAGGAACTCGAAAGAATCCGCTCGTTATTAAAAGTTTTAATCTCGGGCTTAAACAAAGTCCTCATGAATGCATCATTAATTGCTTTTCCGGTCAACGATTCTTCCCCGGAAATTCCATAAATATTTATCAATAACAATATGTTGATGAATATGTGATTACTTTTGGAAGGCGGGCAGCATCAATTTCGGCAGAGATCATGCCCGGATGAGCGGGCTGCGAAGATTGTTTTTTTAAATATCCGACGATGGAATGAAGCCCGCACGAAGAGACATTCAACGGATTTGAGCTGGTGCGGATGCAGTAAGTCCAAACGTGTATGGAGGGGTGTTTGGGAGTGGTTATGATCAAATCTTTCCAAATACTGGGAATCCGCCGCCATGGAGCTCGATCTCATTACTTTTCTCATCGTTTGTCCGCTCGTTTTTCTCGGCGGCCTCGTTGATGCCGTGGCGGGCGGCGGCGGTCTGATTGCGCTGCCGGCTTATCTCATTGCCGGCGTGCCGGCACATTTGGCGCTGGGCACCAACAAGCTTTCGAGCGCCATGGGAACAGTGGTTTCGGCCTTTCGGCTTTGGCGTGCGGGATTTCTCAATATCCGCAAATCCCTGCCGGCCATTGTGTGTTCGCTCTTGGGCAGTGCTGCCGGTGCGCATCTGGCGCTGCTGGTGCCCGAGCGTGTCTTTGAACTCATTCTCGTGGGACTGCTGCCGATTGCTGCCTTTTTTGTGCTTTCAAAGCGGGCGGTGATGTCTAATGACGAAGGGATTATCACTGCGCGAAAGCAGCTTGTCATTCTCTGCATCGCGTCGCTCATCTGTGGCGCCTATGATGGGTTCTACGGGCCCGGAGCCGGCACCTTTATGCTGCTCGCTTTTACGCTTTGGGCAAAAATGGGCGTGCGGTCGGCCTCTGGGACCATGAAGGCGGTGAACCTCGCGAGCAATATCGCAGCATTTGCAACGTTTGCGCTTTCTGGTGAAGTGATTTGGCTTCTTGGTCTGACCGCAGGGATTTTCGGCATTGCCGGTCATTACATTGGCGCCGGGTTAGTGCTTCAAAACGGCACCAAGATTGTTCGGCCGATCATCGGCGCTGTGCTGGCGGTGCTTTTTGTGAAGACCGCTTGGGAGCTCTTAAGCTGAAGCCCCATCAGCCTTCATCGGCTGTTTCTTCCCAGAGCGATTTCGTGTCCAGGGTGCTGCCGCTCTGCAGGAATCGATTCTCCTTATAGAGGCGGTTCCAGTCGCGTACGGTATAAGCCGGCACGCCGAGCACAATGCTTGCACGCTTATAGCCGTAGCCTCGATTGAAGAACTCAAGTGCTTCCCGCTTTTTTTCAAGTGAGTAGCGCTGCCGGCCGTGATCGGACAAAGCCGTTTTTGCCGGAGGGCAATGGGCTTGCTGCTGAGGGGCAGCCTGCTGATCCCGTTCGTTCGTGTCGTCGCACTCAGCAAAGAGAGACGGTTCCTCCGGGGTCGCTTCAGCTGCCGTCTCGGCAGGTGATTCAAAGCAGATTTGGCATTGAAGCGGCGCATTGACCGAAGCTGGCTGCGGCAGATCGTCGGCAAATTTAAGTTTGGGCATGGCGGCTCACAACTGCATAGAGGAAAAGTGCTTTTAAGCCTAACGGCAGTTGAAAAAAACTGCCATAAAGCCATTCAGAGAAACGCTTTCTGTGCCGTTTATGAGTGTATTCAATATTGAACTGCACAAAAAATGAGCGTTAAACGTACGGCAAGTGGAGCACCTCATACCGACGTCTAACGCTCTTAGCGAGGAAGCTGTGTGGCGGACGTGCGATACCCAACATTTCGCACGTCCGCTTGCCACAGACTCAGAAAAACCCATGCATACAATCTATTTCGATATAGTCCATCCGTTCTGATGCCTTCGTCATCCAATGGGCGATTCATGCGCTCAAATTCTGTTTACGATTGGCCGGAACGAATAAACTGCGTAAAGTTTAATAACCAGATAATTACGGCAAATTCATAAAATCAGTGTTCTTCTATTGGTGGCAAAAAAATACCGGCAACCATTCATATAGGAGGGTTTATTCACGCCAGAGTGCTCGGGAAGACGTTGGCCTCGTAATATTCGTGATGTGCCGGTTAAGTCACACAAAAGGAGAGACATAACTATGGTACGAGCATCCTTCTAGGAAGTCATAAACTTTATAGCAGTGAAAGTAAATTTAAATCTCAAGAGCACTCAGTAAATTATCATCTATTTGAAATATAATAAATATGACTATTTCAAAATGCCTAAAAAATTGATGTGGTGTACTTTCAACAGGAGAGGTTAAGTCAAAGTCTGCAGCGGCAGTCGGACTCATTTTTGAGATTTTGCGAGCGTGTTGTTGTGCTTATTCAGAGTTTCTTGACGGGGGCATTATTCGTCAGTCGTTGAAGTATGAGGGATTTCATGTAGTTTGAGAAGTTGCTTTTGATCAATCTTTGTCTGGTGTAAAATCTAACCCATCAGTCTGTTTTGTAATGGGTTAGGGCAACCGCAGAGATTTAATACGGTTTCTTATTAAGACGATTTTAGGTAAACCCCGACCTATCCATTTCATTGTGTGATCGAATGACTCCCGCCCGCAAAAGTACCCGCAGAATTGCCGCCGTTCATGACCTTTCGGGGGTTGGGCGTGTGAGTTTGATGGTCGTGATCCCGATTCTTTCAACAATGGGATTTGATGTCTGTCCGCTGCCGACGGCCATTCTTTCCAACCATACGCAGTATCCGGAATACAGTTTTCTCGATCTGACCGACGAGATGCCGAAAATGATTGCCGGCTGGAAGAAGCTCGAAATCGAGTTTGATGCGATATACACGGGCTACCTGGGTTCGCCCAGGCAGATTCAGATCGTTTCGGGTTTCATTGATGATTTCCGACGCGAGGACACGCTTATTGTTGTCGACCCGGTTTTGGGGGACAACGGCCGACTTTATGCCGGAATGACCAAGGAGATGGTGATTGAAATGCGCGTTCTGGCGCGGCGTGCGGATGTGCTGACGCCCAATCTGACGGAACTCTTTGCGCTGCTCGATCGCCCTTATCAGCATGAGTGTTCGGACGAACTTTTAAAGGAAGCCCTTAAGGCGCTTTCCGCTCAGGGGCCCGATACGGTGATCATTACCGGCGTGCCGGTCGTCGGCCGGCCGGATCTGACGTCGGTTGTTGCGTCCAGCCGCTCCGACGGCCGGGCCTGGAAGGTCACGTGCCCTTACCTTCCGGCCCATTATCCGGGGACGGGCGATGCCTTTACGAGCGTCGTCACCGGGGCGCTTCTGCAGGGTGACAGCCTTCCGGTTGCGCTTGACCGAGCGGCCCAGTTCATTTTGCAGGGCATTCGCGCGACTTTCGGCTATCAGGGCGACAATCGCGAAGGCATTCTGCTCGAACGGGTACTGCCCAATCTCAATCTGCCGATTCAGTCGTCGACCTACGAGCTCCTTTGATTGGGGCCTTGGCAGCGGTTATGCAAAACGGCCGCCCGTGCGCAGAGCATCGGCGGCCGTGAAGGTTCTTTGAAGAGCATCCCGCTGTCGGCAGGATGCTCTTTTTTTGAGGGAGATTAGTACTTGTCAAAGTACTGCTGAACTTCCTTCCAGTCGGCGGTCTTCGTGAGCGAGAGCTGGAGAAGGACGCGAGCCTTCTGGGGATTAAGGGACTGAGCGGCAACCCAATGCATCTTCTCGTCGTCAACTTCAGCATCCTTCGTTGCAGAGCCGGTCGGCACACGAGAAGCACGAACCACCACTACGCCGTCCTGCGCAGCCTTTTCAAGGACCGGCCAGACAGCCTTGTGGATGTTGCCGTTGCCGACGCCCGCAGAGACGATGCCTTTGTAGCCCGCTTTCACGAGTGCTTCAGCCTGATAGCCCTCGACGCCGGCGTGGTTGTAGACGATGCCGACTTTGGGCAGCTGATCGAGCTTCGTCACGTCAAACGGCGCTTTGAGCTGAGCGCGCAGACCGACGGCTTCATAGGTGACCTTGTCGTTGAAGATCCAGCCCACTTTGCCGAAGTTCATGGCTTGGAACGTTTCAGGCTGCGTGGTATTTGACTTAAAGACGTCGCGGGCGCCGATGACAACATTGTCCATTGCAACGACGACGCCCTGTTTAGCCGTGTCAGGCGTGGCAGCCGTCAGTACGGCGTTGTAGAGGTTGCGCGGACCGTCAGCAGAAAGACCGGTGGACGGGAGCATGGCGCCAACCAAAACCACAGGCTTCTTGCAGGCCGTGGTGAGCTGCAGGAAGTAGGCGGTTTCTTCCATCGTATCGGTGCCGTGCGTGATGACGAACCCGTCATATTTGCCGCAGTCGCTCGCAAGCGTCTTGGCGAGTTTGAGCCAAACTTCGTCAGACATATCCTGAGAGCCAATATTGGTCACCTGGATAGGCGTCACGTTCGCAATCTTGGCGAGCTGCGGAACAGCGTCCACGAGGTGGTTCACCGACACCGCACCGGCCTTGTAGGCCGAGCCGGTCGAAGATGCGCCGGCGCCGGCAATCGTCCCGCCCGTGGCGAGAACGGCGATATTGGGCAGAGCGAGCGCAGCGGTCGAGGCGGCAGCCAAAGAGAGCGCGAGAAGCGTTTGCTTGAACATGAAGATTGCTCCTATGTGGTTTTGGCGGCGCTTCCATTGGGTTTGAGGCGCCGTACTTTTATAGGCAGCAGCGGGCGGCGCCTCACTAGGCGCCGCCCTTTACTGCCGATTGGTCCTGACAAACTCACGGTCCGGTTTGTATCCGCAGCGCCCCGTCAATGCCGCTCTTGGTCCTGAGCGCAGTGACAGGAAAAGGGATTAACGCTAAAGATATTTCGTTTACCGAAAGCCCATCTGTTGGTTTTTGAAGTGTATGACGGCTGATTCAAAAGTAGGGGGTTGCGACGTAATCCATTGACCTGATAATGGTGGCGTGCACGAACTTAGTGTTGATACTGATGTGCAAATACATTCAGACGTGCACAATCAAATATTTCATCTTTCGCGCGGCCAAAACAACCGCACGTCATCCGTCTCCGCAGCTCGGCCGCCTGCTCGGCAGTGGGCTTAATGAAAAAAACAACGATGACGATTTTTCATCCTCAGCTTGATGAAAACGGCGAACCCGTCGCCGTGTCTCGTCCGACAAGATCGAGTCATGTCTCTGCTTGGGGCGATTCTGGGGCAGCAGCTACTTTCTCCATAACCGATCCGACGCTTCTTCCAGCCGTGCTTAACGGCATTGCACTCACGCATGCGCCGTTTGAATGCTTGGATTGGGTGCGCTTTGCGCATGAACTGCCGGCCGTAGCGGAGCCGCCTTTCCCGGCAACGGATAAGCGCCGAACGAGCGGCCTTGTCATCATTGAACCCGATCAGCGTATCTGGCTCGTGCATCCGACCAATCAATTCGGCGGAGTGGAGGCGACTTTTCCCAAAGGTCGGTTGGAGCCCGGGCTAACCCTCGCGGCAAATGCCGTGAAAGAAGGCTGGGAGGAAAGCGGATTGGATGCTCGGCCGCTTGAATGGCTCTGTGACATTGAACGCACCAAAACCATCACGCGCTACTACCTTGCGTTTCGGGCGGCGGGAACGCCTGCTGATATGGGATGGGAGAGTCAAGCGGTGAGTCTTGTGCCGGCGGATCAACTGGCAGCGTTTTTGAATCGGCCTAATGACCGCAAGGTGCTGCCCGCTTTGCAGACAGCGCTCAAACGGCTCTTTTGAAGTTGGGCGCAGCCGACTCCAAACGCAGCAAAAATCATTCGCCCGAATGCGTTAAAAATGCCCGGCATCCGTCGCCTTGGGTGCACATAATTGTCGACAAATCACGGACATTCGCACAAGTGAGGTAGGGTATATGCCTTATCGACTTTGCGGCCGTGTAAGAAAGGCGTGCGTCAGGTTTTCTGGGATGTTTTTTCACGAAAAGCCTGCACATAATGTGTCCGTCCCGAATTCGGGTTGAATACGAACAGATTTCTCTACGGGTTAAGAAGAACATGTCTCAAACGATTCTGCAAAGCGTGCCGGTTGGCGAAAAGGTCGGTATCGCGTTCTCTGGCGGCCTCGATACGAGCTGCGCGCTGCGCTGGATGAAGACCAAGGGCGCGCTTCCCTATGCCTATACGGCCAACCTTGCTCAGCCCGATGAGACCGATTACGAAGCGATTCCCCGCCGTGCAATGGAATACGGCGCCGAAAAAGCCCGTCTGATCGACTGCCGTGCGCAGCTTGTGAACGAAGGCATCGCTGCTATTCAGTCCGGTGCTTTCCATATTTCGACGGGCGGTCAGCTCTACTTCAACACCACGCCGCTCGGCCGCGCTGTAACGGGTACGATGCTCGTTGCTGCCATGCGTGAAGACGGCGTGAACATCTGGGGTGACGGTTCGACCTATAAGGGCAACGACATTGAGCGCTTCTACCGCTACGGTCTGCTGGCCAATCCGAGCCTGAAAATTTATAAGCCCTGGCTCGACGTTACCTTCATCAAGGAACTCGGCGGCCGTGCTGAAATGTCCGCCTTCCTGCAGAAAGAAGGCTTTAACTACCGCATGAGCGCAGAGAAGGCCTATTCGACCGACTCCAACATGCTCGGCGCCACTCATGAAGCCAAGGATCTCGAACATCTCGACTCCAACGTCAAGATCGTCGATCCGATTATGGGCGTGGTCTTCTGGCGCGACGACGTCAAAATTGAACCCGAACTCGTCAAGGTCTCCTTCAAGGACGGCGTGCCGGTTGCGATTAACGACAAGACGTTCAGCGATCCGGTCGCCCTCATGATGGAAGCCAACCGCATCGGCGGCCGTCATGGTCTCGGCATGTCCGATCAGATCGAAAACCGCATCATTGAAGCCAAGAGCCGCGGCATTTACGAAGCCCCGGGCATGGCGCTGCTCTTCATCTGCTACGAACGTCTCGTCACCGGCATTCACAATGAAGACACGATCGAGCAGTACCGCATCAACGGCATCAAGCTCGGCCGCTATCTCTATCAGGGCCGTTGGTTCGACAGCCAGGCGATCATGCTCCGCGAAAGCGCCATGCGCTGGGTTGCTTCCGCCATTACCGGTGAAGTCACGCTCGAACTGCGCCGCGGCAACGATTATTCGATCATGAATACCGTGAGCCCGAACCTCACGTACGAACCCGAACGCCTGACGATGGAAAAGGGCGATTCGATGTTCTCCGCCGAAGACCGTATTGGTCAGCTTACGATGCGCAACCTCGACATCGTCGATACGCGTCAGAAGCTTGGCATCTACTCGAAGGAAGGCCTCCTTGCCGGCACCGACATGACGCCGCTGCTCGGAAAGAATGCGAATTAATTTCATTTACGCGAAATAAATTCTTGCAATTCAATTTAGCCTGAGGTTTCACTTCGCGCTAAACTGCATCGCGTTCAAAAACGGCTCCGTTCCCGCCTTGGGAAACGGAGCCGTTCCGCTATGGGGATTACAGAATGGCAGTGATTCTCATTTGTTAAGGAAGAACTGAAGGACAAAGCCACAAAAATATATTGACTGCTCTCCGAGGGAGAGACGCATATGACGAAGATCGAAACCCAAACGCCGGCGACCGCAGGCATTCAGAACGAAGCAATTCTGGAAGCGGACACAAACAATCCCACGGCCTTGGAATCTCCGAGTGAATTCTTCAGTCATGGGGAAGGAGACAGCCCACGTTCACACGCTGCCGAGAAGACCCGTCTGTCGGTTCTTGGCTTTGCCGTGCTCCTCACGCTGAGCTTCTCAGTTATTGAGTTGGTCGGCGGCTGGTGGGCGAATTCACTCGCCCTGATCGGTGACGCCGGCCATATGGTCACAGACTCCATGAGTCTCTTGTTCGCACTGGTCGCCAATCGTCTTGCAATGAAGGGTGCCGATGAAGCGCACAGCTTCGGACACGGCCGCGTTGAAGTGATTGCGGCCTTTGTCAACGGTCTGACGCTTTTAGGCGTTACCTTCTGGCTCTTTTATGAAGCGATTGAACGTATCCGTGAGCCGGCAGCCGTTGCGGGCGGCAGCGTTATGGTGATTGCCTTTGCGGGACTCTTAATCAACGTGGCTGTTGCTTGGTCCTTGTCGCGCGACCGCCAGAACGTCAATACGCGTGCGGCGCTTCTGCATGTGCTCGGAGATCTGCTGGGTTCAGTGGCGGCTATCGCCGCGGGCGGCATCATTTGGGCGGGCGGTCCGGCTATTGTCGATCCGCTCCTTTCGATGTTTGTCGGTCTTTTGCTCCTTCGCGCAACCTGGAAAGTGCTCAGCGAATCCGTACGAATTCTGCTTGACGGCACGCCTGAACAAACGAACTTTGATGCTGTCGGCGAATACATCCGCTCAGTGCCCGGTGTGGATGAAGTTCATGATCTTCATATATGGACGATTACCCCGGGGCATGATGCTTTGCAGTGCCACGTGCGCATTGCTTCGTACCAGTGCTGGCCGCGGATCCTGCACGCCGTTCGCGAAGGCATCAAGGGGCGCTTTAATATCGACCACGTTACGGTTCAGCCCGAGTGGGAAGGCATGGGACCGTGCTGGAATTGTGAAGGTACGGAGCGCGTGATCCGCCGCGCTGACTGCTCGAACTGCTCAGGATGCCGGCATGCAGCGCCGGCGCCGCAGCCGGCAGCGCTTCGCGCCTGATGCGGGTGTCCGGAGAGCGTTTCAAAAGGCTGAGACTAGGCCGCCTCAGCCTTCACGCTCTTTTAGTCAGCAGAACACTGCAGCGGGCAGTCCGAAAAAATCTGCTCGAAGAAAACGCAGTAAGTTCATTAAAATAATAAGTTAACTTGCAGTGCATCCCTAACGCATGGGAATACTTGGCGAGCGATCCGCTGCGTGAATTGGCGGCAAGCTTTTTGCCGCCGCTTATAATGCCCGCTTTAAATTTTTTATCTCTCCGTCTTCTCTCATCGGTTGGAAGGTTATGACCAAGTACGTATTTGTCACCGGCGGCGTCGTGTCCTCGCTCGGCAAGGGTATTGCCGCAGCTTCGCTTGCGGCCATTCTCGAATCTCGCGGCCTCAAGGTTACGATGATCAAGCTCGACCCGTACATCAATGTGGATCCGGGTACGATGTCGCCTTTCCAGCACGGCGAAGTGTTCGTGACGGAAGACGGTGCGGAGACTGACCTTGACCTCGGCCATTATGAGCGCTTCATCTCCTCGAAGATGCATAAGCCCAACAACTTCACGTCGGGTCAGATCTACGAGAGCGTTCTGAAGAAGGAGCGCCGCGGCGAATACCTCGGCAAGACCGTGCAGGTGATTCCGCATATCACCAATGAAATTCAGGAATTTATTGCCCGCGGTGCGGCTTCTGCCCACGGCGGCAAGCCCGACGTCTGCGTCGTGGAAATCGGCGGCACGGTGGGCGACATTGAGTCGCTGCCGTTTGTGGAAGCCGTCCGCCAGATGTCCTTCCGCGTGGGCCGCAACAACACCTGCTTCATTCATCTGACGCTGTGCCCCTGGATCAAGTCCGCCGGCGAACTCAAGACCAAACCTACGCAGCACTCTGTGCAGAAGCTGCGCGAAGAAGGCGTCTATCCCGACGTGCTGCTCTGCCGCGCCGAATGCATGATTCCCGAGAATGAACGCGCCAAGATCTCGCTCTTCTCGAATGTTCCGATGGAGAACGTGATCAGCGTGGCCGATGCTTCGACCATCTACGAAGTGCCGCTCATGCTCCATGCTCAGCATCTCGACGAAATCGTCTGCAAGAAGCTCGGTCTCGAAACCAAGCCGGCTGACCTCTCCGCCTGGGCCGACATCGTGCATAAGCTCAAGAACCCGATCCATAACGTCACAATCGGCATGGTCGGCAAGTATGTCGATTACGCCGACAGCTACAAGTCTTTGAACGAAGCGCTCACGCACGCCGGCATCCATACGAGCACCAAAGTTTCCATCCGCTTCATTGACTCGACCAAGATCGAAGAAAACGGGACGGACTGCCTCAAGGGGCTCGACGGCATTCTCGTGCCGGGGGGCTTCGGCAAGCGCGGTACGGAAGGCATGATTCAGGCGATTGAATACGCTCGCGTCAATAAGATTCCGTTCCTCGGCATCTGCCTCGGCATGCAGTGTGCGGTGATCGAATTTGCCCGTCACGTCTGCGGTCTCGGCGGCGCCAATTCGACAGAGCTCGATCCCGGCACGCCTCACCCCGTGGTGGCGCTCCTTACCGAATGGAAGGATCATTCGGGTGCGGTTCAGCGCCGCGACGAAAGTTCAGATCTGGGCGGTACGATGCGTCTGGGCCGCCAGGAAGTGCCGGTTGCGCCCAATACGCTTGCGCACAAGATTTACGGCGATGTTGTGGCCGAACGCCATCGTCACCGTTATGAAGTCAACAACTCCTACGTCCCGCAGTTCGAAGAAAAAGGCATGGTCATCAGCGCCAAGACCCCGCTCGAACACTTGCCCGAGATGATGGAGCTCCACAATCATCCGTTCTTCTTCGCGGTACAGTTCCATCCGGAATTTACCTCGAATCCGCGCTTCGGCCACCCGCTTTTCAAGGCTTACATTGAAGCTGCCGTAAAGCATCGCGAAGCTGCGGAAGAAGCTGAAAAGGCTGAGGCCTAAAACCCGCCTGACAAAAAAGCCGCCCGGATTCTCCACCGAACCTCGGGCGGTTTTTCTGAAATTCATTCACCCTTCAAGGAGACGCGCTTTGCAGCTCTGCGGATATGAAGTCGGCAACCGCCGTCCGTTCTTTCTCATTGCCGGTCCCTGCGTGATCGAATCCGAAGCGATGGCGCTCGACATTGCCCATCAGATGAAGGAGATCACCGCCGAACTCGGTATCCCGTACATCTTCAAGGCCAGCTACGACAAGGCCAACCGCACCTCCGGAAAGAGTTTCCGCGGTCTGGGCATGGAAAAGGGGCTCGAGATCCTCGCCAAGGTGCGCGCTGAAGTAGGCGTGCCGGTCCTCACGGACGTGCATACCGAAGCGGAAGTGCCGGCGGTCGCGGCGGTCGTGGATGTGCTTCAGACGCCGGCTTTCCTTTGCCGCCAGACGGACTTCATCCGGGCCTGTGCGCAGTCGGGCAAACCCGTCAATATCAAGAAGGGGCAGTTCCTCGCTCCCGGCGACATGGCGAACGTGATTGCCAAGGCCCGTGCGGCTGCTCAGGAAGCCGGACTTGATCCCGATCGCTTCATGTGCTGCGAACGCGGAGCGTCCTTTGGCTACGGGAACCTGGTAAGCGACATGCGCGGTCTGGCCATCATGCGTGCGACCGGCGCGCCGGTTGTCATGGATGCGACGCATTCCGTGCAGCTCCCCGGCGGCAACGGCACGAGTTCCGGCGGTCAGCGTCAGTTCGTTCCGGTGCTCGCGCGCGCGGCCTGCGCAGTGGGCGTTGCGGGGTTCTTTATGGAAACGCATCCGAATCCTGCAGAGGCACTCTCTGACGGTCCCAATGCCGTTCCGCTCAATCGCATGAAGGAACTCCTTGCTGAGCTCGTTGAGATCGATCGTCTGGTTAAGGCGCATCCCTACCTTGAAGAGAGCTTTGCGTCCTGATTTCCTGCCGGCTCGCTGATCCAAAGGAGTGCGGTGCCGGAGAGCTCTTTATCAACCCAAGCCTGACGGGCTGAATAGCGCCGTCAAGCAAACCATCATTTCCACTCGTAAATAGATCTGAGAGGCACATACATGAGCGCCATTATCGATGTCATCGGCCGTGAGATTCTCGACAGCCGCGGCAATCCGACCGTTGAAGCGGAAGTTTGGCTTGAAAGCGGCGTTGTCGCAACGGCGGCGGTTCCCTCGGGCGCTTCAACCGGCGTGCGCGAAGCGATTGAACTCCGCGACAAGGATCCGGCTCGTTTCGGCGGCAAAGGCGTTCTCAAGGCCGTGGAAAACGTTTCGGGCGAAATCGCCAATGCCGTGCTCGGCGCAGAAGCGTCCGATCAGGTCTACATTGACCGTCTGATGATTGATCTGGACGGCACGGAAAACAAGAGCCGTCTCGGCGCCAATGCGATGCTCGCAGTCTCCATGGCCGTGGCGCGCGCTGCCGCTCAGGAAACCGGTCTGCCGCTCTACCGCTACTTCGGCGGCATGGGGGCCGTAACGCTGCCCGTTCCGATGATGAACGTCATCAATGGCGGCGCACATGCCAACAACAACCTCGACCTGCAGGAATTCATGATTGTGCCGGTCGGCGCTCCGACGTTCCGTGAAGCGCTGCGCTGCGGCGCTGAAACCTTCCAGGCGCTCAAGAAGCTCGTCAATGCCCGCGGCTTGTCCACGGCTGTCGGCGATGAAGGCGGTTTCGCTCCGGTGATCGAGTCGCACGAAGAAGCGCTCGATCTGATTCTGGACGCCATCGCCGCCGCCGGCTACGAGCCGGGACGCGATGTCTGTCTCGCACTCGACTGCGCTTCGTCGGAATTCTTTGACAACGGCCGCTATGTGATGAAGAAGTCCACGGGCGATTCGCTTACCGCTGAAGATTGGATCGGTGTGCTTGCCGACTGGTGCGGCCGCTACCCGATCGTCTCGATTGAGGACGGCATGGCCGAGGGCGACTGGGAAGGCTGGGCCAAGCTGACGGCTGCGCTCGGCGACCGCATTCAGCTCGTGGGTGACGATCTGTTCGTCACCAACCCCAAGATCCTCAAGGAAGGGATTGAGCGCGGCATCGCCAATTCAATTCTGGTGAAGGTCAATCAGATCGGCACGCTTTCGGAGACGTTCGAAGCCGTCAATATGGCCAAGTGCGCGGCTTACACGGCCGTCATTTCGCACCGCTCCGGCGAAACGGAAGACAGCACGATCGCGGATATCGCCGTGGGTCTCAATGCGGGTCAGATCAAGACCGGCTCGATGAGCCGCTCGGACCGCATGGCTAAGTACAACCAGCTGCTGCGCATTGAAGAGCACCTTGCCGGTGCCGCCGTCTATCCGGGCCGCACCGCTTTCAAGGCGCTGCGCGGCTGAAGGGCATAAAACCTGCCGGAGCCCGTTTATAACGGGTTCGGCAGCAAAGATCCTTGCCGCGCTGCATATTTAAGGCTCGGGAAGACCTTCCATCACCGGACAGCTATCTACAATAGAGAGCTGTCCGGTTTGTTTTTTTTGAACTGCAAAATCAGCAGTCACTGCCTCCACGCCGCTATGGTCCGCTTATTCATCTGCATTCTGCTTCTCGGCATCTGCGCCGCGCAGTACCAGCTGTGGCTTGGGCGGGCAAGTTGGAGTAGACTGTCTGAGTTGAGAGTGATACTCAATACCCAGCGTGAGGAGAATGAATCGCTTCGCCGAACCAATGAAGCGCTGCAGGCCGAATTCAATTCGCTCGCCAACAATCAAGATGCCATTGAAGAGCGCGCCCGCCGCGAGCTCAATATGGTCAAGCCCAATGAAATTCTCTTCCGCATTGAGACGACGGAAGAAGCGGCACGCAAATCCGATGCAGCAGCATCCATGCCGGACGTCGACGCTCCGGACATTGCTGCAGGGGCTAAACCGACCTTTACGCCTAAGAAGTCGGATCTTTATTCCGCGCCCAAGAACCAGCGTGCGCCGAAGGCTCGGGATCGACGTCAGTAGATTGACGCCCCGGGCAAAACAAACGGCGCGGAGCCATCCCCGCGCCGTTGGTGAGCATTCTTAGTCTCAGAAAGAACGAACGTTATGCCTTCTGCGTCTGCACGCCCGGCGTGAAGAGCGCTGCGGCGTCGATGGCGTCGTAGTGCGCTTTGGCGCCGCAGAAGCGGCAGGCGACGTCAAGAGCGCCTTTTTCCCGGATGATGGCGTCGACTTCTTCGCGGCCGAGTGAACGTACCAGATCGTCGAAGCGGGCTTTAGAGCACGTGCAGGCAAAGTGCGGCGCCGCTTCGTGCGTGACGAGCGGAGACTCTTCCCAGAAGAGCCGGCGGTTGATGTCTTCGGGTGAGAGCGTAAGCAGTTCGGCGCTCTTCACTGTGCCGGCAAACATCGTGAGCCGCTGCCAGCCTTCCGGGTCATAGTCAGCGGGGAGTTTTCCGCCTTCGGTGGGCATTTTCTGCAGGAATACGCCGCCCGCCGTCTTGTCGTCGGCAGCCAGCACGAGCTTCGTGTCCACCTGCTCGGAATGGCGAAAGTAGTTTTCAAGCGCTTGGGCAAGCGTGTCACCTTCGAGCGCCACAACGCCTTGATACGGCGCCTCATCGGCCGGGCGATGAGCTCTGTCGAGAATGAAGGCGCAGCGGCCGCGGCCGGAGACATTGACGAGATCTTTGAGCTTGGCGTTGGGGTCGAGCTTTGCCGGATCCGTGCCGGCCGCAAGCTCCACCATCACGCGGAAGGCATAGCCGGGGCGCACTTCCGCCAAGGCACGGCGAACGGGACCGTCGCCCTCAATTTGCAGGGCAACTGTCCCGTCAAATTGCAGCGCGCCTGCAGTGAGAAGCGCTGCGGCGGCCATTTCGCCCGCGAGGCGGCGGGCCGCAACGGGAAGGTTTTGATTGACGACGGCCTGTTCAAGGGCGTCGCCTAATACAACCGTTTCACCGCGCACATTTGCGCGCGGGAACAGCAGTTTTTGGAGAGCATCCATGACAATGACGAAACCTATTAATGAAAAACCTGAGGTTCAGTATTTTAGCGGTGCGGCTAAATCGATAAACTTTTTAGACCGCAACGCATCTGCCTCAATTGAGGCAAAACGTGTCCAGTCTTTCAAGAGCTTTGTCGTGACTATTGATCTGCATATGCATTCCAATGCGTCGGACGGAATTCTTCCGCCCGCAGAAGTTGTTCGTCTTTGTGCCGGCAACGGCGTAAAGCTGATGAGCCTCACCGATCACGACACGATGAAAGGCATTGAGGAGGCTCGTGCAGAAGCCGAACGCCTTGGCATCGCATTCGTGCCCGGCATTGAAATTTCCACGCGCTGGGGACAAAAATCGATTCATGTGGCGGCCTATAACCTCAATCCGAATACGGAAGCCTTCAAGGCTTTCTTCAAAGGCGTTGACAAAAAACGCATTGAGCGCGGAGAACGGATGGGTAAACTCCTTGCGGCCTGCGGCTGCAAAGGGGCCTTTGAAGGCGCAATGGCGCTCGCCGTTCATCCGGGATCGCTTTCCCGTACGCACTTTGCACAGTGGCTTCTGGATGCCGGCTATGTGGACAATTACACCCAAGCCTTCGATAAGTACCTCAAGCCCGGCAAGCCCGGCTACGTGCAGATTGAATGGCCGGAAATCCGCGACGCCGTGCGTTTTGTGAAAAGTGAGGGCGGCACGGCCTCTCTCGCTCACCCCGGGCGCTACAACCTCAAAGAAGGATGGATGATTGACGAACTGCTGACGGCCTTTCAGGGAGCCGGCGGAGAGGCGATTGAAGTGGCCTCGGGTTCGCAGACCCGCGATGATGATGTGCTCTTTGCGGCCAAGGCGAAGCAGTACGGGTTCCTCGCGAGCACGGGGTCAGACTGGCATTCGCCTCGCTCGCCCCGTCCGACCCCGGGCAGTCAGCCGCAGGTGCCGGCAGATCTGACGCCGATTTGGACGAAGTTCGGCTTCCCAAAAGATTTCTGCGGTCAGCATTAATCGCAGCAGCACTTCTCCCAGCGGCGAAAATAAAGCTGCCCCCGAAGCATTGAGAAATACTTCGAGGACAGCAGGAAGATTGGTGTATCAAGCCTTAATTTTGATGGGCTGTGACTTCCAGACCCGCGATGTGTCCAAAGACCAATAGGTCGGTGAGCGCATTGCGTCCGAGGCGATTGCCGCCGTGGATGCCGCCGGTGATTTCACCTGCGGCGTAGAGCCCCGGAATCGGGTTGCCTTTGTCGTCAAGCACCTGCGTTTTTTCGTTGATGCGCAGACCGCCCATCGTGTGATGGATAGTGGTCGTGAGCGGAACGGCATAAAAGGGTGCCTTTGTCACAGGCATGCCAATCAGAATCTTCGGAACCGAAAGCCCTTTGGTGTCCTGAGCTGCTGCGGCAGCGTTGTAGGCCTTCATGGTCTGGGCGAAGCCCTTTTCGTCAATGCCGGCGGCTTTGGCCAGATCTTCGAGGGTATCGGCTTTATAGGCATAGCCGTGCGAGAGGGCAATCTGCATCAGATCGTCACGCACTTTCTTTTGGTTGATGGTTTCCTGATCGAAGATCGAGTAGACCACCTGACCGGGCTGCTCAAGGATGCCGTGAGAAATTTCATCGCGCCGGCCCGTTTCATCCACGAAGCGCAGTCCGAGCTTATTCACGTAGGGCGTATCCTGCGGACGGCCGGCAATGGCGGATTCGAGTTCTCCGTTTTTCGGATTGCCGTGCGGATGGATCTGAATCCACTGCATGCCTTCGAGCGCAGCGCCGGCCTTGACGGCGGCTTCAAGCACTTCGCCCGTCGTGCCGGGCTGGTTCGAAGTCGCAATAACGGAGATGTTGTTGTACTTCTTCACCATCTGGAGATTGGCGCCGTAGCCTCCGGCGGCGAGGATGACATTTTTACCCGAGAAGATATGCGGCGCACCCTTCACATCAACGGCTTTCACGCCGGTCACTCGGCCCGACGGATCACGTTCGATCTCGGTCACCTTCATGGAGGTGTAGATCGTGCTGCCCGCGGCTTTCACTTTTTTCGCGAGCGGAGCGATGTAGGCATCGTAAGTAGAGATCGGCGTTTTGCCGTCAGCCTGACGCGGCCACTGTCCGCGGGGGTAGAGGCCGCCGATGCCCACATCAATCCAGTGACGCGGGACGTGGAACCACGTCATGTCAGACTGTGATTCCAGCCAATTCATAGCGGCTGTGGCGTTTTGGGTCATTGTCAGAACAAGCTTCGGGTCGCTGTGGCAGTCACCGCCCTCGATCGTCTGCAGCGCAAAGAGTTCGGGCGAGTCGAAGATGTACTTTTTGCCGGCGGCATCATGCGCGGCAAGCTGCTTTTTCACCGTTTCCTGAAGGTCGGCTACGGCCTTGCTGCAAGGCTTCATCGAGGTGTACTTCGTCACGATGTCGCGAACGGCCTGCGTCATGTCAAGAAGCTTCTCGGGATTAGGATCCATGGCGGACATGTTGCCTTCGGAGCGGGCGGTGTTGCCGCCCAGCATGGCCATCTTCTCGAGCACGATCACCTTGGCGCCGCGCTCGACGGCGGTGGCTGCAGCCACCATGCCGGCTCCGCCGCCGCCCACAATGATGACATCAGCTTGTGTTTCCAGCGGCAGCGCTTTGTCTGAAGACTTGGCGTCGGTTTTCTTTTTAAAGAAAGACGCGTCGGCGCCGGCCTGCTTAAGCGCTTCGCTGACGGCCTTGATGATGGCGTTGGAAGTCATCGTTGCGCCGCTCACGACATCCACCGAACTGGTTTGTTGGGCGACTATCGCGGCAGGGAGCGCTTCAACAGCAAGCGACCCGATGCCCGGCGTTTCCTGCTGACGGACGACTTTGACGGATTCGATGCGGTCGGCGGAAACCTGCACTTCTACGGCAAGTTCACCGTTGCGGGCGGGCACAGCGGCCGAATAGACGCCAGGCGTCATCGCTGCGGCGGAAGCGGCTGCAAAAGTAAGAAGAACGGCGGCTGCCGCGGCGGAGAGTACGGGTTCAGAAGGATGAATCATTGGCCGAATTTCCATAAGACGTGGAATTGCTCTAAAGAAGTCGGACAAATTCTAGGGATAGCGCTGTCTTCGGAAAATGAGGTAATTTACGTGTTTGAATGTCAGATTTCGGAGCCAATCAATGTCGGAACCGGTTCTTAGTCGGAAACGCCAAGGCGCTCAGGATGCCGTCGATACGCTCGAGACGTTCGAGGCGTTCGAGGCATTCGACAAGCATGGCCTGCCGGCCTTTGTCCGCGGCGTGGATGCTGAAGCGCTCTATTTTTTTCTGGCGCTTTTTCGTACTGGAACGCTCCCGCGTGCGGCCGAGCAGCTCGGCATCAGTCTCTCGAGCGCCAACCGCATGCTCGCGAAGCTCCGCACCTATTGGGACGATCCGCTTTTTGTGAGAAGCGGATTTCTGATGCAGCCGACCACAGCGGCCAAACGCCGTTATGACAAGGTGCTTTCCCTCATGCATGTGCTTGAGGATCTGCGGCGCGACGACGAATTGGATCCAAGAACCCTTTCGCGCACGGTTCGCACGGCCTGCTACGACAATGCATTTGCGCTCTGCATTGCCTCGATTTTTGCTGACTTTACGGCCCGCATGCCGCATGTGCGGCTGCGCGCCACGCAGGCCGATGAACATCTCTTTGATTATCTGCGTGAGGATCTGCTCGATCTGGTGTTCTTTGCCCGGCAGGGACTCCACCCAGATATTCATTCTGCGGCGCTCCTCACCACGCCGTACGTCTGTCTGATGCGGCGCGGACATCCTCTCTCTGAACGTGCGGCGGCTTTGGGGCCCCTTGAACGCGAAGATCTTGAAGCCTTCCCGCAGGTACTCATCAATGCCCAGCCCGACCGCTACCGTGCTCCCAACAGTCCCGGCAACGGCTGGTTTAATCCCAAAAATCCAGACCGCATCGCACTTGTGACGCCCTTCTTTCTTGCGGCATCACTTTGTCTGGAAGAGACGGACTGCTACGCGATTGTGCCCAAGGCAACGGCCGAACTCGCACTCGACCCGCGGCGCACAGCGATCCTTGAGCTTTCCGATGCCGCGCCAAAACTCACCGTTCGATTGGGCTGGCACGAGCGTACGCACGCCGATCCGGGATCGCAGCTCATCCGCGCGCAGCTCTTGGCGCTGATTCAAAAGCGCTTTGGGCGGCCGGCAGGAGAGTAGCTATGCTGCATTCGCTATGGATTCTTGCGGCCACTTTTTTTACGGTGCTCACCTATGTGTTCGTGAAGTGGGTGCCGCCGCAGTACGAAATTTGGGACATTTTCTTCGTCCGTTCCTGCTACATGGCTTTCTTTGCCGTTCTGATGGCGGCGGCTGCTAAGACGCCGCTCAAAACAAAGATCCCGAAGGCGCATATCGGCCGAGCGATATGCGGCATGCTCAGCGTTGCTGATCAACATCGTGACCGTACAGCATCTGCAGATCGGCACGGCTGAGACGCTCTTTTACACCATGCCGCTTTTCGTTTCGCTCTTTGTGATCATTGAAAAGATGCGTCTTGACGAGCGCACCGACTGGGTGTTGGTCGGTTCTGTGCTTTGCGGTTTTGCGGGCATCTGCATGGTGCTGCAGCCTTCCTGCGGAAGCCATGAACTGCCCTATGCCGTACTGGCTGTGCTTTCGGCGATTTTGGCTGCAGGTTCAGCGATGTTCCTGAAGCGTCTCGGCGCGGCGGGCGAACCGATTTTCCGCACGGTCTTTTGGTTTTCTGCGGCGAGTCTGGTCATTTCAGCCGTGGCGGAGGCGTTCTTGAGCAGAGCCTCTATGAAGGACCTTTTTACGGACCCCATGCTTTTTGCCGTGGGCATCTGCACGATGGGCGCTCAGCTCGCACAGACATTAGGATGGGGACGCGGCCGGCCGCTGCTTTGCGCCTGTCTGCAGTTTTCCGCCATTTTGTTTGCCGTCTTTTTCGGCTGGCTCTTTTTTGACGAGAAACTCGAGTCTTTCGCCACGGTCGGCATCGTGATCATTATCGCTGCCGAGCTCGCCGCTGCCGTTATCGGTTTGCGCAGCCGAGCGCGTCGCGGTTCATCTGCGTGAATAATCTAATGAAAAACGCCGCAGACGGCATTGGTCTGCGGCGTTGCGGATCACCAGCATTGGGACTATTGAGCAGTCTGAATGCTTGAGACCGAAGTTTTTAGAACCGGTCGAGACCGCGTTCCTTGAGCTGATCCATTTCGTCGAGATTGACGGGAGGCGTCTTCTTGCGGCGCAGGCGGAGCTTCAGACGGCTGAAACGGCGGCCCTTGCGCGGCGAGGGTTCGAGCGAGAAAGGTTCTCCGCCGCTCGGCGAAAGCGCCCCGTATTCGGGGGTTTCGCCCAGCATGAACTTCGTGTCGTAATCCTTCAGAACTTTGGCGACAAGGCCCGAGAGCGCAAGCAGAGCGATCACGTTCGGGATCACCATGATGCCGTTGAAGAAGTCGGCAAGTTCCCAAACCAGCGTTACGTGGAGGAAGGAGCCGAGCATCAGGAAGCACAGAACAAGCACGCGGTAGCTCTGCACCCAGCGCAGACCGAGGAGATACTTGACGTTTTGTTCGCCGAAGAAGTACCAGCCGACGATCGTCGTAAAGGCGAAGAAAAAGAGGCAGATCGCAACGAAGCCCGGACCGATGTCGCCCAGACCGGCTGTAAAGGCGGCCTGCGTGAGGACGATGCCGGTGCTCTTGCCGTCAAGCACGCCAGTCGTGAGAATGACGAGTGCGGTCATGTTGAGCACAATGAAGGTGTCAAAGAATAGGCCGACATAAGCCACTAGGCCCTGTTCGCACGGGTGCTTAACCTGTGCGAGTGCATGTGCGTGCGGGGTGGAGCCCATGCCGGCTTCATTGGAAAAAAGACCTCTGGCAACGCCGTAGCGAATGGCTTCCTTCAGACTCGCGCCAATGATGCCGCCCGTTGCTGCAGACGGATCGAATGCGCCGACGATGATCTCCTTGAAAGCAGGCAGGATCATGTCGTAGTTGCTGAAGATGATGGTGAGAGAGCCGAGGATGTACACCACAGCCATGAGCGGCACCATCTTTTCGGCAAAGCTTGCGATACGGCGCACGCCGCCAATGAAGATGAAGCCGGCAATGGCAAAGACAAAAATGCCGGTAGCCCACTGCGGAATTTCAAAGGCTTTGTGGAAGCCGTCGGCAATAGAGTTGGCCTGAACCATGTTGCCGATGAAGCCGAGCGCGATGATGATCGAGACGGCAAAGAACGCAGCCAGGGGCTTGTTGTTGAGGCCGCGGCTGATATAGAAGGCCGGGCCGCCCATAATTTGGCCGTGTGCGTCACGGGCACGGAATACCTGAGCGAGCGTAGCCTCAGCAAAGATCGTAGCCATGCCGAAGAATGCGGCAAGCCACATCCAGAAGATGGCGCCGGGACCGCCCATGGCAATGGCTGTGGCAACGCCGGCGAGGTTGCCGGTGCCGACCTGTGCGGAAATCGCAGTGGCGAGCGACTGGAAGGAACTCATACCGTCCTTGCCTGCTTTGTCGCCAAAGAGTGTGATGCCGCCGAAGACCTTGCGGAAGGCTTGTCCGAAGCGGCGGATCTGAATGAAACGCAGCTTGATGGTGAGATAAATGCCAGTGCCCACCAGAAGCGGGATTAGGCAGTACATGCCCCAGAGCAGTCCGTTGACACTCTGAACGAGCTGGGTAAAGTCGTCCATTTCCATGGGCGATTCCTCCTACAGGAGCGATGGTCGAAGAAAGCAATACCCACGGGTTGCGCCCGTCCGAGAGATTGGGGGCATATCCGCTGTGCCGACATGCAGAGGCATTCTTGGCTGGATATCTCATGCGGCCGACCGCCGCTCTGGTTTTATTGATAGTTGGCGCCGGCTCCCAGTTGCAGCCGGATCTTTGATTGTAGGTGGAGGTGCAGATGTGTTTTCTCTTTGCTCATCCCCTGTATAGGTGAGGGATATATTGCCTAGAAAAGTGAAAAATAGGCAATTTGAGAGTGCTCTCCCAAGCTGCTGTTAGACGTGTATGATGCGGTTTTCTCCACAAATCTTGGCTGATCTCATGGCTGCCCGCATCATTAGAATTCTTATTTGGCTCTGCCTTGCCGCCTGTGCTTTCTGGATCATCAATGCTGTCGTAAGCATGATCTGGTATGTCTTGCGATAAGGAAAGCCTTATTCGGTGAAGTCTTCGGGAAGGAGCAGCATCGCGCCTCCGCGCTCGGCAGCCCTGAGCTTCTTAGCTGCTTTTCGCAGCAGTTTGTCCCGAGTGATGAGCGCCGTGCTGCCGACGCCGCAGATATTGGCTGCGGCTTTCGTGAGGATGAGAAACTTCTGATCCTCGGGGTCTCGGCAGCGCACATTTTCAGAGTCAAGCGCCTGAGCAGCCTCTGTGAGCATGTCTTTTGAGGGCATGCGTATGAGTTTTCCCCAGCGTTCGAGCATGGTGAGTGCGCGCGCGGCCGCTTCTGCTTCGAGCATTTGTTTGACCGGACGAGCGGCGACCCCCGCAAGTTCCAAGAGCGTTTCATGGGAAGCTGCCGGCACGATCCGCCCAGCTTTGAGTGCGCAGCCAAGCGGCGAATCCGATTCGCTCTCATCCCGCCAGAGCGTGCATTCAAGAACGACGTGCGTGTCAAGGATGACAATGCGTTCTGCGGAGCTGCGAAGGAGCGGCGCCGCAGAGGCTTCGATCCGCTTGACGGCGGCGTAAAGCTCGGGAGGAAACATGGTGCGGGTGAGGGGTGCGGAACGTCAAAAGAAGGGAAAGGCTTCGGCCGTATCGGTCGAAGCCTTTAGAAGGCGAAGCGAGAGGACTCCAGTCTCGGAGTCTTTCGTCGTCAGTCCTCAGCCGAGGAGCGCCGCTACGTGAGCGCGTTCGCTTTCAAGCTCCGCGACGGACTTGGCGATCGTCGCGCGAGCAAAGTCAGAGAGTTCAAGTCCCTGAACGATTTCCCAGCGGCCGTCCTTCGTTGTGCAGGGGAAACCGAAGAGGAGTCCCTCGGGAATGCCGTAGGAACCGTCGGAGGGAACCCCCATCGTTACCCAGCGGTCCCCCGAACCGAGGACCCAGTCACGGATGTGGTCAATGGCGGCGGAAGCGGCAGAGGCCGCTGAGCTTGCGCCGCGCGCTTCAATGATGGCTGAGCCGCGCTTGGCGACGATCGGGGTCATCGTTTCCTGATAGTAGCTGCGGTCGACGAGTTCGAGCGCAGGGCGTCCCTTGATGAGCGCATGGTCGAGATCCGGGAACATCGCCGGGGAGTGGTTGCCCCAAACGGCAGCGTGCGTGATGTCGTTTACCGACACCTTGGCCTGCGTTGCCGTCTGAGCCATCAGGCGGTTCTGATCAAGACGCAGCATTGAGGTGAAGTTTTCGGGCTTGAGATCCGGAGCGCTCTTCATGGCGATCCAGGCATTGGTATTGCAGGGGTTGCCGACCACGAGCACCTTGCAGTCGCGTGAGGCGGCTTCGTTGAGCGCACGGCCTTGAGCGACAAAAATCTCAGCATTGGCATTAAGCAGATCAGCACGCTCCATCCCTTTGGAGCGAGGGCGGGCGCCGACAAGCAGCGCGACATCGGCGTCGCGGAAGGCGGTCGTCGCTTCCGGGGAATTTTCCAGTCCGGCCAGCAGCGGAAAGGCGCAGTCGTCAAGCTCCATCATGACGCCTGTCACCTTTTGCTGGCTTTCAGGGGAGGCGCGGTCAAGCAGCTGCAGAATAACGGGCTGGTCGGGCCCGAACATGTCGCCGGCGGCGATGCGGAAAAGGAGAGAATAGCCGATGTTGCCGGCTGGTCCGGTAACGGCAACGCGGATGGGTTTCTTCATGGTCAAATCTTTTTTCAATGTTGAACGGCCGGCAGGGACCCGGCCTTCTTTTTCATCGCGCAAAGTCTAGCAACTACCATCATCAATAGGAACTCCCTTTGCGCAGAAGTTCAAAGCCATAAGCCTCTTTCCAATCAAGACATAGGCGCCAGACTTTCGCTCAAGCCGTCAAGCAATCTCGTGATACAGAAGAGTTCGATCGACGTCGAACTAACAGCATCGTCTTGTGCTAAGGTTTCCACGAATGTTTGAGGCTGCTGGCGTTTCTCATGATGCTTTGTCGATTGCTTCCAATGAAGCGCCGGCGTCCGCGAGGCGCAATGCGCTTGAGCGGACCGCAGAGCAGCATCCCAACGACAATTTTCAAGAAAAGGACATCCCATCATGCAGAACAACGTTTTCCTTCGTCTCGCGCAGGAACGCTATACGACTAAGCATTACAACGGTCAGCAGATTCCGCGCGAAGAGTTTGATACGCTGCTTGAAATTCTGCGTCTGACCCCCACTTCGGTCAATGCTCAGGCGCTTCATTACTTTACGGCGACCTCACAGGAAGCCCGTGAACGTCTGCTCCCCGCCTTTCCCGAATTCAACCGCGACCGCATTACCGGTGCGAGCGATGTGGTGGTCTTTACCGTACCCAAGACGCTGACGGAGGCGCATCTGCGCCGCGTACTGGATAAAGAGGAAAGTGACGGACGCTTCCCCAATGCAGAAGTGAAGAACGCTCAGGATCAGGGGCGCCGTTATTTTGCGGGCCTGCATCAGGGGTCTGAAGCAGAGCTCGTGGCGTGGGAGGCTCGTCAGGCTTACATCGGCATGGGGTTCCTCCTCTTCGCCGCGGCCGGCATGGGCATCGACTCGACGGCGCTCGAAGGCATTGATTTTCCGAAGCTCAATGAAATTCTCGGGCTTGACGAGAAGAATCTGACGGCGATTGCTGCCGTGAGTCTCGGGTACCGCAGCCCGAAGGACGGCAATGCCCAGCGTCCGAAGTCCCGTCTGACCCGTGATGAGCTCTTCACGTCGCTTGACTAAGTCCAAACTCAGCGCGTAGGCGTAGAGTGCCTTTATGCGCAGGGAACTGCAAAAAGCCGGCGTCCGTTCAGTACGCCGGTTTTTTGATGTCTGAGATCACACCTCATAAGAGAGAGGATGCCATGAGTTCGATGCTTGAATTGGTGAAGCACCGCTATACCGCGAAGCGCTATGACGCGAATAAACCCATTTCCGATGAGACGCTCAACGATCTTCTGGAAGTGCTCCGTTTGTCGCCATCATCGGTGAACATCCAGCCGTGGCATTTTTATGCCTTGAAGACGAAGGAAGCACTCCATGCCATTCGTCCGGCCGTCAAGGATTTCAATCTCGAGCGTACGGAGCATGCGCCCGTCATTATTGTTTTTGCCATCGAGAAGCACCTCGACGATGCATATGTCCATCGCTTGATGGCTCAGGAAACCGCGGACGGGCGCTTTCGCGGACAGTTTGCTGATCCCGAGTTTGCAGCGAAACTCGAGGCTTTCCGCTGCGCAAGCGTCAAGGCCTATTGCTCCGGCGCGGACCGCGGTGAATGCTGGGCCGCCAACCAGTGCCATATTGCGCTCGGTTTCCTGCTCTTGGCAGCTGCCGGCATGGGCGTTGACGCCACGACATTGGGCGGCATGCATTTCGAGAAGGTTGACGAAATTCTCGGACTTGCCGCCAAGGGACAGAAATCGGTGATGGCCTGCGCGCTCGGCTATCGCAGCAGCGACGATTGGAATGCGGACGCTCCGAAATCCCGCTTCCCGCTCGATGCCGTAGCAACGATTCTTTAAAAAGCTGCCCGTCCTCTGCTGCCGCAGCTCAAAGACGCGGCAGCGTTCTCCTGCGGCATCCGATGGATCTCAGCGTCTTAGATTGACGTGTACTCGGCTAAAATGGCGTCGCCCGCACTCATACGATGGCCTTCTTTGAGGAATTTGGAATGAAGCGCTACGCTCTTCAATCGCTTTGCAGCTCCCGCTCCCTGATTTCGGTTTTCTGCGCTTTGTACGCATGGACCGCTGGCGGGGCTTTGGCCGCATCCGCGCCCGAAGATGAAGCTGTGTTGGAGGCGCGCGCAGCACAAGCCGAGAAGGTGCTCGCGGATCGATCGTTTTATGAACGGTGGAAAGAGCCTTCAGCGATCGATTCAGTGAAAACGGCTGCTCAGGTGAAGAGCGATGCTGAGGGCGTGCTCAAGCAAATTGAAGAGGCGCTGGCTGTCCAGCGCAGCTGGTGCGGCAAAAAGTTTTTTGTCAACAGCTGCATTGATGACGCTCGGCGCGCTTCATTTGACCGCGAACGCGAGGTCCGCGAGATCATTGTGGCGGCAGACGAAATCATCCGTCTCGACCGAGTGGAAAAGATGCGCGCAGAACAGGAAAAGAATGCGCTTGAACCTCGTCGGGAGCCCATGAGAATAGCGCCTAAGACGGTGAAAACCGATCCTCCGGAGCCTATGCACATTACGCCTAAGTCTGTGAAGGCACCCAGCCAGCCGATAGATATTGCGCCCAAGACCGTCAAAGAGCCTTCCGCTCCCGTGGAATGGGAAAAGAAAACGGTTAAAGACGCTTCGGTCCCTCACGGCATGAACGGGAAGACGGTTAAAGACGCCGCGGCGCCGACGCCGATTCCAGGCAGTGAAATGCCTCACGATGCGGCGTCTGAGCGAGCCGCTGCCGAAGCGGCCAACGAGGCCTACTACGCGCAAAAACAGCTCGAAGCTCAAAAGCGCATGGAAGAAGCCGCAGAGCTCGCAGCCAAGCGCAAAGCGGATCGTGAGGCCAAGCAGCAGCAGTTCGAAAGGAGCTTGGATGAGCGCGAAGCTGCGCAAAAGCGCTATGAGGCCAATCAGAAGGAACGCAAAAGCAACCTGATGCAGTATTTCTGACGCTTGTCCATGACCTCTCCAAGCCAAAAAAATCAATGGGCGGAGCTCTTTGACGCTGCTCGCCCGCTCGAAGAGCGCACCGCACTCGCTTTCGCGGCTGACGGCCCTCTGGCTCGCCGTCAGACCAACTTCACGCCTCGTGAGGGGCAGCTTGCGTTTGCACAGGCCGTGGCCGAAGCCATTCAAAATAAGGAAACGCTTCTGGCCGAAGCCGGCACCGGCACCGGCAAAAGTTTTGCGTATCTGGTGCCGGCGCTGCTTTCGGGTTCGACGGTCGTGATTTCGACCGCAGGCAAGCCGTTGCAGGATCAGCTTTTCAATAAAGACATACCGGCGCTTTCGGCTGCGCTCGGCGTCAATGTGCCGACAGCCGTCCTCAAAGGCCGAAGCAACTATGTCTGTCCTTATCGGCTTGAACGGACGGAATCCGAAGGCCTTCTGCCTGAGCGCGACAGCTACCGCAAGCTTCGGGAGATCAAGCGGTTTGCGGCGATATCAGCCACGGGCGACCGCGCGGAGCTTCCGACGGTGCCGGAGGACGATCCGCTCTGGCCGCTGGTGACGAGTACGCGGGAAAATTGTTTAGGCAAAGAGCGGTGTGAACATTGGGAAAACTGCTTCGTGCGCGCCGCCCGCGAAAAAGCGCTCAAAAGCCAAATCGTCGTGGTGAATCACCATCTGTTTTTGAGTTCGCTTGCGCTCAAGCGCGAGGCGAATGGGCAGATTGACGGCATGCTGCCGGCCGCTGATCTCACGGTCATTGATGAGGCGCATCAGCTCCCAGGCATTGCGACGGACTTCTTCGGCACTACTTTTACCACCTGGCAGCTCGAGTCGATTGCCGACGAGGCGCGTGCGCTCGGACGCGGTCATGCCAATGACGGCGCGGATTGGGATGCGCTCTGCCATGCCGTTCAGAAAACAGCCCGCGATCTTGTCATTGCCGCCCGAGGCATCGGCATCGAGCCGGGCGACCGGCTCGCCGTCAAGACCATTGAGCGCTTCGAGGAGCTGACTGAGCCTTTTGGCAAAATGCTCGCAGCTTTCGGTCAGCTCATTCGAGCGATGAGAGCCAATAAAGACCGCAGCGACGATCTCGATGCACTTTGTGAATATGCCTGCGAAGTGGATCTGGAGATGGCGAAGTGGGAAACGCTTTTTAAGCGCTTCGCGCACTCGGAGGGAAAAGCCGAAGATGCTTCTGAAGAAGCGGCTGACATTCCTCTGGAAGGCTTTAAAGGCTTTGAAGATACGTTAGTAAGCACTGACTCTCGGGGTGATGCAGACGCAGCGCAAGGGGGTACCCAACGCGCCTTCCGATTCCAGAAAGACGCCGTGCAGTGGATTTCCGCAGCGCCTTCGAGCCTGCGCTTTAACAATACGCCGCTCAAGTTTGCCGATGAATTCCGGCAGATGCGGGAAGCCGAAGGCGGTGCGTGGGTGTTCACTTCGGCCACTTTGTCGACTGCAGGAGACTTCACGCACTTTGCGATTGAGACGGGGATTCCGGAGGCTAAAGCCGGGACTTGGGAAAGTCCTTTCAACTATTGGGAGCAGGGCTGCTTTTACCTGCCGCAGCTGCCGCCGCCCACCAATACCATTGAGCATGCCGGACGGGTGGTCGATGCGGCCTGGCCGCTGGTCTGCGCGGCCAAGGGCCGAACATTTTTTCTCTGTACTTCACTTGTGGCCGTCAGCAAAGCGGCCGAGGAGCTCAGGGCGCTGCTTGACCATGCAGGGAACCCTTATCCGCTTTTCGTGCAGGGCGACATGCCCAAAGCAGCGCTGATTGACGCCTTTCGCGAGCACGGCAACGCCATTCTGGTGGGCTCCATGAGTTTCTGGGAGGGAGTGGATGTGCAGGGAGAGGCATTGTCGCTGGTGGTGATTGACAAGCTCCCCTTCGCGCCGCCCGATGACCCGGTCTATGCCGCCCGATCCGATGCGCTTCGTGAACAAGGCAAAAGTCCCTTTGCCCTGATGGCGCTGCCCGAAGCGGTAACGGCGCTTAAGCAGGGCTCTGGGCGGCTGATTCGCTCGGAAACTGACCGCGGTGTCTTTATGCTCTGCGACTCTCGAGTGGCAGATAAACCCTATGGACGGACGATTCTCAAGAGTCTGCCGGATTTTTTCCGTACGCGCAGTCTGGAAAAGGCGCTGGAATTCTTCCGCAGTCCGCAAGCGTGGCATAAGACGATCTATCGTCAATAGCCGCTGACGCCGGCGGGGGCAGAGCGTGCCCGCACGTTCGCCTCAGGATACGTCAGGCTGCGCACAGCGTTTTTTTTCAGGAAAACGCTGCAACGAGTTCAAGATGCATGGCGCTGGGGAAGAGGTCTACGGGAGAGATGCTTTCCAGCGTGAGTCCCGCGGCGGCAAGTTCCTTGGCGTCACGCGCAAAGCTCTTGGGATTGCAGGACACGTAAGCGAGCCGCTTGGGGCCGTTTGGAAGCGAAAAAAGGTCTGCAAGCGCTTTTGCGGCTCCGCCGGCCATGCCTTGATAGGCCGGGTCGACGATGATCTTGGTGGGTTTGAAGCCGTCGGGGAAGCCCTCTTTGAGCGCCGCCGAGAGGAAGGTTTCTGTCGGCTCAGCCACAAATGCCGCCTGCGGGATACTGTTGCGCGCTGCATTTTCGCGGGCGCAGACAATAGAGGCCTCTACGCGTTCAACGCCGAGCGCTCGGCCGTGCGGACCCGCGCGTCTCGCGGCAGCGAGCGTAATGGTGCCGACGCCGCAGTAAAGGTCGAGAATCTGATCCCCAGGCTGTACGTCCGCGGCGTCAAGCGCTTTTTCATAGAGCACCGGCGTCTGCGGCGTATTGACCTGCAGAAAAGTCTGCGGTCCGACGGTGAAGGCGAGATCCATCAGCTCGGCCTCAATGCTCGAGCGCCCCGCCCAGACAACCAGCGCGTCCGGCGCAAAGCTCAGTACAGCGCTCCCAGGGGTGGGGTGGACATTGACGAGGAGCGATTGAAGCTTGCAGGGGGCGAGTGCCGCGATGAGCTTCTCTTTAGCGGCGAGCAGATCGGCCGTCAGCGCTCGAACCACGAGTACTGCCATCCGCTCGCCGCTGCCCGGCGCTTCACGAAGAAGGAGGCTGCGAAGCACCCCAGTGCCGTTGGATACGGCGGTTTCAGGAGCAGGCGTAAGTGCCGGTTCACAGAGAAACGGCGCAAGAGCACGAGCCGCTTCTTCCATCCAGACGGGCGTTTGCGGACAGTCTTCTGCCGGGACAAGTATTTGGCTGCGTGCAGCGTAATAGCCAAAACGACCGATGCCGTCGATGACGCTCGGATAAAGCACCGCTTTGTTGCGAAAATGCTGAGCAAACGCTGCGGGCTGCCCCGACGGCGGCTCAATCAATCCTTCGCGCCAGAGTCCGGCCTGGCGGAGCGGCTCTTCAATGAGCAGTTTGGTTTTGAGGGCAAGCTCTGCGGAATACTTCAGGCTCCCCAAAGGACAGCCGCCGCAGACGGGCTCGCCGTTAATCGACGCAGCATGCGGGCAGCGGGAAGGATCCGCGTCGGGCGAAGGAGCGCTTTCTCGCCATTCCACGGCGAGACCCCAATGGCCGCCGGGTTTGGGCGGGTTCCAGAAAAGATCGCCTCGAGCACCGGGAAGTGCGCCGGGCACGAGAATTTCCGGGACATCCCTGCTGTTGGAGCTGTCGCTCAAACGCGCGATGCCGGCTCCTGAAGCGTGGATGCCGGTAATGAGCACATCGGTGAGTACTTCAGGACGCTCTGCGGCCGCCCCCAGCGCATGACGGCGGCCCATCAGCGGGCGGCCCAAAGGCGCAGCATGTACATGACGACTTCTGCCGCAATGACGATGCCGACGAGTACCCCAGAGCGTCTGAAGAGCGCTCGGGAGGCTTCAAGCTGAAATTTGCCGCGCGCTTCAAAGTGAAGACGCTCAGACATGCGCTTCACCGTGCGCCAGACCAGTCCAAGCGCAGCAAAGCCAAAGAGCGCTGCGAGGAGCACCACCGTACAGAGGTTATAGAGTGCGCCGGCCCAGTATGGGTCTGCTCCCTGCAGCCAGGCGCCGACGACGGCTACTGCAGCCATCAAAGCCAAAGCGCCCAGCCACAAAGATTTGTGCGCAGTCCATTCGCGCTGGAGCAGTTCCCTCACGGCGTCACTCGCATCGGGCACCGTTTGTTTGGGTTCAGGCGCAGCGTCCGCAGCCGGCGGCTCAGCCGCTGCGGACGTCTGTGAAGATGGAGTCGGGTGAGAAGTGGTCATTCGCCGTTCATTAAAGAAAGTATTTTTCGACGATTACAATATACCGCCCAGCGCCACGATCGCCACGAAGACCGGCGCAAGGACACCGATGAGCAGGCGTGCAGCTTTAAGCGAAGTGTCCGAAAGCGGCTTCACGGACTGCAGCTCGCGGCTCGTGACCGGCCAGGCTACCCAAGCGGCGGCAATAGCAATGCCGAAAGTCGACAGCGGCATGCCGATGTTGGAGGTGACGTAGTCGAGGATGTCGAAAATGTTCTTGCCGAAGAGCTTGACGTCACCCCAGGGACCGAACGACATGTTGGCGGCAAAGCCCACGATGGCGCAGCCCGCGAGCGTGAGCAGAATCGCGTTCTTGCGCGAAATATTGGCCTCCTGAGTAAGGAGAGCTGTGCAGGCTTCGAGCATGGACACGGAACTCGTCAAGGCGGCAACCGTCAGACAGGCGTAGAAGGCTGCGGCAAAGCCTTGCCCCAGAGGCATCTGAGAAAAGACTGCGGGCATCGTCACAAAGGTGAGGCCGGGGCCGGCGGTTGGATCCAGATGAAAGGCAAACACTGCCGGCATCACCATAAGACCGCCCAAGATGGACGAAAGAATGGCCAGGAAGGCAACCCAGCCCACGGAGGACGGCAGATCAGCCTTCGGGTTGAGATAGGACCCGTAGGTGATCATGGTGCCGGCGCCGAGCGAGAGCGAAAAGAAGCAAAAGCCCATTGCATTAAAGAGCGCTGTGCCGTTGAAGTCTTCCCAGCGCGGAGTGAAGAGAAATTCCACTCCGGCCCACCCGCCCGGCAGCGTCACGCCGCGGATGATGAGGATCACCATCAGGATGAATAGAAGCGGCATCAGAATCTTGGCGATCTTTTCAATACCCTGCTGTACGCCGTTCATGACAACGTAGGCTGTCAGGCAGAGAAAAAGCAGCAGATAGCCGTAGGAGGAGACCATGTCGGAAACGAAGCTGCCGAAATTGGCGTTCAAAACTTTGGCGTCAGTGGTCAGACCGATGCCCAGCATGGCATCCCAAAGATATTTGATGCACCAGCCGCCTACTACGGAATAAAACGAGAGAATGAGGAACACCGTAAAGACGCCGATGCCGCCGAAGATCCCCCAAGGTTTGCCGGCAGCTCGATTAAGGCTTCCCACCGCACCGCGGCGGCCGGCTCGGCCCATTGCGAATTCTGCGAGCAGCAGCGCCACGCCCACCGTCAGCGTGAAGAAGATGTAGGGGAGCATGAAGACGCTCCCGCCGTTCGTACCGGCCATGTAGGGGAACTTCCAAATGGCGCCGAGACCGACTGCGGAGCCTGCGGAAGCCAGAATGAAGCCGAGGCGCGTGCCCCAGGTTGCTGGCGTATGGGTGGACATGGAGAAGCAATTCCTAGTTGTTTTAAGGCTTGTCAGAGGCACAAGCGTTCTCACGCACCGAGGTTCTCTGCCGTTAGGCGGATCTGCGTGAGCGTGCTTATGTTAAAAGAGTCCGGCGCCTTTGGCGGCGACAATGAGGATGAGAATGGGGGCTGCGCACCCCGCAAGGATCCTGAAGGCTTTGAGACCTGCCGCAGACCATTTGGCGTTCATTTCGAGCTGCTTGCGGATGGTCGGCCAGGCTACCCAGGCGGCCACCAGACCGATGCCGACACAGCCGATCGGCATGCCGATATTGGATGTGGCGTAGTCGAGCAGATCAAAAAGCGTGCGCCCAAAGAGCTTCCAGTCTGAAAGCGGCCCGAAGGAGAGCGCGCAGAAGACGCCGATGATGCCGAGCACCGTCGAAACGGTGAGCACGGCGGTGCGCCGCGAAAATCCCCAGCGGTCGACGCAGTGCTGCGAAACCATTTCCAGAATGGAAATGGCCGATGTGAGTGCTGCCACAAAAAGGCAGCCGTAAAACGCCACGGCGAAAAGTCCGCCCATCGGCAGGTGACTGAAGACGGCAGGCATGGTGGCAAACGTCAGTCCCGGACCGGCATCCGGCGTCAGACCAAAGGCAAAAACGGCCGGCATGATCATCAGGCCGCCGAGAATAGATGACATCACGGCGAGCACCACAATCCAGGCGGTGGAGGTGCCGACGTTCACTTTGTCAGACAAGTAGCTGCCGTAGTTCATCATCGATCCGGATCCCACCGAAAGCGAGAAGAAGGCAAAGCCCATGGCATTGAGGAGCGCTTCACCCGTAAAAGCCTCCGGGTCAGGCATGAAAAGAAACTTCACACCCTCAATGGCCCCGGGAAGCATTAATCCGCGCACGATCAGGATGAGCATCAAAATGAAGAGGAGCGGCATGAGAATCTTGCCGACTCGTTCAATGCCGCGTTCGACGCCGCAAAGCACAACGCCTGCGGTCGTGGTGAGAAAGATGACATGCCCCATGACGGACTGTACGGGATCGGCTGCAAAGGCCTCAAAGGCGCTGCGCATTGCGGCCGGATCGTCCGTGATGCCGCGGCCCATGATGGATTCGATGAAGTAATGCGTGCACCAGCCGCCCACGACGGAATAAAAAGCCAGCACCAATGCGCCGGTGGCTACTGAAATAAAGCCGATCACTGACCAAGCGCGCCCGCCCAGCTTTAAGTAGGCCGTTCCGGCGCCGCCTCGTGCAGCGCGGCCCATGCTCATTTCTGCAATGAGGAGCGCAAGACCGATCGTGAGCGAAAAAGCAATCGTCGGCAGCATGAAGATCGAGCCGCCGTTCGTGCCCGCCATATAAGGGAATTTCCAGATGGCGCCAAGCCCCACGGCAGAGCCTGCTGAGGCGAGGATGAAGCCTAATCGCGAGGTCCAGGCGGAGCGTGAGGATGTCTGAGGCATGAGAATAATCTGCGGGAAAAATAAAAAACGGGAGCGGTGATGAGCCGCTCCGCGCTTATCCATCATTGATCTGGCGCACGGTCTGCAAAAGCAGACAATCTGCTTGCAGGCCGTACGCAGATGTTTGATTTTAGATGAGTCCCGAGATAAGAACCACGAGAACAAGGATAGGGGAGAACACTCGAAGCATGAGCTTCAGTAGCCACTGCCACTTTTCCGGCGCCGTATTCTTGACGCGGTCCCAGCAGGTGTAGCCCGCCAGATAGAGGATCACCAAGCCGCCAAGGGGCAGCGACAGATTGCTCGTAAAGAAATCAAAGACGTCAAAGAAGGTACGGCCGTTGAACATCTTCACGTCGCTCAGCAGGCCAAACGAGAGGCAGGGCAGAATCCCTACGACGGCGAGAGCAATGGTGGAGAGCACAGAAGCCTTGGGTCGCGACATCTTTTGTTCGTCAACGAGGTAGGAGACGAGAATTTCAATCATCGACACTGACGACGTAATGGCCGCGACTGCAAGGCAGAGATAGAACATCACGGCAAAGAGCTGTCCCATCGGCATTTGCGCGAAGACGGCCGGCATGGTGATGAAGGTGAGGCCCGGACCGGCAGTCGGATCCAGCCCAAAGGCAAAGACCGACGGCATGATCATGAGGCCGCCCATGATGGAGGCGATCACGGAAAGGAAGGCAATCCAGGAGCAGGAGCGGAGCACGTTGGTCTTGTCATCCAAGTAGCTGCCGTACGTCATCATGCAGCCGCAGCCCACGCAGAGCGAGAAGAATGTGAAGCCCATGGCCTGTAGGAGCGCGGAGAAGGTGAAGGCCTGCGGGTCAAACTTGAAGAGGAACTCCACGCCGGCCCATGCTCCGGGAAGCATGAGTCCGCGGATGATGATGGCGAGCATCATGAAGAAAAGGAGCGGCATCAGGACCTTGCTCACGCGCTCAATGCCCTTTGTGACGTCGAAGGCCACAATCAGACCGTTGAGGAGCAAAAAGAGCCACTGAAAGCCGAGCGCCAGCACGGGGTTGGCGGTGAATTCGCCAAAGTGGGCTCCGAGCTGCGACTGGTCGGTGATCAGTCCCTGTCCCACCAGCGCTTCGCAGAAGTACGACAAGGTCCAGCCGCCGATGGCGGAATAAAAGGAGAGCACCAAGAAACCGGTCAGAACGCCCAGATACCCTGCCGGCAGAAAGGCAGGTCCGGCTAAGCGCCGGTAGGTTGTGACGATGCCGCCCTTGCCGAGACGTCCGAGAACGACTTCAGCGATAAGGAGTGCAAGACCGACGGTGAAGGTGAGCAGAATGAAAGGCAGGACAAAGACGCTGCCGCCGTTTGTGCCTGCCATATAGGGGAACTTCCAAATGGCGCCGAGACCGACGGCGGCGCCCGCAGAAGCGAGAACGAAGCCGATTCGGCTCGTCCAGGTGATGCGTTCTTGAGCCATGATGTTCTTTGGATGGTTATTTGAATTGCATAGACAGAATCAAGGCGTTCCGAGGCGGAGCCGGCCTGATGACGGTCTCATGCGTGTAGGCAATATTAGGCGACTTTATGCTCAGGGAACCTGAACCCATTGGCGCTTTAGTCTTAGAGAAAGAGTTGTCGGGACAATGGTTGAGAAACTTTCTCTGCTTGAAAGGATTGCCGGCAGTCCGTCATAAGGGGCCGTGAGCGGCTGAACCTTATTCACGCTTCAAGCCCCTGCCAGCACGATGCCAGTACCATGAGAGGCGCAAGCCAGCGCAGACCGAAGCCAATGGCTGAAAGCGTGCCTTTGGTCACGACGCCGTTTTCCGGCGAGCAGGTGCTCAGTTCCTTCATGGCCTTGGGCCAAGCCTTCCATCCGACCACAAAAGCAACGACCAGTCCATTGATAGTCATCAGGAAGTTTGTGCAGACGTAGTCGAGAAAGTCAAAGATGCTGCGCCCGAAAATGAGGCAGTCGCTCCAGGGGCCAAAGGAAAGCGCCGAAACGGAGCCCAAAATAAAGAGCGCAGCAAAGCAGAGAAAAACGGCGGCTCGACGAGAGAACCGGCATTCGTTCTGCAAAAAAGCGACGGCCACTTCAAGCAGGGAGACGGCAGAGGTAAGCGCAGCCACAAAGAGGCAGAAGTAAAAGATCACCGCTACGACGCTGCCGCCCGAGAGCTGCGCAAAAATCATGGGCAGCGTGATGAAGACGAGGCCGGGCCCGGCATCGGGCTCAAGGCCGTAAGCAAACAGAGCGGGCATGATGACAAGCCCTGCCAGAATGGCTGCCTGAAGAGCAAGAATCGCTACCCACATGGCAGCGGCAGGCAGCCGCGTGCTTTTATTGACATAAGCGCCGTAGGTGACGAGAACGCCGGCGCCCAGAGACAGCGAAAAGAACGTGAAGCCCATGGCGTTCAAGATGGCTTGCGGTGTTACGGTCGACCAGGAAAACTGAAAGAGATATGCGAGTCCTGCCTCCGATCCGGGCAGCAGGAGTGAATAGGCGGCGAGTCCAATCATCAAGAGGAAGAAGATCGGCATCAGGCAGGTGGACAGCCGCTCGATGCCGCGGTGAACACCAAAGACAGTGGTCAAGCAAACGGCAGCCAAAAAGGCAAAAAGCCAGGCAATATTGCGCCCGCCCGAGCTCACGAGCTCACCGAACCGCATTTTGAGCACTTCAGGATCTGGGGATGCTGCCTCTCCCATCAAGGCTTCCGCGAGATAGGCCGCACACCATCCGCCCACCACGGCGTAATAGGAAAGAATCAGAAACGACGTGAGTACTGCCATGCCGCCGCACCACGCAAAACCTCTGCCGCCGGCACGGCGCATAGCTTCAACCGCGGAACCGCGGCCGGATCGGCCGAGCGCCAGTTCTGCCATGACCAACACGACGCCCGCCGTAAAGGTGAAGAGAATGTAGGGCAGGATGAATGCAGCGCCGCCGTTGGCACCTGCCCAATATGGGAATTTCCATATGGCTCCGAGGCCAATCGCTGAACCGGCAGCGGCCAGGATAAAGCCGAGTCTGGAGCTCCATTGGGCAGAAGAGGTTGGGACGGACATGGTGAACGGCAAAAGCAGTGCGTACAGATAAACGAGGTCGGCAATTGTAACTAGACCATGCAGAAGCGTTGTTGCTTTAGTCCTTGTCTATTGCAGTTTCATTTGCAAACGATAAGCGGCACGGGACTTCGATAGGATGAATATAAAGAGATGCGCTTGAGTCACTTATTTCGCACTCTGCTTTACCACTCAGTTTGAAAGGCCATCAATCATGCAGAAACAATGGATGAAGGTTTCGTGTGCAGCTGCGGCTGCTTTGACGCTGGCTGCGCCGCTTTCGGGTTATGCCATGCCGCGAGTGGCTGACGCAGGACTCGTTATGACGGTCACGGGCGAAGCCAATCGACTGCTGGCCAATGATCAAGCAGTGATCACCTTTACGGCGGAAGCTCAGCGCCCGCAGGCACAGGACGCCAGTGACGAAATCATTAAGGCGGGCAACGCCGCGATTGCCGCGCTCAATGCCATCAATGCGCCTGCCGGGCAAGTCGAGGTTCAGACCGCGGACTTTTCAACTTGGCCGGTGAGAACTCGGGCCAAAGAAGGAGAAACCTCTGAAATCGCAGCCTGGGGTGCACGGCAGACGCTGCGCGTCACTGTTCGCGACCTGAAGCTTGCGTCGGCGGTGATGAGCGCTGCGGGCAAGAGCATGAATTATGACGGCGTCACTTTCTCCGTCTCTCGTGCGGTTCGGGAAGCCGCGCAGGATGAGCTCCTTGCCGAAGCGGTGAAGCGTGCGACGGAGCGCGCTGTGACGGCAGCTCAGGCACTCGGACTCGAAGAGAAAAACGTACGTATTGAGGGTATTCAGGTTTCCGGCGCAGCCGGTCCTTCTCCGCGCTACTATGCGCAGCCCATGATGATGCGTGCTGCGGCGGCCAATGATTCCGCTGAAGCGGTGGTGAGCGCAGGTTCTGCAGACACCGCTCTGACCGTCAGCCTTACCGTGCGTATCACGCCTTAATGCTTAGCGCTGGAGCAATTGAGAGATGGCAAAGTTCACTGCACAGGCCGGTATTGATCCGCTTTTGCGCGTTGACCTCGATCCCGGCGACGAAGTCGCCGCGGAGCGCGGATCAATGGTGATGATGGATGCAGGATTGATCCTGAAAGGCAAGACCCGCGGAGGCTTTTTCAAGTCGCTCGCGCGCAAATTCCTCAATGACGAAACCTTTTTTCAGCAGTGGATTGCCGCCGAGGATCAGGCCGGCACCGCTTATTTAGCGCCAAGCCTGCCGGGCGGCGTCAAGGTCCTGGATGTCAAGGATGACGGCGTGATGATTGCCGACGGCTGCTTTCTCGCGGCAACGGCCGGCATTGACATTTCAGCCAAGGCTCAGGGGCTGGGACGGGCGATTTTGTCCGACAGCGGCGGCTTCTTTATTATGAAGGCCGAAGGTGCCGGCACGCTCGCGGTCTCAGGTTTCGGCTCTTTGGAAGAAGTAGAGGTGACGCCCGACCGTCCGCTTTTGATTGACAACGGGCATCTGGTCGCTTGGGACGCATCGCTTGACTATGAAATCACGCTTCAGACGGGACGAAGCGGTCTTGCCGGCCGATTGATCGGCAGTCAGCTTACCGGAGAAGGTTTTGTACTTAAGTTCTCCGGCAGCGGCCGAGTTATTCTCAGCTCACGCAGCCAAGGCAGCTTCCTTGACTGGATCTTCTCGCGCCGGCCGATTGATCGAGAAAAGGAAAAGACGGAATAAATTCAAGCTAAGTGACAAAACTCGGTATGATCCGCCGCCCGCACTCTCATTTTGCCTGCGGGCGTTTTTTCGATTGAACGCTAATTGAATAATTCCCGGGTCGAGACGACGCTGCGCTTGACCTTTTAAAATAGTGAATTACTAAACTTATCCATCAGGAGCTCATCCTTGTCCAACCGCATTTATCCCCATCCGATCATTGCCCGTGAAGGCTGGCCTATTCTCGCGGGAGCTCTGATCGCCGTCATCGTGAGCTGGATGCTTGACCTCGGAATCATCACGTTCCTTTTCTTCGTGTTCCTGGTGTTTGCTTTCCAGTTTTTCCGGGATCCGGCTCGCGAAGCGCCTGAAGATCCTCGGGCCGTCGTGAGTCCTGTGGACGGACGTGTCTGCAAAGTTGAAAAGTGCACGAATCCGGAAACGGGTGAAGATGCTGTGAAGGTTTCCATCTTCATGAATGTCTTCAACGTGCACAGCCAGAAGTCTCCGGTTGCGGGTGTGGTCGAGAAAGTGACCTATACGCCCGGTCTTTTCGTGAATGCTGACCTCGACAAAGCCAGCACAGAAAACGAGCGCAACGCCGTGACGGTGCGTATGGCTGACGGCCGCCGCATCACGTTTATTCAGGTGGCGGGCTTGGTGGCTCGCCGCATTATCTGCTATGCGACGATCGGTCAAGAACTGGCCCGCGGCGAGCGTTACGGCTTTATTCGTTTTGGTTCCCGCGTTGACGTGTATCTGCCGGCTGACGCCGAAATTGTTGCTCAGATCGGCGACAAGATGACGGGGGTTTCCTCCACGATCGCGCGTCTTTGATGTGCTTGGGGCTTGGTGTCTGTCGGCACACCCGTTCTCATTTAAGCAAAATCCCCGCCAGCGGTGACTGAGCGGGGATTTTTGCTGGATACGGCGAATGCTCCTTTCACCGGTTTAGGAGCATCATTTGGCCGTTGCTTCGTGATCTTTGATGTTGAACTCGGCTTTCGGACTCTTTAAATCGGCCGGAACCTCCAGACCAAATTCGGCGCCGGAATTGAGCGCAGCCGCAGCTACTTCGTAGGATTTCTGCGCCGGCGCTGTCAGGTTGATTTCTTCGCCTGAAGGCGTGCGAGCGGCACGAGGGCGGCTCGAGCGCTTTTCGGCGTTGTTTTCGGTCTGCGGCGTGAGCAGCATCGCAGTGGCTTCTTCCTGCCGCAGCGCAGTCTTGGTCGACGAGATGATGGAGCCGCGGTGCTCGGCGAGCCAGCCGTCGAGAAGCAGAGAATCTTCAACGACAGCCGTGATCACCCAACTGCCGGTCTTGCCGGGTTCGTCCTCAATCTTTTGCGTCTGATTAAAAGGCGATTCGGAGAGGATGCGCACAAATTCCGGGTCATCGGATGTAATAGAGAGCCGCATCGTTTTGCCGCGGGCATCGTTGAGGCGGATTTTGGCCGAATAGTCTTCCAGGTCGAAATTTTCCGGACGTTCAAAAGCATCCTGCATCAGTTCGGCCGCATCCAGGCGATTAAGCGCTATGTGCTGAAAGTCGCCGGCATCGGTTTGGTAGACGAGGTAGGTGCGCACGCCCTTTTGGATAATGGCGAGCGGGCGCACGATAACTTCGGTATTGCGGCTGCGCGCCGAACGGCAGCGCAGCAAAACTTTGTGATCGATGAAGAGCGCGTCAGCAATGGCAGATAAAACGCCGGGACGAATGACCGGCGGCTGGAAAGACTGAGCGTCTTCGAGCACCTTGACTTTACGAAGCCATGTGCCTTCCGTTTCATCATCGTACTTAATGACACGGCGGGCTGAACGCAGAAGAGGCCGAATCGGGGTGATGGCTTGCGGCGGCAGATGGCTCTGAAGCCGCTCCTCAGCAATGCGAAGCAGCAGCATTTGCTCCACGCCGAGCTGGGGCAGATGAAACCCTGCGCTCTGCGGATCCCAGCAAAAGCCGTACGGTTTCCCTGAAGTCTCTACATGAATGGGGAAAACATCGCTGTGATCTCTGATCGTCTTCAGGTAGCGCTGAAGTGTGCGGCGGTGTATCTCAACACCGCGGTCTTCAAGTTCCTGATGTATTTCGGCGACAGTGGTCCATCTGTCCTGAGGGATCAGGCTCAGAATGCGGATCATTGTGACCACATCTTCAAACATTGTGGAGGAAGCGGTGTCTTCGTTCATTTGGTGACTTCGGGCGTTCGGTGATTTGTAAGAAGTTCCGTCCTCTCTGTCTTTGGTGGCTCAGATAAGCCGGAGCGACAGCGCTGGAGCATCGCTCATGGTTTACACCGTGCTGCAGGGGAAAGTCAAGCTACAGCACGGAAAGAGGCGCGGAGTTGTGAAAAATCACTGCTTTTGCGCAGTGCTGCCGCAGGTTGGGCAGGATTCGTTTTCTGCTTCAGCGTCAAGGGCTGCCTGCTGGGCGGCAAGGTCAGCCTGAATCGGATTCGGACGACCGCGCCACCAACACCAGAATTCATAAACGAAACCCGAAAGTGCGTAGAGACAGAAAAGAATGAAGATAGAAAGCGACGTGTTGCTGGAAATAATGATGAAAAGCACTGCGCAGACAATGATCACCCAGAAAGGAATCGTGCGGACGACGGCATAGCTCTTCCCAGAGAAGAACGGCGCATTGCTCACCATGGTCAGACCAGCGTAAAGCGTCACAACCGCAGCGATGGTGCCCTGATGCGGCAAAAGCCAATCGGGCAGACGGTTTTCAACCGCTAGCCACACAAAGCCGCAGACCAAGGCCGCGGCTGCAGGGGAAGGGAGCCCCTGAAAGTAATTCTTGCTCACCACGCCCACATTGCAGTTGAAGCGGGCCAGGCGCAAAAGTGCGCAGAGCGCATAAACGAAGGAGACTGCCCAGCCGATTTTGCCCATTTCCACGAGTGCGAATTCATAGACGATGAGCGCAGGAGCGATGCCGAAGCTCACGGCATCGGCGAGACTGTCCATCTGAACGCCAAATTCGCTCTGCGTATGCGTAAGACGAGCAACACGGCCGTCCATGCCGTCAAAGAGCATTGAAAAGAAGACCGCAATGGCGGCTTCTGAAAAATGCCCGTTCATGGCTTGGATAATGCCGTAATAAGCCGCAAAGAGCGCTGCGGCAGTAAAGGCGTTGGGGAGCACATAGATGCTCTTGGACTTCACCGCCTGCAGGCGGCGTTGACTAATCGAGGCGAGGCTTTCGCGGCGCGGCATTTGCGGCGATGTCATCTTGTTTGAATGAATGTCCGTTTCAGGGGAAAAACGCTGATCCGAGTAAACATTTATGCCCGGCAGAGCGTCTAAATTGAAGCATCCTGCATTGTAGCGGCCGCAGAGCATTGTGCTCATTCGGATTTGTCGCAGTAGTTTGCCGCCGATGCGTGATGGCGAGGAATACTGAGGTTTGAGCCGCTTTTTGCGCTGAAGGGCTTCATCTCCGAAATGTGCTCCGGGCCGACCGCACGGGAGCGGCACGCGGAGCGCCGCCGCGCAAGTGCTGAGCCGGTCTAAAATGATGTTCCTCAACTTTCAGCCGTCCTATCCGAAGGAACGCATCCTCATGCCATTTCTCTTCGCTCCGCCGCCTCAGGCCGTCATCCCTGTGCAGGATGAACGTTATGAATTTTTCCCTGTCAACCGCGTCTACGGCGCCGCGAAGAACTATGCGGCCGATGAAAAGCAGCGCGCAGCGGCTGCGGGCTTTGTACCGCCTCTTTTCATGAAGTCGCCCGACTCCATTCACCCCGTTGCTGACGGGGAAGTCTACCGCTGGCCCATGCCGGCTCGCACCGCCAGGATGGTGCCTGAGCTCGAACTGGTGGCGTGCCTCCATAAGGGCGGACGCAATCTTTCCGTTGAAGAAGCTCAAGAGTGCATTTGGGGATGGTGCGTAGGGTTTGACTTCACGCGCCGCCTTGCGCCTGAAGATCTTCCGGCGGGCGGTCCCTGGGACTTAATGAAGACGCTCGATGGAGGCGCCCCTGTTTCACATGTGCGCCCAGCCTACCGCACGCCGATGCCGGCGCCGGCCGAGATTTATCTTTATCAGAACAATCAGAAAAAGCAGTCGGCCAGCACGGCTTTCATGATTGTCCCGCCCGCAGAGCTCATTGCGCTCATTTCCCGCTATTGGGAAGTTCGTCCGGGTGACATTATCTTCACCGGCGCCCCGGTCAATGTGCCTGAAGCGCAGGTGGGCGACCGTCTGGAGGGCGGCGTGAACGGAGTGGGTACGCTTAAGGTGGAGATTGCTGCCGCGCTTTGATATTTGCCGACGGCGGATGACCGAGTCCAGCGGCTCGAAGGCTGCGGCTTGGGCGCTTCAGTGGGATGCGCCAATCAAAAGAGGCGGAATGCATCCATTCCGCCTCTGAAGTTTTTCAAGAAGAGCTTGGGGCAGTTAATTGTCGTGGGTGCCTTCCGCCTGAAGTTCGGCATGGTTGGCAACACCCGCAGTTCTGAGGGTGTGTTCGGGGGTGTCGTCGGTCGAGGATTCCGTGTGCTTCTGGAAGACGCGAAGCGAACCGAGCACGCCGCCCATCAAGATAACGAAGCCAATCGTCATCGACAGCGTCGGCATTTCGCCGCGCCACATCAGGGCATAAATGACCGCGAAAACGGATTCGAACACGATCAGCTGTCCGCCCAAGGCTGCAGGCAGAATCTGGCTCATCTTGTTCCAGCAGATCATGGCGACCCAAGAGCAGAGCAGACCGATGCCGAGCGCTACGGCCAGAAACTTCATCGGCGCAGCGCCCATCAGCGTGATGCCGGTATCCATCAAACCCGCCGGCCAGGCGAGGATGCCGAAGAGACCGGCGGCAAAAGGCAGCACCGTCACGCCCTGAAGCGCCGTCCAGGCTGCGGCATTGTGCTTGGGGTGATTGAGTAGCCATTCGGCATTCATGATGGAGAACCACGTCCAGGAGACAACGGCAGCCAAGCCGAAGCCCACTCCAATCCAGTACTGCATGCCGCCCTCAGCAGAGGCGGCAGCAGCGCGTTCAAACTCGGTCAGATTTGCAACGATCAGACCAAAGAAAATCACGGCGAGTGGCGGAAGAATTTTGCTCCAGGCAACGGCTGACTTGGAACCCGCATAGCGGATGTTGGAGGCGATAGCCACCAGCACGGGAATGACGGCCATAAACATGCCTGCGAGCGGCGCGCCGGCCAGACGAATGCAGATCGTCAGCAGACAGTAAAAGAGCACATTGCCTAAGAGCGGCAGCTTGAAGGACTCCCAAATGTCGGCGCGCGTGAAAGCTTTCAGTTCTCGGCGGAAGACCCAGAGGAAGGGGAGCGAAATAACGCCGAATGCAATAAAGCGGCTCAGTGCCACGAGCACAGGGTTGTACTCGGGGACTGCAAGCGGGGCGATGTAGATGAGCCCCCAGAGGGCACCGGCGGCAACGCCGAGCAGGACGCCTAACAGCATGATTGAGAAACAGCCAGTTTTTCCGAATGCATTCGCCTTTCATTCGAATGCGGATTTTGTGATTAGCGGTCCGCTTTGAAAAGCGGGAAGTCATCGCGGTCCGCTGCCGCAGGGCTGAGTCTTCGCCTCCGGAAGACCTCACGGAGATCTTCGGTGAAGCTGGTCATGAAGCCTCAGCCGCAGCATTCACCGGCTGATTTGCCGGGAGCCGCAGTTCATCGAGTTGGGCAGACGGTCAGACCTGCAGTTAAAGGGGGGATGTCAGTCTGCGGCGCCTCCGACTCCTCAAGAGTTGCCCCGTCGTCCGACTCTTTGAACTTGAATTGATGGTATCACTCAGTACTACGCATAGAATAGTAGGGAGTAATGCTTACTTCATGACTAAATGCAAATCTATCCATTGAGCCATACAAATGGAAGACTGCAAATGCAGGCTTATATACGTATATATACTAGAAATAATGTTATCAATAAACTAGTAAAAATAGTATTTGCATATTACAAGAGGTAACTCATCTTCAGCCCTATAGGAACAGCGCAAAAACGGTAAATTTATTCAATAGGATGAATCCCGGCGCTTAAAAAAATCAAACGCATGTGGCTCTCAAACCGTTCTTAAGCTCTAGAAATCCGGTGAAGAGTTCAAAGGCTGCCGGAAGACTTTCCTCATCCTGAATGGCAAAGTCAGAACGATGGTGCCCGTTTTGATTGCAGCCGAAAAGGAAATAACCGGATTTGCCGCCGTGCGCGCGGACTCGATTGATGAGAATCGTGCAGTCGTCGCTGCCGCGGATGTCGTCCCAGAGCTCGACGGCTTCAATGCTTGGGGCTGCGCGCGCAATGCTCACCAGATCGTCTGTCACGGCCTGATCGGTGATCAGTTCAGAGGCTTCGCCGACTTTTTCAATTCGGGATTTGACGTCGTATGCGAGCGCAGTGCCTGCCGTGATGCGCTTCACGCAGTCAACCATATAGCGATTGACATCTGCAGTAGATCCGCGTGTTTCGATTTGCAGGCGTGCATGAACAGGAACTACATTGCGGCCTTCACCTGCTGTGAGGCGTCCCACAGCGATGCGGGTATCGCCTTCGCCGGATCGAGGGATGCCGACGAGCATCATGGCGGCGGAGCAGGCTGCCATGAGTGCGCTGCGGCCTTTTTCAGGATTAGCGCCGGCATGGGCCGGCACGCCTTCAAAATAAATATCAAGTTTGGTCGTCGCCAGATAGCCGTGCGTGCAGACGGCAACCTGATGCAGCGGGACGCTTGAGCCGATGTGCGTACAGACAATGAAGTCCACATCATCGAGAATGCCGCTCTCGGCCATGGGCCGAGCACCGCGGGTTCCTTCTTCGGCCGGTTGAAAAACCAGTTTGATCTTGCCGCAGAGTTGGTCTGCGTGGTCCTTAATCCACTGTGCGACGCCAAGCCCGACCGCAAGATGACCGTCATGACCGCAGGCATGCATGAGGTTGGGGCGTTCCGAGGCATAGCCGCCCGCATTGGCTTCGTGAGCCGGATCGGATGTTTCGCCGACCTGCACGCAGTCAATGTCGAAGCGAAAAGCGGTGACGGGGCCAGGCCGCCCAGAGTCCCAAATGCCAACGGCGCCGGTAAAGCCGTCGAGTTCGCTGAGCAGCTCTTCACTGACGCCTTGCCTTTTGGCTCGGGCAATCGCCTCGGCGACGAGATGAGGATCGCGTCCCATGACGAAGTCCGGATGGATGACGGCACGTCCGCAGCGGACTTCGAATTGAAGGCTGCGCAGATGATTGACAATCAGTGCTGTCGTCTCAAATTCGGTCCAGCCTTCTTCGGGGCGTCGGTGAACACGGCGGCGAAGCGCTGACATTTGGTCTCGGTAGACGGATGCGCAATGCATGATGGACCTCTTATTTGTTTCGCGGCGCGCTGCTGCGGTGAAGATCGTCTGGCTTTAATTCATGCCGGACGATTGTTCTAATTCTGTTGGTCGTTTGGCCGAAGGGCAGGCTCCAGGGGCTTTTCGGCTTCGGGCGCTGCGGGGGATTCACCGATCGCTTGGCGAGCGCGCTTCTGGACGGCCTCAAGGTATTGGGCATCGCGGTCTTCAAGCTCTGAGGCGAGCAAAGATACCGCCGCAGCATAGAAGTAGCTTCGGTTGTAGCGCAAAATGGCTGCAAAGGAACCCGTGCCGAGGTAGTAGTCGACGCCGCGTTCGTTGTTGCTTTTGATCCAAGGCAGATCAACGAGAAGCGCCGGTTCATCGTCTTTGAGCGGAATGGCTTCGAGCGGCTTCACGCCCGCCTTATAGAGCGCGCCGGCGGTGGTATGCGTTTTAATGCCGCCTGAGCCCGTGGCCTTGAATATGGCGTCAGTAGCGGATACCCGATAGAGCGGCCGTTCACCGCGTACCCAGCCGTGCACTGCCAGGTAATTGGCTACTGAAGCGATGCCGTCGGCAGGGGAATTCACCACGTCGATGTGACCGTCGCCGTCACCATCCTTGCCGTAAGCGCGAAGCGACGCCGGCATGAACTGACCGAGCCCCATGGCGCCGGCGAAAGAACCGGTGACGGAGACCGGAGAAATCTGCTGCTTCCAGCAGAAATCGAGGAAATCGGTAAGTTCCGAGCGGTAGTACTTGGCTCGCCGCGTGTAGTCAAAGGAGAGCGTCATCAAGGCGTCGAGCACGCGGAAGCGCCCCATATTGCGGCCATATATCGATTCCACTCCAATGATGGCGGCCACGGCATAGCGGCTCACGCCGGACTCCTCTTCAATGCGCGCAAAGACTTCTTGGTGGTCGCGCAGAAAGGCGGTGCCGCGCTCAATGCGTTCGGCATTGACGATGTTGCGTTCGTAAAGCAGAAAGTTCTTTTCCGCCGTCGTCTTCTTGTCTGCATTGGGACGCGGCGTCGTGTAGCGCTCGGACAAAGGCGAATAGCGAGCGAGCGCCACTTCATTCATCAGCCATTCGAGCGGAATGCCTTGTTTATTCGAAATGTCCTTAAGGTATTCCTGCACATCGGTGCGTTCCACATAGTCGCTTGCTGCGGGACTGCCCTTTACGGACTCGGCTGCGGATTTTGTCGGCATGCGCGGCGCGGGGGCTTTCGGCGCTTCAGCGGGCTTAGAAGACGTCGATGCTGCCGGCGCGGCTGCAGGGAGAGCGGCCGGCGTTTCCTGCGGCGCGGCAGCGGCAGGCGCTGCTCCTGTGTCAGTCGTCTCAGGAGTGGGTGGAGCTGACTTCACCGCGGTGCAGGCCGACAGCGCGCACAAGGTGGTGAAGAGGAGCATGAGGCGCGAGGCGCAAGGCAGCGGGCGCAGAATATTAGACATCAGCGGAACTTCGAAGAAGACGGAATACTTCGGCGCATTGTAGCGGGGCAGCGTGAAGCGGCCGTTATACGTTCCTGGCGAAAATGTTTCGGAGCTTATGCAGATTTGAAGTCTTTTGCGGTGTTTCAAGAGCGGCGGCGCTCATGTGCTAGCCTTTCGGCACTACCAACTCTTTGCAGAGCGAAACTGCATCCGCGCAGCTCCACCCGAAGCGATGATGCAGATTCCTCAGCTCCATAAACGCATGCCAGATACGCTCCCAAAAGACTGGAGACTCCTGCCGACAGGTTATTTCACGCATCAGCTCGTCGGGCTGCCCAATCCCCTTGATGATGCGCCTGAGTCACCGGATCGTATTGAAGCGATTGAGGCCCGACTGATGCTTGCAGGCTTGGAAGGGCGCGTGCGGCGTGTTGAATGCGGTCCGGCTCCGCGCGAAGCAGTGCTGCTCGCGCACGATTCCCAATACGTTGACGATCTTGAACACGCTTCGCTTGGCGACCCTGAGGCGCTTAAGCGCTTTACCGAACCCGATACCCGGGTGGGTGAGGATACCTTCAGCTGTGCGATGGCTTCAGCGGGCGCCGTGGTGCGTGCGGTGGATGCTATCTACGGAAGGTCAGTTAAAAATGCCTTCTGCGCCGTTCGGCCGCCCGGACACCACGCGTCCCGCAGCCGCGCGAGCGGTTTTTGCTACCTCAACAATGCGGCCATCGGCGCGCTCTGGGCGCAAAAGCGCTGGCGAGCCGAGCGCGTGATGGTGCTTGATTTCGACGCACATCACGGCGACGGCACGGAAGAAATACTGGCGGACCGCCCTGGGGTTCGGTTTTTGTCGCTTTTCCAATGGCCGCTTTTTCCGCACAGACGCATGGAGCCGACGCCGAGCAATGCCGTCCTTTCACCGCTCCCGGCCGGTGCCGGCGGAGAAGAGATCCGCAATGTGGTGGAGAACGTTTGGCTGCCGGAAATCGATAAGTTTCAGCCGGATCTGATGATTCTCTCGGCCGGATTTGACGCGCATTGTGAAGAGCGGATTGCACAGCTTAAGGCCGGTGAAATGGACTATGCCTGCGTGACGCGTCTGCTCGTTGAAGCTTCGTTCGCTTATTGTGAAGGGCGTCTGGTCAGCGTGCTCGAGGGCGGCTATGAGCTCCGTTCGCTCGCGCGCAGCGTCTTTACACATCTGCAGGGACTCATCCGCAACCCGCTCCCGGCGGAAACTTGCAAAGACCCCAATTGAAGATGACTCCAACGATATTTCTGAAAAATGATTGATAAAAGCGCATTGATGCCGGGGGTGTCCCGCCGAGAGGTCTGGGCTTGGTCAGCCTTTGACTTTGCCAATTCGGGCTACACCACGGTGGTGCTCACGGCGGTCTTCAACGCTTACTTTGTGAGTGTTGTGGCCGCTGATGCCCCCTGGGCGACCTTTCTCTGGACGCTCATTATTGCGGTGAGCAATGCGGTCGGCATTTTCGTGATGCCTGTCGTAGGCGCCATCGCTGATGCCTCGGCGCAAAAAAAGCGCTGGCTTTTCGGGGCGACGGCGATCTGCATTCTCGGCACTGCAGGGCTCGCCTTCTGCGGACCGGGAACGATTGTTCTGGCGGCCGTGATGGTGATTCTTTCGAACCTTGGCTACAACGTCGGCGAAACCCTTAATTCGGCTTTCCTGCCGGAAATCGCTCGTCCGGAGGCCGTCGGCAAAGTGTCCGGCTGGGGATGGTCGTTCGGCTACTGCGGCGGACTGGTTACCTTGGGTGCATCACTCGCTCTGGTGCAGCTGGGCGGCAGCTGGGGACTCACTATGGATGAGCGCATCGCGGGCACCATGCTCATTACGGCCCTTGTTTTCGCCGTTGCTGCCGCGCCGATTTTCCTCTTTCTCAAGGAGCGGGCTCAGCCGCGAGCGTCGAGCTTAGGGGCATTAACGTCCGCGGATGGTCTCTGGACGCTCGCCGGTCAGAGCTTTCGAGAAATTTGCAGCACGCTCAAAAGCCTTGGACGCTTCAGAGATTTTGCCTGGCTTTCGCTCTGCGGCTTTCTCTATCAGTCGGGCATTGCCGTCGTGATCACGCTCTCGGCGGTGTATGCCGCTGAAGTGATGGGGTTCACGACGGTGGATACGCTGATGCTGGTGTTTCTTGTCAACATCACGGCTGCCGTCGGAGCCTTCGGTTTCGGTTATCTGCAGGACCGCATCGGACATAAGCGCGCTCTGGGCATCACGCTGATAGTGTGGGTGCTGATGATTGTGCTCGCCGCCATGGCCGTGAATCGGCCGGTCTTTTGGACAGCCGCCAATCTGGCCGGTCTGGCCATGGGATCTTCACAGTCAGCGGGGCGTGCCATTGTGGCGATTCTGTCGCCGAAGACCCGCTCGGCCGAATTTTTCAGCTTTTGGAATATGGCGCTTTGGCTCGCAGCTATCGTGGGGCCGCTCGCCTATGGCTCTGTGACTTGGATCACCAACAATGATCACCGTCTGGCGATCTGCGTGACGGGGCTCTTCTTTGCAGCGGCCGTTTTGGCGCTTATTCCTGTCAACCTTGAGCGCGGCCGGCGAGTTGCTGAGGAAACAGATGCCGCTTCACGCGGCACGACGTCGGACCATTAATGTGATCGGTCTCCATATCAGTCGAAAGGCAGGAAGGACGTTCGACAGCGGCCGATCTCGCCCGAACGGAAAACGACAGGGGACGGCGTGATCCGTCAGCCGAATGCAAAGAAAGCGCGTTTTTTTGCCTTTCTGCGATCAATAAAAAGGCGCAGTCAGAAAAAAATCTGCTGCGCCTGCGGATAGGGTTCAGAGCGGTTAACGCGAGGGCTGAGCGATAGTGCCGTTTTTATTAAGTTCGATGATGCGGCGGGGGTCCGCAGCCAGCTCGGTAAGCTTCAAAGCTTCGTAGCTTTGTGCAATCAGCTCGAGCGCATCGTCGCGCATCGGTGTGTTTTGGAATTCGCGCACGACGCGCTGCGCGCGTTCAATGGCCGCCACATAGGCATTGCGCACGAAATAGTAGCGGGCGGTCTTCAATTCATGCTCGGCCTGAGCGAGCACGAGTCCGTGCATGCGGCGGCGCGCTTCCGGCGTGAAGCGGCTGTCGGGATAACGCATGACGAGTTCTTTGAAGATGTCAAAAGCTTCGCGCGAAGCGTTGGCATCGCGTTCGGCAAGATCTTCGCCCGCGAGCTTATTGAACCAGCTGTCGGTTTCGTTCAAGGTCGCAAGCGCCTTCAAATACATCACGTAGTCGGCGTTGGCGTGGTTCGGGTAAGTCTGCAGGAACCGGTCGGCAGCCTGCACGGCGCCCGGTGCGTCGCCATCCTTCCATGTGGCATAAATCAGTTCAATCTGCGCCTGCTGGGCGTACTGACCAAAGGGATAGCGGGCTTCTAACTTCTGATAGTAGTCCTTTGCCTGCGTCCAGTTGCTATCATCGAGGGCTACGCGCGCTTCGCTGTAGAGCTTCTCGGCGCTCCAATCGAGCGTCTGATCCTTGTCAAGGCTCTGCAGCCATGAGCAGGATGCCGTGGCGAGCGTCACGGAGAGGAGCGCGCAACCGCGCATCAGGAGCCTTTTGAAGGGATTGGCAGAATTCATGACGACAGAAAAGGTCAATTTAGGATTGGACGATTATAACGATGAAGATTTTGAGGATGGTTTCGAGGAAACGCAACCTCAAACTCTGTCACAAGTAGACTTGCCGAAATTCAGGGTGGAAGGGTTCTGGGGAGAGCGTCTCGATAAGGTGCTGGCAGCGCATCTGCCCGACGTTTCACGCGCGAGATTGGCAAAGCTTATCGAAAACGGTTCCGTGAAGCTCAACGGCGCAGTAACGACGAAAATCCGCGCCAAGGCTACCGAAGGCGACGAAATTGAACTGCTCGAGCCGCCGAAGCTCGACGAAGCGCTCGCTTTCGAGCCGCAGTCATTCGTTGAGTTCGAGGTGATCTATGAAGACCCCTCGATCATTGTCGTGAATAAGCCTGCCGGGCTGGTGGTTCATCCCGGCGCAGGCAACCCCGACGGAACGCTTCTCAATGGCCTCCTTTACCATTTTCCGGAATTAAAAGACGTGCCGCGTGCGGGCATCGTGCATCGGCTGGATCGAGATACCACCGGCCTCATGGTGGTAGCGCGCACGCTCGCCGCGCAGACGAATTTGGTTCGTCAGCTTCAGGAACGCACGGTCAAGCGTGAATACTGGGCGCTGACGATGGGCACCGCGGCGGAGGATTTCGTGGTCGACGTACCGATCGGACGCGATCCGAAGAGCCGCATCCGCTTCAAGGGATTCCCGGGTTCCACGGGCGTGCGTGCCAAACCGGCGCGTACCCGCGCACGCGCAGTGGGCTGGTCGTCGGTGGACGGCATTCCGGCCTCCTGGGTGGCATGCCGCCTGGATACCGGCCGCACGCATCAGATCCGTGTGCACCTTACCGGAGAGGATCTGCCGCTGATCGGGGATCAGCTCTATCGCGGCCGTGCGCCCGGCATCGCCGTGAAAGTTGAGAACTTCCTTGAATTTCACCGTCAGGCGCTTCATGCGTCTCGCCTGGGGCTGATCCATCCGGCCACCGGTGAAGAAATGGAGTGGTTCGTCGAGCCGCCCGAGGACATGATTGATCTGATGGAGCAGCTCGGCTTTGGTCCCTGGGATCGGCCAGTTACCGTTTTTGAAAAGAAGTAGCGGATTGCGAGGACAGTTGTCATGGCGGAACTCTTTAAGCCGGAGCTTGAAAGCATTCTTCCCAATTGGACCAAGGGTGCTCCGAAGCACGTGAAGGCTTTTTTCACCTGCCGTACCGGCGGGGTTTCAAGCGGCCTTTACGGCGGCCCGAACGGCATCATGGGACTCAATCTCGCGCTCCATACGGGCGACGTTAAGTCCTGCGTGATGATGAATCGTTCGATTGTGACGCAGTGCTGTCCGAGCGAACCAAAGTGGCTCACTCAGGTTCACGGCACGACAGTGCTCTGCGCCGACGATATTGATTCGGCGCAGTCTGCGCCCGAAGCCGACGCGCAATGGACTTCGACGAGCGGGGTTGTGGCCTGCGTGATGACGGCAGACTGTCTGCCCGTCTTTATTGCTGACCGCAGCGGCCGCATTGTTGCTGCTGTGCACGCTGGCTGGCGCAGCCTTGCCGACGGCATTCTGCAGAGAACCGTTGAAGAAGTCCGCCGCCACTCCTCCGATCTGAAGCCTGCCGTTTGGCTTGGACCGCGAATTGGGGCAGATGCCTTTGAGGTGGGAGAAGATGTTCGCGAAGCCATGTGTCAGCACCTCCCCGAGGAATCGGTCGCCCGCGCTTTCAAACCCGCTGCGGCGGAAGGAAAGTTTTATGCCGACCTGGGCGCATTGGCTTACGCCGCGCTTGAATCGGCCGGCATTGATGCTTCAGATATTGCTGACTGCGGGCTTTCTACTTATAGAGATCCGAAACAGTTCTGGAGCTTTCGCCGTGATGGTGAACGCTCAGGCCGTCATGCCGCACTGATTTGGATCGATCCGAAGCCTTAAGCAATGTCTGCCTTTGGTGATGAAGGGCGGTCATTGATAAAGAGCGTCTGAATTCACTGCAGCGCCGCAGATCTTCAACTATGATCCGCGGCGCAAATTTTTTCATTCCGGGCTTTTTCCCCAAGGCCCGCTGACTCCCACAAAAAAACATGACCTCACGCCATATTCCCGTCGTCGGCTTCGTTTCACTCGGATGCCCCAAAGCCTTGGTCGACACCGAACGGATCGTTACCGAACTGCGCGCCCGCGGCTATCGCATCGGCTCGACCTATAAAGATGCCGATGTGGTGATCGTTAATACCTGCGGGTTCGTGAACGAAGCGGTTGAAGAGTCTCTGGGCGCCATTGCTGAGGCACTGAAAGAAAACGGCCGCGTCATCGTCTGCGGCTGCCTCGGCGGCCGAACGGAAGCTGACGGGTCGAACTTCATCATGGTGCGTCATCCGAAGGTGATCGGCGTGACGGGACCTGACAGTGTGGATGAAGTCCTCGCCATGGTTGAGGGCGTGCTGCCGCGGCCGCACGATCCCTGGGATGATCTGGTGCCGGCGGCAGGCGTTCGTCTGACGCCTAAGCACTATGCATATCTGAAGATCAGCGAAGGGTGCAACCATCACTGTACTTTCTGCGTAATTCCGCACCTGCGGGGCTCACTGAATTCGCGTTCGATGGATTCCATCATCCGCGAGGCGATGAACCTCAAGGCCGCGGGCGTCAAGGAACTCCTCGTCATCAGTCAGGACACGGCTGCCTACGGCGTCGACAAGCGCTACAAACTCGACTTCGCCTGCGGCCGGCCGGTGCATACGAAATTAATTGATCTTTGCCGCGAACTGGGCAGACTCGATCTTTGGACGCGTCTGCACTACGTCTACCCGTACCCGCACGTTGATGACATCGTACCGCTGATGGCCGAAGGACTAATTCTTCCCTACCTCGATGTGCCTTTCCAGCATGCCCATCCGCGGATTCTGAAGCTGATGAAGCGTCCGGCCTGCGGCGAAAAGAATCTTGAGCGCATTGCGGCCTGGCGCAGAGCCTGCCCGGACATTACCATCCGTTCAACCTTTATTGTGGGCTTCCCCGGAGAGACAGAGGCGGAGTTTGAGTATCTGCTCGACTTCCTGCGTGAAGCGGAGCTTGACCGTGTCGGCTGCTTTGCTTATTCGCCCGTCGACGGAGCGGCTGCCAATGATCTCCCCGGCGCGCTGCCCGACGAAGTGCGCGAAGAGCGCCGCCGCCGCTTCATGGAAGTGCAGGCGGAAATTTCGCTTCGCAAACTTGCTCGCCGCATCGGCCGGATTGAAGACGTAATCATTGACGAAGAGCCTGATGAAGACGGTGTGGCTGTCGGCCGCACTAAGTCTGATGCGCCGGACATTGACGGCGTCTGCTACGTCACGACTGACCGTAAGCTCGTTCCGGGTGATATCGTCCCGGTGCGCATCACTGCCAACGAAGAGCACGATCTCGTCGGGCGAGAAGTTGTGGCATAAGCGTTTCTAAAATCCCAAATCGCAGGGCCCGCGTCTCAAAGCGCGGGCTTCATTTTTTCCATCAAGAAAGCCGTTTCACAATTGGTAAACCGATTGACTTGAGCTCTGGCGGCGCCGACCGCGAGAGAACGCACGGCTTTTCTGGGGTGATGTGCCGCTCTCGAGGGTGCAAGGCCCTGCGGTATCATTCACAGGATCTCCTGAAGGCGCTTTGCGGCAGTTCTGCAAAGCTCAAAATTTTCTAGGCTGTTCTGTTCAATGTTTCATCAGAAGCTCTCCATGCTTGCTGCGGCTGCAGCCGCAGCGCTTGCCGTTTTCCCTTCACTGAGCCAGGCCGTCGAACTCGGCGACCTTAAAGTGGTGAGTCAGCCTGGACAGCCGCTTGAAGCGGTGCTCGATGTCAATGACGTCGACATCACGATTTCGCCCCTTCTGGTGCGCGTAGCGCCGCCAGCCACTTATCTGCGTGAAGGCGTGGAGTGGCCCCGTGAAGCGCAGGATCTGAAGATGGCCCGCATGGGCGGCGAAGCCGGCAAGGTCCGCGTTAAAGTCGTGGGCGGTCAGAGTCTCTCGGAAGGTTTTCCGCTGCTTATTGAAATGAATGCCGGCGGAAAGGTCACCGTGCGCAGCTACCGGCTTGATCCGGTCAACGGCACCTTCCGCGTTTCAGCTGCAGAGGAAATGCCGGCAGCTGAGCCGAAGGCGGCCGCCGGGGGAGAGTCGTCTGCTGCGCCGGCTGCGGAATCCGCCGAGACCGCTCCGCAGTCGATGAAGGCTGTGGATAAGTCTGTTGAAAAGGTCTCTGAGACTGCCGAAAAGCCTGTGGAAAAAACGGCTTTTGCGGCTGCTGAAGCCCACCCAAAGACGACGCAATGTATTGAAGAAAAAGAAAAATTGGTTAAGTCTCTTGAGGTCGGCAAGAAGGGCGGGCATCGTACAGGACGTTATGCACCGAATGTTGTCCGCGAGTATGTGGCTTTGAACGGATTTAATCCCAATGATGCGTTCACGGTGCAGCGCGACATGACGCTTTGGTCGATTGCGAAGCTTTACTGGCCGAGCTGCCCGGGCGCCCTTCTCGAACAGGTTGCGGTTGCGCTGACGCAGAAGAATCCGAGTGCTTTCGTGGACGGTGATCCGTCGCGCATTGTGATTGGGCAGTCGCTTTCGGCGCCGCTTTCCGACGAAGTCTTTGCCATTGATCCCATGGAGGCGTTTCGCGCTGTGCACGGCGCTTCGGCAGCGGTGCCGGGACCGACACAGAATTTGATTGATGCGCAGCACCGCTCCCGCGAAGCTGCCGGCGAAACGGCTGCGGCGCAAATTGCTGCACTGAGCCGCGGTGAAAGTGTGGAGCAGGTGGCGGAGACCGGCCGCAAGGCGCTGGATGCTTGGGAAAGTAACCAAAAGAAGGCGGCTGCTGCAGGTGCTCCGACGGCTGCAGTGAATGCTCCGGCTGAAGCCGCTCCCGCTCTTCATGAAGCCTCTGAGTCAGCGGCGCCAGCCCAACCCTCAGCCGAAGCTAATCCGCCGGCGGCCGAGCCCGTTTCGGAGGCCGAGACAGCCGCGGCCGATACGGGGGCTGCAGCCCAGCCGACAACAGAAACCGACTCGAAGACGGAGGCGGCGGCTTTGTCGCCGACCGAATCGGCGCCTGCTGAGGACGCCAAGCCGGCTCAGTCTGCCGCTGATGCGCAGCAGCCCGCAGCCGAAGAGAAGCGCCCCCTGATTTCATATCTCCTCATTATTGTCGGCATCGCCATCATTGCTTCCATCGCCTGGCGCAAGCGCCGCGAGAAGGCCGTGAAAGAGGCCGAGGAAGCGGTTGCCGCAGCCAAAAAGGGACAGGGCGTCGTGGCTTTTCAGCGTGACGTGGCGCCCGCAGGCGAGGCTCAGTTGAAAGCGGTGGAGGCTACAGTTGACGAAGCCGTGAAGAACGGCACGACGGCCGGAGCCATGGGGGTGGGCGCGTTGGCCTACACCGAGGCGCAGATGAAGGCCGATGCGCAGGCCGCAGCCGCCGAAGCCGCTGCTGCCACCGCGAAAAAGCAGGTTGAGGAGCAGCCGTGGCTGAAGGCTGATGAAAACGATCAGGAGCTGCCGCCCCTTTCCGACGAAGAGCGCGAAAGCTCAGAGCGAACTGCCAAGCAGACGGCAGGCATGACCGCAGAAAAATTAAAGCGCGTCGACCTCAACCTGGATGCACAGACGCCCGCCTATGTGCCGCCTTTGGCGCCGGAACCCATTCCGACGGAAGCCGCTGCCGCACCCGTGAAGGCGGCGCCGGCTCCGCAGCCTGCGGCCCAGCCGGCAGCGCCAGTGCCTAATGAGAAGGAGCGCGCGCGTCTCGAAGCCATTGATGCCAAGCTCAATCTGGCGAAATCTTTCATTGGTCTGGACGCCAAGAAGGAGGCGCTCGAGCTGCTCGCGGAGGTGAAAAAGGAAGGCTCAGAAGTTCAGCGTGCTGCCGCACAGCGCCTCCTCGATGAGGTTAACGGCAAATCTGCTGGTGCCCGCTGATGGCCTTGGTCAAGAGCGAACCGAAAACGCTTGCGCTCGGGATTGAGTATCGGGGTACCGCCTTCAATGGCTGGCAGGTGCAGCCGGATCACCCGAGCGTTCAGGCGGCGCTTGAGGCAGCGCTTTCGCAGTTTGCAGATCATCCGATCTCTGTAATCTGTGCCGGACGAACGGATACCGGCGTCCACGCCACTCACCAAGTGGTGAGTTTTACCTCCGTCGCTCGCCGACCTTCGGCGGGATGGATCCGCGGCGTCAATGCCATCCTGCCCGAGAGCGTTGCCGTGCGTTGGATGCGCGAGGTGGACGAAAAGTTTCATGCGCGGTTTTCCGCGCGTTCCCGCACCTACGAATATTGGATCTGGAACGATCCCGTCCGTTCGCCGCTCTTTGAAGGGTCAGCCGGGTGGGTGTTTCGGCCGCTCGATGAGGCGCTCATGCAGAGGGGCGCGACGGCGCTGATCGGTGAGCACGACTTTACGAGTTTCCGTGCGTCAGAGTGCCAAGCCAAAACGCCGGTGCGCACGATCAGCGAACTCAAGATCGTGCGGCGCGGCGCATTGGTGGGCGTACGCATTACGGCCAATGCCTTTTTGCAGCACATGGTGCGAAACATCGTTGGCGCGCTTATTTATGTGGGCACGGGGCGGGAAAGGCCAGAGTGGATTGCCGAAGTGCTGGCTGCCAAATCTCGTGATGCAGCCGCGCCCACCTTCAGTCCGGCTGGGCTCTATCTCACCGGAGTGGGCTATCCCGAGCATCCGCATTTGCCTCAGCTTTCGTCAGGACCTTTTGGCAAAGTCTTTTGATTGAGACTTTTGGAGGCGCATCCGAACGCGGGATGGTCGACCAAACGTGCTAGCCTCAAGCGGCACTCAGTGACGCGTGTTTGAAGGTCTGCACCTCGTATAATTTTTGCTTCGGTTTTCTGTTTCGAGCAAACGTCGATGAGCTGGATCAATCACATTCTCCCCAAAATCAAGCGCGAAGAAGCCCCGAAGAAGCCTAGCCCCATTCCGGAAGGCGTATGGACGAAGTGTCCGGGCTGCGAGCAGGCGCTCTATACCGAGGAGCTTGACCGGAGTCTGCGCGTTTGCCCAAAGTGCGGGTATCACTTCCGCATGGGCGCCCGCGTGCGTCTGCATGCCTTTCTGGATCCCGCTACGGCGGTGGAAATCGGCGCGGAGATTCGCACCAAGGATCCGCTGCACTTTGTCGACAGCAAACCCTACCCGGCGCGCCATGCGGCTTCGGAAGCTTCGACGCACGAAACAGATGCGCTTGTCGTGATGTCGGGTCTTCTTCGTCGTGAGCCGATGGTGGCTGCGGCCTTTGAATTCGGTTTCATGGGCGGCTCCATGGGCAGCGTCGTCGGTGAACGGTTTGCGCTCGGCGTGGAAGAAGCGATTCGCCGCCGCGCACCCTTCGTGGTGTTCTGCGCTTCCGGCGGAGCCCGCATGCAGGAAGGGCTTTTCTCCCTCATGCAGATGGCCAAGACGACCAACGCTGCGCGCCGTCTTGCGGATTACGGTCTTCCGTTCATCACTGTGCTGACAGATCCGACGATGGGCGGCGTCTCGGCTTCCTTTGCCTTTATTGGCGACGTGGTCATTGCTGAACCCAAGGCGCTCATCGGCTTTGCCGGTCCCCGCGTGATTGAGCAGACCGTGCGTGAAAAGCTCCCAGAGGGTTTCCAGCGTTCCGAATTTCTGTTGAAGCACGGCCAGGTGGATAAGATCGTCGACCGCCGCGATATGCGTGCGCAGATTTCCGTCATTACGCAGCTTCTGATGAAGAAGCAGCCGATCAACGGGATTTGACGCTGATCGTCTGCAGCGGCGCTGCTCGCTGATCCCTTGAGTCGGGCTTATCTCCCGCCCGTTCGTTTGGCGGACGCAGCTTTTTTACGGGTTTCTGAATAGGTCAGATATTCGCTGAAGCGGGATACGGCTGCCGATGCGGTAAGTTTCTTTGACACGGGCATGCATCCGCAGCCCGTGTCTTTATTGTTTTTTCGATGAGTTGGATTTCACTGCTATGACTATCCCCGTAGTCTCTGTTTCTGCGCCGCATCAGGCGCCTGCTGCCGGCGCTTCGCTTGATCAATGGCTCGATTTCATTGAAAAGCTCCACGATAAGCCCATCGATATGGGGCTCGAGCGCATGCAGACGATGATCGCCCGCATGGGCATTAAGTTTGAATGTCCCGTCGTCACGGTTGCCGGCACGAACGGCAAAGGGTCCACCTGCGCCGTCATGGAGCGCATTTGGCGCGAGGCAGGGTTCCGTACGGCCATGCATACGTCGCCGCACCTCATTCGCTTCAATGAACGCGCGCTCCTCAATGGGCGGGAAGTCTCGGACGAGGCGCTCATCGCTGCCTTTGGCGAAGTGGAGTCCGCACGAGGCGGCATGACGCTCTCCTACTTCGAATACACCGGCCTCGCGGTGCTCAAACTTTTTCAGAATGCGCATCCAGATGTGGTGATCCTCGAAATCGGCTTGGGCGGCCGGCTCGATGCCATGAATGCCGTCGATCCGGACGTTTCCATTGTGGCGGCGATCGGCATTGACCATACGGCATTTCTGGGGAACACTCGAGAAGCAATCGCCCTCGAGAAGGCGCATATCTACCGCTCCGGGCGGCCGGCCATCTGCTCGGACCCCAATCCGCCGTCAACGCTCGTTGGCTACGCTGCCGAAATCGGCGCGAAGCTTCTGCTCATCAACCGCGATTTCAGTGTGACGGAGCATCCTGACGGTTCGTTCCAATTCTGCATGGGCGAACTCAGCTGGCAGCTGCCGCGGCCTGCGCTCAAGGGCGAAAATCAATACCGCAATGCGGCGGGCGCTCTGGCGGCGATTATTTCGCTCCTCAATCGTCTTCCCGTGACGGAAGCCGCCGCCGCTGCCGGCCTCACTCAGGTACGCATCACGGCGCGTTTTGAAGAGATTACGACCCAGCCCTGCACGACGCTCCTCGATGTGGGACACAACCCTCAGGCGGCGGGCGTCTTGGCAGAAAACCTTCATGCCTCCCGAAAGCCGGGAGAAAAAACCTTGGCCGTTTTCGGCATGCTCGAAGATAAGGATCGTGCTCAGGTGGTCCGACTGACAGCGCCGGAAATCGATCGCTGGTTCATTGCCGGCTTGCCCGGTCCGCGAGGGGGCTCGGCCGAGGCACTCAAGGCTAAGATGCTCGAGGGCGGCGTAGAGGAGAGTGCGATTGAGTCCTTTGCGACCATTGCCGACGCGCTCTATGCGGCTCGCCTCTCAGCCGAGGATGAACCGGCCGCGCCAGTGCGCATCATTATTTTCGGATCCTTCGTAACGGTCGGCGAAGCGCTTGAGGTCTTTGCTAAGGAAGGACTGCGCCGGTGATCGTCGGCGTCCGGGGTCCTTGAAGATGCTCCGCGAGTCTCAACGAGTCTGCACGAGGAAGCGCAGGTTCGAGGAGAAGCCATTTTCCAGTTGACATAAGTTCGATATCGAACTAATATAAAGCTTGAAGCCGCTCCCAACCTCAGAGCGGCTTTTAACGAAATAAATAATTCGATATCGAACTATTAAGGGGTCTCCCCTTCGTTAATGACCTTTCCCCTTGCACCATTGGAAAAAAATCATGAATTCCCACAAGAAGAACTACACGCTCTTTCACGCCTCAGGCGACGCCCGCACGGAGCTCCATGACGAGCTTGGACTGACCGGCTGTGAAGTTTCCGTCAATCAATTGCCGGCCGGCGCTGCCGTACCCTTTGTGCATGCGCACCAGCAAAATGAAGAGCTCTACGGGATCCTTTCCGGCGCGGGCGAAATCTGGCTTGACGGCGAGGTGATTGCGCTTCGCGCCGGCGACTGGCTCCGTGTGGCGCCGGCTGCTAAGCGCGCCATTCGGGCATTGCCGACCGAGGCTATGCGCTTTATCTGTATTCAAACGAAGTGCGGCAGTCTCGAGGGCTTCACGATGACCGACGGGATACCTTGCGAAGAAAAGGCGCCGTGGCACTGAAATTTCTTCTTATCGAAAAGTTAGAACGACAGGGCGGCCGACAGGACCGCTGATAGAATTTTGTGAGCTTCACCATTGTCTTCGGTCATAGAAGAGGACGAGCGGTGAAGCTCATACTGTTTCTATTGCTTGTAATGCTCGAGGCGTTCCCATGTCGTTCTTTAATCCTTTCCGGAAAAATCAACGCCCTGAAGGGGTGAAGCTCGCGACGATGCAAACACCGGAAGAGGCTGGCACTGCCGCGCCGCATGCCGAACCCACCTTTGGACCGAGAACAGAGCCGTCATTAGGACGATTCAATGAGGGAACGCAGACGGGCGGGCAGACGGCACCGTCCGCTCAGCCGACGGAACCTCCGCCCTTTGACTTTGCTGAACCTGCGGCTCAGACCGCTGGGGAGCAAAGCGCTCCTCCTCAAGCGCCTCAGCCGCCGGAACGCCAAGCCGCAGCGCCTACTGCGCCCAAAGCAGCCCCCTGGGATCCGTATGGTATTCATGCGCCGACGACAGATAAAAATGAGCCCCAATTGGGTGCTTCAGCCGAAATCGTCTCTGCGCCGGAGGCTGCTGCGATTCTGGCGCCCGAGGCCGCAGGCGCTCCGGCTGCGCAGGCGCCTTTCGTCATGCCTGAACCGCGTCAGGAACCGGATCCGCTCCCTGCGGCCGCAGCCGAAAGTGAAGAAGCGGAAGCTCTTAAACCTGCATTGAAGCCCGTGCCGCGCGAACAAGTGCGCGCTCAGGCCGAACGTGAACGCGCCGCTGAACGTCCGGCTCGTCGTCCGCTCACGGATGCGGAGCTGCTTGCCCGCCGACGCACTAAGCACCGCATGGTGGGAGCGGCTGTTCTTCTGATGGCCGCGGTGGTTGCCGCGCCTTTCGTGATCGATAACGAACCGCCGATCGACACGTCTAAGCTCGAGAGTACCGACATCAATATTCCTAAAGAAAGCGAGACGAGCACAACGCTGAATGTGCCGCCGGCGGCTCACGGGGATCGTGCTCAGGCGGGCGACGTGGATGTGTCGGATACGTCTATGGGCCGCGCGGAGTCGACTGCTAAAGCCAATCTTGAGCGTGAAGCGAAAGGAGCCGCCGAGGCCGCTCCGAAGCAGCCCGGCAAGACGGCAGCGCCAGCGCAGGCGGCGAAATCTGAAAAGGTCGAAAAAACGCCTGCCAAACCTGCCGAGAAGACGGCGGCAAAGCCCGATCCAAAGGCTCAGAAACCGGCTCAGAAGCCGCAGCCGGCCGCGAAGTCAGCCGGCATCGCGCCGCCGACGGGCAAGGGCTGGTATGTGCAGGTTGTCGCTACGAGCAACGAAGCCGCCGCGGAGCGCACAGTGAAAAAGCTCGCGCACCTGGGGCTCCCCGCCTACCGTACCAATGAGGGCGGCGCACTTTGGAAGGTTCGCGTGGGGCTTTATGCTGAGAAATCTGAAGCCGAAGGCGTGCGGGGTACGATCATGCTTAACGGCATCGCTCAAAAGCCCTATCTGGCGAAAAAAGATTAATGCTTTGAGGCCGGACAGCAGGTCGCTTCGGGGTCACAAAACCTCCGAGGGAATCGAAAGTCCGGCAGACAATTTTCGGTACAATGTAGCCCTTTTTAAGAGAAGTCCGGCGTTGCTCTTGGGGCAGCCGGAAACGGGCGTCGTAAAGCTCCCCATTTTCTCTAACTCATTTCTCTCCCGCCTGCAGCGCACTCATGACGGAAATCGACTGGATCATCATTGCCGTTCTCGCACTCTCCACCATCGTTGGAATCATGCGCGGCGTGCTGCGTGAAGTTCTGGCCATTGCCGGCTGGGTTGCAGGCATCTTTCTGGCGATGAACTATTCCGCGGTTGTCGCCGAACACATTCCGCTTGAAAGCATCGGATGGCTGCCGCGCGTCATCATTGCGGCTGTCCTGATCGTTGTGGCCTGCCTCTTTGTGGTGGGACTGCTTTCGGCCATTATTCGGCGTCTGCTTGAAACGGCGGCGCTGCGCTTTGAAGACCGCGCTCTGGGCGCCGTTTTCGGCTTCCTGCGCGGCATTGTGGTTGTCTGCGCCTGTGTCTTCTTTTTCGGTATGCCCGCTTCCATCCATGAAAGCCGTATGTGGCAGCAGTCCGTGCTGATCGGACCGACAGAAACGATCATCAATTGGTCGATGCCTTATCTGCCGGCATGGCTCGCTGACATGCGCCGGTCTTATCGCCGCAGCTGATAGAGGCAGGGCTCATTCATATCATGTGCAAGTTTTCACTCAAAGCCGCTCCGAGACTCGTCCGGGCGGCTTTGCGCATTCTGCCGTTATAGCCCATGTGCGCAAAGTTACTGTTTTTCCCTTTTTTCCTATTTTCTCTTCGGGCGTTCACCCCGGCCTAATCGAGGATTACATCCATGTGCGGCATTGTTGCCCTCCTTTCCAATGAACCTGTTAATCAACGCCTCTACGACGCGCTGCTACTTTTGCAGCATCGCGGTCAGGATGCGGCGGGCATCGCGACGCTCGACGGTCTGCAGTTCCACATTCATAAGGCCATGGGCCTGGTGCGCGACGTCTTCCGTACGCGCAACATGCGTGATCTGACGGGCAATGTCGGCATCGGTCACGTGCGCTACCCGACGCAGGGCTGTGCGAGTTCGAATCAGGAGTCGCAGCCCTTTTACGTCAATGCGCCTTACGGCATCATGCTCGCTCACAACGGCAACCTGACGAATGCCGAAGCGCTCAAGCAGGATCTGTACGAGCACGACCATCGTCATATCAACACGACGAGCGATTCGGAGGTGTTGCTCAACGTTTTAGCTAATGAAATCTCCCGCGTCTGCGAAGGCCGGGGGCTTGACGCTGACGGCATCTTCAAGGCCGTCGCGGCCGTGCATAAGCGCGTGCGTGGCTCTTACGCCGTGGTGGCGCTGATTGCCGGCAAGGGGCTCCTTGCCTTCCGTGATCCGCATGCTATTCGGCCGATCTGCTTCGGTTCGGCGATTGCTGCCAACGGCGAGCGCGAATGGATGGTGAGCTCTGAATCGGTGACGATGATGGGGCTCGGCTTTAAGCTCGAACGCGATCTGGAACCCGGCGAAGCACTTTGGATCGATTTCAAGGGGAACGTTGAAACGCGTCAGTGTGCCGAGAATCCGGTGAAGAATCCCTGCGCTTTCGAATACGTCTATTTTGCGCGTCCGGATTCCCTCATTGACGGCATCAGCGTCTATGGCGCCCGCCTCAATCTCGGCGTTTATTTGGCTGAAACGGTGAAAAAGACGATTGACCTCAAGGATGTTGACGTCGTCATGCCGATTCCGGACAGCTCTCGGCCGTGCGCGCAGGAGCTCGCCAAGCAGCTTGAGCTCCCCTACCGCGAAGGGTTCATCAAAAATCGCTATATCGGCCGCACCTTCATCATGCCTGGGCAGACGACCCGCAAGAAGAGCGTGCGTCAAAAACTCAACGCCATGCCAGTGGAATTTGAAGGCAAGAACCTGCTGCTCGTTGACGACTCCATCGTGCGCGGCACGACGATGAAGGAAATCGTCCGCATGGCGCGTGAGTCCGGCGCAAAGAAAGTCTATGTTGCTTCTTCTGCGCCCCGCGTGATGTTCCCGAATGTCTACGGCATTGATATGCCGACGAAGTCGGAACTGATCTGCGGCGACGGTAAGGATGCGGACGCTGTGGCTGAAGTGATCGGCGCCGACAAGGTGATCTTCCAGACGCTTGACGGCCTGAAGAATGCGCTTTCGGATTTGAATCCGTCGATTCCGGCCTTCGATTGCTCATGCTTTGACGGCGTTTATGTCACGGGCGACGTAACGAGCGAATATCTTGATCGCCTCAGTCAGGCTCAGGCCGCTCCTCAGCCCAAGGCTCAGGACGATGAAGAAGGCGAAGGCGCAAACGAATAACGCCGAATGCTCTTGTCGGAGCTGAACGAGAGTCGTTTGGGCTCATGAAAATGCCCGCCGGGAATCATTGCGTGATTCCGGGCGGGCATTTGCCGTTTAGGGAGCGGGGGGCGCGGGAGGCGTTGTGCTGCTCGAACCCATCACGGTCTCCCAGCCGAGCGGGCAGGAGCGAACGGTCGGGAAGTATCCTTGTTCGCTCGAGCACCAATACCACGGATAGCTGCCGGATCCGGCAGCGCCCGATGCTGCGGGAGCCGCGGCAGCATAGGACGTGCTTGGTGTGACGGGAACTGTCTGCACCGGGACTTCAACATAGCGCGGCGTCGAGGAGCGATAGAGCTCTGCGCCGAGGATCGTGCCGACCGTAATCGTCGGCGCCCAGAAACCCCAGCTGCGGTACCAAGGACGAGGGTGCCAGCCGCGATGGTATCTCGGCGGGGGCGGAGGCGGGCCGGGGCGGAAGCCCGGGCGATGACCAGGACCGCCAAAGCCGGGTCCGGGATGGTGCATGCCGGGCGGCGGGCCGGCCAATGCCGGTGCGGGCAGGGCGGAGAAAGCGGCAAAGACACCGCAGGAGAGCATCAAAGCCAAAGCGCCGAGCGAGCGTCGAAATCCGGAGCCGCTGCCGGCGGCTGCAGCAAACCTCTTCTTCATAACAAAGCTCCTTTCTTTGCAATAGCCATTGCGGCGATTTCTGAATCATTGTTCAGATATGACAAGGTTAGTGCGGGAACGCTGAGGTCAAACATAGGAATTTATAAAAAAGTGTTAGACCTTGCGGCAATCGATTCTGCAGACCCTTGGCCGCTGAACGGCCGGCCGCTCCGGGTTCACCGGCGTCTGATCGTCAGCCGCATCGTGCTCGTGCGCCCGAGATCATCCACAACGGCGAGTTCATGCGTACCGGCAGGGGCAGACCATTCGAGCGCCTTGCCGACTCGGCGGGCACCCAGAAATGCGCCGTCGGCATACCAATAGAGAATGGCGGCGTCCGGATCGGCCCCCGCAGCAAGCAGCACACGGGCTGCGTCAAAGCCGGCAGGCGAGTAAATGGCGGCTCCCGCTTTGGGAGAGGTGATCACCGGAGCGCGGCCCCCTGGGACGCCCAAGCGTTCAGCACATTGGGCCGTGTATGGCGGGGGCGGCTCCTTGGCGATGCCCGCCGCCAAAAAGACCTTTTGAAAGTGCGTCGGCCAAAATTCCCAAACGCGTCTTTCAATGCCGGGACCGGGGCCGCAGGCCCGAAGCCCGGTTTCTTGGTCAATCCAAATTTCGCGAAAAACACCCGAATCCCGCACGGATGTGCGGCCGGGAAGGATCCAGGCGTTGATTCGGCGGCTGCAGAGTCGAATATCAAGGTCGCCCGTTGCCGCGCAGACCGGTTCAAGAGCGACTTTTAGATGTTTGTCTTCGGCTTCTTGCTGTGCACTGACGGCGGCCGGCCAGTCGAGTGCGGGGATGTTCCCCAGACGCAAAGCCGCCGCGCGGAAGAGCGGAGCGGCAAGATGCGCTCCCTGAAGCTGCGGGTTGGGACGTCCGGCAAAGTCTCCGAGCCACACGACGATGACATAGGGACCGACCATGCCGGCGGTCCATGCATCGCGCCAGCCGTTGCTGGTTCCAGTTTTATAGAGGAGCTCGCGTCTCGCACCGCGAATCGTCACCGATTCACCGCGCGAGGCGAGCATGCGGCGAAGGACAAACTGCGCTTCACGAGAAAGCACATCGGCCTCGGCCGGGGAGGCTTGAGCTTCCAGAAGCCGCAGCGGCCGGAGGAGTCCTTCCCCCGCGACCATGGCGTAGAGCTTGGCGGCGTCGGCCATGGTGATTTCTGCGCCCCCCAAAACAAGGGAGAGCCCGTACCAATTTTTGTCATGGGGAAGCTCGACACCGGCGCGTTTGAGGAATTCATAGAGCCCGGGGCTGAGGCGCTTTTCCAAATCGACCGCCGGAATATTGCGCGAGAGCACCAATGCATCTTCGGCAGAGAGCGGTCCCCGGAAGCTGCCGTCCGCATTGTCTGGGGCCCATCCGCCGATGGCGATCGGGCTGTCGATCAGGACCGTCTTTTCGTGAATAAGCCCTTGATCGAGCGCCAGCGCATAGGTGAAGGGCTTCAGCATTGAACCAGGGCTGCGCTTGGCTGTCCAAGCATTGACCTCTCCCTGAATCGAGGGGTCAAAGAAGTTTGCCGAGCCCACCATGGCGAGCACGGAACGGTCGCGGGCGTCAACCACTGAAACGGCGGCATTCTTCACGCCCCAAGGGGATAGCCTTGCAATGGTTTCGCGAACAAGCGCTTCCATTGCCGATTGAACATCGAGCGAGAGCGTGCCCTTGAGTTTTCCCGCTTTGAAAGCCGTTTTGTCAGCGTTGGGTTCTGACCGCTCCGAGGTCCCCACTATGCGGTTCAGAACCGTTTGCGCGTAGTGGGGAGCGAGAAAAGGGAGGTGTTCCGGACCGAACACCTCAAGCGGCGCTCGCAGCGCTGCAGCGGCCGAAGGCGGATAAACGCCTTGCTCCACGAGGATACGTGTAAGCCGCAGCCGCGCGGTATCGAGCGGCGTGCTGCCTTGGGTGTAAGGGCGCCGTTTGACGGGATTCTGCGGAATAACGGCGAGCGCCGCTACTTCTGCCGGCGTGAGATGGGAAGCCTCTTTATGGAACCATACGGCTGCGGCAGCTTCTGCGCCCTCCACATTGCTGCCGTAGGGCGCGAGGTTGAGGTAGGCCTCAAGAATCTGCCGCTTCGTGTAATGTGCTTCGTAGCGCATCGCATGCCAGATCTGCCGAAGTTTTCCGTTGGGCGTATCTGTCTGCAGATGGAGCCGCATGCGGGCAAGCTGCATGGTGATCGTCGACGCGCCGGTGCGCCAGCCGCCGATGTAGGTGCTGACGGCCGAGCGAATCAGCGCCAGCAGATCAAAGCCCGGGTGCTTATAAAAGTTCCGGTCCTCATAGGCGATGGTGGCTTCAACCAGTTTGGGGTCGATCGATTCGAGGGGCGTTTTAACGCGGAAAATGCCGTCAGCGGCCGGTACGATGCGAAGGAGGACGTTTTCTCGCGAGTAAAGCACGCTCGAAAATGGAATGCCTTCGAGGAGCGGCGGCGCAGCTTCCGAGGCCGCGCGATTTTTAAGAACGGCGTACCCGCCGTATAAACCCACGGTCATGATCGCCGCAGAAAGAACGACATAGGCCGTGCGGCGCAGAAAAACAACGGCAGGGCTGCGGCCGACTTCTGAGGCCTGGGGAATAGGCGAGGCCGCCGTCGCCTCTTCGCTTTTGGCGGATTCTGCGGGGGCAGAAGACTGCGGCAACGCTGCGGCAGGCTGCTCCGCCGGCGCAGTATTCGCTGCGCCGGCCGCTGGTAATTGTCCGCTGGCATCGACGGGTTTGTGTGAAAGGTCGTCGGTCATTGGACTGCGCTCGCAGGCGTTGGGGAAGTGGTCGGCTGAGGAGCGTTCGTGCCGGAAGGCTCTTCAGGCGCCGTGATGCGGATCTTGGCGCTGCGGCTCTGAGCTGCCAGCGCGGGGTTGCTCAAGGACTCTGCCGCTGCGGAGCCCGCTCTATAAACGCCCGGATAGGCTGCCCGCACGGTGTAGGTGAAAGTGAGCGGCTCCCAGTTGGTGAGCGCAGGCACGGCCCACTGCACACGGTCTTCGGCACGGCGGCATTCGAGTGCGCCTTCGGGGCATGCCCCCGCAGGCATGGCCCAGACAAAGCCGCCCGGCAGGAGGTCGGTGACAACGGCGTCGCGTACGGCGCTTTCGCCCGCAAAGCTCTTCACTCTGACGCGGACCGTCACGCGTTCGCCGGCGGTGAATTCGGTCTTGGCTTTGCCGTCGGCGCCAAGGTACGTGCGTTCGACTTCAAGCGCGGAGCGGTCGGCCGGCTGCGTGTCATCGGGCACGATGTAGCCCGTTTGCTCGACTTGCCACCAAACATAGGGCGATGCCGGGAGACCCGATGCTTCGGCAGCCAGACAGCCGGGTGCATCCAGGAGCGCGCCCCAGGCGCCCAGCACCAGACGATCCTGGTCGGCAGGGAACCCGTCCGCACGTCGAGTGCAGACCAAATCGGGGGATGCGGCCGATTCGCCGGCCTTGAGACCGCCCACTTCGGGCGTGAGCGCAGCACGAGCGGCCGCAGCGGCATAGAGCGGCGAAACAATGCCGGCAGCAAAGGTGCGGGCCAGATCTTCACCGGCCATGCTCACCAAGAACCGTGCAGCGGGTTCCTGTCCCAAGCCGGCTTCGGAGAGCGCCGAGGCAGCCAAGGCGGCAGCCGTTTCCGGCGTCCACGCACCGGCGGCACGAGCCGTCGACGGCGTGGACTTCACCAGTGAGCGAGCCTCGTCACGAAGGCGAAGCCGTGAATAGGCGGCAGCCAGGAACGAGGCGGCAGCATCACGCTCCCAGCCTTCAAAGCGCGACGTCATGGAGGCGCGCAGGGCTTCGAGCTGCGCGGTGGTCATGGTGCCCTCACGGGTGAGCACCCAGAGCGTGTAGGCGCTCGTGCGGGCGTCATCAATCGTCTGAGGATCCAGATTGACTGAACGAACCAGGCGGCTCCGCAGGAGCTGCAGCGGTTCGAGCGCGCTCGAGTCAAGCCGAAGAGCGTCGACCAGATAGTCGAGCACTAAGGCGCTGAGGAAGGGATCGAATTCGCTCCAAGGCATCGCTTTCAGGCCTTCGCGAGTGAGGGTGCTCTGCACCGCGGCATAAACCTTTTCGCGGCGTTGGGCAGCATCTTGAGCGGCCTTCTTGGCGGCGGGCTCGTCCGTTGTCAAAACCGACTGCGGCAAAAGGCGTGCGGCGTCCGTGTTGAGCGTAAGCAGCACTTCCGGCAGCGATGCAGCCAGCCGAGGAAGTACCGCTCCGAAATCGTTGTCAGCCGTCTGGAAGGGGCGGCCAAGTTCGGGAGCGAGCGCTGCGGGGGTGGAAGCCGCAATGAAGCGGGTGCGGTCATTGATCGGGTAGAGCACCGTCGGTACTTCGTATGCCGACTTATCCGCTGAATGCTCAGCTCGGCCTGCGTAAAGCCTTGTCTGGAGCAGCGATGCGGGCCGCACGACAATGGATTCGCTGCGCTGGGCGGAAAGCGTCGCTCCATTCTCTTTTGCGCGCGCGTCAGCCTTGAGGATAAATGGATGTTCGCCGAGCGCACTGGGCTGATTAGGAACCGAGAACTGAGCCGAGGCCGATATGCCGCCGACAGCAGGGAAGTTAAGCGGAAGTACTTCGGGCTCAGCAGCAAATGCCGCAGGCGGCGTGATCGTTAAGCTCGCGGCTTCTGCGGGCATGTTCGGTGTGACGACCGCTCCCGCACGGAAGATGTCGCCAAGCGACAAGACCCCGGGAAGAGCGGGAGAGAGAGCAAGCGGGGGCGCAGCGACAATGAGCGCCTGAGCAGAACCTGCAGAGGCTTCGGCTGCCCCCACGGCGCTCACGCGAACTCGGCCGGCATAGCCTTCGGGCAGTTCGACAGTAAAGGTTTGAGCGTCAGGCCCCACATCAACCAGTCCGCCCCACCAAACCGTAGACGGCCCGAAAGAGCGCTTGAAGGGGCTCCCAAAGCCCGCAGCGGCTTTGGCGCTCGCCATGAAGTCGCCGCCCACAGGGGCTTTGATGAGGTCCTTAAGCGATCCGGCGTCGGGCATGAGGAGTGAAAGTGTCTCACGGGTATCGACTTCGAGCGCTCGATCCAGCAGCATCGTCTTAATCGGGTCGGGTGTCTGCCAGTTGGTGAGCGAAAGCAGTCCGTCATCGGCCGCAAAGAGGAAAACTTTCGCTTTGGCTGCCGCGGAAACTTGAATGGGTATCCGGCGAGCGTTTTCGACTTTTTCGGGCGCCTTAATAGTGACGGGCAGGGTCTTGGCGGAGGCATTGAGCTCAATGGGAACGGCGGTTTCCGCAAAACCCTTCAGGAACTTCTTGGCGTCTGTCTGGCCGCGCACGACAGAGAGCCGCAGCCATGCACGCCCGGTGAAATCGGCAGGGGCTTCAAGCTCGAGCAGATTTTCGCCTGCATTGACGCTCACCCACTTGGTGGAAATCACTTCTGCCGACTCAAAGCTCGCCAGCGCAAAACCCGATACCGGGGAGAGCAGTGAGACACGCACGGTGTCGCCGGCATTGAGATTCGTTTTTTCAAGTTTGGCGCGAAGCTCTGCCGTCGGCAGCATGCCGTCGGCAAAATCAGCCAATCGGCCGCCGGCAGTGCCGTAAGGGATTACAAAGAGTTCTTTGCCGGACTCATCGGCTGCACGAACAAGCCAATTGCCGGGCTCGCCCGTGAGCAGTTTGATCCGAGCAATGCCCTGATCATCCGCGGTGACGTCAATCGTTTGCCGAACTTCCGGGGCTTCATCGTCCGAATAGGTAAAGCGCCCCGTACTGTCTTCACTCAGGGTAGTGATCCAGCGGCTTTTTTCAATTGTGACTTTGAGCCGCGTGCCTGCTTTGGGCTTGAGGCTGCGGTCAATCACGGCCAAAGCCATGGAGGCCGGCTCACCCGTCAAAAGGAACCATGAGGGCTGCGGCGTTTCTTCGATCCGCCAGCCCACGGCGATGTCGTTAGGCGAAGCAATGAAGGAAAGATGCCGTTCAACAGCGCCAGCCCCTTCGGCTTCGGTACCGGTAAGCGTGAGATCCACGTCGGCAAAGCCGTTTAACTCTAAAAGCGAAAGCGGAACCATCGCATCTATTGAACCGGAGCCGGGCGTAACGGCCGCTTCAATGTCCAAGGTGCGGCTTGTCGGCAGCGCTTTCCACGGAGCGGCGCCGGGAGATGGGAAGAGCCACCCGTCCCAACCCGGCAATTTGACTTCAGAGAGCGGCGTTACTTCTGCCGTGCCGGTTACGCGCCGACCTTGAGCGCCCGCGCCAAAGAGGCTCGTCAGCGTTGCTGAAATCGGCAGATCGTTTGGCTTGACCCAGCCGGCTTTAGCCTCATCAGCGGGAAGTTCGGCTGAGAGTGAAAGCGTTTCGGGGGAGAAGTCGCCCACAAAGACGCTCGTAGTAGAGAGCGCGGAGCGTTCTTCGCCGCCCGCGAAAAGATCCAGACGAAGCGTGCCCGGAAGCGTTCCGTCGGGAATCTTCCAGTCAAAGGAACCCAGCCCTTCGTCATTGAGTTTTACCGTGCGCTTCTCCAGTACTCTACCGGCATCATTGGTGAGCTTGAGTTCAATGGGAGTGCCTTCCGGAAGACGGTCAAAATCAAGTTTTCGTACGCCGAAGCCGAAATGCACGGTTTCGCCCGTGCGGAAGATGCCGCGGTCGGCGAAGCTGAAAGCCGAAAGACCCGTGCCGCCCGTATAACGGCCGCCGACATCCCAGCGAAGCGTTTCTGCAACGTTGGAGCCGTCCTTGAGCGAAAGCCATGCGAGATCGGTGCCCTTGGAGCGAAGTGCGGCGGCGGCAGGCTTCTTTTCACGCTCCCAGCCGCGGGTCGATTTGAAGTGAGCACGTCCGTCCGCATCGGTTTCCGTGGTTTCCAGCACGGTGCCGTTTTCTGCCAAAAGAATGGCTTTGAGACCGGCTGCGGGTTTCCCGTCAGCGAAATTCGCTGCAAAGAGATCCAGTGCGCCGCTCGCCGAGGTCTTGGCGATCATTGCGATATTGGTGATGAGAATGCGTTTAGAGGCATTGGCGACGGTTTCGGGCTTGCCGTCCTTCATGCGTGTGCCGGTGAGCTCAATTTGATAAAGTCCAGGCCCGCTTCCCATGACGGCTTCAGAGAGGTCAAGCGCTGTGAAGCGCGCTTCACCCGGACGCTTGGGATTGACTTCGCCGAGGTCAGTGCTCCCCGATGAAGCCGTGACCCAGCTGTCAGGCGCAATCGACTTCATCACATTCCAGCCGTCGGCGGCGAGCGAAAGGAATTCATTGCGTACACGGGCAATGCGCCAATTGAGCTTGTCGATGCCGGCTGTAAAGAGGGAGAGTTCCCAGGAACCCGCCAGCGTGAGCATGTTTCCGGGCTGCAGGAACGTGATTTCTGCGGAGGGCTGCGGCAGGAGCAGTACGCTCTTCCAGCCATCCTCCAGCCCCGGCATACCGGCAGGGCCAAAGCCTTTGGGGAGCTCAAGATAGATGTAGTCGCCCGGCGTCGCTTTCAGGCGCAGCTTTACGCGCCCGGTGGTGCTCCATTCCAGATCAGGGCGAACTTCAAGCGCGGAAGCTCGCTTTAAAACTTCATCATCGATCAGCGGCGCAGCGGTCCAGACCGTGTCGGAGGCAGCCGTCGAATCGAGTTTTTTCGGCAGCGTCAGCACACGGATGCGCTTGGAGAGCTCTGTTGGGTCAAGCGCCAAAGACGAGGCGATAGTGATTTCATACTCAGCATTGAGCCCGTCATCCTTCACCGGCAGAATGGAAGCTTCCGTAATTTGGAAGAGCGTGGAAAGTCCGGGAACCGTTACAGAAGCTTTGGCTGCTTCAAATCCTTTGGGAACGGTAAAGCGGCCGTCTTGAAGCTTTGCCCGCCCAGCAGCGCCTTTAACCAAGGCGGAAGCAACAACCGGACTGTCAGCGAGTTCAATCACCGGCACCTTAACGTAAAGGCTCTCTGAATTTTCTCCCCAGACAAAGCTAGGCTTGCCGAGCTTCAAACCAGATTTCGCATCAAAGTCAAGCGTGAAATTCTGCTCAATGCGGGTCTTGACTGCCGCGGAAACGGAAGTCGTGAAATCAAACTCAAAAGACAGGGCACGGTTTTTCTGCTCAAGCGGGTCGATCCAAACTTGAGCACGGGAGGTCACGGCAGTGAGCGGGGGTGTTTCCACCGTGAGGAAATTGGTCGTCAGTGAGGCACGAAGCGGCATCGGCAGACCAATGAGGGAGGTGCGGAAGCGCTTACCGGGCTGCCAGGCCTCTTTCGGAGTGAAGACAATAGTGCTTGGTGACGCCCATCGCCATTCCCCTGCCGTTTCCGGCGTGAGCTGCACGCCTTGAACCCGAGTTCCGGGTTTCCCGAGCGTCAGCTGACAACGTTCATACCATTCGTCCCCGTAGGCGGCACGGCATTGACTTTCCGCTGGGGAAATCTCAATGCGAAGCGGCGCTTTGGCGCTTAAGGGTGAAGTCCCTGTTGGAGCAAGCCAAATGCTTTGTACGTCATTGGCTGCCGGAGCGGCCGATGCCGCGCAGGCAAAGGCGCCGGCGAGGGCACAGACGAGAAGCGAAGGAGAAGAATTCAAAGGCTTGAAGCAACGCATGCGCGGACTCCACGGAAAGAAAGCATAAGTCCTTCAAGCTTAGCCCGCAGAGATCAAACCGTCGAGGCATGGATGCAAGGAATGGACATATAAGCATGCTTTCCAAGCATCTGGCCTGCCAATATCGGGTTTATGACAAGACATCGTGAGCACTTGTCATGAAAACAGAGTCACTGGGTTTATATACGTTTGTGCAAACAAATTATTGTGAGTATTTTTATAAGCGAAAATTGAATAAAGCGAGATCGTGAATGAAGGATGTCCTATTTGTTGTGTATATAGCAGTATTCTCTGAATGAATCAGAGGAAAAGGGAGAAGGTTTACACAAAGAAAAAGAAGATCCAGTCTTTGCGGATGGATGCTGTTAAGAGCAGACCCGAAAGTGTCTGTCGTGATCTCATGCTTACCAGAAAAGAGGGCATAAAACTCAAAAGTCAACGATAAAAAGCTATCTTGGCTAACGCTTTTTGCGCAAGAATGGATGAAGCTCTTCATGGAGACTCTCCCATGCGGTATGCCAACCTACTTCTCATCCTATTCCTCTGTGCTATTAGCTTTGCGAGCGAGTCGGCCCCGCTTCGCTTTGCGGCTGCAGAGATGCCCAAACCGGATCCGTGTTTGCCATTTATCACGGAGACCTACAAATGGGTAGAGAAACATTGGCCTGATGGCGCCACATTTCGTTATTACGATGTCACATCGCTTGAAAAGGCCGTGCAAAACCGCGAAATCGATATTGTGCTGACAGAAGCTGGTGCCGCAGCTCGACTGCGCAGTGAAGGAGCACGGCCGTTTCTTACAGCCGTTTCCAAACGGCATCCCAATCCTGCGAGCAGTCAGGGTTCCGTCATTTTTGTTCGTTCGGACAATGAAAATGTGCAGAAGATTGCCGATCTTCAAGGTCGAAAACTCGCGGCGACATCATTAGGTGATTTCACAGGGTATCAGGCTGCGATGGGGGAAATCTTCAAACGCAACTACGATCCGGAGAAATTTTTCTCTGCGGTTACGTTTGTAGGAAGCAGCTCGAAGCTTGCTATGCAACACGTTGTCCAGGAAGTGATTGATGGACGAGCTGATGCAGGCGTTGTGCGCACCTGTTTTTTAGAAGATCTTACGACGCATAAAGGAGTGCTTCTTCCGCTGAAAGTCGTGGAACCTTATTCCGACTCGAAATTTGCCTGCAGCCGGTCAACTGAGCTTTATCCGAATTGGACCATCTCATCTGTCCCTTCGCTAACGGCGCCAGAGTTGCGGCGTATGTTTGAAATCCTTTTGCAGATGCCGCCGACATCAAGCGGAATGTTCTGGTCCTTGGCGCCTGACTTCAGTGCGACGGATCGTTTAATGAAGGATCTGCGCATAGGTCCTTATGCGTTTCTGCGGGGCTGGACGCTCTCACGCTTTTGGGAGGAGTATCGGCTCTATATTTTTGCGGGACTGCTGCTGGTTGTCGGACTCTTAATCCATGTCCGCAGAACTGAAATTCTTGTCGAGCGCAGAACTCGAGAACTCAAGGATGCCTTTTTGCGGGAGGAAGCACTTAAGGCCCAAACGCAGGAAGCAGAAGCCCGACTTGAGCAATTTCAGCGGGCGGCAATTGCGGGGCAGGTTTCTAATATTTTTGCGCACGAGATTAAGCAGCCGCTGCACTCTGTATCCTGCTTCAGCCACGGATTACTTCGATCACTTGATTCAGGCAGTGGCTCTCCCGATCTGATGAGGCGAGGTCTGGAGAAGATTGAATCCGAGGTGCACGAAATCGGCCGCATTGTTGACCGGGTACGCAGCTACGCTAAAGGGCATGCAGGCGAACGTCAATGGCTGAACGCCTCAGCTGCTCTGGAGGGAATCCTTCTCAGGGAGACGCGGAAGCATGACGTGGTGGCGCGTTTTCATGCACCTAAAGGTGCCGTGCAGATTCATGCCGATGAGCTGGAGCTGCGTCTTATCTTCCTTAACCTTATCAAGAATGCCTGTGAGGCGGCGGTTGCTGCAAAAGCACCAATAGTCTCCGCAGCCATTATCACATCCGGTGAGGACGTTATCGTTGAAATAGCGGACAACGGCCCCAAACTTTCCGAAGATGATTTGAAACGCCTCAATGCCCCACTGTCATCAACTAAAAAAAGCGGTCTAGGGCTTGGGCTGCCGATTGTTCAAGGACTCGTTGCGCGTTGCGGCGGAACGATCGCTTTTAAGCGGATTCCAACGGGCGGACTTTTGTGCAGGGTGCACCTTCCCGTTTCACCATCTGAACAACAAGAGCTCCAATTATGAAGAAGCCCCTTCAGCCTCCCTTGATCCGAATTATTGATGACGATGCACAAGCGCTGGAAGCAGTTGATTTCATGCTGAAGTGCGAAGGCTACTCAACGGTCGCTTATTCTTCTGCAGCCGAATTTCTTGTGGACGATATCCCAAGCCGCCCGGGGTGCCTGCTGAGTGACATCCGTATGCCCGATATGATGGGGACGGAGCTTTTTGATGAACTGCTCAATCGCAATTATCCTCATCCCGTTTTATTTATGACTGCCTTCGGTGATATTGAATCCGCTGTCACCGCTATGAAGAAAGGGGCAGTTGACTATCTCGTGAAGCCTGTTGCTGCCGAAAAACTTTTTGCTGGCGTCGTCAATGCACTGAAGATAGATCGCAAACGAAGAGAAGGTCTTGTGGGAAGTCCTTTTTGGTCGGATCGATGGGCTTCTTTGACTGATCGAGAGAGAGAAGTCGTCAAGCTCGTCGCCAAAGGGCTCATGAGCCGACAGATTGCCATTGAACTCGATATTAGTCAGCGGACCGTCGAAGTCCATCGGGCATCTGGACTTAAAAAACTCCAGATTCAAACGCCTGCACAAGCAGCACTTGTGCTTTCCGAAATTGAGGATCAGAACCGGACGCTCTAGGCATAAACCCGCGGCTCATGCTTTTGCTTTGGTTCTTCTCAACCTACGTACGTAGGTCGAAAGAACTATTTTTTCTATTCTGACCGCACGGATCCTTTGGAAGGTCAATGCCGATCTTCGACAGTCAGGGTCCACGATCAAAGGAGATGCACCATGAGCAAGAAAGGGATTTCTCGCCGTACACTGTTCGGCTCCACCGCACTTATGGCCGGAGCAAACCTGCTCATTCCCAGCGCTGCTGCCCAAGTCGTCCCAAACAGCTGCGCGCCGCTTCCGACGAAGTGGGATTTTGAGGCCGATGTCGTCGTGATCGGTGCAGGTGCCTGCGGTATGGCAGCCGCTATTCGTGCGGCGGATTTCGGTGCAGATGTACTTGTCGTCGATACAAATTATGATGTCGGCGGTCATGCCATTCTCTCAGCTGGCTCTATTGCATTGGGCGGAGGAACGGCTTTACAGAAGAAATACGGTATTCAGGATGATCCGGAAACATATTTTCAAGATTTGACTGACTGGTCGGTCACAGAAGTCGATGGTATGCCCGACTATCGCTTCGCAGACCGTGCCGTACAGCATGCTCTCGCATACAACGGTCCTGCCGTGTATGACTTCCTCGCTGCAAATGGACTGCCCTTTGAAGATGAGGCTCCAGACAACTTCCAGGCAAACCACGCCAGTGGTGTAACGGCACTGCGCTCTCATCACGTCAAGTGGAAGAACGGCGTGGGCGGTCCTTCACCTACTGGCACTAACGGCACCTCCGTGATGCGGCCGCTCGATGAGTCTGCACGCAAGCGTAAGAACATCCGCTTTCTCTTTAACTATCACATGGATCGGATCTTCCGCGAACAGCCGCTTGAAGGTCGGGTCCTCGGTATCGAAGCGCATTACACCCCAACCATTCTGCCAGGCCAGACAAAACCTCTTGTGAGTTGGAAGACGGACGGCAATATTGATTTCCATGAACCGTCCGTTACAGTTAAGGCTCGCAAAGGTATTGTGATTGCTACTGGGGGCAATACAGGCAACGTTGAATTTCGTCGAATGTTTGATCCCCGCCTTACCTCAGAATTCCAGTTGGGCGGCGGCGAGTGGTCCCCGCAGGATGGTTCTGGTGAATTGGCTGCAATGGCGATTGGCGCCGCACTCTGGGGATGCTGCAATCAGGCAATGAACCGCAATGGCGCACTGCGACGCGGCGCTTTTGTCGGCTCGCGTACGAGCTACGTTGCCTGGAAGCCGCAGAGCCCGATCTGGGGAAAGGTTAAAGCGACAGGACTCTTTGTCGGCAATTGGCAGGACTGCATTGCTGTCAATCAGGCCGGCAAGCGTTTCTATGATGAAACCAAGCCAGCTTATCCGAACGGCACTTGCTTTGGGTTCTTCGATAAATCCGGCGGATACGTGCACGGAGACTGGCGCAACTCTTCGAAGATCAAGCCGCAGTTTAGGAACTACATCGATGCGGCTTGTGCCATCAATGAAGGTTCTCAGGGACCGGATTGGGAAGCAGGTCCGCAGTGGGCGATCTTTGATAGTGCAGCTATTAAGCGTGAGCAGTGGAAAATCGACGAAAACTCAGGTGAAGAAGGCTACTTCTTTAAGGCTGATACGCTCGACGAACTTCAGGAAAAACTGACTCAAAATCCTTATCAGAAATTCAAACTGCCTAAGGGTCGTTTAGCGGAAACGGTCGCACGCTACAACGCTTTTGTTGAGAAGGGAGTTGATGAGGACTTTGACAAACCGAAGCCTCGTTACAAGATCGAGCAAGGACCGTTCTATGCTGCATGGTGCACTGTCTGCACACATGATACGTATGCGGGTCTGCGTGTTAACGGTAAGAACCAAGTTGTCGATATGGCAGGCAAAGTGATCCCCGGTCTTTACTGTGGTGGCGAATCTGCTGGCGGTGCAACACAGCACGGTATGGGACGCTGCTTCACGGCGGGCTACATCATCGGCGCTGAAGTCGTCAAAGGTTAACGTTCGCTGAGAAACTTGCGTTCGCGACGGAACGGTCAGATCTGATCGCTCCGTCATTTCTTAAGGAGACCCACCATGAGACGCGTTTCCCCCGTGCTTCTCGTTTTATTCTCCATCCTCACGTTCTGCGGTACGGCTGCAAGTGCCGAGCACTTTGGTGCCGATCGGCATGCAGCGGCAGGCGTTAAGTGCTCGGCTTGTCATGGTTCGGATGCTGCAAATCCGAAAATGCCCACAATTGAGACCTGTACGCAATGTCATGATCTCAAAAAGCTTGTTGCAAAGACGGAGACTGTAAAACCGACGAATCCTCACTTTTCGCCGCATTATCAGGACCAATTAGACTGCACAAACTGCCATCTGCAGCACGGACCAACAGAGAACTATTGCGACCAATGTCATCAGTTCAATTTCAAGGTTCCATGATCAGATTGAAGGAAAATCCATCGAGAACAGTATGTTTTACCTATTGAATAATAGGTTGAGATAAAAAGAGCCACTTAAGTTGTAAGTTTTTAAATGAACTTAATAGTGGCTCTTGCTTAAAATACTTAAAACGAATTATCTTTTCTGTATTGATAATTGTAAAATTTAATATGGGCACCATAATTAGATGATGAAAAGATGGTGAATTTTTATATTTCGTACATAAATTATTTCATTATTGAATTTTCGATGAAATATTAGAGATGTCGAAATCAGAGCATGCAGCAACTATCGTCGGTGGTACATATGCATTTATGTATGGTACTTATTCGCGTAGAAGGCTGTGTTTGAGTCATGTGTGCGCCTGTCTTGCAGTGAAAGATGTATATGTCCGTTCTTTTATTCTATTTGTACGCAAAGGACATAAGGCTATTTCATTGAAATTTAAAACATAAGTGGTTTGGCATGAGGTACTGCAATGTGACTTCATGCAAGACATAAGTTCGATTTGGTCACGCTGATGGGCCTTGTCGTGAAAAATCTCCTCAACTTAAAGCTTGTTTCTTGCCTTAAACGGGAAGAGCAAACAAAAGTTGATTCTTTAATGCATGAAGGGAGATTTTCACTATGCCGTCCACTGCCATCGATTCACAAATTCACGGCTGCATGTTTTCCACTGATGAAATGCGTCGGATCTGGAGTGACCAATCTTGGGCTCAGAAGTGGCTTGACACGGAAGCGGCTTTAGCCAAAGCGCAGGGAGAGCTCGGTGTCATTCCGCAGGAAAAGGCGGAGCTCATCAATAAATATGCAAAGGCTGAACTGCTCGATATTCCTTCAATCGGTGAGTTCTATAAATCTTCAATCACGATCGTGCCGCTGTTGAAGGCTTTTAAGAAGGTCCTTCCCGACAATGCTGGGGAATTTGTTCATTGGGGTGCGACGAGTCAGGATATTGTCGACACTGGCATGGTGCTTTTGCAGCGTGACGCCTATCAGGTGATTTTGCGCGATATGAAGGCATGCTTGGGATACTGCCTTGATCTCGCCAAGAAATATAACCACACAGTGATGGCTGGACGTACTCACGTTGTGCATGCTATTCCGATCACTTTTGGCTACAAGGCCGCAGTTTGGGCCGATGAACTCGGACGAGACATCGAACGTATTGAAGCCGTGGCTCCGCGCGTTTTCGTGGGTGAAATGTCTGGTGCAGTCGGTACGCTTGCATCACAGCCGGAAAAAGGCCTTGAAACCCAAAAACGCATGATGGAAATTCTCGGACTTGGCGTACCGACGATTGCATGGCATGTTGCCAGAGACAGTCAGGCAGAGTTTGCGAGCGTGCTCGCGCTTTGTGCTGGTACTCTGGGCCGCATCAATCACGAAATTCTGACGCTGCAGCGTACGGAAATCCTCGAACTCGAAGAGCCTTTTTTTATGGGCAAGGTCGGTTCATCCACGATGCCGCACAAGCGCAATCCGGCTGTGTTGGAAAACGTTCTGGCGCTCTGCCGAAATGTGCGCAGCATCGCCCCGTCGATTGTTGAGTCCATGGTGAGCGAAAATGAGCGGGACTGGGGCTGCTTCCTTTCTGAGTGGGAGGCTATTCCGCGTGCCTGCCACATGCTTGGCTGTGCTTTGGAAAAGAGCAAAAACATTCTGAAGAATCTCATTGTCTACCCCAAGCACATGGAGCGCAATCTCTTCGCGCAGAAGGGACTGATGATGAGTGAGTGCGTAATGATGCACCTCGCCCGCAAGCTTGGTCGTATGACGGCACATTCAATCGTCTACAAGTCCTGCATGGAGGCCTATGAGAAGGAAATTCCCCTCAAGGATGTGCTGATGCATACACCGGAAGTGACTGCGGCCTTCACTGAGGACGAGATTGACCACATGCTCAATCCCCACACTTACATCGGTCTTGCGCCGGAGTTTGTTGACCGCGTTGTCGAGAAGTGGGCGAAAACCTGCTGACCTGTTTCGCTTTTTAGGTTCGAACGGAACCGCTTCCTGAGAATCCATAGATTTTCCAAGGTTCCGTTCAATCTTCCTGAGGCCTCAACTTCACCGCAACGGCAGTGCATTTAAGCATCGTTTTGGATGTGAAAGCCCCATTGTCTGCGGCTGAAACTGCTTATCTGCAGGAGTCTTTCGCATCATGAATAAGTCAAAACTCATTCGTTGGTCCGTACCGGTCGCTGTGCTTGTTCTTCTTTGGGTAATCCCGACGCCCGAAGGACTTACTCCCGCTGCATGGCACATGTTCGCGATCTTCACGGCAACCATTGCCGGCATTCTCGCCGCTCCTGTTGCTTCAGGTGCGCTGATGTTTATCGCGTTGGCGATAACGTATTTCACCAATACGCTGCCGCTAAACGATGTGCTCAAAGGTTTTGCATCCGGCACTGTTTGGATGATTTTTTCGGCCTACGTGCTTTCACTTGGCTTCGTACAGTCTGGTCTTGGGCGACGCATTGCTTATCGTGCACTATCACTTTTCGGCGGATCCTCATTGGGTGTTGCCTACGCGCTTGGTATTGCCGACCTCATCATGGCTCCAGCGATGCCGTCCGTTACGGCTCGTTCGGGCGGCATCATCCTGCCGGTTGCAAAGTCTATCAATGAAGTGTTGGGTTCTCAGCCGGGACCGACAGGGAAGCGCATCGGGGATTTCCTGATCATGACGTGCTTTCAGTTCACGCCGATCACGGGTGCGCTCTTCATGACCGGTATGGCAGCTAATCCGCTTTGCGCGCAGCTGGCGAAAGACGGTCTTGGTGTTGAGCTAACCTGGGGGTCTTGGTTTCTGGCAGCACTCGTTCCAGCGATGATTTGCTTCATCGCACTTCCGCTGCTGACCTTCAAATTCATGGACCCAGAATTAAAGCGCACGCCGCAGGCACGAGTCATGGGGCGTGAAGAACTTAAGAAGATGGGATCGATGGGACGACAGGAGCTGCTCGTTGCGGTCGGATTCATTCTCGCGCTGATTGGTTGGGGAACGTCTTTAATTACGGGCTTCAATGCCAATGCGATCGGTTTGGGACTTGTCGCTTTCCTCTTTGTTTCAGGTGCCGTTCAGTGGAAGGATGTTTTAAATGACAAGGCGGCCTGGGATACGGTTGTTTGGTTCGGTGCAATCATTTCGCTTGCTACGGGACTCACGAAACTCGGATTTGTGAAGTGGATGTCACTGGGTTTTGCTTCTTCTTTGGGCGGTCTTGATTGGGTGACAACCTTCTTAATTCTTGGCTTTGCGTACATTTATCTGCACTATGTATTCGCTACGGCTTCGGGGCATGTTGCTGCAATGTACGTTCCCTTCGCATCCGTAGCGATCGCAGCCGGTGCACCCGCGCCGATGGTGGCCATCTGCTTCGCAATCTTCTCAAATTTCATGTGGGGAATCACGGAGTATGCGGGCGGTCCGGGGCCGATCTATTTCGGACAGGGCTATTTCGAACGCCCGAGGTTTTATAAGATCAATTTCTGTATTGTCACTTTCTGCGTGCTCGTTGTCTTTTCAAGCGGCATGCTCTGGTGGAAGGCGATTGGTCTCTACTGACCACAGTCTGTTAGCTTTTGGATACGCCACCGGATGCTGCGGAAAACATAGCATCATCCGGCGGCGTTTCTCTATCCGACAAAATGGAGACACCCCATGACGCGCGAACTCCTTAAGGACAAACTGACCGAGAAACTGATCGAAGGTATCTCCTCGGGACGCTATCCGGTTGGTTCATTGCTTCCCAAGGAGCTTCAGCTCGTCGAAAGTGAAGGCGTATCACGCCATACAGTGCGGGCTGCACTCGCAAAGATCGAACGCCTTGGACTCATCCAAAGGACGCCGCATGTGGGAACGCGTGTGGTAAGCCGTGGGAGAGTACAGACATTTGATCAGGAACTCTCCACGCTCTCCGATTTGGGACGGCTTGCAGCACATAATCCGCGTCATATCCTCGATATCAGAGAAATCGTTGTGAGCCGCGAATTGGCTGCACAGATTCAGTGTCCGCCCGGAGAGACGTTTATTCGATTTTCTATGATCCGCATGGGTTCAAAACGAGGAGCTCCGCCCATCGCATGGACGTCGGAGTATGTCAATCGAGAATGGACCAAATTAGTGGCTGAAGCCCCTAAACATCCTGAAAAACTCATGATTGAGTTAATTGCTGAGCTGTATGGCAAAACATGTGTTGAAGTGAGGCAAAGCATTGAGGCCACAACGCTTACAGCGGAAGCGGCAGCTAATCTCAATGAATCCGCAGGAACACCTTGCCTGAGGATTCGCCGCCGTTATGTTTCAGCTCGCGGAAAAACACTCTTGATCACCGTTTCTTATCATCCCGGTGACCGCTACGCCTTTAATTTGAATGTTCGGCTTGACCGACAAAAGCAGTGTGTGGAATCCGATTTGATGGATTGATGTGCCTCAGCGAGCGGCTGCTTGCAGAGGCGGCCAAATGAAGATGCTTATTTGAAAAAAAAACATCATAAATATGCTCGCTTTGCGAGAAATATTTTGAGAATGTCGTTTATCGGGTTCTCAACATTTCCTGATGCGCAGCTTCACCGGCTTCGGATCCGGAACTTGGTTCCCGCGGATAAAGCTTTTCGAGCGCAGGAATCATCAGTGCAGCGTAGTCCGAGGCGCTGATGCCCGGGCGTCCCGCACCTTCACTCGTGGAGAGCAGAAAGCTCTCGGCTTCCTGGACATGAGCCGAAAGCAGATTTTTGAGTTCGTTGGTCGGGCGCAGGAAGAAAACGGCATTGGTTGTCCGAAGCACCGGGGCAGCGGGGCGGCCCGCAGCGACGGAAAGCGCTGCGGCGGCGAGCACCGTCTGGATCAGGTCTTTGGTGCGCATGGTTTCAGCCCAGCGCAGCGGATCGTCAAAGCGCCCGCCTTTAGATTTGTATTCCAGTGCAATGAGACCGGCCGGGAGTTCCAGCACAGCATCGGGCTGCGCGCAGAGTGCGCCGGCTTTGAACGTTTCGCGGTCCGATTCTGTCAGAAGAAGCTTCGCCGCGTTAGCCGGAAGAAACGGCACCAGTCTCACTGCGTCTTCATCCAAACGGGAAACCGGTTCCGGATCAAAAAAGACCGCCTCCACGCCAATCCCGCAGAGGTCAGCATGAGCCATGGATAAGCCCGATCGGCGTTCAAAGGGAAGCGTGAGGAGAAAGCGAGTGCCGGCGAGCGGATCTGGCGCCTTCGGCTGCAGTTTTGCCGGGGATTCCCAAAAAGCCGGTGCAGCAGCTGCAGGCATCGGCGGCTGCACTTCTGCGGCATAAGCCGAGACGGCGGGGGCGGATTCCGGAGTTGCAGCAGACTGAACGGACGGGTTTTGTTCCAAAACGGGCTCCGGCAGCTTGGGTTCGGCAGCGGCGGTAATGTCAGGACCGGCAGCCCGCAGACGGGCGAGCGCAATAGGGGCTTTGGATGCGGCTCGGGCAGATTGTTCTGCGGCTTCACGATCAAATGCGGCCAGCGGATCTTGAGATGCAGACTCGTCCGCCGAAGGAGAGCTGTCAGCGGTCTCGTCGTCCGTATCGGGCGTCTGATCGATCTTGACGCTGCGGCGGCGCAGGAGCGATCCAATCCAGAAAATGAGCGCAGTGAGGAGCAAAACGATGCCGATGAAGGCAACACCGACAACGATGAGCATACCTTCGGGCGTTGATGCGTATTCGATGATGGCGTCCATCAACGACCTCCTTTGAGTGTCTTGACGGGCGATCCTTCAGGCCGGTGCGTTTTGAAAGCTTGCTTCGGCCGATTGTTGAGGACCGCAGGTTTGGAGGACGGTGCGGTATGGGCACGCTTTCCGCCGGCACATTCCGGTGCATACCGAGGTGCTCTGTTGCCTGGTTTAGCGAGGAAAGCAAATACAGTCGGGAGCTTTGGCAGCGTGCGCATTGCTTTAGGAATCGCCTTCCAGGCAGCAGCCGTTAATGTGCGGATGGATTCGTTTTGTCCCGTGACGTCAATCGCTACCGTGAGCCGTGTGTCGGGCGCCAGTGTTTCAAGGAGCGCATCGAGGAGCGCAGTGTTGCGGTACGGTGTTTCGATAAAGAGCTGTGTTTCGCTTGCGCGGCTCGCTTTTTCGGCAGCCAGAATGGCAGCGCGCCGTTCAGCATCGTGCTTAGGCAAGTAGCCCGAGAAACGGAAGCGCTGACCGTCGAGCCCCGAAGCCATGAGCGTCAAGAGAATTGAACTGGGGCCGGTGAGCGGTACGACGCAAATGCCCAATTCATGCGCCCGTGCGGCAATCTGCGCACCGGGATCGGCAACTCCGGGGCAGCCGGATTCGGAAAGAACGGCCGCATCGGCGCCGTCAAGCACCGGCTGGAGCCATTCGCTGATCAATTCGGGGGCCGGATCATGACCAATTTCAACAATGTCCAGTTCAGCAATGGGTTTGGGATGACCCATGGCTTTAAGCGTTGCGCGGGCCGTTCGGGCCGCTTCAACGAGAAAGTGATCGATGCGGCGGGCCGTTTCAACGGTCGACGCCGGAAGCGCATCCAGCGCTGGTGCTTCGCTGATGGGGCATGGCAGAAGATAGAGCTGACCAGACATCACGGCGTCCTTAGAAAAAGGGGAAAACGGGCAGGCTGAATGAAAGTTTCGGGCAATGACTGCGTTTATAGGCCGGGAAGCACCTCAATGCCGGCCTCTTTAAGCAGTGTCGTGAGCTTCATCAGCGGAAGCCCAATCAGTGCGGTGGGATCGTCTGAGGATACGGCAGACATCAGTGCAATGCCGAGCGATTCAATTTTCGCTGAACCCGCGCAGTCAAAAGGTTTTTCGCGGTCGATATAGGCTTCAATTGCGCTTTGGCTTAAAGGACGCATGCGCACCCGTGTGAGGCTTTCGGCGGTGTGAGCATGCCCTTGGGCGTCGATGACGCAGAGTGCCGTCGCAAAGACGGTCTCTTCACCCTGCATGGCGCTGAGCTGCTTCACCGCATTTTCGCGGGTATGGGGTTTGCCGAGCCGCACGCCGTGCAGGTCGGCCGTTTGATCGGAGCCGATGACAACGGATCCCGGATGCTGGTTCCAGACGGCACGTGCTTTGAGTTCGGCCAAGCGGAGGGCTGTTTCGCGCGGCGTTTCGCCGGGCTGAGCGCTTTCATCCACATCCGGAGAAATGGATTCATAGGGCAGACACAGTCGATCCAGGAGCTCGCGCCGGTAGCGGGAGCTTGAGGCAAGAATAAGGAGAGGCTTCATAGTGTAGTGGATTGTAGTCGCAAGCCTCTATAGACACTGCATTTAAAGTGCGGTTCGATGCGGATAGGCTAGACTTGGTGCCGCTCGAACCAAAGAGCCATATACATACCAAGGCTCGATGGGGAGTTCGCTGTGCGAAGGCAGACTTTTGTTGAGGAGCTATTGAGCCATGCCGCAGTTCATTAACATCTTTGAGCTCGCCCGCCGAGGTGAGACGATTGAAGGCGAAGTTGCCGTGAAGGATCTTCCCAATTTGCTCGGCTTCACCGCCACGGAAAACGGCACGCTCCGATTCGTCGCGACGGGGCTCGGCGAACGCCGCGGACTTCCTGCCGTGGATCTCGATATGGAAGGCGACGTGGACATTTCCTGCGCCCGATGCCTCAAGCCCATGTCCGTGCACATTGCTTCCGGAGCAGTCTTTCGTTTGGTAAGAACGGAAGCAGAAGCCAATGCGCTTCCGATTGAGGATGACGAAGAGGACGAAGATGTCCTCGTAGGATCGCGCAACTTCGACCTCGAAAAGTGGGTTGAAGAAGAAGCCATTCTGGCGCTGCCGCGCATGGTCGTGCATGATGCCTGCGAAGAAAAGCGCGAATGGAGCGATGGGGAAGAACCGCAGGAAGAGAAGCGCCCCAATCCCTTCGCAGCTTTGGCGGCTTTGAAGAAATAACCTTCAGCGAGTTCGGATAACAATCGGCCCGTCAGCATCGAAATGCGGCGGGCCGATTCGTTGTGGTTTCGTACAGATCAAGAAACTATTTTTTCAGCGCCTTTGAAGACGAGTTCCAAACCTTCAACATCCTGCACTTCAACTTTACGGTAGCCGTTGGCGCGGTGATTCTCCACAGTTCGTTCTGTAATCCCCAAGCGTGCACCAATCTCTGCATTGGACAGTCCGTCCAGAACTAAGCGAAGCACTTGTTCTTCACGCGATGTGAGCTTCAAAAGCCTGCGATGGGCTTCCTTAGAGTCAATTACGCCTTTCTTCCGGCGAGCGTCTAAAGCGACTGCAGCTCCTACAGCTTCGAGCAGTTTGAGCGGGCGAATGGGTTTCGTGATGAAGTCGAAAGCGCCGACTTTCATGGTATAGACGGCTGTTTCAATATCACCATGAGCAGAAATGAAAATGACTGGAGTAGTAATCGTCCGTCTGGCAAGCTGCCGTTGTACTTCAAGTCCATTGAGCTGCGGCATTTTAATGTCGAGCAAGAGACAACCGGGACGGCTAGGCTGATCTTCGCAAAAGTAAGTGAGTGGATTGGCCCAAGTTTTGACTTCGTATCCTTCCTGTCTCAGCAGGAAAGAAACGGAGGTAAGGATAGCGTCGTCGTCATCAACAATCCGGATCAGCGGTGTTTCAGTCGAGTGATTCATCTGTAACCTCCGGAAGCTCAATGGTTACGGCAAGTCCTCCGAGCCGACTCGATGAAAGCGTCATGGTTCCATTTTGTGATTCGATGATGGATTGAACAACCATCAAACCCATGCCGAATCCTTGTGGCTTGCCGGAACCGAAGTTGCCGACGAGCTCCTGCAGGGCTTCCTTTGGCAGTTTGGGCCCATTGTCCGTAATGACAAGGCATAAGCTGTGTTCTTTTTGGGTCAGGTCCAGCTGTATTTCTGGCTGGTCAATGCTTGATTGCGCTTGAGCAGAGTTGCGAAGCAGATTGACGATAACCAGCTCCATTTCAAAGGGATCGGTTAAAACACGGCCATCAGTTTTATTGATCCATCGAACAGGTATGGGAATACGTGATGAAGTCTTAAAGCTGGCGATGGCATCGTCAATCAAAATATCCCATGGGCAGCTCTTTAAACGCCGTTTATGTTCTCGTACGTAAGTGCGGATGCGTTCAACGATGGCCTCTGAACGATCGGTTTCTTTTTCAATGGCTTCTATGGCTTCGAGCATGTCTTGCCTGCTCCCTCGGCGTTCAATAAGACGACGGAGTGAATAGGCAAAGCATCCAATCGCTGAAAGAGGCTGCCTGATCTCATGTGCAAAAATGCTTCCCATTTGATTGATGATGCCTATTCGCTGAAGTTTCTCGAGTCGTGTGGATGCGGATCGAGTTTCCATTTCGAGTTCGCGTTGTCGATTCAGCGCATCAGATAGTTCCTGTGTACGGTGGCGCACAAGATAAGAAACGACAAAGCTATGCAGGCATAACCCTAAAAGCGAAAGTATGGCGACGATGAACCACGAGAGATATTCGTTCCATAAGCGCGGAAGCGACCATCTTCTGAGTTCAGCATTTTCGTCAAGGTCAAGTTTTTTAAGCAATGCGTCAATACGGCTGTAATTTGAAGCTACGCTCCAGAGCAGTCCGTTTGAGGTCGGCGTCATTGCAAGCACTGCAGAGGTAATGGGGCGAATAATTCCGCTCGGCGCAGCGGGTGTTATGGCGATTGTGGTTCCTGGGTATAGCGACGTGGAGTTGAAGCAATGCAGCTGTGGGTACTGTTTGGAATCAAGCACTCTAAGTCTTGAAGTGTTAAGAGCACTGATCTCGGCAAGTTCCTCCAATTTACAGGCCGGCAAAACGAGAGCATCCGCCTGACCGAGAAGCAAAGCGTCAATAAGCTGAGGGATGGAGGTTCGCTTTTCTACGATTCGTCCGATTTTTGGGCTTTCATCTTCGCCAAAGAGGTAATGAAGATATGACGAGCCGAATGCCGGGTTGACTAGAAGTGTTTTGCCGTTTAATTGCTCCAGGTGCTGAAGGCCTACCCTTTGGGTGTCAACGAGAATGACGGAACCGTCGACATGGTTGGGATCCGGAGCCTGTTTGGAGATAAGTGCCGCAATGTCCCGCACTCCCTGCATTTTGTTCTGACGGAAAAATTCTGCTGAAGAGATGAAGAGCTCAACTTCACGTCCAGAGATCTTTTGATGCAGTTCCCTTTCAGACAACGTGATAATTTTGATTGAGGTTTCCGGCAGGTCTGCAGATATGCTGGAAATGGTCTTCTCTAGAAGATCTTCGGGAAGGTTGTTGGCTGTCTCGGCAGAGATGCCTATCGAGAGGGTAAGCGGCGCCGGTTCAGCCAATGAAGATGCTGCGGCTAGTGATGTGGCACATGCAGAATGAACCAACCATCCAATGATGAGGAGTCGAAATACTGCACGCATATCCGGCAGACTCCTTAAAGCAGCCGGCGGGCCATTGCCATTCCGGCAATTCGGCCAAAAGCATGTGCCTTGGCAAATGCCGTGCCGGTGATGTAGCTTGCACCATGGAACCCCCCGGTCACTTCTCCGGCAGCATAAAGACCAGGAATAATCTGTTTTTTTTGATTAAGTACTTCAGCATCAGGCGTGATGGTAAGACCGCAATATGTTCCCATGACGGCGGCAACGGCGGGCATGATGAAAAACGGCGGTGATTTGATCTCTTGCGGCGTTCCCCATCCCGAGGAGAGAGAGGTTCTTCCCAAGGGATCTTTACCGTGCGGGGCAAGACGGTTGTATTCCTCCACCGTAGATGTGACGACTGCTGGGTTAAGACCGGCGGCGGCTGCGGCGTCTTCAATACTGTCGGCCTCATAAACGTAATCAGGCACTCTGCCTTGGTCAATTAAATGCCAGAGGCGCCAGTCGTTAGGTCTTTGCCTCATCTGCTCGCGCCTCATTGCGTCATCAAACAGGATGTATGTTGAATAGCCGGGTTCGGTGAGTGAGGCTGTACCGAGTTCTTTATACGAAAGCGATTCATCAACGAAGCGTTTCCCTGCTTGATTGAGAATAATCCCTCCCGCATAGTAGATGAGCGTCATATCGGAAATTCTGGCCGGCGTGCGGACAAAACCATAGGATGCACTCACAAAATTCATATCTCTCAAGGCAGCACCGACAGCCTCTCCCATCAGCAGGCCGTCACCGTCGGAGCCAATGCCGCAAATTTTGGCGGCTCGCTGCATGTTTGGAGCATATTTCGCCATCAATTCAGTGCTTCGCGCAAACCCACCGGATGCCAAAAGAACAGCATTGGCTTGTACTCGCTGATGAGAACCGGCATATTCAACCGCGGCACCATGCACTGTCCCGTTGCTCATGAGAAGCTCTGTTGCTCTGGCGCCCGTGATGATGGGAATGTTGTGTCTGGCCGCCATTCTGAGGAGCAGATTCATGACGGCCACAGCATCAAATGTGTGCGCACGCGGTCTGCTCATGCCTGAAGCTGCACTTAATGCCAACGGAGCAACGCCGTGCTCTAGAACCCAGTTGTATTGTTCGCGGCTGACCTGAATGAGTTTTTTAACAAGCTGAGGATCATTGCGGTTCTTCCCAATACGAAGCATGTCAGCGTAAAAAATGCTGTCCGTATCCAAAATGCCATTGCGTCGCTGTAATTCTGTTTCGGATACAGCCCACTGGCCGCCGCTGATCATCGAAGAACCGCCGACAATGGGCTCCTTTTCGAGTACAACGATATCTTTAATTCCGGCTTCGGCAGCCATGACTGCAGCCGTTAAGCCAGCCGCTCCAGAGCCGATGATCAGAATTTGGCATCGCGGCGGCAGTTGAAGGTTTAAGGACCCACTGTCCGGCATGCAGACAACAGCTTTCGCCTTGGAGGTGATCAGGCTGCCTAAGGGACCGATCAAGGATAGGCCAGCTAATGGAAACAATGTGCGTCGCTGCATCGGGGAATGACTTCACAACGTGATGATCGATGCTTTCACTGTAACGGATTCCCAAAGCGTTGATTCACTTATCGAATTTCCGTTGATGGCAGTCACTGTACCTAGGTACAGCAAATTTGAGACTCGATTGCAAAGAGGCGGAGGTGAACCGACCAATTATCAGCTCCGCTGTTTGACGTTGTGCAATTGCATAAACATGTTCATGCCAACCACCAAAGGAGAGTCCGTTATGACAAACCGCAGAAACTTCTTGAAAGCAAGCTTTTCAGCAGCCGGAGCCGCCGTGGCCGGCAGCGCCTGGGCTGTGCCGGTCAAGGCTCCTTCCAAGTGGGATGAAAGCTTTGATTTTGTAATTATTGGGGCAGGCGGTGCGGGACTAAGCGCGGCATGTCATGCTGCAGAAGCTGGTCTTAAAGTGCTGGTTCTCGAAAAAATGAGTCTTGTGGGCGGATCTTCACTTATCTGCGGCGGTGCTTGGTCTGTTGGAGGAACCGAGCTTCAGAAGTCCAAAGGCATCGAAGACAGCGAGGAAAAATTCTTCGCCGATATGATGAAGACAGGACAAAATGAAAACGATCCAGCACTTGTGCGTGCGTTTGTACGAGCCTCAAAAGAAGAGTATGAATGGATTCTTAGCAAGGGGGTTAAGCCTTCGACGGTAGCTATTGCGTCCGGAATGAGCGTTCCCCGAGCTCACCGCTTTGATCCCGCAGCAGTGATTGCGTTTTATTTGAACTACGCCAAGAAACTTGGCGTAGATATTCGACTCAACACACCGGCAGATCGGCTTGTTTGGGATGCGGACGCAGGGCGAACTGCAGGTGTTCGAGTCCGCCATGCCAAACAAACGGCTTTTGTTGCTGCCCGCAAAGGTGTGCTGATAGCAGCGGGAGGCTTCTCTCGCAACCCGCAGCTCTTGGCTAAATATGCGCCCCCAATGAAATGGGCGGCCGTCATTGCAGGGATGGGAACCACCGGTGACGGCATGTTGTTAGGACAGGATTGCGGAGCAGACGTGCTGGATACCAATTACGTCAAGGCGTCTTATGGGTTCAAGCTCAATCCATCGAGCATCTCGGACATGACAACGATTTATTACGCCGGCGCCATTATCGTCAACAAGGATGCTAAGCGTTTTGTCAACGAATCGCTTTCCTACAAACTCCTTGGGGATGAAGCGTTGTCGCAGCCTGAGCATAAGTCTTGGCTTGTTTTTGACGATGCCATTCGTCGTTCACAAATGAAGCTCCGTGCTATCGACAAGAAGCTTTGGGGCGGATTTGATGAAGGAAAGACTGCTGACTACTATTTCTCAGGTGCAACGATTGAAGAAGCTGCTCAGAAAGCAGGGTTGAATCCAAAGGTTCTGGCCGAAACCATTCAGCAATATAACGAGACGGCGCCTCAGGGGAAGGACCCGATTGGACGCACATCACTTTCTTCAGGATACGGCAAACCTGTAGCGCTTGATCATGGGCCGTATTTCATCATGCCAGCTACCGCCGGCATGATTGGCACATACTGTGGACTTCGCATTAATGACAAGGCACAAGTTATCGGTGTGTTCGGAGAAGTTATTCCTGGACTCCTTGCTGCGGGGGAGGCCACAGGCGGCGTGCATGGAGCGGCCTACATGACAGGTACTGCATTTGGCAAAGCACTGGCTTACGGCCGCATTGCCGCTAGAACTGTCGCGAGTTGATTGCTCATCTGAACCGCTCAGTCAGTCTGTTGGCGATGTGGTGATTATCTGAGCGTTTTTTTCATCCAAATAGCCCGAAGTATTGATAGAGGTACTTCGGGCTATTCATGATTAAAAATGATTTGGATGGCATTGCATTTTTGGTGAATTCCCCACTCTTTTTCAAACCCTGCCATCTACTCATATTTCGACAACCGATTTTATCGAAGTCGTTCAGTCCTTCCTTGTAAGCTATCATTTTGATATTTATGAATTTCTCCGATACTTAATAGAGCGGCCACAAGCCGTTTATCAAAGGAGAAATGTATGAATTACACAAAATCTGCGGTACTGATCGCAGCAATGTCCCTTTCATTTGCCGTCTACGCCGCAGGTGGCCACAGTGGTCCGGCTGTAGCCCTTCCAATTCCAGGCAAGCTTGGTGAGGTTATTGTCAATCCCTACAATATGGCGCCTTTGACGGCTGTCATCCGTAATGGCGGTTACGTCGTCCAAGATGCTCACGTCAAAGTGCTGCCGAAGATGAAGGGGCAAACGATTGAATATGACGTTTCGAATGGGTTGTTGATGACCTATGCCGGTATCCCCGTTTTCGGCCTTTATCCGGATTACGTGAATAAAGTTGAAGTGAGCTATACACGTATTGACGGAGCTGAAAAGAAAACAATCACAGAAACTTATCAGATTTACACGGGGCCGACCTATGCCAACGTTAACGGAATGGCACGCTTTCCGCAGCCCTTCTTCGACGCAAAGGTCAAAAAGGTGGATCCTGAATTTGCTGACCGGCTTTATCTGATTAACAATTTTCAGGGCAAATCTTCAAAAGGAACACGTGTTTCCTGGAACAACCCTGAAGGCGGCGCTCTCGAGTGGAATTTCGAGCCGCAGGTAGCTGTGATTGATACAACAGGTGAAATCCGATGGTTTATGGATGCCTCTTCTATCTACGACATCAATTCCATTTGGAATGCAGGTTGCTTCATGGGGTTCCGCCAGAATGATGATGGGCAAATTAGCTTTGGATACGGTCAACGCTACGCAAAGATTGATCTGATGGGCAGGACAATTTTTAATCGTATCCTGCCAGACAATTACAACGACTTTTCGCATTCGATGGACAACTCGCCCAATGGTAACTATTTCCTGCGCGTAGCGAGTTCGAACTACAAGTTCCCCAATAGCGACAAACATGTGCGCACGGTTCGCGATGTCATTGCTGAAGTAAATCCCGCGACGGGCAATGTGGTTGATGAATGGAGGCTCTTTGACATCCTCGATCCCTACCGTGACACGGTGCTTAAGGCCTTGGATCAGGGGGCTGTCTGTCTCAACATTGATGCCGCAAAAGCAGGAGAAACAATGTCTGCCGAAGACCTTGCCAAAATCCATACCTTTGGAGACATTCTGGGAACAGGGCCGGGACGCAACTGGGCGCATGTGAACTCCGTCGATCATGATGCCGAAGACGACTCGATCATCATCAGTTCTCGTCACCAGTCCGCTGCGATCAAAATTGGACGAGATAAGGAAGTGAAATGGATCTTGAGTTCACCGGTGGGCTGGAAATCTCCCTGGCGTGAGAAGATGCTCACGCCTGTCGATCATTTAGGTAATCCTTTGAAGTGTGAAGGCTCAACTTGTGAGGGCGATTTTGACTACCCCTGGACACAGCACACAGCATTCAAAATCGACTCGAAGAGCAAAGGCGATATTCTTTATCTCTCCATATTTGACAATGGCGACGCTCGCGGTATGGAGCAGCCGGCGCTTCCGACAATGAAGTACTCACGTGCCGTCATCTACAAGATTGATCAGAAAAAGATGACTGTTGAGCAGGTATGGAGTTATGGCAAAGATCGCGGTTTTGAGTGGTACAGCCCGATTACTTCCATCGTTGAATATCAGAAGGACAAGGATTCTGTCTTTGTTTACTCCGCAAACTCCGGTGCCAAGGTGAATGACCGCGGAGCTATGGTTTCGGCTCCGAATCCAACTCTGATGGAGTTCAAATGGAACGCATCCAAACCTTCGCTTGAAATTCAGCTCGAAAACTGTGCCGGTTACCAGGCGATGCCGATCAGCGTTAACGCTGCATTTGCCCCCGCCAAGTAAGCCTTTAACGGGTACAGGCAATTCCGACGCAAAGTCGGCTGGGATTGCCTGCTGATCCTCTGTTTTCGAGAAAAAGTTATGAATTCAAGCAACAATCTGCACAAATTTGCAGTGACCGCTCTCCTGACGGCTACGGCTCTAATCGTCTGCTCTAATGGCGTTTTTGCAGCTGAAACAATGATTTATGGCCGCGTGAGTACTTCGCTACGGGTAACGAAGGCTGATGGCGAACCAACTAAAGTAGACATGAACAATGAAGGGTCACGCTGGGGGTTACGCACTGAGGAGCACATCAACCCGGATCTCTCTGCCAAGATTTGGCTTGAGTCGGGTTTTAATTCAGACGATGGAGGGCTGTCAGGAACCGGTGGCGGCAATCTTGACAAGATGATCTTTGACCGCCATGCGGTGCTCTCCCTTGCATCTAAAAAATGGGGTGAAATTGGGTTTGGCCGTATGGGATCAGTGCGCAGTGCAGTAATGCCCTACAGTCTTGTTTTGCTTCCGCTAGATCCAGTGAACGGGGCTTACTACGACATCGCTTCTATCTCGGTTATGTTTGGAGCCGATCCAAGAGCAAACAATACTGTGACTTATGTATCTCCACGCATGAGGGGATTTAAATTTGGGGCAAGTTACTCCTTTGCCACTACAGATCAGGAAGAGCCGGAGATAACCAGCAATAACCGCCTTCTGGCATTAGGCGGTAATTACGAGGATGGTTCAATCGGCGTCTATTTTGGTGCTACTCATGTTTGGCACGGAAAGACCTCCGCCGCCTCTGCTGATCGCGGAAAACTGTACACGCGTGCAGATGCTCAGGCCTATACGCTCGGTGCAACCTATAGACCGACAGACGCCTGGAAGTTCTATAGCGCTCTTCAGTATCATAAAAACTGGCGTAATGTGGCCGGTTGGAAGGTCGATGCCGGCAGTGGTTCAGCATCGGACAAGGAGTACGGTGTGGACGGCCTCAGTGCCATGGTGGGAGTTAACTACTGGTTCACGCATGCTCTGCGAGGAACTTTCAGTTATTACCTCTTTGATGGTTCACATAAACGCCCTGGCAAGGCAGACGAAGAAGGAATGCGCCAAAGCATCAATGCCGTCATTGACTATCGGTTGTCTAAAACCCTGCTTCTCTACGGTACGTCGACTTACTCGAAAGGCGATAATCGCCTCGACAACAGCGACTGCACAAAATGGGTGTCGAGAGTGGGTCTGATGAAATTTTTCTAAAAGTTAATTCAATATTTCAGGACGGAAAAATGGATCATTTCACGCCTCATGAAGATCTTCTTGATGTGAAATTGCGGGATCTTCTGTTTTTCCTCCTGATTTTTGAGCACAGAAAACTCATTGATGCTGCAAAGGCAATGAAGATTTCCATGCCCACGGCGGAACGCAAACTTAAGAGTTTACGGTCGGCCTTCGGTGATTCTCTTTTCACGCGCGGCGGTACCAAAGGCTTCTTTATGGTTCCGACCCAGCGTGCTGCAGATCTCTATCCGAAGATCAAGACAATCGTTCAAACATACCAAGCTGCACGTATTGAAAAGCCATTTGAGCCATTGGAAATTCGGAACACCTTTCATCTCGCAGTGAACAGCCACGGCCTCTTTTTCATCCCTGAGGCATTCTTTCAGAATTTTTGTGAGCGTTGCCCAAACGCGAAACTTCGGATTGTCAGGCCAACGTCCGATATTTTCGAAATGCTGAGATCTGGCGAGGCAGATTTTGGATTCTCATACCGAGCAGCCGAGCCCGAGGACTCGGGTATTCATTCATATCCTATCTATACAGGGAAAGCTATTGTCGCGGTGAGAAAAGGGCACCCACTCGAGGAAGTAAATGCCAGCAGAATGCTTTCTATCGGTGATCTTCGTCCGTTTACGTATGTTCGTCTTTATTCGAAGTCACGAAAGTTCGCCAATGTTCGTTACCTTGACGAATGCTTGTCATCTGAGCCATTAAATTTTCAAGGTCATATTGATTCACCTTTCTTTCTGAGCGGGCCTTTGATTACGCGCTGTACTGACGCTGTATGCATCTGTCCAGAAATAATCGCGGAGCCGTGGCGTCAGGCAGGATTGATTTCTTGTCTGGATGCAGATTTCCTTCAGCAAACCTTTACGCTGCATCTTGTTTGGCATGAACGAACTCACGTACTTCCGGAGTTTCAATTTATGCGCTCTCTCCTATTGTCCAAATAGAGAACCAAACTCAAGCCGGGGATGAGGTTTCGAGTCAGAAGTCTGAGGAAGGTGACGAAGAAATATTTAGATGCGTTTTGATCTGTAGGGATCGGTATGCCTGTCACGGGGATGTATGAACTTTGCATGAATGGGACAAAGGTGGAGAAGTTATCCTCGGATTGCGTGTTGCTGTGGAGCCCTTCGGCAGCATGCACGTATGCGGTCTCGGCTTACATGACAGGTACTGTGTTAGCGTTGCCCTCGCATATAGCTGCATTGCCGCTAGAACCGTCGCGAGTTGATTACTCGCCAGAGTTGCCCGGTCAATCTGCAATTTCTGTAAATATGGATCGAGCGTTTTGTTCCAAAAAAACAGCCCGAAGCACAAGAAGTCCTTCGGGCTGGTTTTCGTTAAGAGACTAACTGGGAGGATTATTTCGTCTCAGCTTCATCAGGCAGTCTGGCGCCGCATACTGAACAGAAGAGCGATTCGCGTGAGACCGCGGGTGTGCCGCAGGCCGTGCAGCGCTTAGGCACCGGGGCGAGTTCGACAATCAGTTCGCCTTCCTCCACCGGGACCATGCGGCGGGTCTGAGCGAAGTCGGCGCGCTTAAGCACGCGCTTGACGATCCCGTCGACGGCTGCACAGACAGCCTTTTCCTGCTTCATGATTGAGACATTGAAAAGCTCCTGACCGGCTTTGACAATGTCGCCTTCGGCCACGTGAACGATCCAAAGGTCGGCCTTGCGCGGGCTGGGCACCTGATAAACGTTGCCGGGTTCTGCGCGCAGCACGGTCGACTTCGGTCCCGTGCCTTCCTTCACCTTCACGGCACAGGTGAGAATTTCGCTGTCGAGCACATAGCGCACCGTGGAGAAACCCTCTTCGGTCACCGAATCAATCGACAAAATGTGCATCTGGTGGGGTTTGCCGTCTGAGCTCGAAAAGTTGAGCGTTTCACCCGAACGGAGCCCCTCAAACCACACGTCGAGCGGCAGCGCGTTGGGGTCGCCGAAACGGCGGCGGAATTCGATGGTCTTGAGCGCGTCGGCCGGATGATTCATGTACATCACGAATTCTTCTTCGGTGGCCGGACGTTTGATCAGACTTTCGAGCTTCACGCGCTCGCCGGCAAGGTCGGCGGGTGCTAGCGTCAGGAGCGGCGACTCCGCACGGCGATCACGCAGGGCTTCGCGCCACTTTGCCCCGAAGGCGCTTTCATAGACCCAATCCTCGGGGAAGCCAAGCGGAAGCCGGCCGAATTTGCCTAGCAGCAGATTGCGGAACGCTTCGTTGCAGTCCATGTAGATGATCAGGCGTTCGTCGCGCTCGGCCTGAGTGAGGTTCGTGCGCTTGCTCCCCGCCGTGCGCACGGCGTTGAGGAGCCGCTCCACTTCAGGCATTCCGCCGCGCTTCCAGGCCCCGGTAACGGCCAGGAAAGCGGTGTTCCAGGTGATTTGCGAGCCCGGCGTGACGTCGTGGTAGCGCACGATGCGGCGTGAGCACTCGAGGAATTCAAGCATGAAGGGCAGCAGCTGAATGTAGCCCTGCTTAACAGCGCCTTCCTGCGAAGATGAGGTGGCTCCGCCGGGCATTTGGTAGCGCGTGACGTCATAGTCGACGCCCTGGAAAAAGGGCGAGCAGTAGCGGTCAAACCACGGCATCACCTGCTTGGCGGCAAAGTTGGCTTTGGCCACGGCCTCGCGGTCCAAGAGCGTCTTCATGCCGAGTTCGTCTTCAAGATAGGCAGCGAGCGACAAGAGGTCGCCCTGGCCGTAGCTGCGCACCGAGGCGCCCAGCCCAGCGTCGAGAATTTCGCAGCCCGCAGCAGCCGCGGCAGCACAGGCCGGCAGGAAGAGACCGTCGACGGCATGACGGTGGTAGTGGAGAACAAGTTCGGGCCAGCGTTTTTTGAGCGCTGTTACCAAGGCCGTCATGAAGGCGGGCGAACAGACGCCCGCCATGTCTTTGAGACCGAGCGTGATGCGGCGGACAGCGGTCTGTTCGGGCACGCCCATGATCTTTGCGGTCATGTCGACCACGGCCTCGGCGGACTGCAGACAGTAGTTGACGTCAAACCACGGCGCGCGCGAAAGCGCAATGGCGGGCTCAAAGAGCTTATCGGGACGGCTGAGAACCACTTCGGCGATCGGCGCCATATTGTCGGCTTCATTGAGGAAGTCAAAGCACCGTACGACGTCGTAGTGCTCGCAGATCATCTCGCCCGTGAGCTGCATGAGGTTGCGCGGCTGCGGGGTGTAGCCCAGCACATTGGTCGAGCGCACGAGGAGCTGCTTCAAAGTCTTCGGCGCAAAAGCGTTCCACTCGCGGGCTTCCTCGAAGGGATAGGTCATGTTGGCGAGCATCGCCACATGAAAGTGCGCCCCGCCGCCGTTCTCAATGGAAAAGAGCCCTGCGCTGTCCAGATAGGGGCCTACCAGGCGGTCCTCAGCAAGACGCATGCGGTTGCCGTGGTTGGACTGGGTCATGTCGCGCGTGGTCGTGTCCGTAAAGTGGATGCGACCCGTGTCGCGGATGAAGGCGAGGAGGTCTTCTCGGTCTCCCTGCGGATAGGGCGAGGGGCGGCTTCGCGCCGCTTCAGAGAGCTCGGGCGAGAAGGGCTGAAAGTGTGCCAGTTTGGGCGTGGTCTTCGAGCGGTATTCGCCGAGCGAAACGTAGGGGTTGAAGCCGCGCGCAGAAATTTCCGCGACGAGCTTGGCGAGCCGTTCGCTTTCAGGCTCCAAATCCGTGTAGCGCAGAATCTCCGGGTGCTCTTTGATGAAGGTGGTGGTCACTTCACCCGCGCGGAAGCTCGGATGGGCCACGACCCGGCGCAGGAAGGGAATGGTGGTCTTCGGGCCGCCGATCACGTACTCCTGCAGCGCTCGGTCCATGATCCCGAGCGTCTTTTGCCAGTCACGGGCATAGGTGATGAGGAGCGCGCCGGCGGAATCGTAGTTGGAGGGGAATTCATAGCCGGCGGAGAGGTTCGAGTCGAGGCGCACGCCCGGTCCGCCCGGAGAGACGTAGCGGGTGATGAGGCCGGAATTGGGGGTGAAACCTTCCTGAGGATCCTCCAGATTCACGCGGACCTGAAGGGCATGGAAGGAGGCTCGCGTGTTTTCTTCGGTAAAGCGCAGGGTGCTCCCGAAGGCGATGGCGATCATTTCTTCGACCAAGTCGACGCCGTAGCGGCTTTCGGTAATGCCGTGCTCGACCTGCAGACGCGTGTTCACCTCGATCATGTAGGGTTCGCCCGCTTCGGTCACGAGGAACTCCACGGTGGCAACCGAGTGATACCCCACAGCCAGCACGAGCCGACGGGCATAGTCTTTGAGCTCTGCGCGCAGTTTGGGCGTCATGCCGCGCCAGGGCGACGGCGTGACTTCAAGGAGTTTCTGGTTGTTGCGCTGAACCGTGCAGTCGCGTTCGTCAAAGGCAAACACATTGCCCCAGCGGTCAGCGATCACCTGAATTTCGATGTGGTGGACCTTGGGAAGGTATTTTTCAACGAAGAGCCGAGGGTTGCCAAAGGAGGCCTCCGCCATGGCTGAAGCCTTTTCAAAGGCGTCTTCAAGTTCATCCTCGTTGGTCACGAGGAAAATGCCGCGTCCGCCGCCGCCGCCCTCGGCTTTAAGCATGATCGGAAGACCAATTTCATGAACGATCTTTCGCGCGCCCGGAACGTCGACGGATTCGTCGGAACCCGGGACCACCGGAATGCCAAGGCTGCGGGCCACGCGGCGTGCTTCGACCTTATTGCCGAGGAGGTGCATCGCTTCGGCCGTAGCGCCGATGAAGGTGATGCCGGCTTCGGCGCAGAGCTTCGGAAAGTTGTTGTCTTCGCTCGCAAAACCCCAGCCCGGATGGATGGCGACGCAGCCGCGTTCGCGGGCAAGGCGGATGATGCGCGGAAGGTCAAGATAGGCGCGCGGGTCCGCTCCGAGCAGAATCAGTTCCTGTGCGGAGGCGGCAGCCGGTTCGGTTTTGTCGATGTCGGTCGCGGTAATGGCGGCAATCGCCTCAAATCGCTCGCGAATCGAGCGGCTGATGCGGCGTGCGGGGATGCCGCGGTTGGCGACCAAAATCACCTTGCCGCGCAGACTCTCGCGTACTTCCTCAAAAGTTCGTTGCTGCATGGATGGAATTCCTTCCCTTGAGTTGTTTAAAGGCTTGCGTTGATTTTGTGCTGCGTATGAGACTTTATTTTTAAAGCGTGTCTCACACGCTGCTCTTTTGAGGATCAAGTTTCCGAGACTTTTCAATCCCCTTAGAAGAATTCATGCCGCCCGGGGCGGGAGCGTTCAATGCGTCTCCGGCGCCCGGGCACTCAATTTCGCGGTGCCGCTTCTGCGGCATGCGGCGCAGGCGCCGCTTTGATGAGACTGCCGCGATCGAGTGTGACTATTTCGCCCGACGGGGTCTCGAGGAGGAGCTCTCCGTCGGGAGCGAGACCAATGAATCGGCCCGCGGTCAGGGCGCCCTCAGCGCTCTCAACCGCCACGTCGCTTCCGAGCCAAAGGAGGTGAGCCTGCGCGAGCGCTCGCCAGGAGGCGATGAGCCGGGCGGGGTCGGCTTCGCGCAGATGACGGAGAATGCGCCGCCAAAGTTCATAGGGATCCATTGCGGCTCCCCCGCGGGGCACCAGACGCCCGGGCGGGAGCGCAGCGCCCTCTCGGAGCGACGACACTTCGGGTGACCAGTTGACATTAAGGCCGATGCCTGCGGTGAGGAGCCCGTCAGTTTCTTCGAGCAGAATGCCGCCCACTTTGGCCGGCCCATTGGGCGAAAGACAGATGATGTCGTTAGGCCACTTCATGAGCACCGGGAAGCCGAGACTGCGCAGTGCTTCAGCGGTCAAAGCCGCCGTCGCTGCGGCGGATGCCCGCGTGGCATAAACCCCTTCAAGCGGCAGTCTGATGCCGGCATGAAGATTCCCGCGGGCGCTCTCCCATGCGCGGCCGTACTGTCCGCGTCCTGCTGTCTGCAGGTTTGCAAAGATCGAGCCGTAGACCGGCAGGCGGTCTGCAGCATAGAGCGAGCGGGCGAGCGTGAGAACCGAATCCGTTTCGTCAATACGGTAAATGCCGTCAGGATCAGGTTCACCGAGCGCAGACGCCGGATCGGTCGATTGATGCAATGGTGCTGGAATCATGAAGCGGAGGTCCAAAAGGGATCGGAAGTTGTTTTCTTTGAGCCTATCAGCCTCATTGGCTGTTGGCGGCGCTCATTGCGCCAAACCTGCGCCGGCGTGCACGGCTTTTGCGCCTTTCCTGCACGTGTTGGGAGATATGCCGTACAGACTAAATGCTTAGTTCGGGGTTTCGGACGGCTGCTTTCGATTCGCCGGATCGGCGTACGTCCATGGGAACGATGTTGTGCTGAGCACCGCCTTCAGGGCAAGGTATTTGGCGGATATGCCTGCAAAAACCTCCTTTAAACAGTATATCTATATGATTAATAAAGAAACATATACGCAATTATTAGAAAATTGCAATGAATGTCAGGGAAATTTGAGAAATATCCCGTTCTCCTAAGCGGATGTGCTTAGATGCGGCAAACAAAACCATCGAGGAAAAGTGCACTATTACTGCACTAGAGATGGAAACGAAAAGAAGTTTCCTTAAAGCTCAATCAACTACGTCTTTTATTTTGGAGATTCTGCGATGAAATTCACTGTCTTGCATTTGACTGATGCCGCTTCGGCAGCATCTGCTGCAGGCGGGCAGAGTCTCCGGCTTCCGCCCCTGCACCGAGGGCTGCGACTGCCGCCGCGGTCGGCGCTGCACCTTAGGGTGGAGGACGGTTTCTGCTGAAGCCTTGTGCTTCAAGCTTTTCGAGGCCGCCCTCCCGCCCCGCCCCAACGCGCAGAGGGTTGACCTGACTGCATGACTGCATTAACGGCGGTCTGCGCTGAGCGCATCCCGATGCCTGCAGTCTTTCTGTTGAAAGACCGCATCAAACGATTTCCAGCTCTTTTCCTGAGGATGCCGTCATGTTCCAGTCCTTTGCCTTCATGTCCCGCCGAGATTTTATTGCCGCTGCCGCTATGGCCGCGGCCGGGATCGTCTGCTCGTCGCCCCGCGGCGTTTTTGCCGCCGAACCTGAAAAGCGCTCGGTGACCATTGCCGTCGGCGGCAAGAATCTCTACTACTACCTGCCGATGGCGCTCGCCGATTGGATGGGCTTTTATAAGGACGAAGGACTTGACGTCAAAGTCGTGGATTTTCAGGGCGGATCGAAATCCCTTCAGGCTGTAGTAGGGGGCTCAGCGGATGTGGTTTCGGGAGCGTTTGAGCACACGCTTTCGATGCAGACCAAGCGCCAGTCCATGCAGGCCTTTGTGCTTCAGGATCGTGCGCCGCAGTGCGTTTTTGCCATTAACCGCCGCACCATGAAGGGTGTCAAGGATCCCGCTGCGCTCAAAGGCCGCCGCATCGGCGTGACGGCGCCGGGGTCGCATTCGCACGTGATGGCCAACTTCGTGATGGCGCGTGCGGGCGTGAAGTCTAATGAATACTCGGCCATCGGCATTGGTTCAGGCGCAGGCGCTGTGGCTGCGGTCCGTTCCGGACAGGTGGATGCTTTCGTCGGGCTCGATCCGGTCGTCACGCAGCTCGAAGAAGCCGATGCCATTGACATTGTGGTCGACACCCGCCGCGTGGAAGAAGGCGACGCACTCTATAACGGCCCGATGGTCGCGGGCTGCCTCTACGCGCCTCAGACCTTCATTGACCGCAATCCGGAAACGGTTCAGCGCATGACGAATGCGGTTATTCGTTCGCTCAAAACCATCGCCGCGATTACGCCCGAGGAGCTCATGAAGTCCGTGCCGAAGGCCGCCTTCCTCGGCAATCCGAAGCTCTACGCCGAATGCTTCCTGCGCAATCGCCCGGCCATGTCGATTGACGGCCGGTTCCCGGAAGGGTGCGTTGAGACCGCCGCCAAAGCGCTCGCATCGGTGAAGCCCGAACTCGCCGACTTCAAGTTTGATGCCGCGGCTGCGTACACCAACCGCTTCGTGGATGCCGCGAAGAAGGCCTGATTTCGAACCCCATTATCAACACTTTCAACACTTCGCCCGGGGGAATAACCCCCCGGGCCGCGCCCATAATCCAAAGCCGCTCTCATGAAAGCGCGGCAGAGGCGCAAAACCCTAAAACAAAAAAGAAATTCATAGAGGAAGCGGTCTGATGTCGAGCGAGACAAATGAACTGATTGGAGCGGCTCGAAACCCTGCGCCGGCCATAGCATTTGAAAATGTCACCTGCAGTTTTGAAACGCCCGAGGGCGTTTATACCGCCACGAAGGATGTGTCCTTTTCGATCGGCGACGGCGAGTTTGTGAGCGTCGTCGGACCGACGGGCTGCGGAAAGTCGACGCTGCTTAACGCTGCGGCTGGGCTTTTAAAGCCCGCTGCCGGGCGCGTCCTGATTTACGGCGAAGCCCTGAACGGCATCAACCATCGGGCCGGCTACATGTTTCAGGCCGAAAGCCTGATGCCCTGGGCGACGGCGATTGACAACGTCATGATGAGTCTGAAATTCCGCGGCGTCCCGGAAAATGAGGCGCGTGAGGCGGGCTTTGACTGGCTCGAACGCGTGGGGCTCGAGCGTTTTGCCGACCGCTATCCGCATGAACTTTCGGGCGGCATGCGTAAGCGCGTTGCCATGGCCCAGACCATGATTGCCGACCCGGACATTCTTCTCATGGATGAATCCTTCTCAGCGCTTGACATTCAGACGCGGCAGCTGATGGAAAACGAACTGCTTGAACTCTGGCAGGCGAAGAAAAAGGCTGTGCTCTTTATTACCCACGATTTGGATGAGGCCATTGCCATGTCCGACCGCGTGGTCGTGATGTCGGCAGGGCCCGCTTCGCACCCCTTGGGGAGTTTTCCCATTGCCATTCCGCGTCCGCGCAACGTTGCCGAAATCCGCACCCGTGCGGACTTTAACGAATGCTATTCGGCCATTTGGGAGGTACTCCGCGAAGAGGTACTGAAGAGCTACCGCGAACACCGCGCGCACGTCGGCACACTGGCGAGCTGATAGGAGAGAGGGAGACACATCATGCAGCGCAAAGGTTTTCAGATTCGAATTTGGCAGTGGGGGCTCCTCGCAGCGATTTTCGTCTTTTGGTGGGCGATGACAAAGCCCGGATTTATTCCGGCGTTTTTCTTCTCCGACGACAGTCAAGCCGCCTTCTTTTTCGGCGAACCGGTGATCATTCTTCAGCGTATTTGGGAGTGGTTTGCGGGCGGCGAAATCTACAGCCACCTCGGCGTTACGCTTTATGAAACTGTCATGGCCTTTGTGATCGGCACGGTTGCAGGGCTCGCAGTCGGTCTATGGCTCGCGCTCTCGCCGGTGGCGGCAGCCGTGGCGGACCCCTTCATCAAGGGGTTCAATTCCATGCCCCGCGTCATCCTTGCGCCGATTTTCGCCGTGTGGTTCGGACTTGGGCCGGCCTCCAAGATTGCGCTCGGCTTCACGCTCGTCTTCTTCATTGTTTTTTTCAATGTCTATCAGGGCGTTCGCGAAGTGAATCCCAATGTTCTCGCAAGCGCCAAGATGCTCGGCGCCACGCGCCGGCAGCTCCTGCGCTACGTCTATCTGCCGAGCGCCATGAGCTGGGTCTTTTCGAGCCTGCATACCTCGGTGGGCATGGCGTTTGTCGCAGCCGTGATCGGTGAATATTTGGGATCGGCAGAAGGCGTGGGCTATCTGATTCTGCAGGCCGAAACGACCTTTGACATGAATACCGTGATGGCCGGCATTTTGGTGCTGACAGCCTGTGCGCTGATCCTCGACCGCATCGTGACGGAAGTTGAAAAGCGCCTGATGCGCTGGCAGCCGACGGTTTGATGGGTGAGCGGGTTCCAACCGCTTAACACAGCATTTTTAAATTCTTCCTCTTTGGGCTCTCTAGGATCAGCAGATCGCGAGAGCCCTCTTTTTTTTGTGCTGGTCCATCCTGATCTGAACTCCCAAATGACTAGATCTTAACTAAACGGAAAACAGGATTCGGGAGTTTTGTTAATTTCAACAGAGCCAGCAAATTTCGATGGCGTTTAGCGACAGAGTCCAGAACAAAGGCATTGGTTGTCGGATGTTTATATGCCTGCATGCACAGAAGTTGGGTAAGGAGATTATGCATTGTTTCTTCTGTATTTTCAGCTTAGGATGGGGTGCATGCATTTTTCTTCTTTGTAAAGCATATTCATACGTAGAGCCATAAACAAATAGTTTTCATCAGTGCGCTGCTTCTGTCGCTTCGAATCGTGAACCGCCGATTTCATTCTTGAGGTCAAGTGCTTTCAGAACATCTGGATACAGTTCATTGATCTGCAGCTCAGCCATTACGGCATCACGATACAAATGCAGATAAGCCTTGATCGGAATAGGACCGGCATCCGTGTTCTCCTTTCATTCGTCCGGAACTGCATTCGCAGAGATCCCCAAGACAGGATCTTTATGTGCAATCGAATCGCACAGAGCCTGTTTGTGCCGCTGCAGATAGATGAGCTTTGACAGCTCCTTCTTTAAGGCTCAGAAACTGGATGTACTTCAAGTTGAGGTTGATGGCCGTCTGTGTGTTGTAAATGCTCTGAAAGCCGTGGTCTGTCACCAGAATGTTGTTGGTTAGATCCAAACCGGCAAACTTCATGCGCAGATAAATCTCCGGGAGGATTGTCTGATCGTTGATGGATCCGTCGAAGCTGCAGGCAAAGACCACATCTCCTGTGGCATGGTCGCATACCGTCATATAGTTGACCTGTCGGAGCTCCGGATTCTGTCTGGCATGGCCCAAGCTTGCCGCATTGATGGTGTACAGAGTGACAGCCGAGTCACTTTATTTGCAGTGATAGAAGCAACTTGTAGTAACGTCAACCTGCGGCTGAGTGATGCTTGAGAGCATTTCTGCTATTGGCCGGCCTTCAAGCGGTTGAACCTCAGGTAGCCAGACTTGTGGTAGTCAATCCTTGAACGTCAGCAAGTATTTTGCAGGACAACCGAGCGTGGGCAGAAGGTCGAAAAACTGGCGGAGCTGGTGCGGACAACTTCAATCACCTAGACATGCGGCCAAGTAAATGATGTTAGGGTTGCATATAACAAAACAAGACTGAGTTCCGCGAGCAGCCATATTACAGAACTGAGCGGACATGACTGATGAATGGACTATTGCAAGTCTTCGCTAAAGAGGAATAATAAATGAATAGGGATTGGATTCTTCAAACACGCGAAACTCGTCGGTCTTTTGCGAATGCAACTTGGGTGCCACTGCGTGCATCTCAAGCTAAAGAGCAAGGCCCGCGGGTTACCGAAATTGGCCATATCAGTGAGTACTTTGGATGTGGATCAGTTGCATTTTTTCCGCAGCATCGAGAGACTGCCGAGAAGTTGAGTTGGAGTGACATCGGAATTGCTCATCGTGCGCGGCCATGCGCCTACGATGACGGTTACTACTCTCCGATAGACCAGTATCAGTACAACGACAAAGAGCCTATCGGGGTTGAACTAGTTTTCGTACATGATCAACCTGTTGTTGGAGGGACAAATTGGATACTGAATCCTGACCTCGTCGTTGCTCTTCGTTTAGTTAAGGTGGAGCATACTTGGGTTAGGCCTGAAGAAGATTTTGTGGTAGTCGCTCGTGAGGTTCTCGATAGTGATGGTCGGTATCAGCTGATCGAGATTAAGCGAGAGTTCCTTATTGACTATCTTGCTGCCCGGGGACTTGCGCTAAGGCTGTCTTACTACCGGCAACGCATTGAGAATGTTGCCGTTGTTGAAGGAACCAATTACGAGGGGCTTGTAGATTATCAGGATGAGCGAGATCACGGTCACTTCGAACTCCTCATACGTAGCTTAAATGACGTTTATGGCGGAAGCTGGGCATCATTCCGTGTCTGGAGGACCGATATTGATGAGGAAGAGGACGCACCGGTTTTGGGCCCGGAGAGGGATGACAACACTGACTACGAACAGTCAGAATGTGTTCGAGAAGGCCCCAAAGGAATCCGTGTAGAAAGTGAGTTCTGGAAAAATGAATGGATTGATCATCGAGCTCAGAGTGTGAGAGTCCGTGGTGATATAGATCAATCTTTACCGCACTTCATAGTTGAAACTGATGGAACACGCATGGCCTCTACAGCGCTTAATTCTGAAGATGTTGGTCGATGGCTATGGTTCCAACCGAGTGTAGTCACTGATCTTCTTGGCCGCCGCGGGTTCTCCTTAAAGTGGTACACCGCAGAGACGGGTGCAATCATCTCTACATCTGGCTACGCGACACATTTTGGAGTCAATTCCGCTGATTTGCTAACCATCTACGCCTGTGACATTGCCCGTCTTGCAGGTTGGGAGCAACATGTTTGGGCAGCGCACAATGTACCACCAGAAGGTAAGGTTTCCCGGGAGTTGTTAGCTTCACAAATCAGGGCTCAGCCAGCCTCCACGCATGCTGTAGAGGAATTACTTTTTGTGAGTATGCGGAAGCTAGAGAAGGGATTTGAGAGGAAATTCGGAGCTAAGTTGTTTAAACATCAAATTGATGATGGCTCTGCGATGCAGCAAATATCGCGATTCCACTGTAGGGATCAGGCCTCGTTACTACGACTTGCGAAAGAGATCATCCGAGTTTTTTCAGATCGCCTTAACCTTCGCGAACTACGCAAGCTGTCGTCTCATGCAGAGAAAGATAAACTTGGTTCCAATAAACTCCTTCAAGATGTGTTAGCGAAGAAAATTGGGGAAGAAAGAGCTCGTCAAGTGTTTGGCCCCATCGTCGGTGCTTATGACTTGAGAGTAGGTGACGCGCATCCTACGAGCTCAAAGATTGGTGATGCCTTGGAACTTGCAGGGATTGACGAGAGTCAATCTTACTTACGCCAAGGAGAGCAACTGATTCACAATGTTGGGTATTCCGTATGGTGCATTGGAAAGTTGCTCTTCGAGGAAAAGGGTAATCCGTGAGGAGCTGCGAATGCAGCACAATTCAATACTCGATAGAGTAATGTCAGACCAACTTCGAATCGAGAATTTTCCTGAATTCTCGAATGACTAGATCTTAACTGACATTATTGGTATCGGTGATGTTGGTCTTTCTTCGGTAATATCGGCCGCTAAAGCCGGCAAGAGCGTCATTGTGATGGAAAAGACACACTACGCCGGCGGCAACACCAGTGTTGCGGGCGGGTGCTACAACGCTGCCGATCCCGCTCTGGAAGCGAAGCAGGAAATGTCTCCTCAGCGCCGTGCATCGGTCGACGCACTGCTCGCGGAACCGGTGCGCAGCAAGCTTCACGGCGAACTGATTCAGAAGGTCAAGGAGCAGCTCGCTCAATACGATGCCAAAGGCGGGAAATACCTTTTTGATTCGGTAGAGCTCCATGCGCTTCAGTCCTGGAAAGCGGGAGATTACGCCGGGAAGCTCGACCTCGTTTATGAGCTCGCCAAAGGGGCGCCGGAGATGCAAAAAGAGCTTGCCGAGATGGGATTCAAGTGGAATTCGGGTACGGAGCAGGTGGTCGGCGCCTTGTGGCCGCGCTCCAACCGCGCGAGCAACTATAAGTCCGGCGTGGGTTATATCGACACCTTCTTAAATGAAATCAAAACAAAACATCTCCCCGTCACCTTTATCATGAATACGGCAGCATCAGACATCCTGATGAAGGATGGACGTGCGGCCGGTGTTGTCGGCACTGCAGAAAACGGCAGAACTTTTAAAGTATTAGCTAAAGACGGCGTCATCCTCACGACGGGCGGTTTCAGCGCCAATGTCGATATGCGTGTCCATTACGACACCATCTGGGATAAAAAGATTGGGAAGGGCGTCATGACGACCAATGTGCCGTCGATTACGGGCGACGGCATCAAAATGGCCCAGAAGGTCGGGGCGAATTTGATTGATATGGGCTACATCCAGCTCCTTCCGACGACGGACCCCTATACCGGCGCCACCAATCATGCGGTTTCGCTCACCACGGGCATCTATCTCAATACGGACGGGAAACGCTTCGTCAATGAACTCGGGCGCAGAGACGAACTCGCCCGCGCAGCGCTTGCTCAGCCGGGCCACAAGTTCTTCATTTTGGCAACGAGCGATGCCAATAAGATCGATAAGGAAGGACGGAATCAATACGGCATTAAGGTGGCCGATCTCATCAAATCAAAGAAAGTCTTTGAAGCGAACACCTGGGATGAATTGGCTGAGAAGGCCGGCATCAACAAAGAGAATATGAAAAAGACCATTGCCGATTGGAATGCTTTCTGCCGCAATCCGGTCAACGATCCTTTCGGCCGTGTTTCCTGTGACCCAGGCGTGCGGCTTGACGGCAAGGGGCCGTTCTATGCCACCGTCTTCACGCCTTCCGTGCACCACACGATGGGGGCGTACAGATTAACGGCAAGGCACAAGTTCTCGATACCAAAGGTGCGGTTATTCCCGGACTCTATGCTGCCGGCGAAGTAACGGGCGGCGTGCATGGGAAAAATCGAGTCGGCTGCAATGCAGTGCCGGATGCTTTGGTGTTCGGGCGTATTGCTGCACTCAACGCGGTGCGCTGAGGTCGGCAACGGTCATTAAATAAAGACTAAAAAGAGGAGACCACGCTGATAAGGTACCCCCAAAAGCGTGGTCTTTTCTTTTGCCCATTTTCTTTTGAATATTTTCTTGAACGAAGTTCGCTCATGAGGTCATTTCAAAGAAAAGGGTTTTCTGACAAAATCGAGTTATTTAAGCCTCTGATTTTGTACCGTGAACACGCCTCACAGAGGCATATCCTCTCTGAGGCCGGTACTTTTTTCGATGGAAGGTGTCGCTATGCCGGCCATGCCGTTATTTATTTCCGTCAGTGAAGCGGCTTCGCTTCCCAACCGTTGCTTCATTGATGTTCGCTCACGCGTGGTTCACGGATGGGATGCCCTCGGAGCTTACAGCAAGGGGCATATTGCCGGAGCTCAGTTTCTGGCTTTTGACCGCGTGTTTGCTCGCGACCCGGTCTTTGGGCTCGGACGTCATCCCTGGTCAGATCGCCGCACCGTTGCCGCACATCTCCTCGGTGTTTTGGGGCCGGCCGGCAATGCTCATCATCGCGTGATCTTTTATGACGACGGCGGCATGAATTTTGCAGCACGGGCGGCGCTCTGCGCTCGTTGGGCCGGTTTCATGAATGCCCAGATTCTCGACGGCGGTCTTTCGGCTTGGGCACGGTGCGGCTTGCCGCTCAATGATGGCGCACCGGCTGCTGCAGATCATCCTGCGGCTGAGAGGGTGAACGATTTTCTGCGGCAAACGATCGCTGGCGCCGTTCCTCAGATTCTTGGCAAAGCGGCGTTTTTCAATGCTGTCAAGCAGGGTGACCGACTGGTGATTGATGGCCGACCGAGGGAGCGCTTTGCGGGGCGAACGGAAAATCTGGATGCTCGGCCTGGACATGTGCCGGGTGCGGTCAATCGTCCGGCCACAGAGAATCTCGATGCTGACGGCTCTCTCAAGTCCCGAGAAGCGCTTCGTCGTGAATGGGGCGTTGTGATTGGCGGCAGAGATCCGCGAAGCATCGTTCAGATGTGCGGCTCGGGTGTGGCGGCATGTCTGAATTCGGCAGCACTCGATGCGGCCGGCATTTTGCCTATCGCTGAAGCAGCGCTTTATCCAGGCTCTTGGTCGCAGTGGGCGGCAGACTCTAATTTGCCGGCGGAAATCGGCTGTCGCGATACCGCGGAATAACGCGTATTTTGCGGTTGATCTCCCAGTCTTTGGAGAAGATGCACTTCAAAGGCTGGGTAATGTCTTGTTTGCATAAATGAAATGCGATTTCCAATAAAGAATCTTTAAAAACGGAACTATTCAAATATCTTTCTTGCTCATTTTTAGAAAGATTCTTGCCAAAAGATAAATAGCGGTTTGGCATTGCTGCCAGTGAAGCAGCTCTCAATCTCAGCGCTCTATGAGTGTTGACCGCAGAACGGCGTCAAGCGCCAAAAGCAAATGAAGCTCTCGATGCACAGAGCGCCACCTTCAACGAGGCAATCGGTGTTCGGATAGCCTGCCGTCATGTTTTGTGACCTGTTGGGGTAGGTCATTTTTGCGTTCGTTAGGTAGGTAATTTATGCGTTCCCGTAACAGTTTGACCGATTTCTGTGTAGGCAGATTGATTTGAGTTGACGCTTTCAACTAACGCTTTCCTTGCTGGGGACTCGGCAAAGGAGATGGCTCGAACGGCAACAGGAGTCTTCGAAACCCTACGACTCTCAAATTGACCTTAAATGCCGCGCCTTTCTCGAATGTATTTTCGTTTTCCGGTGGTCAGGAAAAGCGGTGCAGCAGGAAGCCGGCAATGACTTCCGCTTTGCTGACGGGAGGATGGGTCTGCTCGAAGGTTTGTTAGCAGAAAGCCTTGACCTGCATTGCCCGGCCGCAGTCGTGATAGCCCCGATTTATTGGAGGCGGCATGGAGATCATTTCGTGGTGACTTCCCCAGCGTGATGAGGTTTGTCTGTTTACATTACAAAGGCAGACCACTGAGTAAGAAATCGAATACATAAACTATGTGTTTACGTAATCTCAACTGAGTGTTGCATATGAGCAAACTGCATTATTTAAGCGTTAACACTACCCATTTTAATCAATAAAGTTTACGCATTTAGACCGTTTTCAAAAAATTAACATAGGGTTTACCCCCCCCCCATGATGTTGACACATCCATTCCTACACTCCCGTCAGTGCTTCGCGCACTTGTTCTGTTCACGACGTGTAAACGCCGACGCAGAAAGAACCTCATTATTCTTGGAGTAAAAGAATGAATCGTAATTTCAAGGTGGTCTTCTCTAAAGCACGTGGTGCGCTGATGGTGGTTAACGAAGCCACATCGAGCGTCCAGGCTAAGGGTACAAAGACCGTTATCGCCGCCGCTGTCGCTGCGCTCTCTCTCGGCGCAGGCGTGGCTTCGGCTGCTGACTCTCAGACATTCGATAATGTTCAGTTGAATGCCAACACGACATTGACGATCACGAAAGGTGAGTCAGGTCTTATCTACACGCCGACCGGTACGGTTACGGGCACGGTTGGTAGTGAAACAGACCAGACATTCGCTGCCAAAGGTGATTCGCTGAACTCCACTCAGGGTCAGGAAGCTGACGTCATTCTCAATGGCGGTGATTTTGCTGTTGATGCTTCAGGAGCTTCCGAGGCTATGGAGGTTACCGTCGGTCAGCTTGGTATTCAGAAGGCGACACAGGAAGGCGAAAAGGACGTCGGCACTGGCGCAGGCAATATCACGCTGACAGCCAACTCCGTTGCAGCCAAGGAGACGCCTGTTGCTCTTACCCTCAACGCCTCGAGTATTGATCTCCAGGCCGGGACCATCGCTTTCAAGGCCGGTGAAAAAGCTAATCAGGGCGCTATTACCCTTAACAGTACTGGCGATATCGTTCTTGGCACCGCTCAATCCTCGAAACAATTCGGTGCAGTTACAGAAACGACCCCAGCCGTTGATCGCAACATTATTGTGGATGCTGGTCTCGAAGCTACGATCTCCGCTACTGATGCTAACTTCAACTACAACGCCGGTACCGTTACCAATGCCGGTAGTCTGACGCTGAAAGCTACGAAGGTTAATGACGATACAGCAGGTGTCGTGACCCTAGGTAAGGACGTCTCCTTCGCCAACTCGGGTACTCTCGCTATCGAAGGTGATAAGGTCGAACTCAACGCTTCTTACGATGCAACATCAGAAGCCAACAAGAGCGGCTACCTTGCAGTTAAGAGCACGGCTGCTTCTGACGGCACTATCACCGTCGGCGGCACGCTGACCGCTGATACGATCAAGCTCGGTGAGAAGACTCCTGATGCTGACGGTAAGCGTCAGGAAAAGAACCAGATTGTTTTGAATGCCGACACCACTACCGTTGCTAAAGACGGCAAGCTCGACGTCAAAAATACGCTGACTCTTGAAAATGACCTCACAGTTCTGGGCATGGTCAATGCCGCCGCTACGGATGTGAAGGCGAAAGATGTCGCGGTGAATATTGAGGCCAGCGATGCAGCCGATAATAAATATGCCGGTTCCGTGTCCCTCGGCAAGGTTACCGTCGGTGTAGGTACTGCTGATCAAGCCAATTCTTTGACGGTGTCGGTCGCGAATGGTGCTTCCGCTCAGGCTGACTCTCTCGACATTGCTGCTGAAGATAAGGATAAGAACAAGGCCGGTGAGTTTGCCTTAGTTGCCGGCAAATTCAACGCCGGTACGCTGACCAACGGCGGTTCCGTTAGCATTGGCGACACGGGAAATGGTACTGCTTCTACAGTCGGTACTCTCACCGTTTCCGGCACTTCCGTCAATAAGGGCACCGTTACCTTCAGTACGGCGGTTGGCAATACGCAGAACGCTCTCGTCATCGCTGCTGATTCGACCTTCTCTAATGAAGGAAACCTCGGTGCTGACAGCGGCACGACCGGCGATATCACCGTCGCAGGTACGCTCACCAACGTTTTGAAAGCAGCATCCGGTACTGATGCCGGCATCACCGGCAAGATCAACGCCAACGCTGTGAACGTCGAGGAAGGCGGTGTGGTCAACGCCGCTCTCGACGATAACTACAAGGTCACCACGACGAATGTTGCCGGCACGTTCGCGACGACGCTCAATGCCAAGACATTGGCTTCTAACAAGACGAATGACGCTCTTGAGCTCAAGTCGGCCTTTGTTGTCAACGGTGGTGCTATCACTGACGGCACCAATGAGGTAACGAGCTATGTTATCGGCGGTGATAAGGGCTCTCTTACGCTTAACAGCGACAAGAAGCTCACGTCCGTTCTGACGAATCAGACGACTGCTGCGGATGGCGCTTTTACGGTCGGTTCGGCAGCTTCCGTCGAAGTCGGTACGCTGACCCTCACGAAGGGGCATGCTTTGGTTGAAGGTGATCTCACCGTTACCACTGCTTTGAATACCGCCACTGACGGCACGATCAAGGTTTCCGATGGTGACTTGAGCGTTTCTTCTCTCGATGTTCTCGGTCTTGAAATCAAGAATGGCGAGATTGCTGAGAAGACTGCCTCGGCCGGTACGACTGTTCCGTCTGTTGCCGCCGGTACGATCACGCTGGAAAAGGCATCGACCTTCAATCTTGATCTCGGGGAAGTGACGTTCGCCAATAAGGACAAACTTTCTGCCCTGACGGGTTTGGTCGCTGATAACGCTGATGGCCTCATTAACGTCGGCAACGTCACGATCACGGGTCTTATCTCCGACAAGAACGAGATTACGTACGATGAACTCAAGGCCCTCAATGGTCTCACCACCGATGCCATCAAGCAGGTGACAGTCACGGGGGCTGATGCGATTGATCGCACGATCAGCGTCGGTAACCTCAAGATCGCCGGCAACACGACGACTGGTGCATCCTCGATCGAGGACGGCAAGACGGTAACCCTCAATGGTTCCGGTATGCTGGTTTACTACGACAAGCCGACGACCGGCTCGACCGCCGTCACGCAGACGCTCGCAGGCGTTAGCCTCGGCAACGGTTCGACACTCGTTGTTGCTGCCGCTGCCGACCAGGCCGCTGAAATCGGTGCTGTCGAAGGTGAGAGCGGTGACTTCCGCGTTGAATCCGGCAGCCTCACGGTCAAGGGTAATGTCAAAGTTGCTGACCTCACGGTTGAGGCCGGTTCCCTGACGCTCGGCGCCGCTGCTGAAGGTGCTGATGCCTACGCCATCACGGCTGCTACCCTTGATGTCCGCGCTGACGCTGTCGTTTCTGCAGCCGCCAACTCGCTCACGCTGACGGGCGGCAGCAACGCTGACTTTACGGCTGAAAAGCATTACGCTAACGTCAACACCGTTGCCGGTTCGCTGGCCGTCAAGACGCTCGAAACGGCTCAAGATTTGCTCGTTACGGGTACTGCACAGATCGACACTCTCAAGGGTAACGGTACGGTTCTCGTTGGTACGGATGAGAGCGCCGGTTCGCTCGTCGTCAATAACCTCGAAGGTAAGGTCTTCGCTGATCCGGCCTGGGTTGACGGCAAGTCCGAAGCTGCCAGCACAGTGCTCGTCAAGGCTGTTAAGGCTACGGGTTCTGTCGAAGCCGGCCGCAACTCTGTTGTGACCGTCGGCGGCGAAAAGGCCTTCACGGCTGATGAAGTTCAGGCACTCACGGGCTTTACGCTCGCTGAAACGCCCACTGTTGACAATGAAACGACGGGTGTTAAGGCTGTCAAATCCATCGATACCTATACCGTCAACTCTGTCGTGGTTCTCGGCGGCGATAAGACCACCGTTATGAACGGCACCATCGTTGCTTCCAATTCGGAACAGCCGAGCGCTACCCCGTATCAGGTCTCCATTGACCGCAACAGCATGTTGGTTGTGGACGCGCTTAAGCTCGATACCACTGGCGAAACTGCACTTTTCGCTCAGCAGACGACCTTGGCAGATGGTTCCATCCTCTACATCGATAATGCCGCCAACGGGCAGAAGTTCCTGCTCTCGAAGGCTAACGGTACGAGCTACAGTGCTGATGCGGTCTTCGAAGGCAATCTCCTGATGGAAGAAAGCTACAACAAAGACTCGAATACGCTCTCTATCGGCATGACTGATAAGAGTGAAGTGGTCGATAAGCTCGGCGACGTTGCTGGTCTCGATGCGATCTACGGCATGTATGAAAAGGGCGAAAACGTCGGCAACGACAATGCCAAGTTCTTCCGTGATCTCATGTCGTCGCAGACCTCCTCTGCCTATGACAAGACCACTGGCGAATGGAACTTCCAGACCATCCGCACGACTCTGAACGACGTTGCCGCCATCGGTGCCACGACGGGTGCTCAGGCCGTGACGATGGATGCCGTCAACCAGATGGCTGACACCGTTGCTGCTCGTACGTCTGTCCTCACGCAGCGCGCTCAGGGCGTCAACGTGTGGGTCGACGTCAACGGCGGCCGCTTCGAAGGCAAGAAGGTCATGGATGGTGCGGGCTACTCGTCCGACATCTATGCCGGCACCCTCGGCGCCGACTACCAGTTCGCCAACGGCGCCGTGCTCGGCGCTGCGCTGACGATCGGTACGGCCGACACTGACAGCAAGGGCACCACTGCCAAGACCTCGATGGATTCCGACCTCGTCGGCTTCTCCGTCTACGGTTCGAAGACGTTTGCAGACATCTGGAACGTCGCCGGCGATATCGGCTACCTCCAGGCCTCCAACGACGTCACGGAATCGGGCTACGGCTTCGGCGACTTCTCTGAAGACGTCAATGCCTTCACGCTCGGCGTGCGCGGTGAAGTGCTCACCAAGGCCGGTTCGGTCAACATCGTTCCGCACTTGGGTCTGCGCTACACGCGTCTCTCCACCGACAGCTTCAAGGCCGGCTTCAACACCGAAATCGACGATCAGAACATCTTCCAGATGCCTGTCGGCGTGACGGTCTCGGCCGACTTCGAAACCAGCGGCTGGACGATTGCTCCGAAGTTCGACCTCTCGGTCGTTCCGACCTTCGGCGACAAGGACGCTGATCTCAAGCTCGGCATCACCGGTGTCTCGGCTTCGGACGATCTCTCCGTGCGCGTCATCGACTCCAACCCGGTTCAGGCCACGCTCGGCGTCAGCGCGACGAACGGTGCCTGGGGCTTCGGCCTCAACTACAAGCTGGGTGTGGGCTCCGACGACCGCATGAACAACTCGTTCAACGCCAACGTCCGCTACGCCTTCTAAAAGGCTTGTACCGCGGTTCTGATCAGGCGGTCCGGAGACCGCCCATCAGGATGCGCGCAGCGCTCCCGGGCTTCCTTCCCGTCGTGCTCCAAGGGCGGCGGGAAGCCCTCTCGGAGCGCATCCACAGGCCTTCCGGGAGTGATCCCTGAAGGAGCCTCGCAAAGAGGCAATTGGAACCCGTCTCTCGCAGCAGTGCGCGGGACGGGTTTCTTTTTGCCTGCATTTTCCGGTCGGAGGGAATGATGAAGAAGAGTAGAGCTGAAACCTCGGGCACTTTGTCGGGTGAGTTTGCTGATCGCGTGCGTCCTCCGTATGCGTCCGATGAAAAGCGCCGGCAGGCCGCAGAGCTCTTTGAGCACGGAATTGGCTACCAGCGCGCTTCACGCATTTTGGATCTGCCCGCCAATACGCTGCGGGATTGGGCCAGAGCATGGCGTGCGGGGAAGTTCCGCACCACCATCTCGCCGCACCTCTATCGCTATTCGGATGCCGTCAAACGAAAAGCCGTGCGCATGCGCCAAAAAGGACACACCTGGCATGAGATTGCGGAAGCTACGGGGGTCGGTGCGAGCACCTGCAAGCGGTGGATGGATAAACTCGGCCAGTCAGCATCCAAGGGCCGTGCGGATGAAATCAGACCCTAAGCGGCGCATAAAAATCAGCGGAAACGATCTTCAGACGAGAGGACAGGGTCGCCGTGCGGTGCTGCCGGACTCTATTTTTTTCGTTCAGCAGGATGATTTCGGATCCGTTTTGGGGTGAATCCTATTCGCCGAAAGGTTCGTCAGCGGCTGACTGCTCCCAGATGCTTTCTTTGGCTTGACGTTCGCAGCTTTGGGGGCTTCATCATCGGTGCCTTGAATGCCCGTCGTTTCGCTCTGCGGCTGCACGCCAAAAATCATGGTTAAGTAGCCCTTGAAATATTCTTCAAGGTTGAGCGGCATGACCTTGTCGATGATCCCTGCCCAGAAAATGCCCTGCATGACGGGCGCCATGAGCACCATAGGGTATTTCTTCACAAAGTCGGGGACATTGGAGGCTTCAATTTCCGTTCGAAGCGGGCTGCCCGGCGCGAAGTGCGGAATCAGAAATTTTTCATAGATCGGTCGCGTGAGCTCGGGGCGGTGGAGACCTTCAGACCAGACAACACGCAGGATTCGAGCCAGCTGTCCGTGACCATTGTCGGCGAGGAGCCCGGCTTCCGTTCGCCATAGCCTTTCAATCAGCGGCAGCGATGCGTGTTCGCTCGGCTGATCGAATTCTTTTTGGATAAGGACTGCGACTTCTTCGGCAAGCCCCAGCAGCAGCGCTTCCTTTCCCTTGAAGTATCCGTAGATGGTGCCTTTGGAGACGCCGGCCCGATGTGCAATATCTTCGACAAGCGCGGCCGAAAAACCCTTTGCTTCAAATTCGTCGAGTGCTGCATTGAGAATGCTTCTGCGGCGGTCTTCAGATTTTTTAGCCATATGCGTTGTCCAGTAAGCCCGACGCCGGCGTCTTGTCGGGAGGGGTCGGCAGTCTATTGAATCTTATGCCGGAAAAGCCAGGACGCCCAGGCAAGCGAGAGCACACCGGCTAATACGATCGGGATGAGAGAAGGAACAAGATCAGCGAAGCCGGCATTTTCGAAGTAAATCGCCCGAAGCGCCACAATGGCATGCCGCAGGGGATTGATAAGCGTCAGGGTCTGCAGCCACTCGGGCATCGCACGGATCGAAGTGAAAAGTCCCGAAAGGATAACGCACGGCAGCAGGAAGAAAATCACCATCACCATGGACTGCTGAATGTTGTTCGCCAAGGCAGAAATAGCGAGTCCCACGCCAACGAAGCATAGCGATATGCCGACGATGAAAAGGCCGAGCGTCAGGTAGGAGCCCGCGAAGGGCAGTTCGAACCAGAATAGCCCGATCAGGAAAATCGCGAGCGCCTGAAGACAGGCGATGATCGTGGGCGGCACGGCTTTGCCGGCCAGAATTTCAAGTGAGGAAGCGGGCGTCATGAGCATCATGTCAAACGATCCTTCTTCACGCTCGCGGGCAACGGAGAGTCCTGACAAAAGCAGTACCTGCAGCATGGAAAGCATAATCGTAAGCGACGGAATGATGGCGTAGCGCGTAATGCCGTTCTCATTCCAGCGGTAGCGCTCAACGACGGCAAAAGCGGCGGATCTGCCGCGGTCAGCATTAATCTGAGCAACAATGCTGTTCACGTAGCCCATGGCAACGCCGGCCGTCGTGGAGTTTCTGGCGTCTGCGGCGGCGAAGACCTGACCGTTCTTTTCAAAATCCGGCGGGAAGTAGAGGCCGAGGAGCGCTGTGCTCGATGAGATCGTTTCTTCAAATTCGCCGAGCGACCGCGGCGCGGCCTTGAGTTCGAAAATACCGGTTCCGGTTATTCGGCGCACGACTTCCATGGAGCTCGAGGAGTGCGAAGCGTCGTAGTAGGTCCAGGGGACGCGCTCGAGGTTGAAGGTGGCGCCGTAGCCAAAGAGAACGGCCTGCACAATGACGGGAACAACGAGAATGAGGCGTGAGCCCTTGTCCTTTAAGAGCGCGACGAATTCCTTCCCGGCAATGGCAATGATGCGGTTGACCGAGGCCCAAAGCGCATCAAGGAGCTGAAAGCGGTTCGAGCGGGTCATGATGTGGCCTTTTTGGGGGAGTGCTTAGCTTCAAGCGGCGATTTGCCGAGCACTTTCAGGGCGCCGGCAAATAGCCCCGCGGTCCAAAGCGCGATCACCAGTGCGTTGACGGCAAGGGTCACAGGCTGTCCGCCCGAGAGAAAACAGATGCGGAAGGTTTCAACCGCATAGGTGGGCGGCAGCAGTCTGCCGACCACTTCAATCCAAACAGGGACGCTTCGCAGGTCGAAGATGAAGCCCGAAAGCATCATGGTTGGCATAAAGGAGGCGAGCACTGCCGCTTCGGTTGCGAGGAACTGACTTTTGGTTTTGGCCGAGACAAAAAGCCCCAGAGCTGCCGCCCATCCGATAAAGAGAAAGCCGGTGCCGAGGAGGACCCAGAGACTGCCGCGAAGCGGTTCATTGAAGAGCAGGAAGGCGAGGATAAGGCAGAGCAGAAAGCCGCAGTAGGCGATGAACGAGTAAGCTGTCCATTTGGAGAGCAGAATTTCGAGCGATGAGGCAGGCGTCGCAAAGAGCGACGTGAGGGTGCCGCGCTCCCATTCTCGGGCGATGACGATGCTTCCCATCAGACTCGCGGACACCGCTGAAACGATGACCAGCAGGCCCGGCACGAGATACCAGCGGGAATTGGCTTCATCGTTGAACCACGTTCTGGGGACGATGGTCACGGCCGGCAGATCGGCGTTCTGCACGCTCGAACTGATGCGCCCCTCCAGAATCATCTTGGCGGCGGTCTGCGCCAAGATGCCTGCGGCATAGTTGCGAAAGATCACGGCTGAATTGCTGTCGACCCCGTAAATCGTGAGCTGAACCTGTCCTCGGCCGGAAGTCAGGGCGCGTTCGAAGCCGTTCGGAATTTCGAGAATAAATTCGATATCTCGCTTTTCGAGCAGCGCTTCGGCTTGCGGACGGCCCTGCACGGTGCGGACGGCAAACTGCTTGTTGGCTGAGAGGTCGCGCGTAAATGCGAGCGCAGCCGGGGTGCGCTCCTTCAGTACCACGGCAGCCGGCACGGCTTCCATATCCATGGAAACGCCGTAGCCGTAAATGAAAAGCATGAGAAGCGGCAGCGCCAGTCCCATAAACAGGATGGAGCGATCGCGAAAGATCTCAATGGCTTCCTTTTTAAGGAGACTCAGGAAGCGGCGGGGTGAAAAGCGCAGGGCGTTCATGAGGGCGTCTCCTGACTGCGGCGGCCTGCTTCAACGATGGCGACGAATGCGTCCTCAATCGACATGCGGTCAACGACAAGACTTTGTCCGCTGACGGCGGAGAGAACGGCTGCGCGCTGCTTCACTTCTCGCGGCGTTCCCAGCGCCAGCACCTTCCCCGCATCCTGAATGAGGAAGCGGTCGCAGTATTCCGCTTCTTCGAGAAAGTGCGTCGTCACCACGACTGAGGTGCCCGCAGCCGCCAGCGCATTGATGCGGCGCCAGAAGGTGCGGCGGCTTGCAAGGTCGGCCCCTGATGTGGCTTCGTCCAAAAAGAGGATTTCGGGGGAATGGATCAGTCCGCAGGCCATGGAAAGATCTCGTTTGGCGCCGAATGAAAGTGATCCGGCTGTGGTGTCGCGGCGATACGTCAGGCCGAAATCTTCGAGCGAAGCGTCAATGCGGTCCTGCAGCGCTTGGCCGAAAAAGCCGTAGCTGCGTCCGAAATACCGCAGGTTCTGCTCAACAGATAATTTGCCGTAGAGGGAAAACTTCTGTGCAACGTAGCCAATGCGGGCGCGTGCTCCCGCCTTGGCGGTGCGCAGGTCGTAGCCCGCCACTTCAATTTGGCCTTTCGAGGGCACAAGGAGCCCGCAAAGCATGCGGAAAGTGGTGGTTTTCCCCGCGCCGTTGGGGCCGAGGAGTCCGAAGATTTCTCCGCGCCTCACTTCAAACGAGGTGTCAGCGACGGCCACAAAATTCCCGAACTTGCGGGCAATGCCGTCGGCGCGAATGACGACAGGACGCTCGGCGGTGTCATCGGCCGAAGCGGCCGATGTGTCGGAGGCGTCTGACGGGGGACTGGCGAGACGATTCGCGGTTTTGGGTGCTCGCGGGAAGGTAAGGAGCGCATAGGCATCTTCGAGCGAGGGTTGGCGCGGCACGAACCCCGTAGGCACGCGGGCGTCCTTCACCGGAAGCGTCGGCGCGAGCGTCGTTGCTGCAGCACCTCCCATCCGCGGCACGATGTCTAGAAATAGGGCGTCCGAGCGCGTGGCGGCGGTTTCTTCCGATAAGCGTCTGCAGAGCATTTGCGCGTCGTGTTCGGCGCGGTTGGCAAGCGGAAGCAGGTAGGTGCGCCCATTGGCGCGCGAGATGAAGCTCTGCGGATTTTCGTCGGCAATGATGCGGCCCGACTCAAAAAGGAGCACGCGGTCTGCGGCCTCGGCCTCTTCCAAATACGCTGTTGAAAAAACGCACGTCATGGGGGTGCCTGCGAGCATCCTGCGCACCACCGACCAGAGTTCGCGTCGTGAGAGGGGATCCACGCCTACGGTGGGTTCGTCTAGGAGCAAGAGATCGGGGATCCGCAGGAGTGCGCTCGCGAGCGCGAGTTTTTGCTTCATGCCGCCCGAAAGCTTTCCGGCCTGACGTTCTTCAAACCCGGCCAGTCCGGTCATGCTGAGGAGTTCCGCAATGCGGCGCTTGAGGCCGGCGGCGCCATCGGCCTCCCCCTCAAATCCCCTCAGGCCCGCAAAGACCTCCAGGTTTTCTCGGCACGAGAGCGTTTTATAGAGCCCAAGCGTCTGCGGCATGAAGGCAATGCGGGTGGTGAAGTCTTCGTTGTCGGGGTCCGGCGTCGTGCCGAGGACCGAGAGACGGCCTTCGTCCGGTGCTTCCAGACCGCAGAGGAGCCGTATGAAAGTGGATTTGCCCGCGCCGTCCGGTCCCACCAATGCAATGAGCCGATCGGAGGCCTCGGCGCCCCCCGCTTTGAGGCTGATGCCGTCCACTGCACGGATTGGACGGGCAGCGTCGAGGGGGTTGGGAAAAGTCTTGACAACGCCCTCAAGATGGATCGCTGGGGCTGAAGCCATCGTCATGGTGCGGCCTTGCTCGAAAGGTCCAGGAAACCGCTTTGAGGCTCGGCATGCGGCGCGAAGTCCACCGTCACGGGCTGGCCCAGACGGAGCTTATTTTCCGGATCCGAAAGCGTGAGGCGGACTTCATAGACGAGGAGTGTGCGCAGATCCTGTGTCTGCACGGTCTTAGGCGTGAATTCCGCTTCCGGGGAGATGTAGCCCACCGTGGCTTCGTACGCCGGCGTCGTATCCGTGGTGATGCGGGCCGGAGCGCCCTCTTTAATGAAGCCGAGCTGGGTTTCGGTCACATAAGCCCGCACCCACTTGGGCGAAGTAACGGCAATTTCATAGACGCGCTTGCTGGCGCTCGCCATATCGCCCGGTTCAAGCAGGCGGCTGCGGATAACGCCGTCGACGGGCGACTCAATGCGGCTTGCCACATCAATTTGGTAGTCGAGCGCCTTGAGCGCAGCCTCCCCTGCATCGCGGGCAGCCTTTTTGGCGCGAATTTCTTCAGGACGCAGGCCCGCAGTGAGGCGCGCAAGATCGGCTTGCGCCGCGGCGAATACCTTGGTCAGATTGTCGGCATTGGATCGCGCTTCATCGAGCGCCTGATCGGACGCCACATGGGCGCGGTAAAGCTTTTGCGTGCGTGCCAGCGTGGTCTGCGCCAGTTTGGCGCTGCTTTCGGCCGCTTCGGCCTGCGCGCGAGCCGCATCAATCTCTTCGGTGCGATAGCCTTCAAGCGCAAGCTTCCAGTCAGCGTCAAGGCCTTCGAGTTGCGCGGCCGTGCGTTCACGCTCAATTTTTAATGCCCTCAGATCGAGTTCACCCAAGGGTTCGCCCTTTTTCACGCGTTCGCCTTCTTCTTTGGCAAGCGAGGCAATTCGGCCGGAGGTTTCGAACATGAGGTCAACCGTACGCATATCGACGGTTCCCCAGGCAATGGTCGGCGGGACACTGCGATGTGCTTCCCACCAATTGAGGCCGTAGTATAGGGCTGCTGCTGCGGCGGCAGCGCCGACAAGAAGAAGGATCTTTTTTGCGCTCGACATGGTGGCGAAATCCTTAGCGTGCATTCTGAACTGACCAGTCAGTTTAGAATCATTTTAGGCGTATTCTTCGCGCTCGTCTATGCAGACAGCCATGGCCGGAACTAAAAATAATCAAGAGACCGTATAGGAGACATTGCGCAGAAGAATGCCGAGAAAAGCGGCAGCGACTGCGACCGTGAGGAGTGCATAAAAGGCCCAGCCTTCAACGGATTTTTCTTTGGTCTTCAGGTCCCGCACGGTCGAAAAGCCGATGTAAAGGCCAAAAAGCCCCACTGCACCGACAAAGAGCATATTGCCGGTACTGAGTGCCGAATGTGACGACCACAGGGCATAAAGGAGCATGAAGCCGCAGGCCGTGGCGACCAGTCCGCTCAGCAGGGCGAGCGCCTTAAAGAGATAAAGCCCAGCTTTAAAGAAGCGCCGGCGGCGGGGCTCAGGAATTTGATCGAGTTCAGAGACTTCCATAGCGTATGCATTCAGAGGGGTCAGCGGCGAGGGGGCTTAGAGGACCGAGAAACGGCAGGCGCAGATTTGCCGCCTTTGGGCTTCCTGAGACTCATCGACGATGTGCCGGGAGCGGCAGGGGCGGGCGGAAGCGGGTCCGACGGCAGGGCCAGTTTGGCGAGCACGTCATAGACCGTCTGCAGGCGTTTCTCAGGGTCAGGGTTGGCGACATTAAGTTTGAGGCGCTCGGGCCCAAGCATCTGCGCGTCGCGCCGCGACTGCAGGAGCTTCACGAGGGCGAGCGGATCGAGGTTCGGTTTAGGCGTAAAGGCAATAATGATCGCCGCGGGAGCGGCATCGATACGGCGGATGCCGATCGCTTCGCACTTGAGGCGCAGTTTATGCACTTCAATGAGGCGTCGGGCGGCGTCAGGAAGTTTCCCGTAGCAGTCGACGAGCGCTTCGGTTGATTTTTCAAGGGCCGCGCGGTCTTCTGCCGAAGCAAAGGCTTTGTAAAAGGCCAGGCGCTGCGAAACGTCCGGCACGTAGGCCGAGGGGAGTAGCGCCGGGGCGTGAAGATTGATATCCGTCGAGAGCTGCAGCGGATCGCCCGCCTGCGGTGTTTCCCCGCGCTTTAAGGCCTTCACGGCCTGCATGAGCATGCGGTTATAGAGGTCGTAGCCCACCTCGGCGATTTCGCCGCTTTGATGTTCGCCGAGCACCTCGCCGGCGCCGCGGATTTCCAAGTCGTGCATGGCGAGGTAAAAACCTGAACCCAAATCTTCAAGGGCCTGAATGGCATCGAGACGCTTCTGGGCATCCTTCGTGAAGGCCCCGTCGGGCGGCGTGAGCAGATAGGCATAGGCCTGATGGTGCGATCGGCCGACACGGCCGCGCAGCTGATGGAGCTGCGCGAGACCGAATTTGTCGGCACGCTCAATGATGATCGTATTGGCCGACGGCACATCAATGCCGGTTTCAATAATCGTGGAGCATAAGAGCACGTTAAAGCGCTGCTGGTAGAAGTCGCGCATCACGTGCTCCAGCTCGCGTTCGCGCATTTGCCCGTGGGCAACGGCAATGCGGGCTTCGGGCACAAGCGTTTCGAGCCGGGCGCGGGCGTTTTCGATGGTGTTCACTTCGTTATGCAGGTAGTAGACCTGTCCGCCGCGCTTTAATTCGCGAAGCACTGCTTCACGGATCGTACCGTCTTGTTCGCTCGTCACAAAGGTCTTCACAGCAAGTCGGCGTTCGGGAGCTGTGGCGATGACGGAGAAGTCGCGGATGCCTTCAAGGCTCATCGAAAGCGTGCGGGGAATCGGCGTCGCCGTCAGCGTGAGCACATCGACTTCAGCGCGGATTTTGCGGAGCACTTCCTTTTGGCGCACGCCGAAGCGGTGCTCCTCATCAATGACGACGAGCCCCAGATTTTTGAACTGCGCTTTGTCGGAAAGAAGCTTATGCGTGCCGATCACGATGTCGACCGTGCCGTCGGCTAAGCCTGCGAGTACTTTGGCTGATTCTTTTCCGGTGCGAAAGCGTGAGAGTTCGGTAACCGTCACCGGCCAGGCACGGAAGCGGTCGCGGAACGTGGCGGCGTGCTGCTCGGCCAAAAGGGTGGTCGGACAGAGAACCGCCACCTGACGCCCCGACATGGCGGCGATAAAGGCGGCGCGAAGTGCGACTTCAGTTTTGCCAAAGCCCACATCACCGCAGACCAGCCGGTCCATCGACTTCCCGGAAGTCATGTCGTCGACCACCGCATTTATGGCCGTGGACTGATCGGGGGTTTCATCAAAAGCGAAGCCTTCGCGAAAGGCTTGATAGTCTGCCGGATCGATCTTGAAGCGGATGCCTTCACGCGTGCGGCGAATGGCATACAGATTTAAGAGCTCGGCCGCCGTATCACGAACTTCCTGCGCGGCCTTGCGCTTGGCCTTTTCCCAATCGCCGCGCCCCAATTGATGGAGCGGCGCATGCTCCGGATCAGCGCCTGCGTAGCGCGAGATGAGCTGCAGATTGGTAATGGGCACGAAAAGTTTGGCGTCGTTCTTATAGGTGATCTCTAAAAATTCCGCGTCGCCGTCCGGCGTCTCCATATGCACGAGGCCTTGATAGCGCCCGATGCCGTGGTCGGCATGGACGACAGCGTCGCCGGGCTTGAGTTCGGCGACGTCGCGCACCATCATCTCCAAGGTCGTCGCGTGCTTTACGCGGCGCAGACGATGGCGGCGGGGACTCGCGGCATAAAGCTCCGCTTCGGAGAGAATAACGATTTCAGGATGATGGAAAACGGCGCCGGAAAAGAGCGGCGCGGCGGAGATGCCAAGTGATGAATCAGCTTCGAGGAAGGTCTGCCAATCGGAGAATTCTTCTACGCTCAGCCCGCCCGTGCGCAGGAGCTGCGACATGGTTTCCATACGGCCGGCCGAGGGCGCGGCAATCAATGTGCGCACCCCCTTCATTGCCGACTCGCGCGTACGCTCCAAGAGCTTTCCGACCGGGTTCTGGCTCTTGCGGTCAACTTCAATGCCGCTCAAGCATTTCAGATCCTCGGCGTTCTCTTTTTTCTCGACCGTGAAGCGCGCAAAGTTCGCGAGCGACTTGAAGAATTCTTCGGGTTTGAGCCAAATGCGCTCGGGCGCAAGCGCCGGACGCTGCGGGTCGGCCGCGAGCACTTTGTAGCGCGAGGCCATGTCGCGCCCGAATGCCTGGAGCGCAGCTTCAATGTCGCCCAAGAGAAAGACCCGTGCATTGGGAGGAAGATAGTCCGTGAGCGCAGCGGTTTCGTCAAAAAAGAGCGGGAGATAGTATTCGATCCCCGGCGGGAGAATTTCCTTTTCAATGTCGCAGTAAACGATGCTCTTTTTCGGGTCGCCCGCAAACTCTCTGCGCCAGCGCTGACGGAAGGCGAGGAGCGCCTCCGGATCAACCGGGAATTCATGGCCGGGAAGGAGCCGAATTTCCTCGGCAGACTCCATCGAGCGCTGCGTATCCACATCGAACCAACGGATGGATTCGATTTCGTCATCAAAGAAATCCAGTCGGAAGGGACGTTCAGACCCCATGGGGAAGACGTCGACAATGCTGCCGCGAACGGCAAATTCACCGGCGGCGAGCACTTGCTTCACATTGGCGTAGCCCGCGGCGGCAAGGCGCTTTTGCAGCGTCGTCAAGGAGATTTGTTCGCCCTGATGAAAGAAGAACGTATTGGCGCCGATATAAGAAACGGGTGAAAGCCGCTGAGAAGCGGTCACGGCAGAGGTGAGCAGCACGTCTGCGCCGCCCGTCGGCGCGGTCAGTCGATAAAGGGCTTCAAGGCGTTCAGAGACTAATTCTTCCTGCGGCGAAAGCACGTCGTAGGGGAGCGTTTCCCAATCCGGCAGCGGCCGAACATCCAGGTTCGGCTCAAACCACGGCATCTCCTGCGCGAGACGCGGCACGTCGGCCGGGTCGGCGCAGACCACCAGAACTCGTTCGCCTCGAGCGCGTGCTTCAAGCGCAGCCTGAGCCAAGGCGGCAGCATCGCTGGTTTGAGCGGAAATCGTAAGGCGAAGCCGATCACCCGGCTTTACGCGGGCAAGGTCGTCGGCAAAGATCGGGCCGAGGGAAGTCATGATGAATACGGGGTGCGGCAAAGCGCCCTGAAAGACTGCTGAAGCGGAAAAAAGAGAGATCTCCATTATGCACAAGGCGGTGATCAATGGAATGTTGAACAGAGAATCCCTAGAAACGAGAGCGTTGCGAGGAATGGCGTGTGCTAGCCTTAGAGCCTTTTCCTGAGGAGGAGGAATTTCAGAAATGCAGGCATTAACGCTCAGGCAGCGAAGTTTGGTGGGCCTCACGCTTTTTGCGATGTTTTTTGGCGCAGGCAACCTTATTTTTCCGCCCTGGCTCGGCGTGCAGGCCGGAACAGAGTCGCTCTCGGCCTTCATCGGCTTTCTCATTACCGCTGTTGGTTTCCCGATTTTGGGCGTGATGGCCGTAGCGGAATCCGGGGGCTTAAAGAACCTCGGCGCCCGAGTGCATCCGGTCTTTGCCTTCATCTTCATGTTCCTCATCTATCTCTCGATCGGCCCTTGCCTGGCGATTCCGCGTACGGCGAGCACGTCGTTCGAGATGGTGGTGCGGCCGCTTCTCGCCGAGAACGGTCTGCTCGAAGCCCCGCTTTTAGGCTGGACGGCGCTGGGCTTTTCTCAGCTTGCCTATTCAGTCCTTTTCTTCTTGGCGGCTTTTTTGGTAGCCCTGAACCCTGAAAAGCTGACGAGCCGTCTGGGCAAATTTCTCTGCCCCACGCTCATTACGCTCATCTGCGTGCTCTGGCTCGGCGCCTTTGTCAATCCCATTGGTGAAGCCGGTGCGCCCGCTGCTGCTTATGCGGGCGCTGCGCTTGCGCACGGCTTCATCGACGGCTATCAGACGATGGATACGCTGGCGGCTCTGAATTTCGGTCTCATCATTGCGATGAACATTCGTGCAATGGGCATTAAGAGCGAAGGCGCCGTCGTGAAGGAAACGGTTTTTGCCGGCTGCATTGCCGCGGCCGTCTTCTTTGTGGTCTACGGTGCGCTCACGCAGATCGGCGCAGAGGCGGGCGGTGCATTCACCGGGATGGAAAACGGCGCTCAAACGCTCACGGCTGTCGCAGATAAACTTTTCGGCACGGCGGGACAGGTGCTCCTGGGGCTCGTTTTCTTCATTGCATGCTTCAATACCTGCGTGGGATTGATTGCCTGCTGCTCGGACTATTTCTCCGGACTCTTCCCCAAGCTCGGATACCGCGGCTGGGCCGTGGTATTTGCGGTCGTCAGCATGGTGATCAGCAATGCCGGTCTCACGCTCATTCTGAAGTTTTCGATTCCGGTGCTGGTGGCCATCTATCCGCTCGCCATCGTGCTGATCGCGTTGGGTCTTATCAACCTGGCCTGGAAAAATCTTCATCTGCACCGCTGGGTTTATCCGCTTTCGATGCTCTTTACGGGGGTCGTTTCCGTGACTGCCGGGCTGGAAGCTTTCGGTCTCAATGTGCCCTTTTTGTCGAATCTCTGCGCAGATCTCCCCTGGTCCAACATTGATTTGGGATGGATTTCGCCGGCGATCGGCGGTGCGGCAGCGGGGCTCTTCCTTTCGTGGAAGATTCCGCATGCCTGTGATCCGAGAACGTGAGTGCTCTTAAGCATTTCAGCAGCATAAACGGCGCGGATAAATTGCAATTTCCGCGCCGTTTGTTATGGGGAGATGTGCGGATTTAAACGAGCGTTCAATCGTTTGAGCAAGTCGGAGTCGCGTTTTGGGTAGAACGCGCGTTGTCTTCTTAGACATAACGAAACGGAATGGTTCTGTTTCGGTATTTGAAAGATTGGTTAAATCTCATAAAGGCGAAAAAGTTTAGTGTTTCTTATGAGAATCCAGTAGAAATATTGGATAACTTTGCCGTAACCAAGAGGCATTTCCTGACTATGGCAAAGTTTGGTTTATCACGAAGGTATTACCAAATTGGCTTAGTTAGCCTTCAAAATGTTTGCTTCTGCAGATCACTGCGAACCTTTGTCACTGCATTCTTGACAATTGTTGGTGCGAGACCTAAGTAGTTTGTTGGATTTAGAGTTTCTTCAATGTCAGCATCTGTCATCAACTTGCGAATTTCGGGCGTGCCACGTAGCACATCTTCAAAAGGAGTACCGAGAGGTGCGGTTTTGATTGCTTTTACGAGGAGAGTGTGAGCTTCACCTAAGCCAATCTTTGAGGTAAGGAATTGCTGTACGGCTTCAGCCATAACGAAATGCTGGGAGTCATTGAAACGCGCACGCATTGTTTCCGGTCGAATGATAAGTTTCGCGAACATGTTTGAGGTCCGATTAAGTGCAGTGCTAGTGATCATGAACATTTCCGGAATCGTGGACCATTCCGAAATCCATGGCGCACCTTGACGGACTTCTGTTTGTTCGAGCATCTCCATGGCTCCCGTTACTCGGATACGAGACATGGCCGCCAAACCGCCCATGAATTCTGCTGCGCGAGGATTGCGTTTTTGCGGCATTGTTGAGCTTGCCCCTCCTTCCCCTTCGCTCACGCTATTGTCGGCCGTGCGCGACCAGAGATTGAGGTCCGCGGCAATACGCCCAATGGTGCCGTTGATAAGTCCGAGAATCTGAACAACTTCAGCATAATTGTCTCGTGAGGCATTCCAGGTCATATCTGCCTCTTTCAGTCCTAGGTTTTTCATGAGCGTTTTGCGCACTTCCAGACCTTTGGGACCAATGCTGCTCATTGTTCCAACGGCTGAGCCGAATTGACCGACGCTGACCCGGTCGAGGGCTTGAAGAAGACGCGTACGGTTGCGGTTGAGCTCAGCCATGTAGGAGGCAAGGTACATACCATAGGTCGTTGGGATGGCATCTTGACCGTTGGAGCGGGCAATCATCGGTTCGGCGGCATATTTCTCTGCTAGATCGGCGATTTGCTCAATGACAATTTTCAACTGACGGTCGATGAGATGAATGGCTTCAACGCATTGGAGAACTGTGGCGGTGTCCATAACGTCTTGAGTCGTGCTCCCAAAGTGCAGATATTGTTTTGCTAAGGGATCAAGCTTGCGGATTTGTTTCACTAAACCATCAACGGGACGGCCAACCTTGAGCGTGGCTTTGCGCAATTCTTCAATATTGATGTTCTCAGGACGGGCGATTTTGTTGATGACATCTGCAGCAGCTTGAGGAATGACGTTGTGCGTTGCTTCTGCTTTGGCGAGTTCACGTTCATAAATGAGCCAATAACGGATGAGACTGGCGTCATTGAAGATTGCAGCCATCTCCTTTGTTGTAAAAAGCGGTGCATATATTGACGAATCGTAGACGGAGATGCCGCCTCTGAAAGGCTCGGATTCTATGCGTGAAGTGGTGCTATCGGAGGCCGCGATGGGAGCCGTAAAGGCGATAGCCATAGCTGTAATCACGGAGTGGATGACAAAAGTTGATTTCAAGACCTTCATGGAATACCTTTCATTTGCAGAACATAGACATGAAGATCAGAATATCTGTTACTTTTTGCAAATACTGCAAAAGGTCTTGCAGGTTGATATTGGCGCCGAATACAACTCTGCTATCAGGTAGGTTATTCAAGGAAGGTTGTGGATGGTTTTGGACGAAAGGGCGTTGAAAGCCTTTGTTTTGGTAGCTCAGACCGGATCAATGTCAAAGGCGGCAGAGCGGCTTTCTGTCTCTGTTTCAACCATCAGCCGACTGCTCGGCAAGGTGGAATCGATGGCGGGCACAGAACTTTTCGTTAGTGGAAGCCGTACAAAACTTTCCAATGCAGGGCATTTATATTTGATGGAAGTTCTTGAACTGCTTGATGCTCACAAGCGTTTGGAACGTTTCGGTGCGAAGTATCGATTAACAGGAAAGCCACTTCTCAGAATCGCTGCTTTTACTCGTTATGCTGAACCCGTCGTTGTGCCGCTTGCGGCAAGGCTCATTCAAAAACTTCCAAAATGGCGATTACGGGTTGACGTTCACGCTCAAAGAGATTTCAGAACGTCTCGGTTCAGCCATCCATTTGATTTCGGTGTGGGCTTCTTGATTCGGCAACTGGGTGATGAACTTGCAATGAGGGAGCTGGGTCGAGATCGACTGGTGATTTGCCTTCCTAGGACACATCATTTGGCTAAAAAGTCAATATTGACGGCAGAAGATTTAGAGTCCGAAAAGTTCGTTTCAATGACCTCGGATACGGTTGTTGGGTCAGTGGTTCAGGAATGCCTTCCGTTCCTTGCTCCAGAAAATATTTCCATAGAAACTACCAATACTGTACTTGCTTTGTCGATGACAGCCTCCGGTTTGGGTATTCACTTGACCAATAGTCTTGCCGCAGGGCCTTGGTGTGATCGGGGATGTATCGCGGTTCCCTTTATGCCAGAACGGCAAGTACCTATCTTTGCTTTTTGGCCAGAAAAAAGTTCGCTTAGTTCTGAAGTGCTTAACCTCTGTGTAGACGAGGCGGGGAAGATTGTTCAAAACGCGCTAAAAGGTGATTGTTCAGTGTCGAAAATACCTTGAATGAATTTTATTAAGTCCTACATGCATGGAAATATAGGTGGTGAGTTCTGTTCTTCATGAACTTTAGAGTCTGCTTGTCAGAGGTTTCATAGTTCATGACCCATTAGGCAGTAAGTAGTAATTTTCTTCATGACTGTCTTTTAAATTAAGCGTTAGCTATTTGATATGACCGATGAATACTCAAATTATTAGGGATCTTTTTATGAAGTTTCAGCTCTTCATTGGGAAAGGTTGCAGTGTCTTTTTGGTTTAGCCATGTCATTGAGGCCTATTTCATTTCTGATACTTTTCATGCAAACTTCGGATCTATAACAGCTTAGAGTTCGTTTACAATGTAGTCAACGATTGCCTCAGGAGTTTCTTTGAGAAAGAAAATTATTCTCCAACAATCGTAGCTAATTTCCCTCAAAGTAGGAACATCAGGTAACATGTAAAGCCGTTGTGCGTTAAATGTTGTCAGTGCGATAAAATCACTATATTTGAGAATCCACTCTGCATTCGGAGTGTACGTAATGAGAACATCTGTCACTTCTTTGTGTGTATCAATCGCTCCGGCAAGTTGACTTTGTTTGCTGAGTCATTGGCCGCACAAGAAGTTTGGCGAGATTTTGTACAAGATATACTAGGACTGTTGGATAGTTATTAATTGTATCTTGAAAATATTATTATGAATAATATTTTTTTCTGAATGAATTTATTTCTTTGATTAATAGATTCCTATTGGTGTTTGTATTAGGAATCAGTGTACGCCATCTTAACGAATATTCTGCTCTTGAAGAGGTCGTTCTGTTTCTTTAAATGCAGTTGGAGAAATGCCAAAAACACGCCGAAACGCACTTGAAAAAGCCGACGGTGCGGCGTAGCCGAGATATGCGGCAACCTCTTCAGCGCGTTCTCCGGCCAGAAGTTTTTGTGTGGCGGTGAGCATAGCGATCCGCAGCCGCCATGCGCCAAAGGAAAGTCCTGTTTCTTTGAGGACAAGCCTTGCGAGCGTACGTTCGCTCATAGCGGTTTCCTGAGCCCAGGAGGCGACAGGCCTGTCAAGCTGGGGGGATTGAATAATAGATTCCGCAATGCGCTTAAGTGCAGGATGGTTGGGAAACAGCACAAAACTGATGGGGAGTTTCGGAGCGGCAGCAAGTTCCTCAAAGAGGACGCCGGCGAGGCGTGCTTCGTGACTGTGCATCGGGTAGCGCCTCGGCAGCGTCGAAAAATGCTTGAGCATCGCTATCACCATCGGTGAGAGCAGCAGACGGTAGGGCTCATTCGGAAGCATCGCAGCCCATTCCGGATTGATGAGGCAATAGAGCGAGACGGCGCCTTCTCCAAGGAACCCTTCATGTCTGCACCCTGGCGGCACCCAGGCTGCGGAAGACGGCGGAAAGGCAACGCGGTTCCTGCCTAAGGCAAGGCCGACCAGGCCGGAAAGCGCAACCACGAACTGGCCGGTTTGATGTACATGCTGGCCTACAGAAGCTTCGACGGAGGTTCGTTCATTGACGATCGTGCACTGAAGAAGTGACGTCGTGTCGTCTGGTTCAAACCCCATCGGCCACTTCGTAGCTTCAATGAAAGCGTTCATATCTCTCTGCCTAAAGGTGCTTGTTTTTATATGAGAAAACCGACGGAGTTCTAAGCTCCTCCGTCGGCAAGATGAAGAACGTTGGACGCCTTCTGACGGCAACCACTCTTTGTGTCATTAGAAGACGTTTGCTGTCAGAAATGGGCGGTTATGGAACCTTGTACTCAATATTGTGGCACTGAGCACACATGTTTACGCTTTGCTGGTGACCGCGGTGGCATTCGGCACAATCCAGGCCGACCAGATGGTTGTAGTGCGGATTGGGATCGAGTTTAGAAGTTTGTTTAGCAACGGCATCGAGCGACTGATGACAGGTATTGCACTGCGCGGTTGAAACTTTTGCCCCCGCTTTGGGTGTTTCCTTGCCGTGACAGGATGCACATGCAACGCCGCGCGCAACGTGACGGTCAGCGAGAAACTGTCCATCGGCAGCGCTCGCAGTGTTGATGGAAAGAAGGACAAGTGCGCCGGCGGTGAGGACGGCGGCAGTAAAACGATTGAACTGCATGGCGTATACCTCAAAGGATCAGGCGTTCTTGCGGGAAGCGGCGCGGCCGGCTGCATGACGGGCAGCAACGCGGCCGAAAACCATGCCGCCGCCCAATTGGTTGCCGCCGATATCGTCGTAGACCCAGACGCCGCCAGCGGCTGCGCCGGCAGCATAAAGACCTGGGATCGGACGGCGCTCAAAATTCACAACCTGTGCGTCCTTGTTGATCTTGGGTCCGCCAAATGTGCTGGCCATGCCGCCAGCAGCCGGAATCATGTAGAAAGGTCCCGTTTCAAGCGCATGCGGTTCGTCGTATTCGTATGGCGGATCCAGTTCCTTTGCTTTGCCCGCTTTCACTGCGGCATTGAATTCACGCACGGTTTCGACGAGATTTTTTTCCGGCACGCCGGCTTTTTTGGCAGCTTCCTCAATCGTGTCGGCTTTAATCACTTCAAAACCGAGCCGTGCGAAGCGTTTGATCGTGTTCGTGAGAATCTGTGCGTTCTTGTCAGCGTCCGCACCAATCAGCATGAAGCTGCGGTTGTCCTCGGTGCGCTCGGCAATGGCTTTTGCTTTCGGAACCTGCAGCCAGGTTTCGGGAACAAATCGTTTGCCTTTCGTGTTCACTTGGATGCCGTAGCCAGCATGCATGAGCGGAGACGGATTGCAGTGACCCGTCGGCGTGATGGGGCCCGCATAGAACTGATCCATGTTGACGAGCAACGCCTGAACCTCTTCGGCCATCAGAATGTTCTCGCCCGTAATCCAGGGCGAACCGCGTACGATGAGGCGCGATGCCCAGGGACCAATGTACTTGTCGACCATCGCTTCGTTTGCGCCGTATCCGCCCGTGGTGAGGATGACGCCGCCGCTGGCCAGATAGTCTTTACGGCCTTCGGGCGTAATGCAGGACACACCTTCGACATTGAAGCACTCATCCTTGACGAGTGAGACAGCTTTGGTGTTGTAGTGAATGGCAACACCCTTCTTTTCAAGTGCCGCCATCAGGCACCGGATCAGTTTGCTGCCGCCCGTAATGCCTTCTCCCGGGCTGATCAGACAGCGTGAGAGTTCCGGTGCAGGAAGACCTTCCCAAAGGTAAAAGGGGGTGCCGTGATCGGCAAGCCAATCGATACCTGCGCCGGACTCTTCAGCGTAGACCTTGATGAGTTCCGGATCAGAGCGCTGATGCGAGAGCCGCATCATGTCTTCGAAGAAGGCTTTCGGAGAGTCTTCCGGGTGGTTTTTCTGAAAGCGGCTCCCAACGGCAGCAATCCAGCCGGATGAATAAACGGTGGCGCCGTCCGGGCGGTTCATCTTTTCCAGAAGGACCGTTTTTGCGCCTTGTTCGGCTGCTTCAAGCGCGGCGCACATGCCGGCGAAGCCGGCTCCTACAACAACGACATCCCAGTTCTCTGAGAGACGTTTTTTGGCCGGTGCTGCGTCCTGTGCGGCATGAGCGGCGCCTGCTGCTGCAGCGGCGACGCCGAAGAGACCGGTACGGACGAGTTCTCGTCTTTGCATTTGAAAGTCTCCTTGTTCCTTTTTTTATGGATAGGGTCCTGCGGTTGAGGGGATCCATTCGGGATGCACTCATCAACCACATGATTATTTTGAATTAGGCCCTAAGCACTAGGAATCCTCGGAACAGACAAGTGCTTTCGAGAAACGGTCAAAGTGAGTCGGTCTTTAAGTTTCTTTGTAAAACGAACGGCGCGGTTCATCCATTGCGATGCCGCGCCGTTTTTGCCGAAATGTTGTGCAGTTTTTTAATAAGTTGAATGGTCAAAGACTGCCTTAAGCTGCGTGAATTCCATCAGCCCGTAGCGTCCGCCTTCGCGGCCGATGCCTGATGCACCATAGCCGCCGAAAGGAGCGGTTACATCGCGCGGCGCGTCATTGATATAAACGTTGCCGGCGTTAATTCGGCGGGCAACGGCTTGAGCTTCCGCCTTGGGACCCACAACCATGGCGTTGAGCCCGTACGGCGTATCGTTGGCAATGGCTACCGCTTCGTCGACCGTGTCATAAGCAATCACACAGAGTACGGGGCCAAAAATTTCCTCACGGGCTATTCGCATGTCATTTTTGACGTCCGTGAAAATCGTGGGCTGGATGAACCAGCCTTTTTCATGAGCGCCAGGTTCTTCTGGGATGCTTCCGGCAAGCAGAAGAGCGCCTTCTTTCACCCCCAGCTCGATATAGGACTTCACGGTCTCAAACTGCTGACGAGAGGCCATTGGTCCAATAAGTACCTTGGGATCAAACGGATCACCGACCGGATAGTCCTTCACATGATCCAGCAGCAGTTTTTCCACTTCAGCGAGCCGAGTTTTCGGCACAATGAGCCGAGAAAGCGCCGTGCAGGTTTGGCCGGAATTCAAAAAGATTGAATTAAAGAGCGGCTTGACGGCGGCACGATAATCGGGCAGGTCAGGCAGCCACACACAAGGCGATTTGCCGCCCAGCTCAAGACTGATGCGCTTGACGGTCTTCAGAGCCTGCTGCGAAAGAGATACGCCGACTGCGGTTGACCCCGTGAAGGAAATCATCGCTACTTTGGGGTTGAGGGCAAGCTCAGCACCCGCGCGGCTGCCTCGTCCCGATACGAGATTCACTACACCCTTTGGAAAGTCGGCTAGACGGAAAGCCTCCATCATGAGGCAGGCCGTCAGCGGCGTCGACTGGCTGGGCTTCAGCACGACAGTATTGCCGGTGAGGAGCGCCGGGATGACTTTCTGGACGATCTGCCCAATCGGATAGTTCCAAGGCGTGATGCAGCCGACCACGCCGACGGGCTCGCGAATGACGGTTGAATGTTCAAAGGGTTCCTCAAAGACGACTTTTTCGACTTCGTCAATGTAGGACTGAATGCGGACGAATTGATATTCACAGTGCGCATTGGCACCAAAAGCAATCGGAGCGCCCAGTTCGGCAGCTTCCAGATCAATGATCGCCTGACGCATGGCTTTGAAGTGTTCGAGAAACCGCTGCATCAGCGCCCGGCGCTTTTCGAGCGGAGTAGCTCGCCAGGCAGGCAGTGCTTCATAAGCGGCATCAACCGCACGATCAATGTCGTCGACCGTGCCGTCAGGAATTTCTGCGAATTTCTCTAGTGTCGCGGGATTCTCAACCGCAATGCGGTTGGGAGAGGAGGAAGCCGTCCACTCGCCGCCAATGAATTGGCTGGTGAAGAGCGGCTCAAAGACGTCATAACTGGCCATCGTTGTCTCCAAGCAGAGTGCTTAGGGCAGACAGTCGTCACTTTCTGACGATCGTCCGAATCTGGAGTTGAGTGTAGGACGATGATGGATCGCCGGCGGCATAAAGCGCACAGCAAAAAGCCCGTCCCGGCAATTCACCAGGGCGGGCTTGACCTCAAATCAGCTTGAGCTGATTAGAAGCGGTACTGCATCTGAACGCCGAGGAGGTAGGCGTCGAGGTGACGATAGCGGCCGACTTCTTCACCAGACGTGCGATCGTAGAGAGAGCGTTCATGCACGCCGTGCAGATGAGCGAAACCAATATCCGTCTGGAAGTCCTTGGTCCAATGGAAGGACGAGCCAATAGCAAACCACCAGCGATCCGCGTCAGGAATGATGGCCGTACGCTTGGTCTTGTCGTCGATCGGAGACGTTTCATAAGCGATACCGCCGCGCAGCGTCCAGAAGCTGTTCACGCGGAGGTCATAGCCGACGGACATGAGATAGGTGTCTTTCCAATCATTGTCGATATTTTTAAGCTGATCGAATACAGCTTTATACCCACCAGCAAGCGTGGGATTGGAGGTAGCCACTCCATACACAGCTGTAGTAAGTTCATTACTAGTTGTTGTCAAACTACTAAAACTTGACCAGTCAGCCCAACGGAAAGTCGCGTAAAGGCTAAGGTAATCGTTAACATCCCAAGCGGCTGTAGCCATAGCCCAAGCAGGGCCAGATACTGTTACGGACGCGTTATAGGTACCATCAATACTATTTTGTCCATTACCGTTTGTACCAGAGATAGTTAAATCACCATTGGTGGCATGTTTCGTTTCAGATCGATATGAAAGGCCAAAACGCAAGTTTTCAACCGGCTGCCACATCAGACCGACATTGAAGCCCCAGGTAAAGTCTGTAGCGGTGTACTCAGAATGGATGTTGCCAATAGGAGTATTGGCACCAACACCAAAGGTGGCGTCAACATACTGTAAAGCCAGACCAGCTCCGAGACTCAGGGTGTCAGTAGCTTTCCAAGCAACATTAGGATTGAAATTAATTACAGTAATTTCTGCCTTGGTACCGTGATCCTTTCCAGACCAGTTGTCGCCATAGTCAGTAGCAAGACCATAGGGAACAGTGATGGCGAGGCCAATCCAGGTTGAATCATTGATCTGGTGGGAAATGAAACCGTGCGGAATTACCTCTTCCTTAGCACGACCATTGTTTTTTTCGCCATCTTTGGCTACATATTCGAGGTTGAGACCAACACCAACGCCGCCGAACTGAACCTGCGTGCCCGGATGCAGCGTCATCGTTGCTGCGTTGTAGTACATGCCGGAAACGTCCGTACCATCAACGCCGACGCCGGCATATGCGCGGCCGAGGGCGAGCGCGGACTGTTCGGTGAGCTGGAAACCGCCGGCATAAGCCGTCGAGCTGAGGGCAGAAGCTACGGCCAGGGCCGCCGCAGCAATCTTGAAGGACGTGTGATTCACGAACGTCTCCTGAAGAACTTTATTAAATGAAGAAAATCAATCGGAATGCAATATTCCGCAACATGTGGAACCGCATTCTGCGCGAAGAAAAAGCAGAGAAATAACACGAAAATTAGGTGTTAACCCTTGGTTGATACAAACTTCATGCAGACGGATGATGGGGGCCGATAGTGTGAAGTGAGCCTTTATTGCTTTGATATTTAAATAAATATTTAGCTTCTTGGTATTCAAAACAGAGGCATTTGGGAAGGTATGCCCTAAAGGGGTTAATCCAAAAAAGCCTGTTGCGGCTAAAACGCTTTTACTTGGCAAACCTCGAGTTAACCCGTCATTGCCTCGGGAAGTTTGGGTTAGAGATTCTGCTCGGTAGAATTCGAAGCATCTCATTGACTGCGAGAATGCCTCCATGACCGATGCACCATTAGTCGATTCCGCTCGAATCTTTGCGCTCATCCCTGCTGCGGGTGTCGGACGCCGCATGGGGGCGGACTGCCCCAAGCAGTACATGCCGATAGCCGGCGTTCCCATGCTGGTGCGAACCGTGGAAGCGCTTCTAGCAGCGTCTCGAGTTGAACGCGTTTTTGTGGTGGTGAGTCCTGAGGATTCCTACATCGACCACGCTGCCGAATCATTCGCAAAATGGGGTGACCGCGTGAAGATTCTTCGTGCGGGCGGCGCAGAGCGCGCCGATTCCGTTTTGGGCGGACTGCGCGCAGCCTGCCTGCCGCCCGAAAGCTGGGTGCTGGTTCATGATGCGGCGCGCCCCTGTGTTCGACCGAGTGAAGTGAGTCATTTGATTGATGAGGTGACGGCCGACAGTTCTGCTGCAGGCGGCATTCTTGCCGTGCCGATGGCCGATACGGTGAAGCGTGCCGACGCCCGTCGGCGCATCATCGAAACGGTTCCGCGCTCCGGTCTCTGGCGAGCCGCCACGCCGCAGCTCTTCAGAGCGGGAGAGCTTATCGGGGCGCTGAATGCCGGACTCGACGGCATCACGGACGAAGCGAGTGCAATGGAACGCGCGGGGAAGACGGTTAAAGTGGTTTCCTGCCGCGCGACGAACATCAAAGTGACGGAGCCGGGAGACGAGCGGCTCGCAGAATGTTTGCTTGAAGGGCAAGGAGGCCCTATGCCGATTCCTGAAATTCGTGTGGGTCAGGGCTACGACTCTCACCGTCTCGTTGGTGGCCGCCCGCTCATTTTGGGCGGCGTCACTATTCCGTTTGAAAAGGGCCTTGACGGTCATTCCGACGCCGATGTGCTGCTCCATGCCGTGACCGACGCAGTGCTCGGGGCTGCTTCGCTGGGCGACATCGGCACGCACTTCCCGCCTTCAGATCCGAAATGGAAAGGTGCGGACAGCGGGAAGCTGCTCGCGGCAGTCATGGATCTCGCTCAGGCTGCCGGATGGCAGGTGGTGAATCTCGACGCGACGGTGATCTGCGAGCGGCCAAAGCTGGGCGCCCTGAAGGAGCAGATTCGTGCCAATGTGGCCAAGCTCCTCGGCGTTGCACCAGCTCAAGTCAGCATCAAAGCGAAGACAAACGAAAAGATGGATGCGGTCGGCCGAGAAGAAGGCATGATGGCGCTCGCGACGGTACTTCTGGCCAAGGCCTGATACGCAGTCGGCAATCTTCTTGATGTGCGGCTGACGCTGAGGGCGATGCGCCGAGTAGAATGGCAGTCTTTAGTGTTTCTACTCATCCGCTTTTTCGTCTTTCAATGCAGTCCGTTCCCGAACTCGCCCGCCGCGTGTGTTTCATCCTCTGCGAACCTGCTCATCCGGGCAATATCGGCTCTGCTGCGCGAGCCATCAAGACGATGGGATTTCGCGATCTGCGCGTTGTAGCGCCTCGTGAGGCTGACTATCGGACGCATGAAGAAGCGCTAGCTTATGCAACGAGTTCGGCGGATGTGCTCGAAGCTTCAAAGTCCTATGCGACTTTAGCTCAAGCCCTCGAAGGCGTTACGCACGCTTGGGCGATGACGGGCTATGACCGTGAATTCGGCGCGCCGCTCACGCCGATGCGTCAGGCGGCGTCCGAAACGGCTTCTCGTCTCTCGGCGCTCGAAGGCAGCATTGCTTTCGTTTTCGGCACGGAAAGGAGCGGTCTCACCAACGAGGAAGTCTGCCTTTGTCAGGGGTGCGCGGCGATTCCGGCTGATCCGGCCAGTCCAAGCCTTAACCTTTCACAAGCGGTGCAGATTGCTGCTTATGAGATGCAGCTCGCGCTCCTCGACGCCCGCGGAGATGCCGGTGCGCTTTACGATTGGCAGGGACGCTTTGCGCATGAAGAACCTGCGCCGCTCGAGGCGGTAGAGGGCTTTTTTGATCATTGGGAGAGGGCGATGGCTGCCTGCGGAGCGCATGATCCCAAGAAACCGCGTCATTTTATGGAAGTCTCTCGCCGGCTGTTCGGCCGCGCCGGGCTCACTAAAAACGAACTCGATCTGCTGCGCGGCGTCTGCGCTGCGGTGATTTGTCCGAAGCGGGACCGCATCGGCACCAAGACGCGAGGCAAGGCGGTGATGCGCGAGCAGACGCAGAACGACCCCAAAAATTCGCCGATGCCGCCCGAAGAACGGTAAGTCTTCGATATCCGCTGTCCCATCAGGACTCTTTAGCTATTCACTTGGTTTCAAATCCCCATGTTTAAAGAAGCTCGCGAACTCATCGCCACCATTCGAGAAAAGGATCCGGCCGCTCACGGCGCAGCGGAAATCATCTTTGCTTATCCGGGATTTCATGCGGTGATGATTCATCGTTTTGCGCATTGGTGCGCGATTCAGGGCTGGACGGCATTTGCCCGCTGGGTCTCTCAGGTGGGCCGCTTTCTCACCGGGATTGAAATCCATCCCAAAGCCAAGATTGGCCGTCGGGTTTTCTTTGACCATGCGATGGGCGTCGTGATCGGCGAAACCGCGGAAGTGGGCGACGACTGCACGATTTATCAGGGTGTGACCTTGGGCGGAACGAACCTGACGGCCGGCGCCAAGCGTCATCCGACGCTGGAAAACGGTGTGGTGGTCGGTGCTGGCGCCAAGGTGCTCGGCTCGTTCACGGTGGGAGCCGGCGCCCAGATCGGTTCCAATGCCGTCGTTGTGAAGCCGGTTCCCGCCGGCGCAACGGTGGTAGGTGTCCCGGGACGTATCGCGGTTTCTAAAAAGACGCCGGCGAAAGCCCCAGAGCCTTGCAGCCAGCCGGAGCGCGAGCGCGGCGTTCATGCGGCAGCGGCCGCTTTCCATGCATACGGTCTCGAACCCGGCATGCGCGACCCGTATGCCACCTCTATTCTTGAGCTTGTGCGTGTTGTTGAAGCCCAGCAGTGTGAAATTGCCCGTTTGAGCGAGGCACTCGCTTCGGCAACGGGAAAGAAGGTTGAGCCGTCGCCCGACGCTCACTTCGATACCACAAAGCTTTGGCCGAGCGATCGTGCCCCGCAGCAGAGTAAAAACGAAACCTCCCCCGAAACGCCGGACGCAGCCAAGGAACCAACGAAAGAGCAACCCAAGGCACCGTCGGATAAGGTCTAAGCAGGGCTGACGACATCAAGGCAGAGCAAGGCCGGCCGTTCTCACGAATGGGCCGGTTTTGTGTTTCTGGCGCTTGGGAGATTTCCGCAGGCGCATTGCGCAGCAACAGGTATTTTGGGTGTGTTTTCTTCAGATCGAACGGAATTGTTTGCGCATTAGCGACGAATAGAGAATAATTCTCATTAACATTTAAATGTTTTGAGGAGACCGTCATGAGCGAAGGCACAGTGCATCCGTTGGCGCAGCCGGTTGGCCGTATGCATGCTGCGGGCGCCTTCGATTGGCGTGCGGTGCCGTCGGCGGATCCGAGAGCATCTGCATTCGCGCTTGACACTGCGCCTGCGCTCCCGGCGCCGGCTGAAGAATTCTCCGGCGAAGCCTGTCGTGAAATCGTCGAAGATCTTTTAGACCGCACGCGCACAGGGGCGGCCGTCGCTGAGGTTCATGCGCCTTTTTGCGAGTCCAAATGCGACGGCTGCGGCTGCTGGCAGCATGCTTATAAAGAGCTCGAAAGCCGTCGCTGGGCCGACGCACTGGTTCGTGAAATGGCGGCGTGGGCGGATACGCATGCCCAGGCGGGAGCGCCGATTCAGGCGCTGCGCTTTGGCGGCGGAACGCCGAGCGCTTTGGAACCTGTCGACATCCTCCATGTGCTGGCCAAAGCCCGTCAATATCTGCCGCTTTCCAACGACTGCAGCATCGAGCTTCAGGCACGTGTGCACGGATTTTCGGAGGAGAAGATTGAGGCTGCGCTTGCGGGCGGCGTCACGCGGTTTGTCCTTCCGGTAAGAAGTTTCTCGACGGAAGTGCGTCAGGCCGCTGGCCGGCTTGATGCCGGTGAGGCTGCCGAAAAGCTCCTCAAGCGTCTGACTGAATATAACGAAAGTGCGGTTGCCGTCGAACTGAATTTCGGTCTGCCGGGGCAGTCGCTTGAAGTATGGACCGCAGATCTTGAGCGGGCATGCCAGCTGCCGCTTGACGGCCTCATTATCCGCGCTGCCGGAGAACCAGACATTTTGGGTGAGGCGGCCAAAACGTTTCGAGCGGCGGATCCGGCCCTAATGGCTCGAATGCATGAACGTGCTTTTGAAGTGCTCGCCGACAACGGCTGGGAGCGGCGGACAGCGCTGACTTGGAGCCGCTCTGAGCGCGATCGAACAACCTTTGATGTGCTCGCTGCCGGTGATGCGGACAAATTTGCCTTCGGATGCGGCGCACACGGCAGACTCTTTGGCCGTGAGCTTTTGATTGAGCCCGAATTGGGTAAATGGCTCTCGGCAGTTTGGATGGGGCGGCGCCCCGTATCGTCCGTCTCGGAGCCTAAATCAGGCTGGCGCGCAGCGGCGCTCTTGGCTCAGGGCGCGCTCCTCGGGCGGTTTTCGCTCGAACGCATTGAACATGCGAGCGGTCTGCGCATCACAGAGTCGCTCGAGCCGCTCTTTGATGACTGGACTGCTGCCGGGCTCCTTCGCCGTACAGGTGCTCTTGGTACTTGGATTCGTCTTACCGATGCAGGACTTTACTGGCATCAGGCGCTTGCGGCTCGCATGGCGCTCAGAATCGATGCTGCAGAACTGCTCGAGCTGCCGCATCGACTGTTGGGCGGCCGCCGTTTCGAAGCCGCTGCTCAAATTATTCCTGCCGATGTGTGGGAGAGCGCAGAACGGGCTGCGGCGCTCTCTTGATTCATTATTCCTTCAGAGCCGGACCCGGATCGTTTGATTTTGCTTGAACGGTCTGGGTCTCTTTTTGGCTTGCATAGGTGCGCTTCGCAGCTGTCAGTCTCAAGTCGTTCGGCTGAAGAGTCGCCATGACATGCACCATCTTAGGGCTTTCAGGATGGGAGGCTTCGTTATCCCTAAAGAGATATTTTTTGTTCTAAAAAACTAGGAATATCAATATAAAATGATCGTTATGACGTATGACGATGAAAACTTGCTAAAGGATAGTATTTAAGGAATATTCCTATATAATGCGAATCCTTCTCATTATTGTTCGTGTTATACATACGGACAGTTCTCCATAAGAGGCCGCATTTTGTCTGAAAGCCCCGCACCTAAGCCCGCAGCCCCAACCTTTGAGTCGGGTGCTCGCGCGATGAATGAAGCGCTCCAAACTAAAGGCGTTGAAGCCTATTTTGCTGATGCGTCTGATCCGCTGCACAAGGCTTTTATTGCCAAAGCAGCGGTGCATTCGGGGCCCGGCGGTCGGCCGCTGATTGGAGAAGAGGCTGAGAAAGCCATTGACAGCCACTACGACACACCTCGCTCAGGGCGGTCCCTCGCCTATATTCATGTGCCGTTTTGCGAGACGCGGTGCCTTTACTGCATGTTCTATCAGAATCCCTGGAAGGAAGAGGCAACGACAGAATATGCCAAGCAGCTCGTGAAGGAGCTTGAGCTTTGGAGCGACCGTGCGGCACAGAATGCTGCGCCCATCAATGCGCTTTATTTCGGCGGCGGCACGCCGACGGCTTTTTCACCCGACGATATCCGTTTGGTGATGGGAGCGGTGAAGAAATATCTGCCGCTCGCAAACGACTGCGAAATTACGCTCGAAGGGCGAATTCACAATTTCAGTGACGCCAAGATGGATGCGGCTATCGAGTCCGGCGTCAACCGCTTTTCACTGGGCGTGCAGACCTTCAACACGCAAATTCGGCAGTCGGTGATGCGAGTTGATGATCGCGACACGATCATCCGCCGTCTCGACAAGCTCTGCTCCTACAACAATGCGTCCGTGGTCTGCGACATGATCTACGGTTTCCCCGGGCAGACGATGGAGGTCTGGGAAGACGACCTGAAGACCGCCGCTTCACTGCATCTCGACGGGGTGGACTGCTATCAGCTCAACGTTTTTGAGAAGTCCCCGCTCGCCCGCTACATCGCCAACGGGAAGCTTCCGCGTGCGGCGACCTCTGACGAAAAGGCGGATTTCTTCGCCAAAAGCGTTGAGTATTTCACAAGCCAGAACTGGCGCCGGCTCTCCAACAACCATTGGGGCCGAACGATTCGCGAACGCAATATCTACAACGCCTGGGGCAAGAGCGCCTGCGACTGCCTGGCCTTTGGCTGCGGAGCGGGCGGACGTCTGGCGGGCTATTCCTACATGATGGAACGTAAGCTCGCCGACTATTACCGGCTGCTCGGCGAAGGCAGAAAGCCCGTCGCCTTTGCGATGGCGCCGACACACAACTGGCACCTGCTGCGCACGATTTCCTCCGAAATGGAGTCGGGCGCCATCAATCTCAAGGCCATCGGCCGACAGTTCGGCGGACTGCCGCTTGAAGACCTTGCCAAGGTTGTGCTCTCACAGTGGTGTGAGGCAGGGCTTCTCGTCAAACGCGGCGATTGGTATTACCAAACCGTTGCTGGTCAGTATTGGCACGTCACACTCGCTCAGCTCCTGATGGACTTTTTGTCACATCAGCTGCCCGAACCCGAGAGCGAGCAAAAGATGGACATGGGTGCTCCCGATTCGATGATGAAGATGGCGAGTGCGGGCCACCACGCGCATGGGCAGATGCCGCCGGGCATCTTAAAGATGCTCGAAGGCATGCCTCGCGACATGATCATTGAAATGGCCAAAAAAATGCCCAAAGAAATGATTACTCAGATGGTCGCTCAGGCGCCTAAAGATGTGATCGAAAGAGTCCTCGGCGAGGACGGACTTCGCGAACTTGGCGTTCGCTGAAGTTTTATCCAAAACAATAAAAAGCACTATTTCCCACAGCGAATCCCTCCAGTTTCTTTTTAGGACCAAGAAGAACTTAGTGGACTTATCTATGAAAACTTATACCCACAACCTTCTTTCTGCCGCTGTTGTTGCTGCAATTACTTTTTCCGGTGCGGCGATTGCCGATGAATATCAGACGCTTGAAACCACAACGGTTACCGCTGGCCGTTTTGAGCAGGACTTGATGGAAACGCCGATGAGCGTTTCCGTGATCACAGCAGACGATATTGCTAAGAGCGGGGCTCAGTCGATTGGTGCGCTGATCGAGTCCATGACCGGTGTTCGCATCAATAACGACGGTGGTCAGGGTATTAAGCGCGCGAAGATCCGCGGTGAAGACGCTTTTCGTTCGCTCGTCATGATTGACGGTCAGAAGATTTCCGAGCAGAAGTCAATGTCCGGATCACCCATTCTGATCGATCCGGCCATGGTTGAACGCATTGAAGTCATCAAAGGACCGGCATCTGTGCTTTACGGTTCCGACGCCATTGGCGGTGCGATCAACATCATCACGAAGAAAGGCGGTACAAAACCGGTGCAAGGCGAGGTTGGTGCCGGTATGAACACCTCCAACTCCGGCAAGTCTGTCAACGCGTCGGTGTACGGCGGCGTTGAGGGCTGGAAGTATCGCATCGGTGTTGCCCACGAAGACGGCGACAATTTGAAAACGCCTGTCGGTGATATGAACCACACGAAGTTCAATTCGACAGGGGCAAATCTCTTTGTGTCGTATGACATCAATGAAAAGGCGACCGTTGGCGCTACGTTGGATCACTTTGACCTGGATTTCATGTCAGGCAGTGCAGAGCCGGGATATGAGCCGTTCTATGTAGATGTGCCGGAATGGAAGCGCACAAAATTGGGTGTGTTTGGTGAGTTGCATGATCTAACGGAATCATTGAAAAAAGTTCGTTTTGATGTTTTTTATCAGAAGAACGATAAGACAATGAACAACCATGTTGAAGTGATAAATAGCCCCGTTGTTGTTGATAACTATGCAGATAATTCACTTGACCAATATGGTTTTTCCTTGCAAACGAATTGGTCTGTTTCTGACTCTACTTTCATCGTTGCAGGGTATGAGTTCAATAATGACGATTTAGATGCTCAAAGTCATGTACATACTGTTGGTGATACTCCAGCTATGCCTACTATGCCGAGCATGCATATCGATACGGAAAAGCAGGGTTTCTTTAAGGGTGCTATGACCACTCATGCACTTTTTGCATCGGCTGAAACAAATTTAGTAGATACGGTCACACTTTCTTATGGTGCTCGCTACACCTACGTTAAGACCGACATGGATGACATTCATGGCTATAAGGTCTATAACCCAAGCAATACCACACCACAACGACCATTCAACCCGGATCAGGAACTTGGTAAGGCTGGCAAACAGCATGATGACCGTGTTGTTTTCAATGCGGGTTTAGTTTGGCATCCAGTCAACGATTTAGCCTTACGTGCTAATTGGGCTCAGGGGTTCCGTGCTCCGCTTTTGCAGGAACGTTACATTGCAACCAGTATGGGTAGCACCAGCACAACATTGGGTAATCCTGATTTGAAGCCTGAGACGTCCAATAACTTTGAAGTCGGTGCACGTTGGATGTCAAACAGCATCATGCTTGATGCCGCGATGTTCTACTCGAAAGCCAAGAACTACATCCAAGCTTTGCCAATCAGTTCATCTCTGTCTCGTTATGAAAATGTCGGCGAAGCTACGACGTACGGCCTTGAATTGACTGGTTCTTATGAAATTAAATCCATCGGTCTCGAGCCGTATGTGAATTTGACTCTCATGCGCCGTCAGTTTGATTACGGTAATGTGGAAACCTATAAGACAGCCACTCCTGCTGTTATCGCTCGCTACGGTTTCCGTTGGAACGGCGAAGCAAATGGCTTGGGTCTGCATGCCGACGCATATGCTCGAACCATTTCAAAAACGGAGTATCAGGATCCTTCTGCTACTGCTCGATCTGATTCGAGCTATCGCCTCGGCGGCGCCACGACTTTCAACCTGACGGGCGGCGTGACGTTTGGCGACCAGAAGCAGTATGGCCTCGATGCGGGTTTCTACAACATCTTTGACAAGGCCTATCGCGAACAGACCGCGATCTACGAACCGGGCCGTTATCTCGCCGTTAAGCTCAATGCGAAGTTCTAACTTCATTCTTTTGAGCTGAAAAAAGCAAGTCGCAGCGCCCTGTATCTCGTCCTAAGAGGTGCAGGGCGCCGGTCGACTTCAGCAAGTCATTTTTTATTCCAGGAGCCGTCACTGCGATGACAACGACCAAGCCTCAATGGATTAAAAGGCGTTGGGAACCGAGAGAGCTCGTGCTCATCGGTGTCTTTGCCGCTGCCGCCAAACTCTCGAGTCTCTTGATTGCACTCGCGGGCGGCGGGATGAATCCCATTTCGCTCTTGGGAAAGAATTTGGTCTATACGACCCTCATGATCGTGCTGCTCACCAAGGTTCCGAAGCTTTGGACGCTCACGCTCTTTACCGTTGTGAGCATGCTCGTAAGCGTCCTGCTTTTGGGCGGAAGTCTGACGCTTCTCCCGGCGGCCTTGGCCGGCGCTCTTTTGGGTGAACTTTTCGTCGTGCTTTCGGGCGGCGTTCATAAGCCTTGGGCGCCTTGGGTGGCGGTCGGCGTCTACGACTTCGTGAGCAAGATGCTTTCGCTCGGGGTGTCCTATCTCTTCCTGCGAGAGACCCCGGCACTGATGACGATCATCATCCCGATCGTGTTGCTCGGTTATGCGGGCTCTGTGATTGGTCTCTGGTTTGGATGGAAAACTGTAGGGGAGCTCCGCCATGCGGGTTTTGTTCGTTAAAGACGAGAGCTCAATGCTGCGGGGGCTTGACGCCAAAACAAAGCTCTCGGTCATGCTGGGCACCGCCGTACTTGTTGTGGCTTGTTCCGGCGTCATAAGTCAGATGGTGCTCTTTCTTTTCACGCTTGTCTACGTGCTGATGCTTAAGCGCCCGAAGCTCGTGACGTTGCTCTACATTCTTATGGCCGTGATGATGGCGGTGTCAGCCGGGTTCGGGTGGCTTATTTCGCTCTGGGCGCCGAAGCTGGGCGGTCTCTCCGCCCAAGCGCTCTTCGTTCCGTTTCTGCGAGGCGTCTCCATGATGAATGTGGTGATGGTGCTCGCACTCACGACGCGTGTTGAGGACTTGCTGGGAACACTGGAGCGTTTGCATCTGCCCTTTGTTGTCTTTTTGCCGGCAGTAGTCATGCTTCGCTTCATCCCGACCTTCACAAACGATATTCGTCAGGTCTGGGAGACGCTTCGTATCCGCGGCTGGCCGATGGGACCGGTGATGATTACGACGCACCCAATCCTGTCGGCTCGCCTGCTGTTCACGCCGATCCTCTTTCGCGCACTCAAATCCTCTGAAACGCTGGGTATTGCAGCGGAATTGAAGGGCATCGGTACGGCGCACCGCACGGTGCTCCCAAAGGCGCCGCCGCTCTCCCAACTCGATCGAAACATCTTTATAGCGATGGGTGTCTGCATCGTTCTGGCGCTTCTCGCTGAAATCTTCCTGCGCGAGCTCTTTATGACGCCCGGCGCTGTCATGCCTTGATTAAGCCCATGCACGCGATTGAACTGAAGAAAGTTTCCTACCGCTACAGCGGTGCCGAACCAAACTCGCCGGATGCGGTTCGATGTCTTGATCTCACGGTTGATGCGGGCGAGCTTAAGCTTGTTACCGGCGCCTCGGGCTGCGGCAAGACGACGGTCATGCGGCTGGTGAACGGCCTGTGCCCGCAGATCTACGGCGGCACCCTGTCGGGTGAAGTATTGGTCGACGGCAATCCCACGCAGGATACGCCCGTGGCGGTGCTCTCAGAGCATATCGGCACGCTTTTCCAGGATCCCGAAGAGCAGTTCTTCGCGCTCAATGTGGGCGATGAGATCTCCTTCGCGCTCAAAAGCCGCGGCGTGCCGTTTGAAGAAATCGGTCCCCGCGTAGACCGTGCTGCCAAGCGCATGGGGATTGAACATCTTCTCGCGCAGGACATTCACGAACTCTCTGAAGGGCAAAAGCAGAAGGTCGGACTCGCCTCGATTCTCGCGCTCGGCCCCAAAGCGCTCATTCTCGATGAGCCGAGCGCCAATCTGGATCCGGAAGCCACAGTGTCGCTTGCCGGCATCCTCGGTGAACTCAAAGCCGAGGGCGCTGCCATTCTCGTGGTCGACCATCGTCTTTACTGGCTTAAAGGCTTGGTTGATGAGGTCCTCGTCATGCAGGCCGGAGCGGTGGCGGTTCGGGGCCCGTTCTCTATCCTTGACGATGAGAATGTGCGCCGTCTTTACGGGCTTCGCCAAGCCGAGGTGGAGGATCTACGCCCGACCCTGCCGCGCATTCCGACGGCACTGGGAGACGGGACCGTGCCGGCGGGCTTTTTTGCGGCCGAACACGTCTCCTTTACGTATAAAGGCGCTCAAAAGCCCATCTTCAGCAACGTGAGTTTTTCGGTTCCCGCAGGGATTACGGCGCTGATCGGTGCAAACGGAACGGGCAAAACAACGCTGGCGCGCATCTTGACCGGGCTCAATGAAGCCCAAGGCGTCTTCTCGATTGAGGGCCGGCCCGTTGACCGCGACGGCCTCATGCCGCATTCGGGGCTGGTGCTCCAAAATGCCGACCATCAGCTTCAGATGCGCACCGTGCGCGAAGAGGTTGAGGCTTCGATGATTGCAGCCAAGTCCGCAGCGAAAAAGCACGCGGCTTTCTGGCAGCGTCTGAAGACGCCGAAACTCACCGCTGAAGAAGAAGCGTGGGTCACGGAGCTCCTCACGACGCTGCGTCTGGCTCCGCTCGCGGAACGCCACCCGCAGAGTCTCTCGGGCGGCGAGAAGCAGCGCGTAGTTATTGCTTGTGCGCTTGCCAAGAATCCGCAAATTCTGATTCTGGACGAACCGACGTCAGGGCTCGACGGCGCCAATATGGCCTCCATTTCCAAGCTGCTTAAGGCCGAGGCTGCCCGAGGCCGAGCGGTTTTCCTGATCACCCACGATCTGGAGCTTCTGCAGGCCTGCGGAACTGCGCTCGACATGAAGGATCTGCAGCCGGCTGAAGCTGCCCAATGATTTTTTCAGACTTTGCACAACCTTTTTTTCACTTCACAAAGGAAACAACGTCATGACCAACTGTTGCTGCTGCAAGAAGCCTACGGCCGAACAAGCCAAGATCATTGAAGAAATGCTGGCTGCGCCCTATCCGGTGACGGTGAGCTCCATCGCCGGCCGACTCGGCGTAACGGATCTTGAGGCTGCCGAACTGCTGCCGGAAGTCAACTGCACCTTCGTCAAGGGCGACATCACAGAGCGCTTCACCGAAATTTGGGCGGAACTCGCTTCCTGGGAAAAGATCACGCTTTTCATTCAGCATGAAGGCAGCATCTTTGAAATTCAGGGGCAGCTCCATGAGGGAAAGATTGCTCAGGGCTACTACAACATCCTCGCCAAATCGGCGACGATCGGCGGCCACATGAAGTATGACGCCTTCTCGGCCGTGGCTTTCACGACTTTCCCCTTCATGGGACGCGAGTCTCTTGCCGTGCAGTTCTTTACCAAGGAAGGCAAAACAGCCTTCTCGGTTTTCGTCGGCCGAGAAAATCATCAGCTCGTCGAATCCGTGAAGGAAAAATTCATCGCCGCCCGAGCCAAGTTCTCGGCCTGATTCATCCGCTTTAGTCTCTCGAACCGCTTTTGCCTCCGAAGATCGCATCCCCCAACGATCTTGGAGGCTGCGCATTAAGCCCGTATGAAGGGTGATGCGTTAGAAAAGCGGCTCGCTGAGATCGTGAGCAAACGGCTCGCCGTCATTCTGGTTCAATTGTGCTTGGGACGGGAGCCATATTTACGCCGCAAGCGTGCTTTGAACACGCTGCGGCGAATCGCTTTATTCTGACTGCGCAGACGGACTGCATTTAAACGGTCCTGCGTTCACTACCATTTTCGAGGAGATTCCCCATGACTGCTGCCGCCAAGCCTCTTGTCGTCATCAGCTCCCGTACGGGCAACACCATGATTCTCGGTCACGCCATCTGCGACGCGATGCCTGGGGCCGTCCTGGTCAAGCCTGAAGCGCTGCCCGAAGACCTGTCGGGCTTTAATCCGATTCTGCTCGGTTTCTGGTGCGACCGCGGCATGGCGCCTGAAGACATTCAGGCGGCAGCGAAAAAGCTCGAAGGCAAGACGATCGGGTGCTTCGCCACCATGGGCGGCAATGCTGAAACGCCCGAAGCGCTCGACTGGATGAAGCGTACGTCGGAGAGTTTGGCAGCAGCGGGCAAAAACAATACGCTCGTAGGCACTTATCTCTGCCGCGGCCGCATTGATCCGGCGCTCTTCGAACGGATGACCGCGATGATGGGCGGCAAAGTGACGCCCGAACGCGAAGCGCGCCGTCTGGCGAGCGAAACGCACCCGGACCGCATGGATCTCGAGCGCGGCGTCGAGCGCTTCCGCACCATCTTCGGAGTGAATTGGTAATGGCCTCGGCACAGCCTGCCGTTCGCATCGACTCCCTCGAAAAACGCTACGCCTCGGGCACGCTTGCCTTGAAGGGCGTGAGTTTTGACGTTGACGAAGGCGAATTCTTCGGTCTGCTCGGCCCCAACGGCGCCGGCAAAACGACGCTGATTTCCTGCCTCGGCGGACTGACCACGCCGACGGGCGGGCGCATTCTTGTTCGCGGCATGGATACCCGTACAGATCGACGAGCCGCATCGCTCTTTCTCGGCATCGTGCCGCAGGAAATCTCTTTCGACCCGTTTCTGACGGTGCGTGAAACGCTGCGCTTTCAGTCGGGCTACTGGGGCATTCTCCGAAATGACGACTGGATTGATGAAATTCTCGCCAATCTGGGTTTGACCGACAAAGCGGACGCTTCCATGCGCGCGCTCTCGGGCGGCATGAAGCGCCGTGTGCTCGTTGCCCAGGCGCTCGTTCATAAGCCGCCGGTGATCGTGCTCGATGAGCCGACGGCCGGCGTAGACGTTGAGCTTCGCGAACACCTCTGGGACTTCATCGGACGGCTGCATCGCGAGGGGCGGACGGTGATTCTCACAACGCACTACCTCGAAGAGGCGCAGGCGCTTTGCAGCCGCATCGCCATCATGAAGAAGGGCGAGGTTGCAGCGCTTGACCGCACGGAAGCGCTTTTGTCGCGCTTTGAAGGCCGAGTGCTCCGCTGCCGGCTGGTAAAGGGGGACCTGCCGCCCGAAGCGGCGCGCGACCTTATGCGCCGTCACGGCAATGATGTGACGCTGCGAATTGAAGACGCCGACGACGCTTTGCGAAAGCTCGAAAGCCTGAAGGCGGCCGGCGCGGAGATTGAAAATCTGACGGTAGGACAGCCCGATCTGGAGGATGTCTTCCTCGCTGTTACGGGAGGTGAAGCCTGATGTGGGTTCCTTTCTGGACGCTCTTTAAAAAGGAAGTGATCCGCTTCCTCAAGGTGTGGATGCACACCGTGCTGGCCCCTGTCCTCACGGGCGGGCTCTATCTCTTTGTCTTCGGCGAAGCGCTCTCCAAGCACCTGCCCGTCTATGAGGGCGTGACCTATACGGCCTTCATCATTCCGGGCCTCATCATGATGACGGTGCTGCAGAATGCGTTTTCCAACACGGCGAGCTCACTCATTCAGTCGAAGATTTCAGGAAACCTCGTCTTTATTCTTCTGCCGGCCATCCCGGGACCGCAGGTAGCCGCTGCCTATATCGGCGCGAGCTTCGTGCGCTCAGCGCTCGCCGGCGCCGGGCTCTATCTCCTCTGCTCCTGGTGGGCATCGCCCCCGGTGCGTGAACCGGGGCTCCTCATCGCTTTCGGCTTCTTCGGTGCGGCCATCATGGCGGCCTTGGGTCTCATCACGGCGCTCTGGGCCGAAAAATACGATCAGATGGGAGCGGTGATGAATTTCGTCATCATGCCGCTCACCTTCCTTTCGGGCGTCTTTTATTCCGTGGATTCGCTCCCGCCCTTCTGGCAGGCCGCGAGCCGCCTCAATCCCTTCTACTACTTGGTTGACGGCTTTCGGCAGGGATTCTTCGGCAGCGGCGACACCAACACGACGCTGAGCCTACTCATCGTTGCCGCAACGGCTTTGGCCGTCACGGCGGCGGCCGTGGTGCTCCTCGTTAAGGGCTGGAAGATCCGCACCTGAAGGAGGCGCTCACGCGGATCTTTCCATGACGGACTGAATCACGCGCTGCTGCTCATCAAAATACGGATTGAAGGTCAGACGTGCACGGATCCTGCCGCGGCGCTTGTCGCCCCAGGCGCCATAGTCGACCTCGCCCCGGCGGCAGGCTGCGTAGGAGGGCTTTTCGCCCTCGGGCGTACAGATATGCGAGCGGCCATGCCGGCCGTATTCCGGATTGTCGGGGGAGAAGCTCATCGCCATGTGCGAGAAGCTCCAAATGCGCTCGGACGGAATTTCATCGGGATGCACAATAATCCGCGGATCTTTGGCGGCTTTGCCCAGACTTTCGCGGGAGCCGTACCAGATGAAGCGGGACTGCGCGGAGGTAAAGCGCTGCGGAATCCATTCAATGAGCGATTGGGCGTCGAGAATGGAGTCGTGCTCGGAGAGCATCACCACAGCAGGCTTGGCAAAGGGCTTCAACTTGAGCGCATCATCAACGCCGCGCATGGTATCGACGAAGGCCGCGAGCCCTGACACCGGGACCATCGTATAGCGAAAGGCTGTCTGACCGCCCATCAGGGATTCCTGAGGTTCCCTGAGCCACGTGATGAAGGGCTTTAAGAGCGGCGCGAGGAAGGTGAGATGCGTGCGCACGACAAAGGCGGGCGAAAAGAGCAGCAGCCCGTCGGCATCCGCTTGGCCGGTAAGCGCGGCCTCGAGCGCCAGATTGCATCCGGTGGAGAAGCCCCCCAGCCACATAGGCCGCGGTTTCCCGTCGGTGCCCGGTCCCAGCTGATTGAGATCCCGCCGCAGCACGTGAGCCTGTTCATTCACGACGCGCCGCCAGTCGTCAGCCGTCGGAGCTGCCATATCTTCGGGCATGGTCCCGCAGCCGGGAAGGAGCACTGTGCGCACCAGCCATCCGGCAGCCGAAAGATTCTTCGCTTGGTCGACAAAGGACCACGGCGAATCGCCTAACCCGTGAATGCAGAGAATGCCGCCCAAGATCGGCGTGTCCGCGGGCGGACGTGTCTCCGCCGGGCAGTTGGCTTCAAGTTCAAGCGCATGATCGTCCGTGGCCCAGCGTCGGCGCGATTCGATCCAGGCGCGCGTGTCGGCAGCATAGGCCGCAAAGGTCGTTTGTCCGAGCGGCTGGACGAGCGGCTCGGGCACATTCGGTTTAGAGGCGCATGCCGTGAGCGCGCCGGCGCTCAGAAGTGCGCTGCCCGCCGCCGCGGCATAGAGGAACCGCCGGCGAGAGAGGCCGCCTTGGGGCTGAGAGTGTGAGATATGGGAATGCTTCATGGTGAAATGAAGCGTAGCGCAAACGATATTGTCGAACAGTTTGCAATTGCATCTGATTTCTGCCTGATACCGCTTTTGTCGATCGCTCTCACGGCCGCAAAGGCAAATGCAGATAAAAAAGCAGCGTGACGCCGTCACGCTGCTCAAGGTGCTTATGCCGGCGAAGCGCCCTGACGAGTGTTCGCTAACCACTCGTTTTTAGGGGGATTGCGCTCGTCGGCAATAAGGAGAGAGGCTTACTTGCCCGCTTTGATGGCCTCCGCGATGGCATCGGCAGCAACGCGTCCGGAAGTGAGCGCCCAGCCGACGTTGGCTCCGGCAGGCGAATCGTCGCCCATCACGCCGCCCACAAGTTCACCCGCGCCGTAGAGGTTGGGGATGACTTTGCCGTTGCTCTGGATGAGATTGAGGTGATCATCCGTGCAGACGCCGCCCATTGTCGTGGCGAAGCGGGGCTTCTGTTCGACGATGTAGTACGGGCCTTGGGCGGCAATTTCAGCCTTCATGTACTGGACAGGGCGGCCAAAGTCAGCATCCTTTTGTGCTTTCACAAAGCTGTTGTACTTGGCGACCGTTGCCTTGAGATTTTCAGCGTTGATGCCGGCAAGCTTGGCCGCCTCTTCAAGCGTCGCGCCCTTCACAAAGATCGGAGCCGACTTGCCGTTGGCAGCAAGGTACTTGTCAGCGTCTTCGTGCGAAACACCTGTTTCCGGGAGACGCTTATAGAAGCCTTCCCAAGACTTTTGATCCATGAAGACATAAGCCATGCCGCCCTTTTGCTGCAGCATCGGGTCGAGAATGTGACGGTTTGACGCCTTTTCGTTGACAAAGCGCAGACCGTCGCGGCTCACGAGGATGCCGGCCTGGTCGAACGCGCCGACATTGGCGTAGATGGTGGACTTGGCCTTGCCCGGCGCAACTTCAATGCCGTTCGGATAGCGCTTGCCGTATTCGAGGAGCTGGGTTTTCACGCCAAGCTTCTGGGCCATCTGCAGACCGTCGCCCGTTGAGGAGACGGGGCCGTAATAGAGCGTGTTCTTATAGGTATCCGTGAGAAGGTTCTTATTGTTGCCGTAGCCGCCGGTGGTAAGCAGCGTCTTCTTTGCGCGGATCGTGTATTTGGTGCCGGTGTTGCCGTCAACGGCTTCAACGCCCGTCACCTTGCCGTCCTCGACGATCAGTTTTTCAACGCGGGTGTTGAAGAGAACCTTCGCACCGTTGGAGCCGATGACTTCGCGCAGATGCTGCGCCATCGTACCCGCGCCGCCCTGGAATTCAAGGGCGCGGCGATGGGAGTATTCGGCGAGGAACGGGAGGTCGTTCGGAATGAACTTGACGCCGACCTGGTCGTGGAGCCAATCGATCGTCGGGCCGACGTTCTTTGCGTAGAGCGTGAGCTTGGAGAGGTCGTTGAGGTTGTGGCCATTGGCCTGGAAGTCCTTCACCATCGATTCGACCGAGTCATCCGTCACGCCGAAGGCCTTCTGGAGCTTGGAGCCCTGCGCGACCACTTGGCCGCCCGAAATGGAAGCGGCGCCGCCGATGAAGGGCATTTTCTCGACGAGAACGACGTTGAGGCCGTTCATGCGTGTACGAATGGTGGCGGACATGCCGGCGCCGCCGCCGCCCACGACGACGACATCGGTGTCGACGGTTTCATTTTTCGCCTGCTTTTTAACAGCGAGCGGAACGAGCGCCGCAGGGTCCGCGCCGGCCTGTTTCACCGTGTCGGCTACGGCCGTGCGGATCGCCGTCGAGGTGATGGTGGCGCCGGTAACGCCGTCAACCTGCGGGGATTGACGCTCAACGATGCGGCCCGGGAGCAGCTCAGCGGCCTTGGAGCCGATGCCCGGGGTTTCGGAGTGCGTAACCTTGACGTCGGTAATCTTATCCTTCGTGAAAGTGACAGTGACTGTTACGTCGCCGTGGATGCCCGGCGCTTTGGCCGTATAAGTGCCCGCTTTAAATTCAGCGGCGGATGCGCCGACGGCAAATACCGCGGCAATGGAAAGCGTGAGGAGAGTCTTCTTCATATTGAAATCTCTGCGGTGAGAAGATGGAAGAAAGTGAAATTCAGTATCCGCCGCCGTGAGTGAAGCGGCGGAAGTGTTGGAAACGGCTGATCCGAACAGGTTACTGAGGATTCATAGCCTTGTGGAGCACTTCAAGGACATTGAGACAGTCTTCGGCAGGAATTTGACCGGGGGCGCTCGCTTTGCCGCCGACGCTCGCAAACGTGAGGTCAGAGCCGAATCCTTCGCCCGTAATGCGGGTGAGTACGCCCCATTTGCCCATGGCCATCGTGAGCATCGGACGGTTCGAGTAGTAGTGGCGGACTTTGGCCGTCGCGTTCATCACGGTGAGGGCGTCTTCAGGCGAAGCGGCCATGACGGCGAGTTTCAAAATATCCGCGCCGGCTTCCTGCTCGAGCAGGAGGCGGCGGATCAGTTCGCCTTCGTCAGGAGTGAATTTGAATTCATGGTCGCTGATAATCACCTTCACGCCTTTCTTGTGAGCGGTGTCGACGAGCCGGCGCACCATGGCGGCATCGCGGAAAAGTTCAATATCGACTATATCGGCACGGCCTTCGGTGAGTACCGCTTCGTAGACTTCTCCGTAGTAATCGTCCTCGGCAATGAAGGGACCGCCGTCCGTACCGTTGCGCAGCGTTACGAGCACGATCTTGTCGCCCGCGGCCTCATAGGCGCGGCGGGTCACATCAGCATACTGTTTGGGTTCAAGGCGGCCGAGATAGTCGATGCGGACTTCGATCATGTCGAGCGTCTTCATCGCCGCAAAGCGCTTCACCGTCGCAACGAGATCGTCCGGCGTCTTGGCGGTGGTGGGTGCGATGAGCTTCGGGCGGCCTGTGCCAATGGATCGTCCTTTGATTTTGATGGGCTCGACGGCGCCGGGCTGCCAGCCCTTGACACGATTCATCGTATCGATCGGACGCGTCTTGCCTTCGAATTGATCAATGGTGCTCGCCTGAGTGACGCCTGCGGCAGAGACTGCGGCGGCGAAAGCGGAACTGATGAGATGACGGCGCTGCATAAGTGTGCTCTTTTTTTCTGATGGTCAGTGGAATCAACGGCGAAGCAGAATCTTTTGGGTAAATTCGATTTCTGCTCCGGATGTGCAGAAGGAGTTTGCTACAGTGCCTTTACTGGGCCTACCCCCGTTCGGGGGGAGAGGCTGACATTCTTGTTTTTTGCCGGACTCATGGCTTCGATTTCGCTGCGGCTGCTGATTCCTTTCGTCTGCTCATTCGTCTCTTTATTTGGGGCGGAACCGGCCGTCGGACGTCCTCCGGAGGGAGAGACGCCGGCTGCGGTTTCTTCGGCGTCTCTCGCCATAGATCCTCAGGCACAGCAGTTTCGCCCTGTGATCACGATTGCGGAACTCGATACATTGGTCAATCCCTACGACGCTTTCATGCTTCGGCAGACGGCGGCGGCCTTGCAGCGCGCACTGCCGAAGTATTTCGTCAGGACCGTGACGATTGCTGACGCCGAGGCGAAGACTCAGATTGAGCGTCTGCGTCCGGACTTTCTTTTTGCGCCGGCTTCTTTTTCCGGCATGACCGGAGTCGAGGCTGCCCGTATCGCCACTCGGCGCACGAATCTTGCCCAGAGCGCAGAGCGTTCAGTGGGAGCCGTGTTCGCTGTCCGTGCGGATTCCCGCTTTCAATCCCTTGCGGATTTGCGCGGCCGCAGGGTCTTTGCGGGACTCCCGACGGCCATCGACGGCTGGCTTGCAGCGGCACGGGAACTCCGGCAGCAGGGGTTTGAACCGGATCATTTTTTTGGGTTTGTCGGGTACCGCAACAATGCTTATCCGGATGTGCTTTCCGCACTCCTCAACGGCTCGACCGATGCGGCGATTCTACCCGCCTGCCTGCTTGAAGCCGTGCGCATGCACGGCCTGGTGCGCGCGGAGGATATTCGGGTTATTAACGCCAAGACCGGAGACCTCGCCTGTGCGCACTCAACAGCACTTTATCCGGATTTGAGCTTGTGGTCGCTTTCTTCCGCTCCGGAAACCGCGGTACGCGATATGACCGTGGCGCTCCTGGGGCTCAGAGATGCGAGCGGGTATGAGTGGCTCACAAACGTTTCGCATGCGGATGTCGACGGGCTTTTGAAGGACCTGGAAATCGGTCCCTATGCTTATTTGAAGGATATGAGTCCCCGTGCACTCATTGAACGGCACTTTGGCAAAGTACTGGCGGCGGCCGGGTTTTTGCTGCTCCTCGTACTGAATGAACTGAGGCTTCATGCGCTGGTGCGGCGCCGCACGCGGGAACTCGCTAAGGCGATGAATGAACGTGAGCGTCTTGCCGAAGAGGCTTCTGCCGCTCGATTGGAACTCGCCGGTTTTGAACGCCGCTCGATTGTGCAGCAGATGTCGAGCATGATTGCTCATGAAATCAATGCGCCCGTGGGCGCTTTGCGCACCTGGGCAGCCGTGATCCGCATGAAGTGTCCCCAGCGCGTTTTCCGCGATGATGAAACCAGTGCGCATGCTGGACTTGAACAGGCTCTCGGGCGCATCGACTATGAAGCGAACCGCATCGCCGACATCGTTTCGAGCGTGCGCGCATATGCGAAAAAAGAGGACGAACCGCTGGCGGCATGTGACCTCATGCCAATCATTGAGCGGGCGATAAGCGCTTTCCGTGCGGAAGAGCGAAGCGCCGAACGCACAAAAGTGGTTTTTTCTTCTGCAGTGCGTGAAGCCTGGACCACAGGGCGTCCGCTCGAACTCGAAATTCTCTTTCTCAATCTGGTGCGTAATGGTGCATCAGCGATGAAGTCAATGAAGGATTCGCTCGATGAACCTGCCGAAGTTCGTCTCACACTCGATAAACCGCAGGAAGCTGCAAATCGCTGGCGGATACGGGTGGAGAATCCCGGCATCATGCTCGACGCGGGTTCACTCGAGCGCCTTAATCGCAAAGCGGCCAGCGTTTCAGCCGATCCTTCAACCTTCGGCGGCTTGGGACTCGGTCTTTCTATCTGTCGAGGCATAGCCGATCGGCATGGCGCCTCAATTCTCTTTGAAGCTCGCCCAACGGGAGGCGCTGCGGCTGTCGTTATGATCGATGCTCGGGATTTGCCGCTCTAAAAGGATTTTTTTCATGAAATGCATTCTGCCGACGCCTTTGGTGCGTCTTGTCGACGATGACAACGACTTTCGCGAAAGCCAGAAGGCCTTTCTCACAGCGCTTGGCTGGCAGGTGGAGGATTGGGAAAGTCCGGCAGCGTTTCTTCAGGATGACGACCTCCAGCGTCCGGGGTGCGCTGTGCTGGATATCCGCATGCCCGGCATGACTGGACTTGACCTGCAGCGGCGCTTTGTAGAGGCTGGAAGCCGCTTGCCGGTGATTTTTTTGACCGGGCACGGCGATGTTGCAACGGCGGTGCATACCATGAAATATGGTGCACTGGATTTCCTTGAGAAACGAGGGGATCCGATGGTGCTGGCGGCTGCCGTGGAGCGTGCCTGCAAAAAGTCACTTGCGGCTGCAAAGGCGGCAGCCGAAGCTCAGAGTTATCAAGCGGCCTACGATGCGCTGACGCCCCGAGAGCGTGAAGTTTTTGTGCTTGCGGCTAAAGGGCTTTCCAATAAGGAAGCCGCCGAAGTGCTCGGCATCGGTGCGGAAACCGTCAAGATGCATAAAGCTAATGCTTATGCCAAATTGGGTGTTCAGAGTTCTCTCGAGGCTTATCAGTGGCTGGAAAATCTCCCGACGCCGCAGCCCAAGGATGTGCCATGACGACGCGCAGAACGCTTCTCACCGCGGGCGCAGTCGCCTCGGCCTTGCCGTCATCGCTTCTGGCAGCCGCTCTTGAAGATTCATCCGATGCGCTCGAGCCTTGGCAGCAGGTCATAGTGATCGGTTCCGGGCTCGCCGGTCTGACAGCCGGCGCGAGCGCACTGGAGTCCGGTGCCCGGCGCGTGCTGATATTGGAAAAAGGACCGCTTGTCGGCGGTCACTCTCTTTATTCGAGCGGCTCCATCGCTGCGGTGGCGCCGGAAAGAGCCGGAGCATTTTCAAATGGCTGGCGCGACTCTGTCGAACAGTTTGTGGCCGATGCGCTCGCTGTGGGCGGCGGCAGCGGAGACCCGGAACGTTTGGTGCAGATCGCCCGCGGGTCCGCAGCTATGCTCGATTGGCTTGAAGGGCTCGGCGTCTCCTTCGGCCGTCCTTTTGAAGCCCGATCGGGACTTCATCCGCGCAGCTGGGCAATGCCGGGCAATTCTGCCGGACGGAGCTATGTCCTCGCGGTCATGGACTGCTATCGGCGTTTGGGCGGGAAAACAATTCTCTCGGCGAAGGTTGAAACGCTTGAACGACAGGAATCATCCTGGAAGGTCGGCGTAACCATTCGCTCAGAAAATGAAGTTCGCCTCAAGTATTTCCAAGCGCCTGCCGTCATCATTGCGTCCGGCGGCTTTACTGCTAATGTGGATCGCCGCATGAAGATCATGCCGCAGCTCACTGCCGATATTCATACGAGTGCCGATCCTTACGGCACCGCTTGGGACGGTGCACAAGGCGATGGTTTGGATCTGGCGCAGCGCGCCGGCGGCGTTATTGCCGAAGGTTTCGGCTTGCAGCTGCTGCCTTTTTGGGGCGGCCGATTAATCGACTATGCGGGCGGCGACATGTACGTGGATGAAACCGGCCGACGCTTCGTCGATGAGAATCTGCCTTGGAATGCGATTTCTGAACACATCCTCAAATTGAAGTCCCGGCGCTGCTGGGTGATCACCGATGCGCAGTCTTATAAGGGTGCAACGCTGAGTCTGAAGCTCATCAACGGCATCGTGAGAAAAGCCGGCTCCATTAGGGAGATGGCAGAGGCGATGAGGATCCCTCCGGAGGTGCTCGAACAAACGTTCGCCCAATACAATCGGGCGGCTGATGCAGGGCTGGATCCGCTGACCGGCAAAAAAGTCTTCACCCAAAGAATCGAAAAGCCGCCCTTTTATTTTGGTGAGGAGCAGATCTATGTGCACACCACTTTGGACGGCATTTTGACGGATGCCCAGGCGCAGGTGCGTGCGCAAACGGGCGGCGTTATTCCGGGACTTTTTGCCGCTGGGGAGGTCGTCGGAGGGATTTTTGGTTTTGACCGGCTGGGCGGCGCAGGCATCACGAACTGCCTTGTGATGGGACGCATCGCCGGGGAGCGGGCTGTTGAGTTTCAAAGCGGCACTTAAATGGCCGTCATGGCTCTCGCTGAGCTCTTTCTAAAGGACTTGGGGTGAGCCCTTAATGCGGCAGAGGATTGGGCCGGCCTAGTGTCACTTAAGGGGCGGCGCCGTCCGTCCTCTCCGGCCGAAGGGCAGAGCTTCGCTTTATAGATTGCCGGCCTTTGTCGGGCTGAAAAAAATACTCCCGAAGAAACGGTATGCGTTCTTCGGGAGCTTCAAGCACCCATCCGCTCGAAGCGCTGAAGAGAGAAGGCCCTTCAGCGCCTAGGGCATCATTACATTCGCTTGTGGCAGGTGCGGGAAATGACATCGAGCTGCTGCTCGCGCGTCAGGTCGATGAACTTCACGGCATAGCCGGAGACGCGGATGGTGAAGTTCGCGTACTCGGGCTTTTCGGGGTGCTCCATCGCGTCGATGAGCTTCTCTGTACCGAAGACATTGACGTTGAGATGGTGAGCGCCCTGAGCGAAGTAGCCGTCCATCACGTTGACGAGATTGTCCGCGCGTTCGTCAAGCGAGTGGCCGAGCGCATCGGGGCTGATCGTCTGGGTGTTGGAAATGCCGTCAAGCGCATACTCGTAGGGGAGCTTCGCCACGGAATTGAGCGAGGCGAGCAGACCGCTCTGCTCAGCGCCGTAGCTTGGGTTGGCGCCAGGCGCTAGCGGCGCGCCTGCCTTGCGGCCGTCGGGAAGCGACCCTGTGGCTTTGCCGTACACCACGTTGGACGTGATCGTGAGAATCGAGGTCGTCGCTTCGGAATGACGGTAGGTCGGGTAGCGGCGGATGCAGGTGAGAAACTCCTTGAGGAGCCACACTGCAAGCTTGTCCGCACGATCGTCGTCGTTGCCGTAACGCGGGAAGTCGCCTTCCGTTTCATAGTCCACCACCACGCCGGCCTCATTGCGGATCGCTTTCACGCGGGCGTACTTGATCGCACAGAGTGAATCGACCACGTGTGAGAACCCGGCAATGCCGGTTGCGAAGGTGCGGCGCACGTCGGTATCAATGAGCGCCATTTCAGCGGCCTCATAGAAGTACTTGTCGTGCATGTAGTGGATGAGGTTGAGCGTATTGACGTAAATCCCCGCGAGCCAATTCATCATGGGCTTGAAGCGCAGCATCACTTCGTCGTAGTCGAGGTACTCGCTCGTGATCGGGCGGAAGGCCGGCGCCACCTGCGTGCCGGTCTTTTCGTCAACGCCGCCGTTGATGGCGTAGAGCATGCACTTGGCGAGGTTGGCGCGAGCGCCGAAGAACTGCATTTCTTTGCCGGTTTCGGTAGCCGATACGCAGCAGCAGATCGAATAGTCGTCGCCCCAGATCGGACGCATCACATCGTCGTTTTCGTACTGGACGCTCGACGTATTGATGGAGACCTTGGCCGAATATTTGCGGAAGGCCTTCGGCAGGTTCTTCGAATAAAGCACCGTGAGATTGGGTTCCGGAGCCGGCCCCATGTTCTCGAGCGTATGGAGGAAGCGGAAGTCGCTCTTCGTTACCATCGAACGGCCGTCCATGCCGAGTCCGGCCATCTCCAGCGTGGCCCAGACCGGGTCGCCCGAGAAGAGCTGGTTGTAGGCCGGAATACGGGCAAACTTCACCATGCGGAACTTCATGACAAGGTGGTCAATGAGCTCCTGCGCTTCAGTTTCCGTGAGCGTCCCTTCAGCGAGATCTCGCTGGATATAAATATCGAGGAAGGTAGAGATGCGGCCCACGGACATGGCTGCGCCGTTTTGCGTGCGGATGGCAGCAAGGTAGCCGAAATAAAGCCACTGCACGGCTTCGCGGGCATTCTTCGCCGGGCCGGAAATGTCAAAGCCGTAGCTTTCGGCCATGACTTTCATCTGTCCGAGTGCGCGGATCTGGTCGGAAAGTTCCTCACGCTGACGGATAACGTCGTCAGTCATGATGCCGCAGCCGCAGTTGGCGAGGTCCTTCTTTTTTTCCGCGACCAGTGCGTCAATGCCGTAGAGCGCCACACGGCGGTAGTCGCCCACGATGCGGCCGCGTCCGTACGTGTCGGGCAGACCCGTAATGATGTGGTTGCGCCGGGCCACGCGCATCTCGTCGGTGTACGCATCAAAAACGCCCTGATTGTGGGTCTTGTGGTACTCGTTGAAGATCTTGGTGTATTTGTCGTTCACATGGAAGCCGTACGTGCTCGCCGCTTCTTGAGCCATGCGGATGCCGCCGTAGGGCATGAACGCACGCTTGAGGGGCTTGTCGGTCTGCATGCCGACCACCTTCTCGTATTCCTTATGTTCAGGGTCGAGATAGGCGGCAGGGTAGGCTGTAATGGAGCTGACAATTTCGGTTTCACAGTCGAGCACGCCGCCCCTGGCGCGTTCTTCCTTTTGAAGTTCGGCCAGGCGTCCCCAGAGTTTGCGGGTAGCGTCAGTGGGTTCGGCGAGGAACGATTCGTCGCCGTCATAAGGGGTGTAGTTCTGCTGCACGAAGTCGCGCACGTTGACGTCGTCGCGCCAGTGATCGCCTCGGAAGCCTCTCCAAGCGTTGGTCATATAAACCTCCAGAAATAATCAAAGCATTCAAAAGTTTGGGGAAATCGGTCAGTCGCCGAACGCATGCAGAATGCGTTTCGCATTGGCTACGCGTTCAGGTTCGGGGGGCAGAACGTCTCGGATTTTGTTGGGTATTCCGAGTCGGTCCCATTTGGGGATGGCAAACGTGTGGTAAGGAAGCACCTCCACGCGTTTGACCGTTCGAAGCTCGGCAACGAAGGCGGCGAGTTTCACCAGCGCAGCATCTTCATCCGTCCAGCCCGGCACGAGCACATGGCGGATCCACATGGGTTTGCCGTGATCGGAGAGCCACTGGGCGCAGGCCAGAATGGAGTCGTTCTTCCAGCCGGTCAGCCGCTTATGTGTCGGCGGGTCAATGTGCTTGAGGTCGAGCATCACGAGGTCGGTCGACTTCATGAGACGCTCAAATTTGACGAGCCACGCCGGATCCTTTGTGAAGGGCAGACCGCACGTATCGAGCGTGGTGTTGATGCCTTCGGTTTTGGCCAGTTCGAAGAGTTCAATCAGAAAGTCGATTTGCAGGAGGGGCTCTCCGCCGCTTACCGTGATGCCGCCCTCTTTGCCCCAGTACGGGCGGTAGCGCAGCGCCATGCGAAGCACTTCGGCAGCAGACTTTTCTTCACCGGCATGAATGCGCCAAGTATCTGGATTGTGGCAGTAGACGCAGCGCATCCGGCAGCCCTGCATGAAGACCACAAACCTGACGCCGGGGCCGTCAACGGACCCGAAGGTTTCGTAGGAATGTATGCGGCCGAGAGGCATTCGTCGGATCTCCGAGAGGGAAACAATGGCGTGAAAAACTATGTCAGGCGAAAGTCTGAAGGAAGCAGATTGCATTGCGAGGCTATCAAGCGTACGGGTTTATGCCAATCCTTCAAAAGAAGCAGGTGACAGCGGCAGACCGCAGCAGAGCAAATGGGCTGAAAGCACAGCTAAAACAAATGCTTTCTCATGCATGAAAGTAAGTTACCGGATAAGTGCTTCCTCGTAGGTACTTCTTTTGATTGATTGTACGGTTCAGCTTGATGATACGCAAAGAATTCGGGTCCGCTTACGTATTCATGATTACATTGATTTGTTTTGTAAATCAATGATATTGAGGATTATTGAGGTACTTTCCTTTGAAGCGAAAAAAGCCGAAGCGCATGAAGGACGCTTCGGCTTGAGTTTGAACTTTGAAAAAGGCTGAGGCCGTTTCACAACACTCGCGCGAGGAAGGACTTTGTACGCTCTTCTTTGGGCGCGACCAGAATTTCCGATGGTGTGCCTTCTTCAATGATATGGCCGCCGTCCATAAAGACCACGCGGTCGGCGACCTCTTTGGCAAAGCCGATTTCGTGCGTCACGACGATCATCGTCATGCCGGATTCAGCCAGCCGCTTCATGACGGCAAGCACTTCGCCCACGAGTTCCGGGTCAAGCGCAGAAGTCGGTTCGTCAAAGAGCATAACCTTGGGTTCCATGGCAAGTGCGCGGGCAATAGCAACGCGCTGCTGCTGACCGCCCGAAAGGCTTGCCGGATAGGCGTCGGCCTTGTCGAAAAGCCCGACGCTCTTGAGGAGTTCAACAGCACGGGTCTTGGCTGCCGCCGGATCCTTTTTAAGAACGAGCTGCTGGGCAAGCATGACGTTTTCAATGACGGTTTTGTGCGGCCAGAGATTGAAGCGCTGAAAAACCATGCCCAGGTGCTCACGCACGTGATTGAGGTCGGTCTTCGGATTGGTGACTTCGATGCCGTTGAAGAAGATGGCGCCGGAGGTCGGTATCTCAAGGGCGTTGATGCAGCGAAGCATCGTGCTCTTGCCCGATCCAGAAGGGCCGAGCACAACGACCTTTTCGCCCGGCATGACGTTGAGATTGATGCCGTCGAGCACGACATGGTCGCCGAAGGCTTTCTTCAGATTCTGAATGGATACGATGGGTTCGGTCATGGCTCTTAGCTCCCAATGCCGTTGTCGCCGCGGCCGAGGCGGGCTTCAAGTCTGCGGATGCCCCAGGCGAGGAGCAGCGTCATCACCCAGTACACGCAGGAAATGGTGATGTAGGGTTCCCAGTAGCGGGCCGAGGCGCCCGCGACAGTACGGGCGGCGTAGGCGAGTTCGGCCAGACCAATGGCGGAGATGAGCGAGGAATCCTTCAGGATAGCAATGGCGTTGTTGCCGAGTGCGGGCAGCATGCGGCGGAAGGCCTGCGGCAGGATGATCGTACGCATGGCCTGCATGTAGGACATGCCGAGCGAGCGGGCAGCTTCCATCTGTCCCTTGTCGAGCGACTGAATGCCGGCGCGGAAGATTTCACACATATAAGCGCCCGAATTCAGGGTGATGGCGCAGACGCCGGCGAGCATTGCGCCGTAGTTCGAGCGGATGTCGCGGGCAAGCTGGCCCGAAATCAGCAAGCCGTCAACCGGGTGAATAAAGACCGGCAGCACGGCAAAGTACATGAGAAAAATCTGCACAAAGAGCGGCGTGCCGCGAAAGAAGCTCACGTAGACCGTGATCGGCCAGCGCACGCAGTATTGCAGGAAGCCTTTAAGCGGGTTGTAGCGCGCCTGTGCGAGGCGGCCCATGCCTAAGAGCGTTCCCAGACACATGCCCAGGCAGACGCAGATGATGGTCACCTGAACGGTCGTCCAGGCGCCATGGACGAAAAGCGGCCAGTATTCCGCAATAACACTGGATTCGAAGCCAAACATGAGGGATCCTTTTTGTTGTTGTTCTGAATAAGGAAAACGCCGCGTCCGGATATGTCGGATGAGCGGCGCGCTTTAACCTTGAAGCCGATGAGCAGCCGGGTAATCCTCTGCTGCCCTCTGCTTCAAGGATTGAGTCAAAGGACGATCACTTCGTGAAGGCCGGAAGCTTCGGAGCATCCGAACCGAACCACTTGCGGTAGACCTCGTTGTAGGCGCCTGACTCGATAACCTTCTTCAGGCCCGCGTTGACGTCGTTGAGCACCTGAGTGTTGCCCTTGCGCACGCCAATGCCGAAGTACTGTTCCTGGAATTCCGGATCACGGCACTGATTGAACTTCTTGTCGGGGTTCTGCTTCATGTACCACTGCAGCACGCCCACGTCGCCGATCATGGCGTCGACGCCGCCGTTGGCGAGCTCTTCAAGCGCGAGCGGCGTGTTGTCAAAACGGCGGATGTTGGTCGAAGCCTTGCCGAAGGCGTTCGAAGCGGCTACGTCGCCCGCAGAAGCATTGACGACGGCGATCAGCTTGCCCTCGAGATCCTTGAGGCTCTTAATCTGCAGGTTTGAGCTCGTGAGGATGAGCTGGTGGGCGAGGAAGTAGGGTTCAGAGAAGTCGACGGCCTCTTTGCGCTTGTCCGTGATGGTGATGCCGGACATGATGATGTCGCGGTCACCGTTGTTGAGCGCCGGGAAGATGGTCGACCAAGTGGTATTGACGAACTCGACGTCAAAGCCCTGAGCCTTGGCGATGGCTTTCATCAAATCGATGTCAAAGCCGACGATTTCTTTGTTCGGCGCTTCGTATTCAAAAGGACGATAGGTCGCGCCCGTGCCGACTGTATAGGTCACAGCCTGAACGGCGGTGGAGGCGAGCAGAGCAGCAAATGCGGCGGCAGTGAGAACTTTGGTCTTAAGAGACATGAACAAACTCCATCAATCGGAGCGGTCTGCAGGAGGTTCTGCGGCCGCATATTTGAATTTTCGAAAGCGAATTTTGCTGATCATGACTCAAGCTGTAAAGGCTTCTTTTGAAAGCGCAAATGCGTTTCCTGCGTCAAGTTGATGCGGCCTAGGACTTGAGGCTTAGTTGCTGATATTTGTCGACAACATGGCCTTGCATCACCAGTCTAAAAACGTATGATTCGAGGGACTCGGATGCTGCAAAATCAGGTGCGGTGCGTGCATCCGGGATCAGCTTCGCTTGACGGGTATGTGCTGGCGCGATAAGTTTTCATGCTTAACTAACGATGCTGGCGACAACGGAACGCTTGCTCCCTTCTTTTTCGGTCTATCAATAAGCGGCTTGTGCTGCGGCCGACATTCCTTCTGGACGCTTCATGGACGAGGAAAGCCTCTTTCGCGACATTCACAACCACCTGATCCATCAGGCGCAGGAAGGCGGCAAGATGGATACGGAAATGAAGCTCGCCGAACGGTTCAACGTTTCCCGCTACCGCGTGCGTCGGGTGCTCGACATTCTCACGCGGATGGGGATCATCCACCGTGCGCAGAAACGCGGACTCACCGTGCTTGATCCTGAGCCCGAGAAGCTTTCCAAAAACATCGGCTCTCAGCTGACTGTGAGCGGCTTCAACGCTATGGAAGATCTTGAAGCCCGCATGCTCATCGAACATGCCGTGCTCGAGCTCGCCGTCAAACGACTCACGCCGATGACGGCCGGCCGCCTGACGGAGAAGGTCGGTCAGCTCGAACGCGTGATGATCTCGGGCGCCGCGGTGATTGAAATTCACCAGTCTTTTCGCCTCGAATTGATTTCGGGCTGCGGCAACCGCGTGCTGCAGGTTTTTGCCGAGTCACTGCTTACGGAATGCCTGCGGCTTTTGCGGGAAACTGGGGAAAGCCTGCCGTCGGATTATCTGTCGGATTTGATTACCGGAGACCGACGCCTTTTGGACGCCATTAAACAGGGCAGCATGGACGAGGCCTGCGAGGCGCTCAATACCGTGATTCAGCTGGAAGTAGCCGGTGCCGCTGACGACCTGAGGCGCGGCGAAGCCGCGGCAGGCTCGATGGATAAAAAAGGATAGAGCCGCGCGTTTTTCCGCGGTGCGGCCCATCGGCCGGCGAATGGATATCTGCCGGCCGAGAGCTTTTAATGGCGCACGTTAAGCGCGGAACACTTCCCTGTTCGCAGGCGTGCGTCCCAAAATTTCCGCCACTTCAGCGCGGACATCGGTCACCTCAATAAGGCTCAGCAGGCGTTCGGCCAGTGCGTCGACATCTGCGGGCGAGAGCACCATACCGACCACCGAGCGGAACTTTTTAAGGAGTGCCTCGTCCGTGACGGGATTAACAGGACTGCCGAGCGGCATGGGAACGCATGTTTCAAACGCGCGCCCGTCCTTCAAGGTGACTTGAACGATCGGTTCGTCGTCGTCCTTTTGACGCTTGTCGACTTCGAATCGGATCTTCGCCATCGTTTCAGCAATGCGGGGATCTTCACGTTTTTCGCGCGTGAAGGAGGCAAGACTGGCCGAGCCGAAAACCAGATCGGCGGCCACGCTGTAGGGGATCGAGAGCTGCGCGGCATTCATCGGATGAATGGCCGTGCTCCCGCACATGCCGTAGACGAACGGGTTGATGATGATGAGAATTTCAGCAATCTCGTCAGCCTTGAAGCCATATTTGGCCATGAGATTGTCGACGGCATCGATCGAAGAATGGGTCGAACGGCAGGAGGCGTGCGGCTTGATGGACACTCGGGCGAGTTTCCAGTTTTTGCCTAAGTCACGCAGCCAGGCGTCCGGATCCGATGACGTCGGAGCGTAGGAGTGGTTGAAGCCGCCCCAGACCTCTTCGAAGGCTTGAGCCGGCCCCGTGAAGCCCTGACGAGCCAGCAGCGCGCTCATGAGACCGCCCTGAGCGGCATGGCCCGCATGCAGGCGCTTGTTCTGAGCGCCGTCATGAACGCAGGCCCAGAGGCCGCCCGAGTAGGCGCTGGCAATGCCGAGCGCGTGACGCGTCTGTAGCGCATTCAGTCCGAGAATCTTGGCCGCGGCCGCAGCTGCCCCGAAGGGGCCGCAGGTACCCGTGGAATGAAAACCCGCACCGTTGTGGGGTTCGTAAGCGCCGCAGGCTTCGAGCGCTCTGCGGGCGATGTCGTAGCCGAGCACCACGGCGGTAATGAATTCTTTGCCGGAAACAGGGCGCCCGGCAAGTTCGAGTGCAGCGACGGCTGCCGGTACAACCACTGCGCCGGAATGGTCACATCCGCCTGTGTCGTCAAGTTCAAAAGCATGAGAGGCAGTGCCGTTGACGAGGGCGGCATTGAGCGGGGTCATTTTTTCGCCGCGCCCCCAAAGCGGAGCGGCGCCGCTGCCTTCCCCAGCGGCATGAAGCGTCTGCGTGAGGATCGTCGTTTCCGGTGCAATGGCGCCGGCCGTGCCGGCTCCGATGGAATCGAGGATGTGGCGGACGGCCTTTTGTGCGATGGCTTCCGGGAGATCCTCAAAGGTTGTACGAACGACGAAGCGCGCCAATTCGGCGCATTTGGTTTGATCAGCGGGAATGAGTTTTTCCTGACTCATGGTGGTTCCTTTGGATGGTGCGGGCTGTGTGCGAATTGAATCCTAAGCCGAAATGAAGCTCTTTGTCGCTCTCCGAGTAGCGTAAAGACGAAGCGGGCGACTTTGAGCGCCGTCAATATTATGACAACATTATCTTTTATATTGTCGACAATATAGAGAAAATGTCGCTCATGACGATGATGTTGTCGAAGATGACATCAATGAAACCACCACCCAAATGGAGAGAGATTCATGAGCAGCCAAGAGAGCAAGAGCCGCAGCGGTCGTTTTGACCTGCCGGCCAACGAACTGGTTGAAAAGTTCAATGCGACGATTCCGTTCGAGCAGCGTGTGTGCCCGTTTGACATCAAGGATTCGCAGACGCATGCCACGATGCTTGCGCGTCAGGGCATTATTTCCGAAGCGGATGCGCAGGCCATCTGCCGCGGACTTGACCAGGTCGCCGAAGAAATCCGCTCGGGCAAGTTTGTCTTCACCGTCAAGGACGAAGACATCCATATGGCGATCGAAAAGCGCATGACCGAAATTGTCGGCCCGGCGGGCGGGCGGCTCCACACCGGCCGCAGCCGCAATGACCAGACGACGACCTCTACGAAGATGTATCTGCGTCATGTGATCCGTGAGGTCCAGGCGGCCATCCGTGGACTGCAGGCAGAGTGCGTCGCGGTGGCGCGCGCCAATGCCGACGTGATCATGCCGGGCTTCACGCACATGCAGACGGGCCAGCCGATTCTCTTCGCGCACTGGATGATGGCGTTCTTCTGGATGCTTGAGCGCGATTTCACGCGTTTTGGCGACCTCTATAAGCGCATGGGACGCTGTCCCTTGGGATCTGCGGCGCTCGCCGGCACGGATTTCCCGATTGACCGCGACTTTACGGCCAAAGCGCTTGGCTTTGATGGGCCGACCGAAAATTCGATCGACAGCGTTTCCGATCGTGACCACATGGTCGAATTCAATGCCGCAGCGGCAATGTGCTACATGCACCTGAGCCGCCTGTGCGAAGAGCTCGTCACTTTCTCGTCGCAGGAATTCAAGTTTATTGAACTCTCCGACGACTTCTGCACGGGTTCCTCCATCATGCCGCAGAAGAAGAATCCGGACATTGCCGAAAAGATTCGCGGCAAGACCGGCCGCATGTACGGCAATCTCATGGCGATGCTCACCATCATGAAGGGCATTCCGCTCGCCTACAACACAGATTTGTCCGAAGACAAGGAACAGGTTTTTGATTCGATCGACACGCTCCTCGACAGCCTCGCCATCGTGACGCCGATGATCGCCAAGATGAAAGTGAACGCAGAGCGGACGCGCCGCGCAGCGGACATGGGCTACGCCAATGCGACGGACCTTGCTGACTACCTCGCCAAGAAAGGCATTCCCTTCCGTGAAGCGCACCATATCGTGGGGTCGATGGTGAACTACGCCATCAAGCACAACAAGCGCCTCGACGACTTCACTATGGACGAATACCGTCAGTTCTCCGACAAGATTGAGGAGGATATCCGTGAGGAAATCTCGCTCGAAACCTGTGTGAAAGCACGCCGGTCATTCGGCGGCACGGCGCCCGAACGGGTCCGTGAGCAGCTCGAACACGCCGATAAGGTTCTCTCTGAGGAAGCCAAAGCCCTCCAGGCTTAATGAGCCCCGCCTTTAGGGCGGCTCCATTCCCTCCCTCTTGGGTGCGGTCGTACGTCTTCCTCACACCGTCGTCGGCCGCACCCGTCTTTCTTTGAGCTTTCAGCATTGATCTGGGCTGCAGATGCTGCAGCCCGGCAGGACTTTTTCGTCTCGAAAAGTCTGGAGATACATCATGGAAACCGATCTTAATTTTTGGCTGCAGCTTTTCACTGTTGCCTTCTGCATCGGCCTCGGCGGCCGATACGGCGGTGTTGGTCTCGGCGCCGCCGGCGGCCTCGGCGTCTGCATTCTGGTGCTTTTCTTCGGCCTCAAGCCGAGTTCTCCGCCCGTTTCAACCATTCTCATTATTGTGGCCGTCATCGCCTGCACATCGATTCTGCAGGGGGCCGGCGGTCTGGACTGGATGGTGAAGATTGCCGAGCGGATGCTGCGGCGGTGGCCCAAAGCCATTACGTTTGTCGCGCCTTTTGTCTGTTCCTTCTTCGTGATCTTTGTGGGGACGGCCTACGTGGCTTTTGCGGTCTATCCGGTGGTGGCAGAAGTGGCCACTCAGGCCCGCGTGCGCCCCGAGCGTCCGATTGCGGCTTCGGTCATCTCCGCGGGCATTGCCGTGGTGGCTTCGCCGATGAGCGCCGCAACTGCAGCGCTGGTGGCGTCGCTTTCGCCCTACAACGTGTCGCTTCTTGACATCCTTATGATCTCGGTGCCGGCCTTCATCATTGCCACTGCCGCAACCTGCCTTTCGGTTTATTGGCGCGGCACGGAGCTCGAAGATGATCCCGAATTCAAGCGCCGCGTTGCCGAGGGCGACTTTGAGGATCTGGTCCTCTCGCGCACGGACGACAAAAATGCGAAATCATCGGGCCTCAATAAGGTGCGTCTCTCGGTCGCCATTTTCGCGATGGGTGTGGCGGTTGTGCTGCTCCTGGGCTTTTTCAAAGGGCTTTTGCCGACATGGACGACGCCTGACGGCCGTACCAGCACGCTGCCGATCCCGTCGCTTATTCAGATGGTGATGCTCGCCTGCGGCCTCTTCATCATCGTGGCCTGCAAGATTCCGCCGCACAAATTCGCCGACGGCTCGGTTTTCCGCGCCGGTCTCATCGGCGTGGTGGGTGTTTTCGGCATCTCCTGGCTGACCGGGACGTTCTTTGACGGCTATCACGACCAGTTTGTGTCGCTCTTTAAGACCATGGCTGAATCGACGCCGCTCCTCTTCGGACTCGTGCTCTTTTTCTTCTCAGCGGTGATTCTCAGCCCGTCGGCAACCGTGGTAGCGCTCATGCCGCTCGGCGCAGCCATCGGCATCCCGCCCCTCCTTTTGGTGGCGCTTTACCCGGCAACCTGCGGTGATTTCCTCATTCCGGGCGGCGCACAGATCGGCTGCTGTTCGTTCGACCGTACGGGTACGACGCATTTGGGCAGCTGGGTGCTCAACCACTCCTATCTCCTGCCGGGATGCGTGCATGTATTCACGGGCGTAGCTGCCGGCTATGCCATCTATTGCATGCTCTAGGTACTGCAAAAGCGGTGGTAGGGCTAGTTCTTTCGCATTGAGATCTTCTAGAATTACCGCCGCTAAAGGTGCCGAAAGCCTGCCGCAGAGGCAGTTTCCGGCACCTTTAGCTCGCACAAATACCACCAATTATCAAAAGCATCATGGAAATGGATCTCTCTATTTGGCTTCAGCTGGCCGTCGTGCTTGTCTGTGTGGCCGTCGGCGGCCGCTTGGGCGGCGTCGGCCTCGGCGCAGCAGGCGGTCTCGGCGTCTGTATTCTTGTTTTGGGCATGGGCATTCAGCCGGGGTCTCCTCCGACCAGCGTCCTGCTCATTATTACGGCAGTGATTGCCTGTACGTCTGTTCTGCAGGGTTCGGGCGGTCTGGATCTGCTGGTGCGCTGGGCCGAGAAGCTCCTTCGCAAGTGGCCTCGAGCCATTACCTTCGTGGGGCCCTTCGTCTGTTCCTTTTTCGTGATGCTGGTGGGAACGGCCTATGTGGCCTTCGCCGTCTATCCGGTGGTGGCCGAAGTGGCCGCCTCGGCCAAGGTTCGTCCTGAACGTGCTGTGTCGGCCTCAGTGATCTGCGCTGGCATCGGCGTGATGGCTTCGCCCATGTCCGCGGCCATGGCCGCTATGGTGGGCATCATGGCGACCCAAGGCGTGGCCTTCTGGCAGATTCTGGCGGTGACCGTCCCAACCTTCCTCCTGACGATCTGTGTGACGGCGCTTTCCGTTTTCTGGCGCGGCGCTGAACTCGAGGATGATCCTGAATTCAAACGTCGTCTGGCCAACGGTGACTACCAGTGGCTCGCTGGGGTAACCGAAGGCGAAAAGAAGTTCGAAGAGAAGCCCTTCGCCCGCCGCGCAGTGGCCATTTTCCTCATCGGCATCCTTGTTTCGATCTGCGTGGGTTCCATTCCGGGTCTTCGCCCGGCATGGGAAGCCGCCGGCAAGGTTTCACAGCTTCCGATCCCGTCGCTCATTCAGATGGTGATGCTGGCTACGGCTTTCTTCATCATCATGCTTTGCCGCGTGCCGCCTGAAAAGTTTGCTTCCGGTTCGGTCTTCCGCTCCGGTCTGATCGGCGTTGTCGGCGTCTTCGGTATTGCCTGGTGTACGGGGACGTTCTTTGACCTGCACACGAAGCTGCTCGCTGATGTCTTCTCGGGCATTGCTCAGAGCGCGCCTTTCGTTTTCTGCGTTGCTGCATTCCTCGCTTCCAGCGTGATCTTTTCGCCGACAGTATCGACGACGATCATGATGCCGCTGGGGCTGAAGTTTGGACTCCCGCCGGAATTCCTGATCGGCACATGGGCCTGCTGCTACGGGGACTTCCTCATTCCGGGCGGGGCGCAGATCGGCTGCACGGCCTTTGACCGTACGGGGACCACTCGCCTCGGCACACTGGTCATCAACCACTCTTATCTGCGTCCGGGCGTCGTCTTCGTCGTAAGCGGCACGCTGATCGGCTGGTGCATCTCGAAGCTCGTCTTCTAAAGCAGAACACGCGTCTTCCGTTTTTTTTCTGAAAGGTCCGCGCCCGACGTGCTCAATCGGGCGGCGGACCTTTTCCTATTTTGCGTGGGCGCTGATCGATTGCCTTAGTTCGACTTGGGCAGGAGGGCTTCGATTAACTCCGCCTCCAGTTGGAGCAGCGTGGCGTCGTCATGCAGCGCTTCGCCGTCAATGAGAAAGACGTCTTCGGCGCGTTCGCCGAGCGTAGCGAGCTTGGCGGTCTGCAGATTCACGTCGTACTTGGCAAGGACTTTGGAGATGGCATAAAGCAGTCCCAAACGGTCGGTGGCGACGATATTGAGGATGAAAGCTCGCCCGGATTCGTCGGGCTGAATTTGCACCGAAGGACGAGTGGGAAAGTGCCGCGAACGGCGGGAAAGCCGGCATTTCGGCGCCGGCGGTAAGGGCTTTCCGTTGGTCAGGGCGGCAGCGAAGTCCCGTTCGAGCTTTCTCAGACTGTCGGTCGAAGCGAACTTCGCGAAGGCGTCGTTAGCCACAAAGGTGTCGAGCGCCCAGCCGTGAGAGGTAGTGTGAATGCGCGCATCGACCACGGAGAGGCCCGATTTGCCGAGAAAGGCGACTGCCCGCAGGAAAAGTCCCTTGGTGTCGGGCAGATAGAGAAGCACGATGAGGCTGCCTTCGGCCGTGCCGCGTTTGACTCTGACGACGGGATCGGGGCTGTCCGCACGTTCGGCGAGCATCTCAGCATGCCAGGCGATTTCTTCGGCCGAATGACGCATGAAGTAGACAAGATTGAGTTCTTTCCAAAACTTTTCGCGCGTAGCGTCCGTGACGCCGTGCACAAGGGCCGCAGCCCGCGCACGGCGGTCGTCGATAATGCTGGTGACGGACTTCTCGGCTTCGGAGCCGTTGAGCCGCTCAACGGCCGACTTGTAGAGCGTCTCCAAGAGACCGGCTTTCCAGGGCGTCCAGACCTTGGGGGAGGTTGCCCGAATGTCGGCGGTGGTGAGGAGGTAAAGGGCATCCAGGCGCTCTTTGGTGCCGACGAGTTCAACGAAGCGTTCAACCACACTCGGGTCCGAAATATCTTCCTTTTGCGCCACTCGGCTCATGACGAGGTGTTTGAGCACGAGAAAGTGGATGAATTCTCGGTCGGGCTCGGAAAGCCCGAAACGCTTGCAGAATGCATCCGACTTTTCTGCGCCGATCACTTCATGACCGCCGCCCAGTCCCTTGCCGATGTCATGGAAAAGGCCCGCGACGATCAGCCGCCACGAATTCGGCAGCGCCGTCATGAGCTGGGTACAGAGGGGATATTCATGCGCGTGCTCGCTGCGGCGCAGGCGGCAGAGGTTTTTGACCACGAGCAGCGAATGTTGGTCGACCGTATAGATGTGATAAAGGTCGTGCTGCATCTGTCCGACCACGTGACGCCAGGCCGGCAGCATGCGCCCGAGAATCGCCCAGGCATTCATCATCACGAGGGCGTCATCCGCGCCTTTTTCGAGCTTCAGAATCTCGAGAAAGGTTGCTTGGTTTCGCAGGTTGTCGCGGTAGGCGGGGCCGATTTCAGGAGCAGCATGCCAAAGCGCTCGCAAGAGCCGCGTTGAAAACCGCGTAAGCTCGGGATGCGTAGCAAACACCAGAAAGGTGCGCAAAATGGCATTGGGATCCGTTTCGTAGATATTCTCGGCCACAATGTCCATTTCGTCGCCGCGAGCCAGAAAGGCGGATTCAAGCCGCAGCGGCGTGGCTCTCGAAGAGCCGCCGAACAGACGGTCGGAAATGGTTTGCAGCTGAATAATCGACATCTGCACGACGGATTTGGCGTGCCAGTAGTAGCGCTTCATCAGCGCTTCGGAGGCCCGCATGAGCCCTGTTGCCCGGTAGCCGAGGCGGCTGGCTAATTCCTCCTGAACATCGAAGAGAAGCCGGTCTTCATCGCGTTTGGCAAGCAGATGAAGTTCGATGCGGATCGTTTTCAGGAATTCGTAGCACTGCCGGATGGTGTGCATTTCGCGCTCGGTAATGAGATCCGCGCGGTGCATCGCCTCCACGCTGTCGGCTAAACCGGCGGCTCGAGCGCACCAGAGAAAGACCTGCAGATCGCGAAGGCCGCCCGGAGATTCCTTCAAATTGGGTTCGAGCGCATAGGGCGTATCGTCGAATTTCTGATGCCGGCGCTTGAGTTCGAGCATTTTGTCGCGAAAGAACGCTCGGGCGTCGAGCGCCGCGAAGAAGTCGTCCTTGGCGTCGTAATAAAGGCGGGCGCTGCCAAGCAGGAGCCGCGATTCAAGATAGGTTGTGGCGATAGAGACGTCTTTGCCGGCTTCGACGGTGAATTCGGTGCGGGTTCGGACCGCTGCGCCCACCGTGAGTCCGAGCTCCCACAGAGCGGAAAGAAAGGCCGTGAGGTGTTCTGCGAGTATCGGATCTTCGCCAGCTTCATCTTCAAGGAGCACCAGCAGATCAATATCGGAATAGGGAAAGAGCTCTCGTCGTCCGAATCCGCCCACTGCTTCGATGGCTAAACGGTCTGTCGGCAGCTCAGCGAGTTCCGCAAGAGACTTCACCGCAGCGTCGAGCAGGGCGGAGTGACTCCTCAGATAGTCGTCCGTGGAGCGATGCTCGCGCCACGCTTGGGCAAGACGCTCTCGGGCGGCTTGAAAAGTGCGCACGACGCCGGCAACAGCATCAGAAGGCAGTTCGTAGGGCATAAGGGCAGGATCGGTGAGAAGCGGTTGGATGCCTAAAGGATAAGAAAAAGGCGGCCGCCGCGCTTCATGCGCTGACGAGCCGCCTTGATCAGGATCTGGCCGAATGCGGCAGACCGCTGAGTTCGTTTAGAGGTTTTCCGGGAGATGCCAGCCCTTCACAAAGGCCGGAGGCGGCAGCGTGCCTTTGCTCACTGTAAGCACGTCGTAGCCCGTTTCAGTCACCAGCACCATATGCTCCCACTGTGCGGAAAGCGAGTGATCCTTGGTGACAACCGTCCAGCCGTCATTGAGCATCGTGACGCCGTAGCGGCCGGCGTTCACCATGGGTTCAACCGTGAAGACCATGCCCGGTTCAAACTTGGGCGTCGGACGGTTGACGGGGAAATGGTTGACGTGGGGTTCTTCATGGAAGCCCTTGCCGATGCCGTGACCGCCGTAGTCGCGCACAACTGAGATGCCGTTGGCGTCGGCGTAAGCCTGGCAGGCACGGCCGATGTCGTTGAAGCACCCGCCCGGACGGACGGCGTCGATGCCGGCCCACATGGTGCCGAAGGCCAGATCAACCAGACGTTTGCCGGCGATGGTGGGTTTGCCGATCACGAACATGCGCGAAGTGTCGCCGTGGTAGCCGTTCTTGATGCTGGTGACGTCGATGTTGACAATGTCGCCCGCCTTGAGGATCTTTTTGTCGCTCGGGATCCCGTGGCAGACCACGTGATTGATCGAAATGCAGGTAGTGGCGGGGTAGGGCGTCATGCCCGGAGGGCAGTAGCCGAGACAAGCGGGAATGCAGCCCTGAACGTTGACGGTGTAGTCGTAAGCAAGACGATCGAGTTCGCCCGTGGAAACGCCGGGTTTGACGAAAGGCGTGAGGTAGTCGAGAAGTTCGGCGGCAAGGCGGCCCGCAATCCGCAGACCGGCAATGTCTTCGGGCGTTTTAATGGAAATGGACATGATTGGAAAGCAAACTCCGGCATCAGGCGGCAAACGATTGAAGCTGCCGTATGGGCTGCGGAGAAAATGAATGTGTCGGCAGTCCGCTGCTCTTTATCTGAGAGAGGCGGACGCTTAATGATTTATGTTGATCAGCGCTGCCGCAGGAGACTAAAGCCTGCCGCCGCAGCGTCAATGTTCGCGATTTTACTGCGCTCAAGATATTTTTCGGCAAAACTAAGGCGCCGCTCATCTATGCCTCAGCACATCCTAATTGATGCTTTCTAAACTGAACCTCAACCAGATAGGAAAAATGTTTGCAGCTGCTTTTTCCCCGGCGGCTCGAACACTCCTGCGACACATATTGTTCATAGAGAGGTTTCACCATGAATATCCGCACTGCTCTCTTCGCACTCTCGCTTGCTGCTGCTCTCCCGCTCGCTGCTCAGGCCGCCTCGGGCGCCGCGCCCCAGGGTTTTGATGCTCCCGCCGCTGCGCAGACTTCGCAGGACAAGGCGCCGCAGGGCTTTGGTCCCACGACGCCGACCACGGTTGAGAATGTGATCAAGAACGGCGCTGATGATGAGTACGTCATCCTTCGCGGGCGCTTTACGAGCCACATCAAGAGTGACAAGTATGAGTTCCAGGACGAGGCGGGCGGCGTCATTACTGCTGAACTCGACCACGACCGCAACTGGTCAATGGTTCATCGCGGCAAGCTCATGGAGATCCGCGCCAAGGTTGACCGTGATTGGAACAGCACCAAGCTCGATGTGAAGAGCGCCAAGCCCTTGGAATAAAGGCTCGGAATGAAAAAAGTCGATAAACGGCTTGAATTCCTTTAACTGCGCCCGTAAAATTGCGCGCTTGATTCGGCTCGAGGTGATCTGCTTCGGGCCGGAACATTTCCATAAGCGCCCGGAAGCCTTGGTCGGCCCGGGTATGTACATTGCGCGCGGCCTGCGCCCGAGGTGCCGTTCATTCATCACTAGAAGAAGCGGTTCCTGCAGGTCGTGTCAGACTGACAAACCTTGGAGAAAATTCAAATGGTCAGCATGCGTGAAATGCTCGAAGCGGGTTGCCACTTCGGCCATCAGACTCGTTTCTGGAACCCGAAGATGGCCCAGTACATCTTCGGCTCCCGCAACAAGATTCATATCATCAATCTTGAAAAGACCGTCGTGATGTTCGACGAAGCGGTTAAGTTCGCTCGTCAGCTCGCGAGCCAGGGCGGCCGCATCCTCTTCGTTGACACGAAGCGCGGCGGACGTGAAATCGTTGCTCAGGAAGCGCAGCGCGCCGGCTGCTGCTGGGTTGACCAGCGCTGGCTGGGCGGCACGCTGACGAACTTCAAGACGGTTCGCGGCACGATCAAGCGCCTCAAGGACATGGAAGAGCAGCTCGAAGACGGCACCGCCGCCAAGCTCACGAAGAAGGAAGCGCTTGACTTCCAGCGTCACGTTGAAAAGCTCAACAAGTCGATCGGTGGCATCAAGGATCTCAATGGTCTTCCCGACGCCCTCTTCATCGTTGACGTGGGCTACCACAAGATCGCCGTTCAGGAAGCCAACAAGCTCGGCATTCCCGTGATCGGTGTTGTCGATACGAACGGCTCCCCCGACGGCATCGACTACGTCATCCCGGGCAACGACGACTCCTCGAAGGCCGTCCAGATCTACGCCGCCGGCATTGCCGACGCCGTGATCGCCGGCCGCGCTGACAGCGCCGTCGCCGCCGAAGGCGAAAAGGCCGCTGACGAAGAGTTCGTCGAGGTTGTTGAGGCCGCTCCGGCCGAAGCCCCTGCCGCGGAATAATTCCGCCGCGAGCTTCAAAGAGGAGTGCAGCGGACGCTGAAGACCGTTAGTGGGTTCGATGCGCCGCAGAACACTCCGACATGAGAAAGGGAGCTCGCACAAGAGCTCCCTTTTTTCTTAGAATTCTTTCGATTTTTTTCGTTCTCAATTTTGGAGTAACAGAACATGGCTGCTATTTCCGCCGCCCAGGTGAAGGAATTGCGTCTCAAGACCGACGCCCCGATGATGGAGTGCAAGAAGGCGCTTACGGAAGCCGATGGCGACATGGCCAAGGCTGAAGAAATCCTGCGCGTCAAGCTCGGCAACAAAGCCACGAAGGCTGCCAGCCGCGTGACGGCCGAAGGCGTCGTGGTGGTCTACGTCTCCGACGACAAGAAGCTCGGTGCGATCCTCGAAGTGAACTCCGAAACGGACTTCGTTGCGAAGAACCCCGAGTTCCTGCAGATGGCTCGCGAAGCCGTCAAGCTCGTCGCCGAAAAGAACCCGGCCGACGTCGCTGCGCTCCTCGAGCTTCCGCTCGGTGAAACCACGGTTGAAGGCGTCCGCAAGGCTCTCGTCGGCAAGATCGGCGAAAACATGACGTTCCGCCGCTTCGCCCGCGTCGAAGCTCAGGGCTTCATTGAACAGTATGTCCATGGCTCCCGTATCGGCGTTCTCGTCGACATGGTCGGCGGCAACGAAGAGCTCGCCCACGACATCGCCATGCACATCGCCGCCACCAAGCCGAAGGCTATCGACGAAACCGGCATCGATCACGCCCTGATCGACTCCGAACGCCGCATCGCCATCGAAAAGGCCCGCGAAGCCGGCAAGCCCGAAGCCATGCTCGAACGCATCGCCGAAGGCTCCGTCAAGAAGTTCCTCAAGGAAGTCACGCTCGTCAACCAGCCGTTCGTTAAGGACGACAAGAAGTCTGTGGCTGACCTCCTGAAGGCTGCCGATGCCAAGATCGCCTCCTACGTTCTCTACGTCGTGGGCGAAGGCATCGAAAAGCGTGTTGACGACTTCGCCGCTGAAGTGGCTGCCCAGCAGGCTGCCGCTGCCAAGGCCTAATCGGGCTTGCGCTTTAAAGAAACGGATATCGATTCCCGCGCAGCGATTGGCGAAGGCCTGATGAACCGCGCTCGAGAGCGGTTTGGGAAGGGTCTTTAAACGCTAAAGAGGGAATCGCCTCGCGCAGCTCCTTACGGCTGCAAGGGATGGCTGAAAGTCTTTTCTCACCGCATGCACGGGCGTGGAGGATGACGCCAAAACAGCCTTCTTTGAATCTATGAGTGAGCGAAGAGGCTCCGCCAAACAAAGGCCGTCCAGCAATGGGCGGCTTTTGTTCGTTTTGTCGACGGCGTTTTGCTGCTTGGCCTAAAAAGACATATAGGTAAACCTCCTCACCGCGTATAATTTCGCCCAATGTCTGCAGAGCATGCTCTGCGGGTTAATGTGAAGGTGTGAGGAGAACAACAAATGGACGTACAGGCCAAGCCCTGCTACAAGCGCATTCTGCTGAAGCTTTCAGGCGAAGCCCTGATGGGCGAGGACAGCTTCGGCATCAACCGCGCAGTGCTGCAGCACATGATTGAAGAGCTCCGTACGGCGCTGGACCTCGGCGTACAGGTAGGCATCGTGGTGGGCGGCGGCAACATCTTCCGCGGCGTCGCACTCGGCGCTACCGGTATGGACCGCGCCACCGGCGACTACATGGGCATGCTCGCAACAGTGATGAACGCCATGGCGCTGCAGGACTGCTGCCGCAACAACGGCATTGAAGCCCGCGTGCAGTCAGCGCTGAACATCGAACAGGTCGCCGAACCCTATATCCGCGGCAAGGCGCTGCGTCATCTGCGTCTCGGCCGCGTTGTTATTTTCGCCGCCGGCACGGGCAATCCCTTTATGACCACGGATACGACCGCAGCGCTGCGCGGCGCGGAAGTGGGTGCCGATATCGTTCTCAAGGCCACTAAGGTCGACGGCATCTATACGGCTGATCCGAAAAAGGATCCGACAGCCACGATGTATGACGAAATCACCTTCGACGAGGCGTTGCGCAGCAATCTCAAGGTGATGGATGCCACTGCTTTCGCGCTCTGCCGCGAACAAGGCCTGCCGATCAAAGTCTTCAACATCAATAAGAAGGGCGCGCTTCGCCGCGTGCTCCTCGGCGAAAAGGAAGGCACGCTCGTTCATTCGTAATAGAGCCTTGCTACAATCCTTTAGCTAAGACATGGGCCGGAGACGATGTTTTCGGCCCATGTTCGCACCAGATTTCAATTTAATGCAGCGCTTTCATCCGCCGGCCTGAACCATTCAGCCGGGGAACAACGCGGCTTCACGGGACGGGGTCACGCCTTCGGGAAGATGAAGTTCATGTCAAGCCGGCGCTGCGGATCTCAGGAGAATCATTCATGACTGCTGCCGATGTCATCCAGCAGACCCAGCATAAGATGGGCGTAACTGTTGAGAAGCTTCGCGACGATTTCACGCGCATCCGTACGGGCCGCGCAAGCACGGGTCTGCTCGACAAGATTCGCGTCGACTACTACGGCTGCCCGACGCCCCTCAATCAGGTTGCTCAGGTGGGCGTGGGCGATGCGCATACCCTGACGGTGCAGCCGTGGGAAAAGAACATGGTGAAGGTTTGCGAAAAAGCGATTCGCGATTCGGACCTGGGTCTTAACCCGGCCACTTCGGGCGACACGATTCGCGTGCCGCTGCCTCCGCTTACCGAGGAACGCCGCCGCGAACTCACCAAGGTAGTGAAGGGGTTCGGCGAAGAAGCCAAGGTGGCTGTGCGCAATCTGCGCCGTGACGCCAATACGCAGCTCGAACGTCTGGAGAAGGATAAGGAAATCTCTGAAGACGATCAGCGCCGCTATGAAACCGAAATCCAGAAGCTCACGGATCGCTTTGTGGCTGAAATCGACAAGGTGATCGCCGAGAAAGATAAGGAAATCATGACGGTCTAATGCCGTATGGGACGCCGCAGTCAGCAACGTTCGTCATGACTGTCGGGAAGCCGCAGAGCGCGGGCGATCCAATGCCTAACGCTTTTTGCGGCTTTTCTTTTTTGCGACAAATGAACGCTTCGGAGCGGATGATGAGAAAAACCGCCGAATTCGTGCTGATGGCTGCGATGCCGGTGCTGCTTAATGCTTGTACGGCGGCGAGCGGTACTGCTCCGCTGTTGGGCGCAGACCGAGATGCTCACGGCTGCATCGATTCTGCAGAATACGTCTGGAGTGCGCTTCTTCAAATCTGTGAAAAATGAGGCCGCAGCCCATTAATACCTGTGTCTACAAGATAAATTCGTTTTCATTTTCGAACGCTGCACGGCGTTTCACCTTGCTAGACTCGATGCCGAAATTTTCCGTTGCCGCATCGGGCACCATCGTTCTTTCAGGCCGCCGCCATGTCTAAAGACATTTCCATCCCCAAGCATGTTGCCGTCATCATGGACGGCAACGGCCGCTGGGCGCAGTCTCGCTGCCTTCCGCGCGTTGAAGGACACCGCAAGGGTGTAGAGGCTCTGGAGCGGGTGGTTGAAGCTGCTGCGCAGCGCGGGGTGAAGACTTTGACCGTTTTTGCTTTTTCAAGCGAAAACTGGCGTCGGCCGGCTGCGGAAGTGACTGCGCTCATGAAGCTTTTTGCCCTCGGACTGGAGCGCTGGCGCAAACCTTTGTCAGAGGCCGGCGTTCGTCTGCGCGTAATTGGCGACCGTACAGGCTTTAGCTCTGCGCTCAATGAAACCATTGATGCGGCCGAAGCCGCAACGGCTGCCGGCAGCAAAATGACGCTCGTTATCGCCGCCAATTACGGCGGCCGCTGGGACATGCTTCAGGCTGCTCAGGCCGCAGCAGCCGAGGGTGAGCTGACGATGGAGGGCGTGGAAAAAAGGCTTTGCGCCGCGGAGCTGGGCGAAGTGGATCTGCTCGTGCGCACAGGCGGTGAGCGCCGCATCTCCAACTTCCTTCTTTGGCAGGCGGCTTATGCTGAGTTTTACTTTACCGATACGCTCTGGCCGGATTTTGACGGCGAAGCATTCGACGATGCCCTGGCGTGGTATGTTGGACGCGAACGGCGCTTTGGCATGACAAGCGAGCAATTGAGAAAAGCCGGCTGAAGCGCATTTCAAGCTTGCGAAGGCGGAGTTTCCTGATGAAGTGCTACGTTGTCGATGCTTTTGCAGACCATTTATTTGAAGGCAATCCCGCGGCGGTCTGCGTATTGGACACTTGGCTCTCGGACGAGCTGATGCAGCTGATTGCCGTCGAAAACAACCTTTCGGAAACAGCCTTTGCCGTAAAGAATGCCGGATCTTATGGTCTGCGGTGGTTCACGCCGGGCGGTGAAATTGATCTCTGCGGGCATGCCACGCTGGCAACGGCTTATGTGCTGATGCGCTTTTATGAACCCAATGCCGGCGAAATTTCATTTCAAACGAAAAGCGGCGGTTTGAACGTCAAGCGTTCCGGCGACCGCTTCGAAATGGATTTTCCGGCTTATGTGCTTTCATCCGTTCCTGTCACCGAAGCAATGACGGCTGCGCTCGGTGTTCGGCCGCTTGAGGCTTGGATGGGGCGGGATTTGGTTTGTGTTTTGGCCGATGAGCGTCAGGTCTGCGATGCGGCGCCGAACCCGGAACTCCTCCTCGGGCGCGATGGTCTGCTCACTCACATCACCGCGCGCGGCAGTCAGTATGACTGTGTCAGCCGGACATTTGCGCCGAAACTCAATGTTGCCGAAGATCCGGTATGTGGCTCCGGTCACTGTCATATTGTGCCGCTGTGGGCCGATAAGCTCCGCAAGACGGATTTGATTGCGCGGCAGGCTTCAAAGCGCGGCGGAACGCTCTACTGCCGCAGAGTCGGAGATCGGTTCAAACTTGCCGGCAAGGCGGTTCTTTATTCAGAGGCAAATCTGTTTGTCTGATCGGCAGAGTCGACAGCGGCTTTTTCATCTGCTCAGACTGCCTCAAGCAAGGTCCGGATACTTCACGGAGGCTTCTCTTAAGCCAGAATGCGGCAAGCTCAGTCTAAAATGCGAGCCAACGGCTTTGAAGTGCTGCGTCCTGATGAACGGACGTCAGCCGGCATGTCGTTTAGATCCCAACAACAATAATCACCTCCTGCTCCAAAGAGAACATCCATGCTGAAGCTTCGCGTTGCCACTGCAGTTGTACTGCTCCTGATTTTGTGGTTCGCCATCTGGGCCGGTCCGCTGGCTTTTGCCGGGGTGATGGCCATCTGCTTCGGGCTCGTGCTCTATGAGTGGCTCCGCATTGGGAACTTGGGTCCGGTGCCGGCTGCGCTCATTGCCGCGATCGAAATGATTTCGCAGTTTTCGCTCTATTGGGCGCAGGCGCTCCCGAAGATGGACTGGTTCCTCTTCATCGTGAACGGCGGCGTGATGGTAGCCTGGGGCGTGATCTTCTTTGCGGAACTCTTCCACCGCTATAACGGCTTCAAAGTGAACGTGCTCACCTGCCTGACGACGGCGGTGATCTTTGTGCCGTCGGCTTATTTGTCGCTTCTTTGGCTCTACGAAGCCGGCAGCTGGGTATTGGTTTTGTCAGTCTTCCTTATCGTGTGGGGTGCAGACATCTGCGCTTATTTCTGTGGCCGCGCCTGGGGCAAGCATAAGATGTGTCCGGCGATTTCGCCCAACAAGACCTGGGAAGGCGCGATCGGCGCCTACGTGATCGTCATCATTTTCTTCATCCTGACGTGGTGGTTCTGCGACCAGAAGAATGTCTTCACAAACTTCGTCTTTGAGCACGCGGGTTTTGTCTGGGGACTGATTGTGCTCGCCGGTCTGATTGCGCTTTCCATCGCAGGCGATCTGTGGGAATCGATGCTCAAGCGTCTGGCGGGCATCAAGGATTCGTCGCACATGCTCCCGGGCCACGGCGGCTTCTTCGACCGCATGGATGCGAGCCTGCCGGTGCTTCCGGCGGCGACTTGGATCATGCTCGCCATTCTTCTTTTCTGACCTGACGGCCGATGACCGAGGGCTATCTCGTTCCCGATCTGCCGTCCGGGGGCTTCTTTCGCGAAGAGGAGACGGTGAAGCGTTCCCGCTTCATCGTCACGGTGGGCCGCGCGGCATCGCCAGAGGCTGCTCACGCGTTCATTGAAAAGATTCGTGAAGAGCACAGCCAGGCAACCCACAACTGCTGGGCCTTTAATGCCGGCGAACCCGGTTCAACGGCGCAGGTGGGCGCCAGTGACGACGGCGAACCCAAGGGGACGGCCGGCCGGCCGATGCTCACTGCCGTGCTGCATAGCGGCATCGGCGAAGTCGTGGTGGTGGTAACGCGCTACTTCGGCGGCATTTTGCTCGGTACCGGCGGATTGGTCCGTGCTTATCAGGGTTCAGCACAGCTCGGTTTGGAAAAGGTGCCGACCCGGGCTCGAGAAGTCCTCATACGCTGTTTGGTTTCGATGGATACGGCCCATGACGGCATTTTCCAGAATCTCCTTCGAGCGGCTCGAGGACAAATCGTAACGTCGGACTATCGGTTCGATGCATCTTATGAAATCCTCGTTCCGGAGCCCGAAGTGGAGGGGCTCGAGTCAGGACTGGCCCGTGCTACGGCGGGTGAAGCGCTTTTTGAGCGGCTTGAGGAGGAAGCGGTTTAAAGCCGCAGAGCCGAGCATTCGGTTGCATTCGTTTGCCGACTCACTCCTTTCGACGGAGCCAGGATAGCGGCGCAGGAGGATCCAGAGCCGCTAAAATCGGCTCGTTTTTCCTATTTGATCAGACTCTTAAGTCTCTAGACGCTATTCATGCGATTCGCCGTCTTTCATCTCATCATGGCCCTTTGGGTTCTGTGGCGCTTTGTGCTGCCGCTGGATCTGCCGCGCCGATTCAAAGCTGCGCTGGCGCTGCTGGTGGTTGTAGCCGCATCGTTTTCGACCGTCACCGTCTTTTTCTTCGGCGGCCTGCTTTCTCCGGAGGCGCCTCGCTGGTTTCTTATTGCGGGGAATTCGGGAGAAGCGGTACTGCTTTTCCTCTGCGGCCTGACGGCCGCGCGCGAAGTGCTGATTTTGTTCAGCGTACTGGCCGGACGGTCCGGAGAAAAGATGCATTACGTCGTGCAGAAAGATCGCCGTACCGCGCTTGGCATTGCCGCGGCAGCAGCGGGTTTGGCTGCGGCGGGTGTTTCTGAGGGAGTCAGTGCGCCCGAGGTTCGCCGTCATACCGCCGAAATTGAGAATCTGCCTCCGGCGCTCGAAGGCTTCGAGTTCGTCCAGCTTTCCGACCTTCATGCCTCGGCGCTTCTCACGGAGCCTTGGAGCCGGGCCGTTGTGGAGCGTGTGAGTGCACTGCGCCCCAAACTGATTCTGATTACCGGAGACTTCGTTGACGGAACCGTTGAGCGCCGAGAAAGAGATGTGGCGCCCTTTGCGGATCTGCGCGCCGAATACGGCGTCTGGGGATGCGAGGGCAATCATGAGCACTATGGGGACTATGAAGCCTGGATGCGCAAAATCGAGGCGCTCGGCATACGCGTTCTGCGTAATGCCCATACCGTCCTGGACGTGAAGAACCCAGAAGGCAAATCTGCCCAACTCTGTTTGGCAGGGCTTTGCGACCCGATGGCTGCGCGTTTCGGGCGTGAAATGCCGAATCTTGAAAAAACCTTTGCCGGGGCTCCGGCATCAAGAGAGGCGCTGCGCATTCTGATGGCCCATCAGCCGAAATTCTTCCCCAAGTACTGCGCCCAAGCCTCTTTTGCGCTCCAGCTCTCCGGACACACGCACGGCGGGCAGATTTGGGGAATGGATGAGGCTGTGGCGATTATCAACGGCGGCTTCGTGCGGGGCTTTTACCGCCGCAGCGGTGCGCTGATGTATGTGCATCCCGGCACGGGGCTGTGGAACGGCTTTCCGATTCGTTTGGGCGCGGCCTCTGAAATTGCACTCATTCGCCTCACGCGAAAACAGCCCTAAAATCACCCGGCTTTCCGCAGAAGACGGAAAATACGTCTTCCACACAAACTCACAACAAAAAGAAAACGATGCAGACCATTTCGCTTCTTGGCGCTACCGGTTCGATCGGCCGTTCGGCCGTCGACGTCATCCGCCGTCACCCTGAACGCTGGCGTGTGAAAAGCGTTGCCGGCGGCAGCCGCATTCCTGAACTCGTTGAAGCGGTTCGGGCTACCCATGCGAAGCAGGCTGCTGTCGCGGATCCAGCAAAGCTGGGAGCGCTGCGGGCAGCATTGGATGCGGCGGACTGCCATGACGTCGAGGCGCTCGCCGGCGCAGATGCCGTTGAAGCGCTCGCAGCGGATCCGGAGACGGATGCCGTACTGCAGGCGATTGTGGGTGCTGCCGGGGTGGCGCCCACCTTTGCGGCTGCTCGTACGGGCAAACGGCTGATGCTTGCCAATAAGGAAAGCGTGGTCTGCGGCGGGGCGCTGCTCATGAAGACGGTCGCCGAGTGCGGTGCAGAGCTCTTTCCGGTTGACAGCGAACACAGTGCGGTTTTTCAGTGCCTTGCGGCAGCTGACCCCAATGCGCGCAGCCGCTCAAGGATCATTCTCACCGCTTCGGGCGGCCCGTTTCGCGGGCGAAAGACGCTCGAAGGCATCACGCCTGCCATGGCGGTCAAACATCCGAAATGGAGCATGGGCCGCAAGATCAGTGTTGACAGCGCGACCCTGATGAATAAGGGACTTGAGGTGATTGAAGCCTCGTGGCTCTTTGACTTTCCCGAAGACCGCATTGACGTTGTGGTGCATCCGGAATCGGTGATCCACTCGATGGTGGCCTTTGAGGATGGAGCGGTGATGGCGGAGTTGGGCGACCCGGACATGCGTACGCCCATTGCTGCGGCGCTGTCGTGGCCGCAGCGCGTGAATTCCGGCGTGGGTGCTCTCGACTTAACGCGTGTCGGGAGGCTCACTTTTGAGGCGCCGGATCTTGAAACATTTCCGCTCCTGGAACTTGCCCGAGAAACACTTCGCCGCCGCGACGGATCCTCTATTGTGATGAATGCGGCCAATGAAGTTGCGGTCGCGGCATTTCTTGATGAAAGAATTTCATTCACGGGCATCATGAAACTGGTTGAAATGACGACAGAACGCTTCAGCGCGCCGGCGCCGCAGTCCGTTGAAGAAATTTTTGCAATTGATGTAGAAGCGCGTACACGTGCCGCTGAAATATTGTCGGCCTCCGAATTCTTTAACTGAGTTTTTTGTTACTTCTTTTTTAGTCGTAGCCAGCCATCCGAATGACGCTTTCTGTACTCCTGAGCCTTGTGGGCTTTCTTCTCACCATCGGCATCGTGGTCATGATTCACGAGGGCGGTCACTATTTGGCCGCCAAGTGGCTCGGCTTCGGTGTCAAGCGCTTTTCAATCGGCATGGGCCGCGTCCTTTGGCGTCGGCGTGCCTGGGATACGGAGTTTGCCGTGTCGCTGCTGCCGATCGGCGGGTATGTGGCCTTTGAAGAGGCTGATGAGCTTCGCGAGCAGGGCCGCGAGCCGACCGGCGTGTTGTTTGATTCAGGGCCGCGCTGGAAAAAGGCGATCGTTGTGACGGCAGGGCCGCTCATGAATTTCGTGCTGGCCGTCATGCTGTTTACCGCCTCGGGTGCTATCGGCGTGCGGGACATTGCGCCTTATGTGGAGCCGGCACCGGCCTCGCAGGCCCAAACGCAGGGGGTGGGCGCGATGGATCTGGTGACGGCGGTCGACGGCCGACGCATCGTGGGCGTCATGGACTTCAATTCCGCGCTTCTCGAGCATACGGGTAAGACTGATGTACCGGTAACGTTCTCGCGGGCAAAGACAGGCGAATCCTATGTGCGGCACTTTGATTTGTCAGGTTTGTCGCTCGACGAGGCAGCCAAGACCAATGGGTTTGTGCTGCAGAAATTGGGGTTTCTCCTCGCCGGCCGCGGCGTCACGATTCTCAAGGTTGAGGCTGACGGACCGGCCGCCGCTGCGGGCCTCAAGTCGGGCGACGTCGTTGAAAAGATCAACGGCAGCCGCGCCGACATGCAGGGATTTGCAGCCGCTATCCGAACGTCGCCCGAAAAAACAGTTCAGCTTTCAGTCAATCGTGCCGGAACGCCGGTTGAGATTTCGCTCGTGCCAAAGCGTATCCTCGACGAGAAGACTCAGTCTGCGGTCGGCCGTGCAGAACTGCGGTTCGGACCCGGCATTGAGTTTGTGACCGTTCGTCTCACGCCGCTGCAGTCGCTTGAAACTGCGTTTGACAAGGTGGTGGGGCTCACGCGTTTCCAAGCGGCGGCCGTTGGGGGCATGGCTAAGGGTGAGGTGAGCACCGAGAATCTCTCGGGGCCTGTCGGCATTGCCGGCATGGCCGGCAGCGCACTGACGGCGGGCGTCAGCGCCTTTTTGGAATTTGTGGCGCTTATTTCAATCGCCATCGGCTTCATGAACCTCATTCCGATTCCGGCTTTGGACGGCGGACAGCTCGTCATTTTGGGCATTGAGGGCCTGATGGGACGGAGTCTTGCCAGAGGACTGAAGGAAAAACTCGGTGCCGTCAGTATGGCGCTCCTTCTGCTTCTAGCTGTTTACGTGACTATGAATGATATCGGCCGACTCGGCGGATGAATGGGCCGCGCAAACGGAGAAGCGTTTCGGAGGTTTTCAGCACGCCGCGGCGGCTCGAACGGCCCGTTCCTTGTGCTAACCTTACAACAATTTTTTTCGGGCGCTGCCGGCTGACGCTTTTGTCGTTGATGCGCCCGGGGAGCCGTGCTCCCAAGCGGCCGGATACAGAATTCAGTGTTGAGAGAGAAATCGTCTTGCAGCTCCCCACTATTACCCGCCTGACGGCCGCGCTTGCCGCCGCATTCGTACTTGCCGGCTCTGCTTCGGCGTTCACGATTTCCGACATCCGCGTCGAGGGTCTCACGCGTACGGAGCCCGGTACGGTCTTTTCGCATCTTCCTTTCCGCGCCGGTGATGAATACACGGCCGAAAAGGGGGTCCGCGCCATTCGTTCCCTTTATCAGTCCGGACTTTTCCGCGATGTGTCGCTCACTCAGGACGGCGATGTTGTGGTTGTTCACGTGATGGAGCGTCCGGCCGTAGCAACCATTGAAACGCACGGCATTAAGGCGTTTGACAAGGAAGCGGTCGAAAAGAGTCTTCGTGACGTGGGGCTTGCCGAAGGCCGCATTTTCGACAATGCGACGCTCACCCGCGCCGATCAGGAACTGCGCCGTCAGTACCTCGCCCGAGGCTATTACGGAGCTTCTGTCAAAACGACGGTGACGCCGCTTGAACGCAACCGCGTGCGCATTACGGTCAATGTTGACGAAGGCAGCGCCTCGTCCATTGCTTCAATCCGCATTACCGGCAACCACCTTTACGATTCGGATGATCTGCTCGATCTGATGCAGCTCGGAACGCCGAACTGGTTCTCTTGGTACACCAAGCGCGACCTCTACTCGCGCGAAAAACTCGCCGCCGACCTTGAAACCATCCGCTCGTTCTACATGAATCAGGGCTATCTGGACTTCAAGATCGATTCCGTGCAGGTGTCGGTGGCGCCGGATAAGTCAAACGTTTACATTACGATCAACCTGACGGAAGGCGAAAAGTACACAATTCGCAGCGCTAAGCTTCAGGGCGATCTGCTCGGGCTTGATGATCAGCTCAACGCGCTCGTTACGCTCAAGGCCGGTGAGATCTACAACGCGCAGGCGGTGAAAGACGTTTCCACCGCGCTGACCGATAAGCTTTCAACGCTCGGTTATGCCTTTGCATCAGCCAATGCCAATCCGATTTCCAATGCGGAAGACCGTACGGTCGATATCGTTTATACGATCGATCCGGGACGCCGCGCTTATGTCCGCCGCGTGAATATCACCGGCAACAACCGCACGCATGACGAAGTCATCCGCCGTGAAGTCCGTCAGTACGAATCCGCCTGGTTCGACAGCGACAAAGTCAAGCTCTCGCGCGACCGAATTGACCGTCTCGGCTACTTCGAGAGTGTGACTGCAGAACCTAAGCCTGTGCCGGGCACGCGCGATCAGGTCGACCTTGAAGTGAATGTGAAGGAGCGTCCGACTGGCTCCATTTCGCTCGGCGCCGGCTACTCCACGTCTGAAGGCATCATTTTGTCGGCAGGCTTCGCGCAGAACAACGTTTTCGGCACCGGCAATTCGGTGTCGGTCGACGTCAATACGTCTAAGTCGCAGCGCACGTATGCGCTTTCCGTGACGGAACCCTATGTGACGCCCGAAGGCATCAGCCGCACTTATGACCTCTATGACCGCAAGGTCGACTTGGAAGAGCTCGACGTTGCCGATGTGAAGTATGAAACCCGCGGTGCGGGCGTGTCTTGGGGCATTCCTTTCACTGAACTGGACCGCGTGTTCCTCGGTACCCGCGTAGAGTCGACGCACGTTGATGCGAATCCCAGATCACCGCGGCGATATCAAAACTACGTTGAGAAGTTCGGTGATAATCCGGTGAGTGTGGCGCTCACGCTCGGCTGGTCCCGCGACAGCCGAGACAATTCGCTCGCGCCGACCCGCGGCGTCTATCAGCGCCTGTCCGGTGAATTAGGGCTCCCCGGTCTTGACATTCAGTACTACAAAGCCACTTACCAGTACCAGCACTACATTCCGCTCTCGCGTACCTGGACTTTGGCTCTTAACGGCGAAGTCGGCTGGGGCGACGTCTACGGCAGTACGGATCAGTTCCCCTTCTTCAAAAACTTCTACGTGGGCGGCATCGGCTCGGTGCGCGGCTATGATTCGGGCACGCTCGGTCCGAAGGATTATTCAGCCAATTCGGACGGCGACAATCTTGGCGGTGACCGCATGATTACCGGCAATATCGAAATCCTTGCTCCGCTCCCGGGCGGCGACCGCACGCTGCGAATCTTCGGCTTCCTGGATGCCGGCTACGCGTGGGGTTACGAAGGTGATCAGCACGGCAACTACACTCGTCAGAAGATCGACTTTGCTGACCTGCGCTATTCGACGGGCTTCGGCATTGCCTGGATTTCGCCCTTGGGCCCGCTCAAGTTCTCCATTGCATTCCCGCTCAATGACAAGGAAGGCGACGATACTCAGCGCTTCCAATTCCAGATCGGTACGGGCTTCTAAACCGTTCCCGTTCGTCGGCTGACTTTAAGCCTTCTCAGACCGCTGCGCCTCTTTCGAAGCCGCAGCGGTTTTGCGTCCTATTCCGATCAAAAAGGAAGCCTTCCCCCAATAATAGGAGAAGGCTTACAACCTTCCGGCTTTCCTCTCGGAAGGACGCGTCGCCGGGTGCTTAGAGCCCGGCAGACCGCGGCAGAAAATCTTCCCCGCAGGAAAGAATGACGACATTCTATAAACGAATAGCGGCAGGTGAATTCACGTCCTAGGCGAATACAATGTTATACAAAAGAACTAGTCCTTAAGGCACTGATTTACAGGATTTGAAATTTATTGGTACAAACCCTAATTATGCAAACACGGCTGAATCGGCTCTCAGATAAGGTGAGGATCCGAAATAGGCAGGATCAAAAACCATAAGGAAAAGGTCAAAGACGGACGGCGGCCAGGTCGTTTTGTTAATATGACCGATTCCGTTCGAGGCGCCCGATAAGGTGCTGAAAACAACAAAAATGATTCGATAAGGAACATCCTCGCCGTGGAACTTCTCAACACGCTCGTCTCTGCCGTCAATAATGTCCTCTGGTCATACGTCCTGATCGTCATGCTGGTGGGATTGGGACTTTGGTTTTCTTTCCGCACAGGTTTTGTGCAGATCCGCCATCTGCGTGAGATGGTGCGTCTTGTTGCGGAGGGCGCAACAGCTAAGACAAAGAAAGGGCATATCTCTACCTTTCAGGCCTTCTGCGTTTCCACGGCGTCGCGTGTCGGCGTGGGCAATATTGCGGGCATTGCCATTGCCGTTGTGGTCGGCGGTCCGGGTGCCGTCTTCTGGATGTGGGTCATAGCGCTCTTAGGCGCGGCAACGGGGTTTGTGGAATCGACCCTTGCGCAGATCTACAAAGTTCCGCGCCGCGGCGGCGGCTTCGTGGGCGGTCCGGCTTACTACATCGGGAATGCCTTGGGCTCTCGGTGGGGCGCCTGGCTCTTTGCCGTGCTGATATCCGTCACTTACGGCCTCATTTTTAATTCAGTGCAGGCCAACACGATGGCACTCTCGCTCAAGGCATCCTTCGATGTGGATCCGGCTTGGACAGGGTTAGGCATCGCAGTTCTGACGGGGCTGGTGATTTTCGGCGGCTTGAACCGCATCGCACGAGTGGTGGGATGGATGGTGCCGCTGATGGCAGGGGCTTACCTGCTCCTTGCCGCGGTGGTCACCGTGATGAATATCACGCTCGTTCCGGAAGTTCTGCTCTTGATCGTCAAGAGTGCTTTCGGTGTGGACGCAGTAACCGGGGCTGCTTTCGGCATGGCGCTCATGACGGGTATTAAGCGCGGTCTCTTTTCCAACGAAGCCGGTATGGGTTCCGTGCCTAATGCTGCGGCGACGGCGGATGCGTCCCACCCCGTCAAACAGGGTTTGGTGCAGGCCTTGGGCGTCTTTGTTGACACCATGTTCGTCTGCACGGCCTCGGCCATGATTGTTCTCCTCTCGCCGGATTGGCACGGCGCTCAGCTCACTGGGATCGAACTCACCCAGCATGTACTTACGGGGCAGCTCGGCGCTTGGACCAACACCTTTATGACGGTGATCGTTCTCTTCTTTGCTTTCAGTTCGATCATCGGCAACTACTTTTACGGCGAGGTGAACATGGACTTCATCAGCCGTCGGCCGATAGCCAGCTGGATTTTCCGCGGCTGCGTGCTGGTGATGGTGTATTTCGGCAGCGTCGCGAGTCTCAATATTGTTTGGAATCTGGCCGATCTCTTTATGGCCTTGATGGCGATGCTCAACCTCGCAGCCATCGCTCTCCTTGGCCGCTATGCGTTTGCGGCAATGAAGGACTATTTCAAGCAGCGCTCAGAGGGGGTGGAGAACCCCGAGTTTGATCCGTCTGTGCTGCCGGCCACCCGCGGCATCGTCTGCTGGCCTCGCAAGAAGGATGAAGAAGTGAATTAGTTGGGTGGAAGCATTTCGTAATATTTGCTTCACAACTTTCATGATTTGCGGCCGTCGAATGTGTTTGCATTCGGCGGCCGTTCGTTCGTACTCCGTCGACAGGGGGAGTCGGGTTAACCCCTGAGAAAACCCCTTACATACCTAGTAATTGGTAAATAGAACTCAGCTATCGCCTTTAAATAGCTGTTGCAGTAGGTAATAACAGAGTTGAGAGGGGTTCTCAAATAGAACTAGACCTCTCCCATCAGAGATCTTTAAGGATGCTGTAAGGAAAAATACAATTTCACACGAATAAAAAAATTCCGCCGAGATGGAAGCCCATCAGACACCCGTTGAAGGGCTGCGGCGGCAGAGCATTCAAATGCTCTGGAAGGAGACCTCTTATGAACACGAAGCCTATGTTGACGGCTGTTGCCGCCGCGCTCTTTTCGCTGGGCGCATGCGTTTCCGCTCAGGCCGCTGATCTGTCGACCTGCACGACCTGCCACTCCAATATCACCAAGGCGCACGCCGGCGCCGCGCACAAGGACATTGCCTGCACGTCCTGCCACTCGGGCGTTGATCAGCACTTGAAGAAGGTGACGGATCGTCCGACGGTCAACATGGATCCGGCTACCTGCGGCGGCTGCCATCAGGCGCAGTACAAGTCCCTCTATAAGGATGACGGCCGTGCTGCTCGTCAGTCGAAGAAGGCGCCTAATGGCCCGGCTCCTGATCCGTTCTTTGACCGCGCGCTCGGCGCCCATGGCTTCACGGTAGAACATGATCTGCCGCGCGCCCATGTTTGGATGGCCATCGACCAGTTTATCGTTGACCGTGCATTCGGCGGGCGCTTCGAACCTAAGGACGGCTGGCTCTATGCCACGCTCGACGGCGGCAAGTCCTACAAGGTTTGGGATGTTCTGAAGGACAACTATCCGGACAACAACGTGCAGAAAGCGCACAAGCCCGGCACCGCGGCCGCTGCCAATGCCGTCTGCTGGTCGTGCAAGTCCACCGACGTCATGATGGACTGGGCCTACCTTGGCGACAAGGTTGAAGGCGCTCAGTTCAGCCGTTCTTCGAATCCGGTTGATGTGGTCCGCAAGGTCAATCACGCCATCAACTGCAACTTCTGCCATGATCCGCATACTGCTCAGCCGCGTGTTGTCCGCGATGCGCTGATTGATGCCGTGACGCGCGACGACAAGTCCGTGCCGAACGTCTACCGCGATGTTGCTGCACATCCGACGAAGCTCGATGTGAAGGATGTGGGCGTTCGCGGCTTCACCCGCAAGGTCGCCTATATGGACAAGGCGGACTCCAACCTCATGTGCGCTCAGTGCCACGTCGAATACATCTGCAACCCGGGCTTTGATGCCAAGACGGGCGCCAAGATCGGCTTCGACAGCCGCCTGACCAACCACTTCCCGTTTGTCAATGCCGACGAGATCGAGCAGTACTACGACAAGATCGGTTTCCGTGACTTCAAGCACAACCTTACGGGCGCAGCGCTCGTGAAGATGCAGCATCCGGACACTGAAACGTACTTCGGCTCTACGCACGACAAGGCCGGCGCTACCTGCGCTACCTGCCATATGCCTAAGGTCAAGGACGAAAAGACCGGCAAGATGTACACGGTTCACTGGGCTACCTCGCCGCGCCACTACATGCAGGAAACCTGCTTGACCTGCCACAAGGACAAGACCGCCGAACAGATGAACAAGGCGATCGATGCCATGAAGGGTCACTATGACGGCAAGGTTCGCGAAGCTGAAGCCCGCATGAACGACATGTTCAATGCCTTCGAACTCGCGATTGCCTCGGGCGTTGATGAAAAGACGCTGGATGAAGCTCGTAAGCTCCACTCCTCGGCTCACATCAATTGGGAATACTGGACGGCCGTCAACGGTGCGTACTTCCACAATCCCGAAGAAGCTCAGCGCAGCCTCGCCAAGAGTGCCAAGGCCGCTTCCGATGCGACCGCTCTGCTCCGCAAGGCCATCGCTGCTAAGGCTTCCGCCAAGGCCGGCAAGTAATAAGGCCTTTGAAGGCTGAGTCAAGTGAGAGTGTCGATTGAAAACGACGCTCTCACTTAGAGAAAGAAAAGCGGCACCGCACCGGTGCCGCTTTTTTTTCGCTACAGTAGCGTTTCCACTGATTTTTCCGCCAACACCATGACCTCCACCTGGCTTCTCTACGTTATCTGCGCTTTGATGCTGCTTGCCGCCATCGCTGCGGTGCTCCCAACAGTTCTGCGCACTAAGAACGATGTGAACGGCGAAGCGCTTGATCGCGAAGCGACTGCTTTGGCCACCAAAGCGCTGCAGGCAGAAAAAGCCAAGCTTGATGCTGACCGATCGCTCGGGCGCATCTCAGAGGCTGAGTACGAGTCGCTTTTAACAGACCTGCGCCGCCGCGTGATTGAGGAGCAAAAGCCCGCTGCGGATCCGACCGGAGCGCCGTCGTCCTCAGCGAATGCCAAGCCCTCGACGCGGCTTTCCCGCGTGCAGCTGGCCGTTTCGGTAGCAGTGCTCATCACCGTCGTTGCGGGGGGCTCCTACGCGTTTCTCGGGTCTCCCGAGATGCTCGAATTGACCAATGCCCAAAAGGTGATGGAGGGCAACGCCTCAGCAGAGTCCATCGAAGCGTATCTGAAGACTGCGCCCAAAGACGGCCGTGCCTGGGTGCTCTTCGCACACAAGAAAATTGAGGCGGGCGACTTCCGTGCTGCGGCACGTGCGCTTCGCACGGCCAGAGAAGTCGAACCGAAGATTGCTCGTGACCGTGACGTGATGCTCGAATACGGCGCTGCAGTGCTCACGGCTCAGGAGTCCGATTGGTATGCCGACGCCAACCGCGTGGTTAAGGAAGCGTACGGACTGATGGCAGATGATCCGCGCGCGGAACGTCTCGCGGTGATGGCGGCTATTGCTGCCGAGGATTGGGCATGGGCCGTTGACGTGGTTCGTGCGATGCTCCCGCGAATTCCGCCCGACAGCGGAGAATATATGCAGGCGCGTGAAACGCTGGTGATGCTTGAGGCGCGTGCCAAGGCGGCGGCTGACCAGAAAAAAACGGAAGTGAAGCCTTAAATCCGGCTCTGCGGCGATTGAGCATCTTCGGGAAGCTCATTGCTGCGGTCAAGCCCAAAAAAACGGCGCTCTGAGGAAGCGCCGTTTTGTTTTGGGAGGGATTTATAGGAGTTCTTAGAGCTCAGCCCAGAAGATCAGAAGCAGTGCCTGACCGGTCAGAATGCGCAGGAACATCGCGAGCGGATAGACCGTTGAGTACGCCACAGCGGAGCTGTTCTTTTCTGACAGGGTCGCAGCGTAGGCGAGTGCCGGAGGATCAGTGGTGGTGCCGGCCATCATGCCGACGATCGAGAGGTAGTTGAGCGAGAAGAACCTGCGTGCAACATAGCCTACGACCAGCAGCGGAAGCATTGTGATGCAGAGGCCAAGCGCCATGTAGGCAAATCCCTCGCCGGAGGCAAACGCCTGCAGGAAGCCGTCGCCGGCGGCAAGCCCCACGCTTGCCAGAAAGAATGCAATGCCGAGTTCGCGGAGCATCAGGCTCGCCGAATTGGTGGTGTAGGTAGCGAGCCGCAGATTCGGTCCGTAACGGCCGAGCAGAATGGCCACGATCAGCGGTCCGCCGGCCAAGCCGAGCTTCACCGGTACCGGAATGCCGGGGATGGCAATCGGCAGAATGCCGGCAAGGATGCCCAGTGCGATGCCCACGAAGATCGAGATGATGTTCGGATGGTCGAGTTTGTGCGACTGGTTGCCTACATGAGCCGTAAAACGCATGATGGCGCGCTCCGGCCCCACAACGCGCAGGCGGTCGCCGAGTTGCAGATGGATGCTGCGGTAGGGAAAGAGTTCCATGCCGGCGCGGAAAAGGCGCGTAATGTTGAGGCCGTCGTAGTGCGACAGGTGCAGATCGCTGATCTTGAGGCCGTTCACCTTGGGGTCGGTGACGAGCACGGTTTCGGAGTGGATCGGCGAGTGCTGAATCTGCAGGTCAACGCCGAGCGCCTCTTTGCCGAAGAAAGCGACGATGCCGGCTTTGTGTTCGCTCTCCGAGACGATGCGGAGGATGTCGCCCTTAAAGACTTCCGTATCGGGGCCGGGACTGCGGATTGGGCCGCCGGGAGACTGAATGCGGGCGCAGACAAACGGACGGTTGATGAACTGACGAATCGACTGAATCGTCTGGCCGTGGAGAAAGTCGTTGACGACTTCAACATAAAAGGAGCTGGGGGCTTCATTTTTGTCCGCTTCGTCGGCTTCCCAGGCTTTGTCTTCTTCTGCGAGATTCACGCGGAAGATGATGCGGATAATGATGGCGGAAACAATGATGCCGACGACGCCGAGCGGATAAGCGCAGGCATAAGCCACCGCAATGTCCGCTCCCTGCCAGCCCATAACGGCGAGCGCCTCCTGCGTGGCACCCAAGCCGGGGGTGTTGGTGACGGCGCCAAAATGCACGCCGAGCATCGTCGGCAGGTCAATCAGGCCCGCTGTGAGTGCCCAGAGCAAAATCGTCACCAAGATGGAGAGCACAACGGCACCGGCAGCAAGCCCATTGAGGATGATGCCGCCCGACTTAAAACTCGAAAAAAACGAAGGGCCGACCTGCAGGCCGATGAAGAAAATGAAAAGTATCAGACCAAAGTCGCGCAGGAAGGTTAAAACGTGCGGTTCGATCGCCATGCCGAAGTGCCCGGCGGCAAGTCCGACAAAAAGCACAAATGTGACGCCCAGAGAGACGCCGAAGACTTTTATTCTCCCGAGTGCAAGTCCGACGGAGATGACGAGCGCGTACACCAAGACGATGTGCGCGATCGACGTGGGGGAGGTGAGAACGGATTCCATGATGGCGGGTGCGGCTCAAGTGCTTCGCGAGGGCAAGCCTTGGACGCTTTAGATTTGTGATGAACCCGCACAGTCTAATCCGTTGTAGGTATCTCTTAATGAGGAGTCTGGGGACGCCTCAAAGTTTGAATGTGTCTTTACGCGATTACAGGACCAAAAAGGCGATAGGGCTTGTGCGCCTTATACGTAAACTGTCGGCGGATCGGCATCCGCTTTTTGCTGCACCCACGGCGTTCTCCCCCAAACGCCTTCGGGCGAGAGCAGCGAGTCGAGCGCCTGCTCGGCCTGCCGGAGTCCTTCGGCAGCCTGTTGTTCACCGACTTCGAGCGTTGTCCAGAAGGTGCCGAGCAGCATTGCGCGGGCGAGCGCTTGTCGGGAAGTCATGCGTAAAAGTAGCTCTCCGGCGATTCGGCGGAAATAGTCAAGCGCTTCTTCGTTGGTGAGCATATCCGCAGCCTGAGCTTTGGTAATCAGCGCTGCACCGAGCGCCAGATCCCAGCCGCGAAGCGCCGTCCAGTCGAGTTTGCCGCGGAAATGGTCAGCCGCCATCCGCTTGCGGCGCATGCGCTCGAGGAGTTCAGTATTTTTAGGCACCACTTCAAAGCCGCTCCAGCCGAGACCGGCTTCGTTGCGCACGAGGTGCTTCACTGACGATGCAGCCATGATGCGGCGGAAATCTGCGCTTGCGCGAGATCCTTCCACCAAAAGCAAGAACCGCTCGTGCAGATCCTCGGCGCTCATGATGTCAAGGTCCGAGGACAATTCATGCAGCAGATCGCCCGCAGAATATTCTGTTGCGGGAATAGCGCCTTCGGCCCAGCCTTCAAAAAGCAGAGGAAATGCCGCGGCCGTGCGCGCAACTTCAGCAAACGGGATCTCTTCCCAAGCAAATTCCCGCGGGGGCTGCGGATCCGGACCGGTATGCGCGGCAAGGGCGGCATCCAGCGCCTTGAGAATGGGCGACATGGCTGCATTGGGTTCGAGAATTTCGAGCGTTTCTTCTTCAAACTGCATGTCTCAGAGCCTCAAGGCAGGGAAAAAAAGTGCTTGGGAGCGATGATTTCGGCGGGCAAACGGAGAAGTCAGAGCGATCATCGTCCGCGCGTGCGTCCGCTCTTGCGGTGTTTGTTGTCAAACTTGGCGAAAGCGCCGGAACGTCTTGACGACTGATTGTCGCGGGTAAAACGCTTTTCAGGCAAGCTTCGCTTGCTGGCGCTCCTTTTCTCCGAGCTGCGGCGGCGTTCGTCAGGATGTGTGTCTGCGCTGCGGCCGGCCGCTTCGGCGGGGGGAGCGGTCTTTATCATCGTTCGGGGCGCACGGGCGCGAACGAAGTCGCCTTCGGGCGTGATGGTCATTTCGCAGGGATTGGCCTTGCAGTGGAAATACGCCTTAAAGCGTTCGCCGGCCGAATTGACCAGAACGAGCGGTTCAGGCCGAAGCAGCGCTCGGTCCGTGGTCTGAAGGATTTCGGGGAACGCCTTGAGCATTTTGGGACAAAGCTTCAGGGAAGCGCGCACGCAGTGCCGGCAGGTCATCAGATCGGCTTTGGGCGCCGGTTTGATTTCAAAGGCCGGCATGGTTACCCGAGCGCCGTGAGCAGCATAAAAGGCTGCAGCCTGATCGTTGGCGGTATTGGCTTTGAAGCCCAGAATACGTTCGGGGTAAGGCGAAGCATCATCCCAGGGAGCGCGGCGGGGTTTTTCGCGTTCTGCTTCCCGAAGCGCAAGAAGATCGTCCGCAGCGGCGCGGCGCAGCTGATTGGCAACGCTTGCCGGCACAAACACATCCAGATCTTCTGGAATGAATATGTTGGCGGCAGCAAAGGGCGTATCGCCCAAACGTGAGAGCTGCACGCGCAGATTGGCGCGGTTTTTGACCAAATCCGACGGCGTCTGCAGGTCGAGCGCAACGCTTGCAGCGGCGCATCGGACGCCGTCCGAGGCGACCAGATCCAGTCCGTCTTCGTGCGTCGTAAAGATGAGATCAATGGGGATTTTGCGTTCGGCCGTTTTGCCTTCCATCATGCGCAGAAAAGCATGATCACGATTGCGTTTCAATACTAAGCCCGGACGCAGGCCGTCCATGCGGCGCCGCTCGAGCGTATGGAGCATCCACAGATGGGGGATGGGCTTGCCGGCCTTATTGAGAACGGGTTCCGCACGATTGACCGCGATGCCTCGAATTTCTTCATCGTCGGCCAGGTACGTGAGACCGTCGCCGTTGGCGAAGGTGACGCCTGGGAGGCTTTTGACGATGATGCGCCCAGGCAGCACCTCTTCGGCCACTGCAGCGGGTTCGCCTGCATGCTTAGGACTTTCAAGTTCGGCGAGCTCGTAAGGCTGGTCGTATTGGCGGCCGTGCACGAAATAGTCCGTCTGCCCGCGGTTGAAAACTTTCTCGGGGGCGGGCTCAAACGTGAAGACGGAGTCGCCCTGCGACGTGCGGGAGAGTTCCGGGCGGCGAGCAATGATTTCGTCGAGCTTGCGGCGGTAAAACGCCGTGACGTTTTTCACGTAAGCCGCACCCTTAAGCCGTCCTTCGATTTTGAAGGAGGAAACGCCCGCATCGATCAAAGCTTCCAGATTCGCACTCTGATCGTTGTCCTTGAGCGAGAGTACGTGCTTGGATTTGGCGAGTTCGGTGCCGGCTTCGGTATAAACATCGTAAGGCAGACGGCAGAGCTGAGAGCATTCGCCGCGGTTGGCCGACCGTCCGGTAAGCGCCTGACTCATCCAGCATTGACCCGAATAGCTCACGCAGAGCGCCCCATGCACGAAGAATTCAATGCGGGCGTGCTGAAGCTTGGCGCGGACGGCGGCAATTTCCGGGAGCGAAAGTTCGCGGGCGAGCACGAGCTGAGAGAACCCGACGGATTCAAGAAACGCTGCTTTTTCGGGCGTCCGAATGTCGCACTGCGTTGAGGCATGCAGTTCAATGTCAGGAAGCGGGCCTTCGAGCAGTCCCATGTCCTGAAGAATGAGAACGTCAGCGCCGGCATCGGCGAGCTCGAAGGCTAGTTTGCGCGCAAGCGGGAGCTCCTCATTCGTAAAGAGCGTGTTGAGCGCAAGAAATACCCGAGCGTTGAAGCGGTGGGCATAAGCGGTCAGTCGGGCAATGTCGTCGAGTGAATTGCCGGCCGCTGCCCGAGCGCCAAAAGCCGGACCGCCGATATAAACCGCATCAGCGCCGTGATCGATGGCGGCTATGCCGGCATCGGCGTCGCGAGCAGGCGCAAGCAGCTCGAGCGCAGTCGGCGCCGGAGCAGTCCAGATGCCGGCGTGAAGGGTCACTTGGCCGCTCCCTGTGCGATGCGGCCCTTCACGGCACATTTCGGAATGGCCAGATATTCGGCGAGTTCTTTGTCGCCTGCGCGGCGGGCAAAGTCTGCCGGCGACTGACCGGTATCGGTACAGTAGTCGCGATAGGCGCCCGCTTTCAAAAGCATCGTGACGGCAGCCCGGGAGGGTTTTCTTGCCGCCATGATCAGCGGCGTTACCCCCGACGACGTCTGGATATTCACAGAGGCTCCCGCCTTCAGCAGCCGTTCAATGAATTCCGTGCGGCCTTCCGTAGCGGCATAGTGCAAGGGCGTCCAGTTGCCGCCGCGCTGAGGATCGGCTCCGGCAGCGATAAGTTCATCAAAGAGCTCGTCCTGCCCCTTGAAAACGGCGAGCATCAGCGGGGTTTCGCCGAACTTATTGAGGTCGTTGACATTGAGTCTGCCGCTCTTTAAAAGCGCTTCGGCGACGTCGTAGTTCTCCGCTCGGACGGCATAAGTAAAGCCCGTGTCACCGTTTTCCATACGGAAGTTGGGTGACAGTCCCTTTTGCAGGAGCTGCTTCAGTGTTCTCGTATTTGCGCTGCGGACAGCCTGACGGATGGCTTCAAGCTGAGCCGAAGTCAAAGGGTTTTCCGCTTCATTCTTGGAGGCGATATCGTCCCATCCAAGACCGGAACTGCCGGCTGCGGATGCCGCATGAACGGGCTCCGTAAAAAGGGAAGAAGCCGAAGAAGCCAGAAGGAGCGAGCCGCACAGAAGAGCGGCTGCGAATTGTCGAAGAGCCATAGCGCAGACGGATTCACGATAGAAAACGTCCCAAAGGATAACACTAGAACCGGATGACGCTTGGTCATCGGGATTCCAGGTTTCTGTTAAGACTGGTAGCCGCTCACTTAAGCGGCGGTTTGGCCAAACGAAATCCTTTAATGATTTTGGCTGTCCGAGATCTTCGGCGACAGCTGCGTATCTGACTCTTCGGATCGCCAGTGGTCCGCGGCATAGGCCCAGAAACTTTCCGCAGTGCGCGAAAGCAGGCGGTTTTTCTTTCGCACGAGTCGGTGCCGAGCCAGCCGAACGGGCGAGACAGGGATGAAGACAAAGCCGGGTGTTTCACGAATGGTCCACGAGCCTTCAACGCAGAGCAAATTGCCCAGTCCTGCTTTCACCAGCGTGAGCGCGTTTGTCAGAAGGTTGTGGTAGCCCGCAATTTTGAGTGGTTCCGGCCCGCCGTTAAACCATTGATGCAGTGTATCGATGACAATATGCCGCCGCGGCAGAATGAGCGGAAGTTTCACAAGTTCATCTTGCGTGAGCGCGGGAAGCTGGGCTTCTGGGGAGTCACTGCGAACCACGACACCCCATCGGTCCGCTGAAGAAAGCGGCAAGGAATCGTATTTGGCAGTCTCGACAGGTTCAAGCAGAATGCCGACGTCCAGACGTTCTTCATCGAGACTGCTGCGAATATCGTCGCCATCGGCGGAATAAAGCTCAAATTCCGCTTTCCTGACGCCGGGTGTTGATTGCTGCCACTTTGCGAGGAGCTGTGAAAGTTCCTGCGCAGCAGAAGATTCAACGCAGCCGATCCGGACGATGCCGCCGGTGAAGCCGCCGGCTTCTTTGAGTTCGCGCCGCGTGCGCTCAGCAAGCGAAAGCATTTCTTCAGCACGGACTTGGAGCAGTTCGCCTTCATCGGTGAGAACAATGCCGTGGCGAGTACGCTCGAAAAGCTTGCATCCGCAATAGGACTCGAGTTCCTGAATCTGACGCGTGAGTGCAGGCTGCGAGAGATGAATGAGTTCCGAGGCGCGCGTAATGTTGCCGGTTCGACAGACGGCTTGGAAAGCTTTGAGTTGACGCAGGTTCATCAAGGCGCTCCGAAAAGTGCTGCTTGGCAGTCAGAGATACATCATAAAAAAGCAAATGGCGGCCTTGGCCTCAAAAAAGCTCCGGCCGCCATTAAATGCTAAGGCAGAATGCCAAAATTCATTCTGGACATAAATTGCCCGTTTATGCTGCCCACACCTGTGATTTTTCAAGCGTTGGATAACGCTCGCCCAAGATAGGCACTTCTGCTGCAGCTGCCTCAAGTTCACTCACTTCGAGTGAGCTTAATGAACGCTGGGCGGCTGCCAAGTTTTCTTCCAAATGCGTTTGTTTTGTTGTGCCGGGGATAGGGACGATCGAAGGTGCTTTGGCCAGCAGCCATGCGAGCGCTGTTTGCGAGGCCCTCAGGCCTCGCGGACGGCCGAAGCGCTCGAGCACATCAACGAGCTTCAGGTTGCCTGAGAGATTGGGTTCAAGAAAGCGCGGGAGTGCGGCGCGGTTGTCATTTTTTGCAGCAAACTTGGTTTTATGCGTGATTTCGCCTCCGAGCATGCCGCGGTTGAGCGGGCTGTAAGGAACAAGTCCGATGCCGAGTTTGTTCAAAGTTGGGAACAATGTGTCTTCAGGAATTCGCCACATCAAGTGATATTCATTCTGCACTGCGGTTAACGGGCAAACAGCATGGGCGCGGCAAATGATTTCCGGACTGACTTCGCAAAGTCCAAAATGCTGCACTTTTCCTTCCCGGATCAGGTCGGCGACGACTCCTGCGACTTCTTCAATAGGAACTTTCGGATCAAACCTGTGCTGATAAAAGAGATCGATGGTTTCAGAGCGGAGGCGTTTTAAAGATGCTTCGCAGGAGCGCCGGATTGCAGCGGGAGAGCTGTCGAGCTCCCCGGACTGATGAGAGCCGTCCGCATGAATGCAGTGTCCAAATTTTGTGGCGATCTGCACATGATTCCGGAAAGGCTCAAGCGCTTCGCCGACGAGCAGTTCATTAGTAAATGGCCCGTAGACGGCTGCGGTATCGAAAAAAGTGCAGCCCAGTTCCACAGCACGGGCAAAAAGACTGAGCAGAGATTTCTTTTCCGGCGCAGCACCGCGATGATAGGTTGTGCCCATCGCACCGAATCCGATGGCCGAAACGGTCATTGCTGCCGTTCCTGATCCCAGAATGCGCTTGGGGAATGCTTCGCTGATCATTTGGCCTGAACTCCGGAGTTGGCAGTAAGTGCCGCAGAGAAGAACTGCGTCAGTTTTTCGATAATGGGAATAGTGAATTCCGGCTTGTCATAGAGATCAAAATGATGGGCATTAGGCACGACAAAGAGTTCTTTGGGTTCAGCTGCGGCGTTGAAAGCGCTGCGGCTGAAGCGCAGGGTTTGAGCCTTTTCACCGGCGATCAGCAGAACAGGGCGCGGAGCGATTGTTGAAAGAAATGAAAACGGCTGATAGGTTTGATGAAGTGCGAGACTGGCTGTGACGACGCGGTTTTTGGTGTTGGGATGACTGCCGCGAGAAGTCAGGTAGTACGAGGCTGCTTCCTGTGTAAAAGCATCTGCCTTAGCAAGATCTTCTGCGTTCTCCGGCAAAAGTGAAATGCGTTCAAACGGTGTGCCGGCGGCATGGTTCGTAAAGGATGCGGCAGAATTTTCCAGCAGTGCACGTCGATTCTCAAGCGTCATGGGTGCGCCGTCGATACCATCGCGGGCAGCTGCGCCGATGTCATAGGCCGAAACGGCAGCTACGGCTTTGACGCGCGGATCGCTCTGAACTTCGTGCAGCGCATATCCGCCGCCGGCGCAGATGCCAAGACTGCCGATGCGGGAGGCATCAACTTCAGGTCGATTGGCAAGCCAGCTCACTGCACTGCGGATGTCTTCGACTCTGGATTCCGGTGACTCGAAGTCACGGGGTTCGCCCGTGCTCATGCCGTAGTGCGAAGCATCAAAAGCTACGGTAACGAAACCTTTGCGAGAGAGTGCCTGAGCATAGTAGCCCGAGGTCTGTTCTTTCACGCCGCCCCAAGGATGCGATACCACGACGGCCGGACATTTATTTCCTTCGCTGCAGCCTTCAGGCACATAGAAATTGGCGGCAAGCGTTTCGCCGTGAGCAGCAATCTGCATCGAAACTGAACCGACGGTATTGACGCCTTCAGCCACTGTTGCAGCATTGGCGCTAAAAAAGAGAGCGGACGCGGCGGTAAGCGCTGCTGAAGCAATATGCGTTTTCTTCATGATGATGCGTTCTGGGTCGTATTGAAAGAGATTGAAATTAAGAAAACAAAAGCACTAAGACGCCGAATGGCGAGCCCAGCGGAGAATTTCTGCTTGAGCCGCTAAAACTTCTTCGCGTTCGAGCGAAAGCGGATTGAGAATGCGTGAGTGCGGCAGCATCCTGCGCATGTCGGCGATCGTTCGAGCGAGACCGCCTGTACCGTGTACACAGAGCGGTGCAATTGTTTTCCCGTCTATAGCGTTGTCGGCGAAAAAAGAGGCGAGGCTTCGCGGAAGTGTGTAGCTCCAGTTGGGGAAGACGAGGTAAATAAGCTCGGCTTGCCCTAGAGCGCGTCGGTTACGATCAGAAATGGGCTGCAGCCTAGGAAGCGTGCGGTTGGTTTTTTCTTCAATGGCCTGATCTAAGCATTGGTCATAGTCGGCCGGGTATGGCGAAAGGGTCCGCAGCACGATATGCGCAAGCTCGAATTCTTCTGCGATCCAAGCGGCTGCGCGGGTGGTCAGTCCATGGTTGAGCAAACTCGCTCCAGTGGTTGCATCGATGCGGGTTTTGGCAAGTTCGGCGGGATTCACATTTTCAAACCAAGAAAAGGAAACCACGACGGGTGTATGCGTGCCGGCGGCCCATGCACAGACAGTTGGAATGGAACATGCAGCCGCAGCTGAAGAGATACAGCCCAAGCGCATCAAAAATCGACGACGTGAAGCAGATGCGGTCATGATCGGTCTCCTTAGAGAGATTCGGATGTGGTGCGGGCAGGAACTGCTGCTCTGCGGACGCGCCGATGTCGGCGCGGTGCGAGGCAATGACGCGTATATGCGGCGGCCAAGGCGGCAGCGGCGAAGAGTAAGAAGGTTTTCAAAAATAGAAGAATGGGAGAACTTTCTGCATCCATATTGAGAAATTCAACTCGGAGGAAAAGTACTTTGAGAAGACCGCGTTCCTGCGATATCGAGACCGCACCGAGCACAATCGCAGTGAGTGAGATCGCTGCTGCGGCTTTGACCGAAGGAAGTGCTTCAATGCACTCAGAGAGTTTTCGCCAAAGCGTGCTCATGAGTCTCTTGCCGTGGTATCCGCAATGGAGCGCTGCGAAGAGGAGCATCCAGTGCGACGATGAGAGGTGGATGAGCGCTAAGGTGCTTTGCATGCCGGATACTCGCAGGAAAGGCAGCGCCTCTCGGCTCATGAGCAGACCGGAGATGAAGGTGGTCGAGGTGCTCAGCAAAAGCCCAATCGCAATCACGCTGCCCATCCGCATCAGCGGTGTGACATTCACGAAATGAGGCGTGCGAAACCACCAGGAAAAGCGATGGATATGGAGCCCTGCAGCAACGATTCCGACTATTCCAATCCACTCATGGAGAGCTTCACCGGCCAGCCAGTAGTGCATCAGCAGGACAATGCCGCAGACTGCCGCTGCAGGAACGAACGGAGTCGAACGGAGCGCTTGCAGCAGTTTTGCAAGCGGGCATGCGCGATTGAAGTTCATATCACTCTCTCAAATTGAGCTAGGGGGCAGCCTGGCGAAATGTGAAGGTCGTTCGTCCGGGTAATTCTTTAAAGACGGAAAGGTCAGAAGTGACGCGCCCAAGCGGATAAACGGCCATTGAAAGTGTTGGATGCGCTGACTGAGCGTAGAAGATGGCGATGGTGTTGTTTGTCGGGCAGAAAGTGAGCGTGCCGTCTTCAAACTGGTATTGACCTTCAGAGGTCACGGTGAATGTTTCATCTGTCGGACCGTAAAATTCACGGCTGCCGTATTCGCTCATGCGAACGGTTACCGGACCGCGTTCGAGCATCTGTTGAAACTGTTTGGCTTCAGGGGAATCGTTGAGAACAACGCGAATGCTGCGCCCGTCGGCATCAACCGCAACTTGATGCGCGTCAGCCGCTGCGGCTGTGTTTTGCTTGATATTCAATGAATTGAGCCATGCTGCCGTGCGGGCTGCCCCTTCGATGCCGTGCTTTGAGTCGACTGCCAGCACGGAATCATTCACCTGTGCAGCAGGAAAGGCCGATGCAATGACCGACCGACCGCGTCCGGGGCCCCAGCCGTCATTGGAATTGAAGACATATATTTGCTTTACACCGTCACGATTAAGCGCTTGTTCAAGAAAGGTCATGACGGGTGCTGCCGGCCCCATGTTCCAGGTCGGATAGCCGATCAAGAGGGTTTCAACGCCGTGAAGATCGGGGATCGCCGCCAGCTCCGGCGGTGCGGATTCCTCCTGATGACCTCGGGACACCACGGCATCAAATGCGGCTGGGTAAGGGTTCTTCACCAATAGCGGGACGAGGCGCGCGTTTAAGGACTGAGCTGCAGTACGCGCCATAGCGGCAGTTGTGCCGACATGGCGGTCTCCGGCCGCAAGCGATGCACCAGTAATACTGTCTGGGGTATCTGAGTGCCGCGCGTTTTCTGCAAGCGAAAAATAAACGACAGCGGTCTTGTCATCGGCAGGGACCTCGGCAGACAGTGCGGCACGGGGACCGAATAACATGGAAATTCCGGCCAGTGCGGAGAGCGGCAGCATCACAAGCTTTTTCATTTGCGTTCCTCCAAAGAAACGATGTTTGGCTGGAGGAAAGGTTATTGCCGCACGATAAATATGTCTAATTATTATTTAATATACATATTAATGCAAAAAATGCATATAAATAGTCTGACGGTCCCGTCCTGTGAAATGCCCGCCGGTATAAGCACCCGCAAATGGAACAAGTCACTGCGCAGGGTTATGAATCAATTCACAAGCCCGAAAAACTGCACGGTATTGCGGCAGGTCTGTGCGAGCACTTCGTCAAAATCCAAATTCTTGGCGAGGGCAATGGCACGGGCGACTTCCATGCTGTGCCAGGGTTCACAGCGCTTTCCGCGATAGGGCACCGGTGCCATGTAAGGGGCATCGGTTTCGATCATGAGTTTTTCAAGCGGAAGGGCTGCGGCAATGGCGCGCAGTTGGGCATTTTTCTTGAAAGTAAGGTTGCCCGTAAAACTGACATGTCCGCCCGCGTTGACAACGCCTCGAGCGGTTTCAAGTGTTCCGCAGAAGCAGTGCATTACAAAGCCGACTTCGCCGGCATCTTCGCTTTTGAGAATTTCGAGCGCCGCGGCTTCAGCATCGCGGGCATGGACGATAAGCGGTTTTTGCGCGCGGCGTGCAGCTTCAATGTGACGGCGAAAGCGATCGCGCTGCCAGTCCAAGGGTTCCTTGCACCAATAAAAATCGAGCCCGGTTTCGCCGACCGCTACCATGCCGGGTTCTGAGGCGCGTTCGGCGATTTCATCCGCATCGGCTTCGCGGGCATCCGGATATTCCGGATGAACTGCCCAGGCGCCGAAGAGAAAGCCGGGGAAACGATCCAGCAGTGCGCGAAGCGGCTCGATATCCCGGTCTTCGCAGCCGATCGTCACAGCCGCCGTCATGCTGGCATTTTTCATGCGGCTGATAACCGCGTCGAGATCTTGCGCAAATGCGGGATCGGTAAGGTGACAGTGCGAATCAATGAAAGGCGTCATGAGTGTTGCAAGGCAGTCAAACGACATCGTTGGCGGCCAGTTCGCGCGGGTTCTCGGGAATGACCTTCAGATTGAGGAGCCCAAAGAGACCATATACGACCGAGAGCACCAAGAGGAACAGGCAGTGCGGAAGAATATCGGCAAAGAGCGCTCCGTCCTGAGCCGCCGCAACGGAGGCGCGGATGGCGTGAGTTGACGGAATCAGCTCTGCAAGGGCGGCAACGGCAGGATGAAGGTTGGCCGTTGGCCATACTGCGCCGGAGATGAAGAGTGCGGGGGCTGACATGACCACGGTAACCGGCGCCGTCCAGCAGTTCGAACGGATGAGCGTAACAATCATGAAGCCGAAGCCGACGACGGCTGCGGCATAGCACGCCCCGGTCAGAACGACGCCCCAGGGGGTGGCCATTGCGCCGTATTGGCCAAACCAGAAGCCGAAGCCTTCCATGTAGAGGAACCAGCCAAAAGCAATCATCCAAAGTCCGAAGGCTATGCCGAGGCTTTCGTTCCAGGGGCGGTCGACGGCATCGCACACAAATTTGCGCCGCGGATGACGCCAGAGCCAGCCGCCGAGCGACATGCCGATGCCCATGAGCATAACGGCCTGAAGGATGATCGGGCCGACAGCCGGCACGGTGTAGTTGCCGTAGCCTGAAATTTCGTTGAAGCGGTACTGGAACTGCATCTGCGGCGCAGTATTGGCCGATGCCAAGAGCGAGGCGGGCGGAATGCCCGGCGTCTGCGACGAGGCCTGATCGATTTTGAGTTCTGCGTCGGCTGCTGCGGCAGATACGGCAGCCTGAATAGCGCGAGTCTTCACGGGATATGCAGCGCTGCCCAAAATATGGAGAGTGGTGTTTTCGCCTCGGGCGAGATGCTCGGCATAGCCGTGCGGAATCGTTACTACGACGGTTTGTCCCTTGCTGCGGAAGGTCTCCATAGCCGGACCCGGGTCGCTCGATACGCTTAGGAGCGCCGCAGCCGGCGCTGCGTCAATGGCTTCAATCAGTCGGCGCGACGCCGAAGATCCGTCAAGGTCCACGATTTCTACGGGAACATTTTCGATCTGCTGAGTGCTGTAGGGCCAGCCGTAGAACACGAGATAGAAGGCCACTGCGCCGCCGAAGATCGCGATGGTGTCGCGCGAAAGGAAGGCGCTTCGAATGGTCAAGGCAAAACTCTTCCAGAATCCGGTTCGCTGGCCAGAGGCCGCGGGGTGCGCCTCAAGGGACTTCTCGAGCGCCGCGGTCAGATTGGAGCTCATCTGCTCGGTTTTCTTTAAGCGCCGCATGCGGCGCGCAAAGAGCGGTCCGGCAGCCGCAAAGAGAATAATGGGGAAGGCTGCAAGGGTAAGCTGCGTCTGCGCAATGGCGCTCAGGGGGCTGCCGAGCACCCATATCTGCGCCTGTGCCTGCAGGTAATGTGTGAGCGGCAGCAGCGACCCAAAAAGCTGCGCGCCGGGTGTCATCGAGTCAAGCGGGAAGGAAAAACCGGTGAACGGAAAGGTCGGTGCGATAAGGCAGATGCCGGCAGAGAGTGCAATGACCCAGGTGGGTGCAATTGAAACAACCAGCGCCGCGAGCCCGGCCATTGCCAGTATGAGGAGCCAAGAAGCGGTGAGCCAGAAAATGATCGGCCCCTCTACGCCCCAGCCGGCTGCGCCGGCAAAGGCCGCTACCCATACGGAGGATGCCGTGCAGAAAACGATGACCCAGGGAAGGAGCTTCCCCGCCAATACGGCCGAGCCCGACCCCTGCGTCAGTTTCATGAATCTGCGGATGCCGCCAGCGCGCCACTCTCGCGAAAGCATTGAAATGAAGGCGAGAAGCGCTCCGAGCGCCAAGACGCCGGGAATAAAGGTGGGCAGCAGATACGCGACGAAATTGAATGCGGGATTGCCTAAAAAGAAGACGTCCGGCGTCGTGATGCGCAGATGACGGCTGTTCTCAGCGAAAGTGCCGCCCTGCGTGGTCGCGTTCACCGCCGCATGTCCGATGGCCAGCGTGGAAAGCGCGGTCTTGAAGTCCACCTCCAGGAGCGTGCCTACGGCGTACCAGCTCTTATTGAGGTCGATGGAGACTGGTGCGCCCGCCCCGCGGCGGCGGTCAATCTCGAAATCCTGAGGGATCGTCACGACGGCGAAGACTTTGGAATTCTTCAGCGCACGATCGGCCGAAAGCGAATTTTCGAATCGCTCGAGCTTGATCGACGGCAGGGCGTCAAGAGCATCAACGACACTGCGGGAGGCCGCCGACTGATCAAGGTCAACGAGCGCGACGGGCAGCCCTGACAGTGTTCCGGCGTTGAAGGCAAACCAGAGCACTACGCACCAGAAGAGCGGCGCCAGGATGGCCGTAAGCCATTCCACAGGGTGTGTGAGCACCTGCTGAATTTCAAGCTGAGCGGCGGCAGCAACATGCCGGAACCAAGCAGTCATGGCAAGCGCCTTGAGGTTACTGAAGTGCGTCAAGCTGACTGCGGTCGATGATGACCGTCATGCCGGGACGAAGATCGGGGTTGGGGGCGCTCGGTCTGGCGCGTACTTCAAAGGTGCGCAGGTCGTAGCCCGAAGACTGACGCGTTGCACGCCAGGTGGCATAAGTGCCGCGCGGATTGATCCAATAGACCGAAAAATCCATGTCGGCGCCGAGCGCCGGTATATTGGCCTTCAGAATGGTGCCGACTCGGATATTTTTCAGTTCATCCTCACGAATGTTGAAGACCGCCCAGCTGTCGGCCAGATCGGTCACCAGCACGACGGGAAAGCCTGCTGGAACCACTTCCCCCGCATGCATCACAACGCGGGTGACTTCACCCGAAGCCGGCGTGCGGACTTCCGCCTCGCCGGCAAGCGACGAAGCTTCAGCAACGCCGCCGGCGGCCTGAGCGGCGAGAGCTTCCGCGGCTGTCTTTTCCTGCCGGCGGGCACCATTTTCAAGCGCCGTCACTTTGGCGGCCGCCGCGGCAGCGAGTTCGCTCGACGCTTTGAGCTGAGCTGCGGCTTCATCGCGCTTTTGCGTGCTTACGAGACCATCCTTAAAAAGCGCGGCAACGCGGGTGTTGGTGACGCGGGCAAGATGTTCGCCCGCACGCGCCCGGGCGAGGTCAGCCCGCGCCGCATCGAGCTCTTCGGTTCGCGCGCCTTCCTGAGCCATGTCAGCTTTGGCGGCTGCAGCTTCGTGAAGCGCCTTGGCCTGCGCAACCTTGGCTTCAATTTCGGGCAGCGTGAGACGCGCTACCGCGTCGCCGGCCGCAACCTGGTCGCCTTCCTTGACCGTTACTGCAGCCAGACGGCCGGGCACCTTGGCGGCGACGGAGACGGTGGTCGCATCCATCAGCCCCTGAAGCGGAACGGGAGCCGGGTGCATGGCCTGCCAAATACCCCAGCCGATGAACCCAAAGGCGCCTAAGAGCACCGCTCCGCCGAAAACCGCTGGAAGGATCGATGATGCTGAAGGACGGGAGTCATGCTTGGGTGCCGGCGCGGCAGTCTGCTGCGATGTAGTCATGGCGAGAGGTGAAAGGTTCTGAATAAGGGAGGGCTGCGGCGGCCTCATTTTTCAGGGACGGCCGCATCCAGAAAAAATAAGAAAAAGGATCGTTTGATCAGCGCTTCGCAGACGCTTGGGTTTTGTGCATCTGCTGGGCATTCACAAAGTCAGAGCGGCCGAGCGTTGCTTCAAAGTCAGGCATGACGCCTGCAGTGGCGTGAAGCATGGCCCAAGAGACGACAAACTTGTAGGCGGCCGCACGCTGAGCAATTTCTGCACCCACGAGCTGCGTGCGGGCTTCGCGTAGATCGATTGCGGTTGAAAGGCCTTCGGCAAAGCTCGCTTCGCGCAGCCGCAGATTTTCTGCAGCCAGCGCCATCGTCGAGGTGGTGAGCTCAAATTCCTCACGTGCCTGAGTGGTGCGCAGGAAAGCGGCTTCAATCGCCTGCGCGAGCGAATTGTCTGCCTCAGCACGGGCGGCTTCCGCCTGCGTCACTTGAGAGCGGGACGCAGCGATGTTGGAAAAACGATCGCGATTGTCCCAGAGCGTGAATTTCACGCCGATGCCGACCATCCAGTCGGGCTCCACAACCGTGAGGTAGTGTTTGACGAGATTCTTCATGCCGAAAGCAAAGACTTGCGGATGGAAGGCCGCTTCGGCTGCGCGGACACCTTCTTCTGCCTGGCTGCGTTTGGCGTCAATCTGCATCAAAACGGGCGAATTGAGCCGAGCACGGGACTGCCAGTCGTCGAGTGTGCCGAGGTCGCCCTTTAGAATAAAGAGGGGTGTTGCAAGCTCAGGGAGTTTATTGAGCCGCAGCGACCGCATGAGTTCAGATTCGGCCACGCGCGCGTTGGTTTCGGCGGCGATGAGCTCACGGCGCGCCGCATCGCGGGAGACTTCCACCGACATGCGTTCGATCTTTGAAATCATGCCCTTGACTTCAAAGCGCTTGGCGCGCTGCACTTCTTCTTCTTCGTCGGAAAGCATCTCCCGGCGAAGGTCCTCAACGGAGCGCGCGAGCTGCACGCCCCAATAACGGGCGGCGAGTTCAGCATCCTTTGTTTCAAGCCGCGAGGTCTGTGCGGCGGATGCCTCGCGAACCTTGTGCTCGAGGAGGTTTTGCTGCGCCGTAATGAGCCCGCCCGTATAGATCGGCCAGTTGGCTGAAATCATCGCCCGCGGGCCGCTCAGGTCGTATTCGGTGCTGTAGGAAAGCACGTTTTTGTGCAACATGCCGCTTATGGGTTGGGGAATGTCGAGGTTGAGTTCGATGTCCTTACGTCCTTCAACCTGCATCGCCACGAGATCCACCTTGGGGCCGGAAAGCGCTTTGGCGCTGTCAGCCGCATGGCGAGCGCGCTCTACATCAGCGGCATCTGCGCGAAAGACGTCTGCACGCTCATGGAACTGCTGCCGAGCCTGCGAAAAGCTCATGGCATCGGCGCTGCCTGCGGGCGCAGCCAATACGCCGGTGCAGGTGAGCGCAGAAGAAATGAGCAGAGCATGTAAGGCGGAAGAACGAAATGCGGACAGCATGGCGCAGATCTCTGGGCAGTAGTGAAGAAAGGGAAGCGGCACGGACGTGAGTTAGGTAATCCGTATAGCAGTGAGTGTGCCGCATGATACTAGCTTTAGGCGGTGCGGCCATACACACGTTTGATGTCAGCAGCCAAAAAAGCGCTTGTTTGGAATGATCAGCGGCGATGAACACCCAAATAGATCGAAGAGCGGCAGCAGTGTCTGATGAGTGAAGACGGCTCGGTTGCATGACGTTACGGAGTTGAGCCGAGGCACCGTCGAGTCGGTGCTACTATGAGCGGCTGTGAGAGCCGGTCAACGTGACGTCGGACGGCTCTCCGACAACGAACTACAAAAAGGAAGGTACTCCATGCAGTACTCTAAAGATATTTATACCGAGAATCCGGCGGACCCCGATACCCTCGCCAATCTCGGCCCTTTGGCGCCGCTTGCAGGCACCTGGTACGGCGATCAGGGCGTGGACACGCATCCCGTAGCAGAAGGCACGGAAAGCGAACCCTTTGTCGAAACGCTGACCTTTGAACTGCTTGATCCGCAAAACAGCGGTCCGCAGCAGCTCTACGGTCTGCGCTATCACGTTGCCGTCACGAAGCCGGGCGAACTTACCGCATTTCATGATCAGGTGGGCTACATTCTGTATGAACCCGCTTCCGGCAAGATTTACATGACGCTTGCTATTCCGCGCGCCCAAGTCGCGATGGCCGAAGGGACCGCCAAGCCCGGCGACAAGCAGATCCATCTGCGCGCTGAACGCGGTTCCACGGTGAACGGTATTTGTTCGAATCCGTTCCTGGAAAAGAATTTCCAGACGACATCGTGGGATGTGACCTTCACCTTCAACGATGACGGCACGATCTCTTACGAAGAGGATACGGTGCTGGTGATTCCGGGCGTTCCCAAAGAGTTCCATCACACCGACAAGAACACGCTCAAAATGATTGCAGCGCCTCGTCCCAATCCGATGATGGTGGAAGAGGGTCTGTGCAACCGCAATCCCAAATAATCGCTTCGGAAGCGGTTGTGCTTTCCTTAAGCTTTTGGTGAAGAGCTGATCGAAAAAGAGAAAACCCGCAGAGTGATTTCTGCGGGTTTTCTGCGCTCAGAGGATAAAGTGATGGTCTGAGGCCGATGTCATTTCGGCCTCAGGCCCGTTCACTGTCTCTTAAAACGGATTACGGACGATACATGAATTCGTCGACAGCCTTTTCAAGGTCAGCCGGACGTTCATTCTGAGCAAGACCGTGCTCGTAGGCGTAGGCGGCAACCGCAGCGCCGATCTTCACCGACACCGGACGGATGTCCGAAAGCGCCGGATAGAGCGAACCTTGGGCCAGGTCAGCGTCCGAGACGAGCGTTGCGAGCACCTTGGCTGCCACGAGGAACATCCCGTCGGGCATCCACTTCGAGCGGCTGAACACCGCGCCGAGACCGAGCGCCGGAAATACGTAGCTGTTGTTGCCCTGACGAGGCACAAACGTCTTGCCTTCGTATTCGACCGGATCGAACGGCGAGCCGGAGGCAAAGAGCGCCTTGCCCTTCGTTGCCGTGTAGGCCTGTTCGGCCGTGCATTCGGCCTTGGAAGTCGGATTCGAAAGCGCGAAGATGATCGGACGCTCGTTGAGCTTGGCCATTTCTTCGAGAACTTCCTTCGTAAAGGTCTGCGGCTGGCCGGCCACGCCGATGATGGCGGTCGGCTTCAAGGTCTTGACCGCTTCGAGGAAGCTCGCCGTATCCGGCGCATCGACGGCAAACGGCTGCTTATGCGCGGCCAGATCCGTACGAGCCTTCGTGACAAGTCCCTTCGAGTCAAAGAGGTAGCAGTGGGCCAGAGCATCCTCACGCGAGAGACCGTCGTCGATCAGCGCATCGGCAAGCAGATTGGCGATGCCGCAGGCAGCCTCGCCGGCGCCGAAGAAGAGGAACTTCTGATCGGCCATCTTCTCGCCCTTGACGCGCACGGCACTGTACATGCCCGAGACGACCACCGAGGCCGTACCCTGAATGTCGTCATTGAAGCAAAGGATCTTTTCCTGATAGTCCGAAAGCAGCTTGAAGGCGTTGGCATTGCCGAAGTCCTCGAACTGGATGAGGACGTTGGGCCAGCGGCGGCGGGCTTCGGCGATGAATTCGTCAACGAGCTGACGATATTCAGGACCGCGGCAGCGCTTCTGGCGCAGACCAAGGTACAGCGGATCGTTCAGATATTCTTCGCGGTTCGTGCCGACGTCGAGAACGACCGGCAGCGTCTTTTCCGGAGCAATGCCGGCGCAGGCGGTATAGAGCGCGAGCTTGCCGCAGGGAATGCCCATGCCGTTAAGTCCCTGGTCGCCCAGACCCAGAATGCGTTCGCCGTCCGTGACGACGATCAC